>Ga0247727_10001686_pt1 | contig 51757 bp, 76 predicted proteins | sample WisWelCaveWW1625_FD_202498 | JGI IMG/M metagenome (GOLD analysis project Ga0247727, IMG submission 202498) | Biofilm microbial communities from Wishing Well Cave, Virginia, United States - WW16-25 | ecosystem: Environmental > Aquatic > Deep subsurface > Groundwater > Cave microbial mat | place... | reverse complement strand
GGAGGCGCGAAGGGCCATTCCATTTTGAGCGTAGGTCCTCCGTAGACCCTCCAAAGGCCGGCGAACCTTAATTCCAGTTTGCTTTTGCTCATCTATTATCCGGCATGTTTTAAAAGCGCCAGGTTTCAATCCCATCCTTAAATCGGGTCAGCCCGAGGCGTGGCAAATATCAGCAACCTGGGAAGATATTCGTCCCGCTCATGTTTGGGAAATAGAGTCTATGAATTGAATGCCCGCCGCCCAGCAAGGAAAGGGGAGGTAATTTTAGCCAGAACGGCGGGCTTGGGATTCCTCACTTCTTGCCTTCGGCCTCCTTCTTGACGACTTCATCCAGCGTTTTCGGCTTGTCGGATTCTTCGACCTTTGGCGCGAACTCCGCTTCAATCGTCGTATCGTGGTTCTCGATTGCCGTGACGAGCCCAAGGAGATATTCGATCTCTTCAAGGCCGACATCTTCGATCCCACGCTTGCCGACCTTTTCCAAGACCTGCTCTTTCTTGATGCCGATCTTGGCGAAGTAATCCAATGCCAACTGACGGCGATTTTCAATCGTCTTTGCGTCGCCAACCGCTGTCCGTTTCGCGGCTTCATAGACGCGATTGACGTATGCCCTCGGCACGACGCTAAAGATCGCATTCCTTCGCGCTATGGCACACGCCGCATTGGCCACGACGTTAACCATGTCGTTACTGAACCGTGTTCCGTTGCGCTTTTTGATTCCACGCCTGTTCTCCGTGGTCTGGCTAATGTTGTTTTCCACATCAAGACAGACGCCTTGCGCAACCAGATCGAACTCGCCGATTTCCACGATCCGCGCCGCTACGCGCATGTTCTGGAAGGCGCTGGCGCAGATTTCCGCGCAACGGATGCCCGGCCCCTGGATCAACTTCTCCGATCCGTCCTGGTCGCGCCGCTTCAGTGTGTAGAAGCAGGATCGCGCTGTATCCACATCCATCGTCGCCATCGAGATTGCCGTTTTCAGGAATCGTTCGATAGACCTCGGATACTTCTTCGCTGTTGCAACCTGCATGTCGATCTCTGCGCGTGAAATCGATTCGACTGCGGCAGACGGCAAAATCTCCAACATCGGAAGCGGGACGATCTTTTCGGTCTTCGGAATGATCTCTCCCGTCTCTTTGTCCACTCGCTCCTCTGGCTGGTTCATTTTTCCTCCGTGGTTGCGGGCTTGCGCCCTGGGTTTACTTATCGATTATCTGTTAGGTGTCCGATTTTGCGTCATCATTGGCCGACCTTGTGATGTCAGCCACCATTTGAGCGGTTTCGTGAATTGCTGAATGAATATCTGAATGAATATGGGTCGTGATTTCAGACTTCATAAGGTTCAATTCGCTCTTGCAGGACTCGACGTTGAACTTCAATGAATTGCCGATCTTATCTGCCATGAATTTGTTTCCACAAGTCGCGCAACGCATTATCATATTCATGACCCCAAACTTCTCCCAATTCTCTTTTTCTTTGAAGGCTTCATTTTTTGAGTCTCCTTAATTCCCGATACGTTGATTCTGGAACAGTGTATTCCTTCCTATAAATGGTCTTGCTCTGATACCGGACGCCGCTTGGCGTAATGCCCCACGTCGCGTCGCCAAGGGCCAATCGCATCCTGTTTTCGATTTCGGATTTTTTCTCGTCAAGCAATTTGATCTGTTGTTTCACGCCAACAAGGTCGGCATCCCAACCGTCAGAACCGGGAGGCAGAGCGATCTCCTCCCCGGAATCGTTTGGAAACAACTTCTTGACGGCGCGGGTTGTGGATTCCGAGCCGTCCAATGTTCTGGGGTCCGGCGGAATGTCGCGTAGAACCCGGTCCCAGAACTGGGCCTCCTTTTCCAACAGGAGGGAGATAAACGCTTCGTTTCTTTCTGCCCTGATTATACCAAACTTCTGCCCGCCAAACAAGACCGCGAATTCGCCCCACTTCAAACCGGTTACCATCAACTGGTGCTGGACCTGAACCTGGTATTCGAGCGGCGGGCCGTCCTCCCAAGCCGACTGTCTTTCGCTTCCCGTGGTCTTGATTTCAAGAACCCCAGGATTGTCCTGAACGTCAATCACCCTGTCAAGAGTGGCGATTGCGAATTCTGCGACACGCCCGATGATAATTGTGTGCCGTCCGAGGTCAACCAATTTCTTGCCCGTCTTGCCGGCATAGGCGTCGGCGACAACGGGCTCCAATCGGATTCCCCACTGGACGGCCTCATTTTCCGAAAGGTCCGCAGGTTTAATCTTGCCCGTCTTTTCGCCCCATAATTCAACCGGTCCTTTGAATGGCGAAAGTCCCATCACGACGGCCGCATCAGACGCCCCGATCCCTTTCATCCTAGCTTCCAGCCAAGCCTTGAAATCGGATGCCTCCCGAACTAACGCACAAGATGGAAAGAATGAATTAAACCTCATTTCTTCATTGAGGTCTATTTTTGTCATGGTTTTTCTTCCTCCTCTTTGATATAGACCGCACGGATTGAACTCACTGGAACAATGACGGCAGACTTGCCGTCGTCACTCGGGACTCCAACGAATTGTTCGGAAAGCTGAATTGATGAAATTGCCTCATGGACCGTTGAAGCATGAACATGGAACCCGAACTCATGCTGTTCCTCGTTTTCTCCTACGTCTGAAATTACTGGAATGTTGACGATGAAAACGACGGCAAATCTCTTAACCATCCATCACCTCCTTTACACGAAACTTCTCGAAGATGTTCTTGATCTTGGCGAGCCTGTAACCACGGTAAGCCTCGTTGGGCCGCTTTCTGCCTTCCTCCCACGAAGCCCAGGTGTGGTACGAGACGCCGGCAGCCTCCGATGCGTCCTTCATCGTCTCGAACCCGAATTCGAGGCGCAGAGCGATCAACCGCCGCCCAAATTCTCCTCTTTTTGCCATTGTCATTGTTTTTGGCATTTCTGCCGTCCTTTCAAAATGAGGCGTGCGGCCGTTTCCAGCCGCACGCCATTGTTTTTAAATCAAGGCCACCGCATTGTTGAAGGCGCGTTGCTTGATCTCCTGGCCGGGGCCGTAGACCAGAGATTCAAACCGACCCTGAGCGTTGAACTTCTTTCGGCCCTCGTAGGCTTCGTGGTCAACGTGTTCGACCACGGCGTTCATCGCATTCCAGAGGGTTCCGGGATGCAAGTCGGCTCCCCTTCCCGTCTCGGTCAGACCCAAAATCGATTTCATTTCGACGGCAACTTTCATCACTTCTCGCTCCGTGTTTCCCCTCAGATTCACGCACTTTGCGATGTACTGGATCGTTTCGTCCTTTGAAAGACTCTTTCGGACGAATGCCTCGAACCGTTTCTCCATCTCCTGGAAGTAATCCACAGCGAATCCCAGAACATGCTTCGCTTCCTCGATCCTCGCGGCCAGATTGCCTTGATGCCTGATCCCGATTCCGGCTTCCTCATGCGTCCCGCCAATCGCCGCCCTCATCGTGTTGGCGCAAACCACCCGGATCGGCGTGAAGAAAACCCGCGCCTTCATCTTGCCGGAGTGGTCATTGATCCCCAATAGATATTTTTCGGTTCGATCCCCTTTGCCGAGGTCGATTTCGCCTGGGAGTTTCAGGCTGAACCAGACCCGCTTGCCGTCCCTTATCGCTCCGCCCGTCTCGAATTTCGCCTGCCCTTGCGCGGCAAGCTCATCCATGAAGTCCACAAATTCCTGGTTCTGAAAAACCTGGTAATTCATCGAAACCGTTCCGAGGTAAACTGGCGTGCCGTCCGGGCGGCGGCGAATGTTCGCCATCCGATCCGGGATAACGCGCTGTCCGTCGCCGGCGTCAAAAAGAACTCCGGCCTGTTCCACCTTCCAGTTGATTTCTGGCATCGAATGGACTTGACCAGCCGTCAAAAGCTCAGGGAATTGAGTCCCCAGCCCGTGCCACGGCTTTCCGCCGGACCAGAACATTTCTGCCTTCCCCGAAACCTCGCTCAGTTCGTGCGCCATGTTCAATCCTCCACTTCTTTGAGAACCCATCGGAGAGCGCAAATCCAACCGTCGGTTTCCAGCCCCGCCTTGCGTTCCTTCATCTGCTCGATCCTTTCCTTGATTTCGTCCACCGTCCTGATGGCCCTGGTTTTCTTCGGAACCGCCTTGCCTTTCTTGATCGTGTGAGCCGCCTTTGTCGTTTTGTTCCCCGTCGCCCTCATTTCGGCGAGAGCCTTTGCCTGATCCTCGCGCGAAAGATCGGCCAGTTTTGCGGCGGCCGACGGCGAAACTTCTCCGCCCTCAACAGCTTTCTTTAATTCGGCGCTCAGATTCAGCAAGCCAATCCATGTCCTCACCGTGTTCTCCGTCACTCCAAAGACCAAAGAAATATACTCTGCGTCCTTCCCCATGTCCAGGAGGCGTCCGGCCTTGATGGCCTTCGCCAAGATCGAATCGTCGGCGCGATTCTCGTTGGCCGACACCGAGACGCCGAACAGCATCGCGTCCTCGCCGCGCCTCAACATGCACGGAACTTCGAGGGTTTCCTTTCCCTCGGCTTTTAGCCGTTTGTTCGCCTCTCTCGCCGCCTTGACTCTCTGCCGGCCATCAATGACCTCAATCTTCTCGCCGTCCTTGCGGATGATGACGGGTTCGATGACTCCGTATACCATCACGTTCCTAACCAACCCCTCATTCAGCGGCATGTTGACTCGCGCATCGTAGAGCGGATGGGCTTTGTCGTCCACCAGTAGAAGATCGTCTGGATCGACCGAGAATGCTGTCAGTCTCCTGTAGTCCAAGGCTTGCTTTGACATTCAGCTTCCTTTCATTCCTTCGACGTGAATCTGAATCCGAGTTGAGATTTTCAACGGACGGCGCTGATAGGCGGCGATCCCATCTGCGGGGTGGCCGGCCTTCAGTAACTTTTTGATCCTGGCCCGAAGATTGCCGAACTTTCCGTAGATGCCAAACAACTGCCCGTTGCAGAACAAAACGAACTGAGGCGACTTCATTGCTTCCTCCTTTCAGGAAGACTGGGGTTTCAATGCGTACGGGACCGCCTCATTCTGGTCTTGATTCATGCATCCCTCCCTACTTCGGAAAACGGTTTGCCTGAGTCATTCTCCAATTTCGTCTTTGCGGCGTACAGGCTGCACTTGGTCCGCATCCGCACGATTTCGATAGCCTCCGCGCCAGGCTCATCCCGGAACCGCCTTGTACCACCTCATCCCGTAGCCTTCGGTGGACCTGCGCCACGCCTCGATGAGCTTGTCATCCCGATGGCGTATCACGTCTGCGTAGTCCGCTGTCGTTCCGTACTGCTTGATCGTTTCTCGGGCCTCGCTAAGCGTTGTCGCATGTAGAGACGGCCCGACGGCCCACGAATGGCCTCCTATTCGCACGATGTATTTTGAGTCCATGTTTTCTCCTGTATCCTTGGTTGGCCGACTGCGTTTAACAAAGCCAATCGATTTCGTCCGCCGGCGGTTCTATTTCCATTTGCTCCTTTTGACTTTGTTCAAGATGCTGAACAGCATCCGCAAGCCCCTGAACTTCGGCATGAGCAGGTAGAAAATCCAGCGCATTCTCATAGTTTTTCTTCAAGAAATTTCTTGAAGTTCCAGATTGCCTCTCTGAGGGATTCAACCGCGATTTTGAGATGCCGGGACGAACCGATTTCTTTTTTCTTGATCGCTAAATCTATCAGCATTTCAAGAGACATGGAAAGCGACTTGATCCTTGCCAGAATCTTTTCAGCGCATTGATTGAATTGTTTTTTAGTCATTGTGTTCGATCCCATCGCTTGAAAGAATTCGCTCATCGCACTCGTCCGCCCACTCGTCGGTCGCCTTGCAGATGGCCTCGTACTCCGACAGACGCTGGTCCCAATCGACCTTGATGAACCCGATGTCGTGATTTTTGCACCGCGGACAGCCTTTCTCTGCGGCGCGTCGGCGCAACTCTTCGCAGAATGTCGAATCATCCTTCCCCTCATTCCATTGGGCTCGCGGATCATCAATTCGGCAACCGTCAGGAAGGTTCCAGCCCATTGTCAATGCCCTCCTCTCTTTGTAGGTTTATGTTTTGGCTTGATCGACTCCGAATACGCATCTACCTCATTACGGGTAAATAACTGTTTGTCGGTCACTCTCGATTTGAGGAGCGAGGATAGCTCGGAGATCCCTTTGGTCGGCTCCCGCTCTCTCCGCACTCTGGTTCCCTGGAACGGGGGTTCCCTCCGTCTCACCTGCCCGAGGCGAGGCAGCCGCAATCTTGTTGAGAACTCTGGCCGCTGCCAAAGCGTCGTCGCGCTCTTGCTCGATAGGCAACGGAGCAACGTAGATATTCTGCTCTTGCAATGCCTTCACCTCGCGGCGGCGTTCCGCGTCCTCGCGGTGATGCTTCACGCTGAAAACAAAACTCGCCAGGGGGTCCGCCGTCGGTTTCGTCACCATTCGGGGACTACCACTCGGGCCTTCCTCCGCCACCTCGAATTGCCCTCCTTGTTTCACGTTCAACTTCACCCCCGAGAAAAACCCGATGGCTGGCTTCCCGTTTTCGTCCCGCGGAACCTTCGGGTCCGCCGGATCGGCGGCGTGGAACGTCCCGAGATTTCCAATGACGCACGGAACGGTGACCATCAGTCCGGTTGGATCGGTAATCCCCACCGTTGGCGGTCCACCCGCGGGTCCGCCAAACGAGAGAGGAGAGGTAGCCCCGTCGCTAGAGACGAGCGGGATCGTCGGAAGGTCGGAGGGGGAATTTTCTGCGTCCTGGCGACCCTTCTCCGTATTTTTGGGCATGTCTCCGGCCTCCTGGCCTGGTTGTGGCGGGCACCCTCCCGGAGTGAAAAGCGGCGGGCGCGCCGGGAGGACGCCGAGGGGGAGCTACCCCACCCGCCGCTGGACATTAATTTAGGGCAAAGAAGTACAAACGGGCCAACGTGTCCTCAAAAATGCTCCGGTTGAGGGTTGCGGTAACGAGCGTATCCGCGACGATGTATTCCACCCCGTCCCGAACCTGCGTACAAAGGAAAAACTCCGTGACCAGCAAGGAAAGGTCTCGGCTGAGACCGCACCGTTCCCGGAACTGGGCAACCGAGACTCCGGGCAGGAACCCCGCTCGGATTGCCTTGAAGACCTTTTCCAAACCACCGAGGTTCCGCGTGAAACTAAGCGGCCGCATAGGGGGACCTCCGTTTGGAAAAGAGGAACTCTGGGCGTTTCACTTTGCAAAAATGTGTTGACGGACACGCGCCAGAATCAATCGCCTCGGCGCGAACGCATTGAGGCGAATTTCGTCGCCCCACTGCACCCAGCCGGGCCGAGGATGCCGCGCAAACAATTCCAAATACGGAGGGGGGCTACACCGTTCAATCTGCGAATAAAATTCGTCTGGTTTTCGGGAATGTTCTCGTTTTCTTGTCTCAATCACGTTGACTGCGCGACGGCCCGGCGGAAGGGTACGCAAACCTCCCCGAACGCCAAAAAGCAAAATTTCGGTTACGTTTCGGAAATAGAAACCAACTCCGCGCCCATCTGGCCCCCCGTCTTTTCTGATCTTATACCACACCAGGTTTGTCTTGTAGGTGAACCCCCATTTCTCCATCACGGCCAAACCCCAGGGGAGAAGGGCATTGGGAACCCACAGATAAAGGTGAGAAGGAACGTCCGCGACCTCTGGAACAGGCAACGCACAAATTTCTTGCAACGCCATCGTTTGGTAACGGTGAAGGCGGCGGTGCTCCGGGGCCATCTTTCCGGTCCGGTTTGAAAACTGCCACGGAGGGTCAGCATAAATCGTTCTGAACCTTGGCACCTTTCCGTTGGCCACTAAGGAACCCAGAGGCGGGGCCGACGAAGGCGAGGCGAGGATTTCGCCAGGGTTCGTTACGAGGGAAGGAAGGCGGGGCACGATGTCCTCCTTACAATAGACGCTTGAGGCTTGAGGCTACCCGGGCGCTAAGATTGTATTCCGGCGCAGAGGGGAGTCAAGTATGGCCTTCTCCTCCCCCGGCAATCGCGTCCCTGGCCATGTCGGCCGGGATGTCCTGATTCGTGTACATGGGCCTCCTTGTTTCGCCCCTTGCAGGGTTTTTCCTGTTCGGGGCGATAAGCCCCGGCTCTTCTTGGCGACCGGGGAGCCCTCATACTTTCACTTCTGAATGTAGGCGTTCAGTCCGACGATGATCGGCTTGCCGTTGATGACGGCCGCCGTCGCCTTGTTCCCGCCGCTCGTCGCCACGACCAGCGTCTTTCCGCTGACGCTGGGGCGCGGCTCCTGGATGGGAATCGTCACGATGAGCTTTCCGTTCTCGATCTTGGCTTCCATTGGGGCCTCCTTGTTTCACCGAGTTGACCGATTCGGAATCAGAATCGCCTGGCGCTTGTTGATGATCGCCCAGACTTCCTTCGTCATTTCCCGAATCTGAGGAACTCGCCGAAGGCGCCATCGTTGTTCGTGGTCCTTCAGGAGCCGATCATACCGAGCCCAGCGGCCCTGCTCGACCGCCTTCATGGTCCGCCGGTTCATCGCGCCACCACCTGAGGAACCTTCCTCCGCGGGCGCGACTTCAGAATCCAGAGCGGTACAGCCCCGAACGGACGCGGGGGCCTGAACTCCAATTCGCACACGCCGGCGTAGCGATGCCGTGTCGTGCGGAAGGCGTTCTCAGCCTCATCCTTGTCGTCGAACGCCGTCGTGCGCTCGACTCGGCCGTCATCGAGGACGACCTGCCCGATGTTGTAACTCATCGTGGGCCTCCTTCCGAAAACCTAGGTGGGTTTGCGCCGAACCAGGCGTGTCAACGCCTTTGCGGCGGTATAGGGGCTTGCCTTTCTGGCCAAGCCCCTGATTCTTCAGGCCGTCCGGCGGATCGCCGAACGGGAAGGATTGCTGGTTGTGCCCTCTAATGAGGACTTCCGAACAATCCAACTCCTCGATCCAGGCATCCTTATGGAGGGCGATCAACCCTTCACAGAACGCGTTCGCCGCGGCCCTGCTATCAGTGGTCAGGACCTCCTCTTCGAGTCCCGTTTCGGAACCGATCATCGAAACTCTGTACATTGTGGGCCTCCTTTCCACGGAATCAGTGTCGGTCCTCCCAGAGCCGGGACAGAATGCTTTCTCTCCTTTCGCCCCTCAGAGGTTCCCCTCCTCGCGGCGGTATAGCCCGCCCGGACCCCCAGGCGGGCGCGATCTCACTCCTCGTCCTCGAACCCAGCCTCCGCGAGAACATCAGCGGCCGTTGCCGTCGCGCTGATACCCGAGTCGAACGCGTCCCGGTACAGGAAGTCCGGGAGGTCTTTGTAGCTCACGCCAGCGCGAGCCTGAACCTCAGCGTCAACGTCGGCAAGCCACTTCTCGAATTCCATAATGGGCCCCTCCTTCCACCGAGTTTTAATCGGCGGGAACTGATGTTAACCGCCTGTAGAGTAAAACCTTGCGCTACCCCCTCCTGAGCTTGAACTGCAAGGCCGCCTTGCAATCCAGCTTCCGCGCGGCCTTCACGGCCGACTCGAATTCCCTCAGCGCCCTCTTGTAGGGCTTCGCCTCAGAGAACCTTTCGTAACCCTTCGGCGTCCTACAAAAGACGGCCCAAAGGGTCGGCTTGGGAATGAAGTCATCCATTTTTCATGTTCCTCTTTGCGCCCCGGCTTTGAACGGGGCTTGCGGTTTACAGGGAGGGCGGCCTCCCTGTCATCACCTGGTTCCTCAGGCAGCCTGCATGGCGGCGAGGGCCTTGGCGGCCTTCTCCGGGCTGAAAGCCCTGAGGGCCTTGAGGCACTTTATCAGCGTCTCGTCGTCGATCTTCGCCAGGTCAACGCTCCCGCTCTTGCGCGGCGCGCTCGGCGTGATGTCCTCCACGAGCCCGAGCTTGTTGGCGAGGATGCCGGCGGCGAGCGTGGAATGCGTCGCCACGACGGCGTACTTCTCGACGCCCTTGCGGAACTGGAACACGTACGTATGCGGGATCGTCGCGGAAAGGGCCTCAGCCTTCTCCTGAGCGCCCTCGACGAACATGTCGAAGGCCCGGTCGTTGACCGGCGGATGCTTCTTCCGTTCGGCCTTGACCGCGGGCGCGACCGGCGCGACCGGCGCGATCACCTGCTTGATTTCCTCTTTCATGGGGCCTCCTTGCGGGTTTTTTCCCGCTTGTTTTCCCTCCAAGCGGTTTGCTTGGTTCGGGAGTTATGCTCCGGGTTCACGGGAACCCGGAGCAGGAAGCCTTTGAGGAATTGCCGGCCGGAAACTCAACACGTGGGGAGGTGTCAAAAGTTTTCCTCCCCCTGGACGTTCCCGCCGGCCAGAGACGTTTATCCGCGCGGCTCCGTTGTCGAGACGGAGCTATCGGGCGGAAATTCCTCTAAAGCGGGCTTTGGAGGGAAACCAGCTCTAGGCGTACAGCCTAAAACCAATCGCAGTCAAGGTGATCGCCGGGCCTTTCCCAAGTCCATGCACCAAGTCATCCTCCCGACACTTGTCCTCTTGGTAGAGGACTCCCCGCCCAATCGGCATGGAACGGCTTGGATGATTTTGCCAAGCGAACCCTTCCGCGGATTTCCCTGGAGAAACCCGATTGTTTTTCCCAACTCGGAGCCGGTCTCACCATTTAAGGGGAGCCTGCCGGTCCCATCCCGTTCCTTTTTTTCCCTCATTTTTCCGACACCTGCGTCATTTTCGATATAATACATATAGCAAGATGCGTACCGGTCCGTCCAGCATTATTATTTTATGGTACTGCCGTAAGTTCTTGTGCCGTAAGGGCTTGCGATGTGGGTAAAATTCCCCAAATGGCATTGTTGATAACTTTTGACATAAATTGTACCATATAGTACCCAATATTGTCCATTGAATGTAACCCATTACCACTACTATAGTTATGTCCATGCCAGAATGGCAGGTTTTACAAAAAAGGTCAAAAAGTTTTCAACGGGTTTTCAACAATTTGGGCGCGGCCGGGGCTGGGCGGCGGGGCGGGGCTGGGCGGCGGCGGGGCGGGCGCGGCCGGGGCGGCGGGCGGCGGGCGGGCTAGGGGTAGCGGTACCATTGCCCGCACAGGCACCTGCTCATCGGCTTCTTGCCGAGGATTCTTCTCGCCTCGGCCAGGGTGATGGGGATGTCGGATTCATTCTCCAGCCACCTCCCACACGGACACCACTTAGCCGGTGGCGGGCCATCCTCTTCCCACCAAATCCGGAGGACTCGCCCATCGTCACCGTACCAGATTGTAGTTGTCATACTGATATCGTACCATTTTGTACCAATGATTGCAAGGGTTTCCTAAAGATTTATCTCCTTATCCCATAAGGCGTTATGGATATTCCGGAAAAATCTTTTCGCCGGTCGCGGAACCCCGGCCGCGCGCGGAACCCGGTCGCGGCGGGCGCGGCGTAGCGGCCCGGTCGCGGAACCCCGGTCGCGGAACCCCGGTCGCGGAACTCTGGCGGCGAAAATGTTTGACAAAATAATGTTTGACGCGCGCGGCAGGCGCGGCGACGACGGTCCGAGTTTTGTCAACGAGTTTTCTACCAGTGGGGAACCTTCTCCACGCGCTGGGCGCAATTAAAGACGTATCGTACTTCGTACAAATTATGGGGTGGGGGGGGATGTGGGGGCATTTTCGAGTTTTGAAGATTTTGTCTTCCGTGGAATTTTCGCCGGTATATTTTGGGTTCGTTTCGTACTCGGTAGTAGAACCTTCAAGTGGGGACGTGGAGGTTTTGAGTGGGATTGGCTGTGATGGATTGGAGGTCGAAGGCGGAACATCGGGAAGGAGAAGAGAAAAAAAAAAAAGGCAAGGGATTGTGGGAAATCGCGCAGTTTTGGCTTGAAATGGCATCTGCTATGGGATAATGGCAGGTGCCACAACGTAACGCAACGGTGTAACGCGTAACGATGGAGCCGTAACCAATCAAACGGGGTTTTCGTGCGTTCTGGGGAGTTCTTTTGTATTTTGAGGGTGATTGGGCATCTGGTGGCCTTGGATGTTCGCTTGGGACAAGCGGTGGGGGTATTTTGGGGAGATTTAGGCAGGCTAGGCTAGGTTTTGGGAGAATTACGCAAAACGGGCTTAAAATGGCATTTGCCATCATCGAATGGCAGGTGCCATTTTAATAAATGTTGCTCTTCACTCTTTATGCATCTGCTTCTGCTTCTGCTTCTGCTTCTGCTTGCGTGATATTACGTAACGCAACGGCGTAACGTTACAGCTAAACCGTGATTTTAAATTTTGCCACTTGACAACGCCGTAACTCTGCGTTACAATATGTCAACAATGTCATTTGTAAAACTTGATTGCGGGATGCTCGATTCGAGCATCTGGCCTGATTTCATTCAGAAGAACGTGTTCATCACGGCGTTACTGATGGCGGTTCCGAGGGTGTTCAATGAACCGCAGAAGCAGTTGGAGGTTGAGTCGTTAAATGAGACCGGTTTTGAGGTTCCGCCTGGGTGGTATGGTTTTGTGCAGGCATCTGGTGATGGGATTTTGCGCAGGGCCTTGATACCATGCGATGCCAATGAGGGGATGGCGGCCCTGGTTCGTTTGGGAAGCGCGGATCCGTTGAGTCGGTCGCAAGATTTTGAAGGTCGTCGAATGGTTCGGGTATCGGGCGGATACATCCTGTTGAATTACATGGATTATCGGGAAAGGGATCACACGGCGGCAATTCGCCAGAGGAGGTATCGCGCCCGTCTGCGAGAGGAACCAAATCAGGAAAAAGTTGACTTCCTCGCTTCCCTCAAAGGCGATCCGGCCTACGCTGGAGTGGATGTCGGGGCTGAGCTTGACAAGATGGACGTCTGGCTCCTTGCCCATCCAGGTCGCCGCAAGACGCAACAGTTTGCGATTTCCTGGCTTAACCGTGTCGAGAAGTCCATTCCGCTAATTGACCCCGGCAACGGCGGCGTCGTTGCGCAGAAATGCCCGAATTGCGGATACGAGGGCCACGCGAAACGTTCCGACGGCAAATGCGTGAAGTGTTCGAGTTGAATGGCACCTGCCATTTTACTGGGTCAAATTCCCCAAACCGGCCTTCCTTGCGTTCTGGCGCATTCGGTTGGGTTTTGGGTGGGATTGGGCGTGCCCTGCCCTCAAACGTTCGCGTGGCGTAAAGACGGGGTCTTGTTTGGCTGGTTTTGGGGCCGTCTTAACGCCGTTTTTAGAGCCGCAAGGCCGTCGCCGGTCCCCCAGTTCCATTGTTGGGGCCAAAGCAGGGCGGCCCCGCCGGCGTTCTCGAAGGCCGTGGTGTTGGCGTCCCAGTCGTCTATCAACAACCTGCTTGGCGCGGCGAGGAGGTATTTGTGGGCGCAAAGGAAGAAGTCCTCGAATCTCCTTCCGAACCTCTTTTTCATCCACGCCACCTTCCCAGCGGCGCATGCCGGGCTTTTCGATGGGCTCGTCACGATGCACCACGGAACATTAGCAGAATTTATGATGTTCAGGATGGGCCGAAATTCTGGCGTCTCGGGCAGGTTCTCCCAAAACTGACGGCCTGCCCTGGCGATCCGCAACCATAATTCGTCCTTCTCCACGCCTAGAATTTCATGGACCTGCCGTTTGCCTTTGGGCCAGATTGCGTAATCCGGTGTTTTTCCGAAAAGCTGCATCACGGGTCCAACGAAGTCGCAAAGCACGCCATCCAAATCGATGAAGACGATGGTTTTGTTCATAATTCACGATGATAGAACTTTGAGAATCCTGCAACGGCGGCAGATTTCCGAATCATGGCAGGAACAAGGTTCCGATTTGAGAGTCCCCACGATCTCCGCCATCATACCAGCAGGCGGGGCGGGATAGCCTTCGCAGGCGTTCAGACAGTCGGCTGCCCTCCGCGCTTCCTCGGCGTCAAGGAAGCTCGCTCGGATCTGCCCATTGAACTTGAGCCCGAAGCCCATTCCGCTTAATTCCACGTCCCATGTCATTTATGGTCCTCCATGATCCCGTACCTTCGTTTGACCTCCGATGCCTCCTTTGGCCCAAGGATCCTTCGTAAAAATCCAAGCTCCAGCATTTTGGCAATCGTCAAGCGCGTGTTGGATCCGTGGATCAACGAACAGAAAAGGAAATCAGGAAGAGGCGTTGTTCGGCAAAGGCCTAACTGATGATGGCTCGTGTCGTATCTATGAGCCGCTTCATAGGCAATCGGATCTCGGATCCCATCTCGGTCGTAGAATCTCGCAAAGAAAGGCGGAGGGCTTCGGCTGGAAGCATAAATCCAAACCTCGCCGCTTTCAAGATCAACAACGTGCCCGCGTCTGCATAGAGTGACAATCCCTGGTTTTTTCGGCATCTGCGACATCACCTTGTACGCCGTTCTGTCCCACGGGTCGTCCGTCTCCTGCCACACCCACACGATCCCATCGGCCCTCCCCCGATAAAACGATGTCGCCTCTGGATGGGGCCTTTGACGGCGTGGCGAAGCAGGGCAGGATTCCTTTCTTTCCCAAATCAGACGGAAGCCCGCCGCCGTGAGGGCATTCACGAACGGCTTAGCGGCTTCCCGGCTCTCCTCCGCAAAACAGGCCCAACGATCAAAAGATCGGAAGCTCTGGCGGGCAAGCGAAGGAAGAACAAAACGTGTCAGGATCTCCGTCCTCCTGATCCACCAAGCTGGATTGAGCAGGCAATCTGTCCAATAGGGGGTTGGCGGCTCGTTGTGGGGATGAAGATGGTCCCCGCAGCTTATGTAGGCCGCCGTCGCAATCTTCATCCTTTCAGACCATGTAGGGTTTCGCGTGACCGGCCACGATCATCTTGTCGTTCACGCTCTGCTCGTCGCCCGGAACATAGATTTCGGCAAGTAACCGCCCGTATTTCTCCCGCCGGTCCTTGTGGGTTCGGATCAGGATTTTCTTCCCCCCAATCAAGGATTCGAGGAAGGATTTCGCTTCCTTCCCGGCCGCCGATTCGGCCCCAACAAGCTCCGGCGTGTTGATGCCGAAAAGGCGAATCGTCATCTTCTGCCGGATTCCAAAGCCGAGGTCGACGTCGAGGTGGCAGGAATCGCCATCAATCACGCCGACGGTCTGCGCAAAGTATTCGTACATCGTTTGATCTCCGTTTCCACTAAAGGTCGGCCCCCGAGGTTGTCCGCCACCGGATTTCGGACCCCTCCGCAAGGCCGACCGGGTTTCAGTTCGGAATGACGACGCGTGGGAAATTCTTTTTCTGGTTCAGCTTGAAGTAGTAATGCTTGAATTTCTCCGGGACCAGCTTGGCATAGATTTCATTCTTCCGCCTTTTGATCTCGGCCTGGGTCCGTTCGTCGGGCGGCGTCGGGCTGCCAATAATAATTCGCCAGCCATTCGGATTGCATTGCGCCTTCAAATGAATCCCTTTGGCTTTCAGAGAATCCAGGAATCTTTCAATCTCCACGATGTAGCCTCCCTTTCTTGAAAACGGGTTGATTTCCGTGGTAGCGCGGCGGCGAATGAAATCCGTCCCGCGCCGATCTCACCAAGTCCTCGAAGGGGCTGCGTTCGGCCGAGTCGCGCAGGGTGTTCAACGTCTCCCATTCGGAAGCGCATCGGCCGAAATCAGAGAACCGAAAGGAGCACAGGGCCCTCATGGCTTGGCTCCGCAGTTCGTCCTGCCTCTGCTGGATTCGATGTTGAATGGCGTCCATGATTTTTCAGGGGAAATCGAACGACGCTCGGATTTTCAAAATTGGGCGTCTGGCGGCTGTGGAATGCGAGGTCCCTGCGAAGATCGTAAATTTCTCGTTGTAATCCGACCCAAAGGCCGCCGGCGGAGCCGGAAGGCAGGAAGTCAGCAGAATCAGGTCCCAGAAGCCGTTCGGGAAAAGATTCACCCCTCCAATCAGGACGCCGTCGAGCTTGAAGTTGAATTCGAGAGCCAAGTCCCCGCTCCCCGCCGCCGCGATCTCGGAATGCGTTTTCTTCGCCAGCCGAAGGATGGTTGTGGAGACAATCTGATTCTCGGGGTAAAGCGTTTCCCCGAATTGATCCCCGAAGTCGGGATCGTCCAACGGCATTACCGTAAAGGGCTGCGGAACCGGCCGGACTACCTGATAATTTGTGTCCGGGTTCGGTGGTCCCGAAAGACTCACATCGGTCTGGGATTCCATCGAAAGCAAGAGCCTCGCCGTCTCCAGCCGCCCGATCCCCTCCATGTCGAAGGAAAGTCCGCCGCGGAATTTGTCGGCCTCCAAGTCGCTGTCCTCTTCAAAAGCCTGAAAAGCCTTCGCCCCAACTTTCATCGTGGCGGGGTCGTCGTTCAACGTTGCGACCGAGATGAAATTTATTTCACCGCATTCCTGGCCGTTCTCATAGACGCCATCCGGCGCGGCCCCGTCCCACGATCTCAGGGCTTCTGGCGTCAGGGTCCTTTCGGCTGGCTTCCTGATTATGCAGAGTTCGTCGATCCTGAAAAAGTCCTTGATTCCCGAAACATCGCTCCCCGGTTGCCCATGAATGTCGGGATGAATCGCGGCGAGCAAGGGAGAGATTTCTGCGTGAACAACCAACAAGCCTGTGCGATTTTCCGTGAAGGCAGTTACGGGTAGTTCAATGAAGATTGAAGCCGAGAGCGGCGTGGCGGGGTCCCCGCCCTCCACTTCATGCCGGCGGTTGAGAGTCGAAAATTGGAGCCTCACGCTCGGCGTTGAGATCAGTCTTGAATTTCTGATCGCTTCTCCATTTCTGAATCGGTCCTCTTTTTCTGATAGCCAGATATTCAGCCGATCAGCGAAGGCGTCCCTGAAATAATCATCTGGCGAATCTATGTTTTCAATCGAGTATGCTTTGCATTTCAGGAAAACCCTCTTGACTTCCGATTTTGGGACCGAAAAAGAATTCAAGTCGAAAGAGACGAACCCGGAGACATGCCCCGCATTGACGACGAAATCCACATCGTCGCCGGACTCGAAAATGAATTCCGCCGTCGGCTTGTCAGGATCGATCTCCTCAGGAGGACGATAATGATTATCCAGCCTCCAAAGATTTTTGCTGTCGCGCAACGCCTCGAAGGCGGCATTCTCTGCTTCGATCCCCGGCAGTTCCACTTCCTCGAAAACCACGCTCCTGATGTTTCCGATTGAAGCTCTTTTTGCGGGCTCCAGGCAGATCGTTTCCTCGCCTTGATTCACCATCAATTCGGCCTGCCGAGTTTCATCGCCATCGTTGTAGGAGAGTCGGATGATTCCGGGATCAACTGAATTCCCGCTGACCGCGATAAATCCGTCGAACCGTCCGTCAACAAAATCGGAGGCTGGAATCGCGTTTCCCGCGATTGGATTTCCCACAGAATCCTTGACTTGGATGCTGACGCCAGGAAGGTTTCGAGCCTCCCCAGACACCGTCACGACAGCAGCGGGATCAATTTCGGGAAAAATTGCGTTTCCAATGGGGCCGTCTTTTTCATTTTCAATAATGATCGGCTTGTCGCCTCCATCTCCATCCACATATTTTGGGTTGGCGATCTTCAGTATTTCTGTAGAATAATTTACGGATGCAGTTTGATCGACTCCAGCGGGGTGGACCCACCAGACGTTGTTTCCAAGGTGGACGAGGTCGTTCTTCAGAGCCCATCGAATCGATCCGACGGGGATCATCGGAATCGAGAGATCAGAATATCCTACAAGGACAGACATGATGTTAGGGGAAGACGCCTCCAAGGGGTTCGATTTCAACTTTTCCGTCGTCAAGCCCGACGGGCGGGATGTTGGGATCGGCAGCGATGGGTTCAAGCAGTTTGATCTCGACCTCCCCATTCCCAAGGTCGGTGATCTGCCAGTCGAAAGGGTCGAACAGCAACGCCGTCGCTGCCGTCAGCCTGAAAAGGCTGTCTCCGATTCCAATAGCCATTGTCAGCCAATTTTGACGATCTTGACGACGCCGTTTGATAACCTGGGATCAATCAAGCCGTTCGGTCCAAGCGGACCGTTCACCCCCTCTACGTCGAAATGCTCGCCAAAAATCAGGACCTCTGAAATCCCAGTATTCCAGTCAGCTGTCAGCTGGAAATTGGGATCGCCGTAATCCGCAACCCCGATTCCCTCAGTGTTGCGACCGTCCATGCGAATCAAACACAACTGAGGTTCTTCTACATCTCCCTCTTTCGCGTCCAGCATTTCATAGACCCACAAAAGTTGAGCCGCGCCGACTTGCGATGCCGTCAGGAACGGAAATCCGCCGAGCGTATCCGCTCGATCCGCCAGCGCGTACATATCTCCTTTTGATTTGTTCTTATTCTTGACGAAAACGCTTGGGTAAATCATCCTTGTCACCATTATTCCGTCAATCGCCACTGGCCCAATTCCTCCATTAGGAAGAATCTGATTCATTGCGACTCCCCATCTTCCGAAACCCGTGGCAATCGGCGGCCGGACTTGAAGCGTGGGGTAAGTGAAAGTCTGAACGGGGAAAACGGAAGTTCCTTCAAGTTGTGGGTCGTTTCCTTGAAGGTTGAATGGCAACGTCAGTTGGACCACATCAAGCGCCAAGATGGTTTCGTCTGTTATGTTTTCCCCCCTCACGATAATCGAAGGCTTAGGCCAGATAAATTCTTTGTCTCCTGAAATCAGAAGCCCGGCCGGCGTCCTCATCACCTTCGTCCCCCTGCTCCCCGAAGCCCGAAGAGTCCTGTTGGCGGCGTCGGCAACCGCGTTCCAGTCTGCCGAGGTCAGTTCCTGTCCGGCGGACTTGAATTCAACATGATCTGGCATTAGGTTTCATTCGGTCAAGAGTGGCGCGGGCTCGATTAGATCGGTTTTTTTCTTTCCCCTCCTGGCAAAAATTGCCTCAAAGACTTTTTGCGGCCCAGTAGGCGGCAGATCGCCGAAACGCCTGGCAATACCTTTCCTTACTTTCTTGATGATCGGGAGTCCGCTGGCCGAGAACTGAATCTCTTTGTACGGCGTATTCAGGTGTCCGCTGTAGACATCCAAGCCAATCTTGCCTTCCTCACGGGTCACCTTCTGGTTGACGTGGAACCACAGGAATTGCCACGGGTCTTTGTCGACGACATGATCCTGTTCGGCGACTCCATGATCCTCATCCTCTACCGTTGTGAATTCCTGCCGCGAAGCCACGTTCCCATGCCAAATAACAGTTACATCGAACTTTGTTTCCAATCCTTTCCCCCTCTGCACGACATTGTAACCCATACACAGCAATTCACGAGGTTTGAATCCCATGAAGCCATTTGCGTTGGTCTTCGCAATGGCCTCCACCAGAAGGTGGATGTCAAGAGATTGAAGAGCATCGATTGTAAATTTCTTCCTGACGACGACAAAAGGTTCCAGCAATTCCGAACCCTCAATCCGTTCCCCATCCCAGTTAACAAAATTCCCGACTTCGTCCCTTTCTTTGGGGAAATGCTCGACGTCGCCTGGAAATCGAATGACGTGCTGTTCTTTTGCGCCGATGTCGATCTCGAATTCTTCCGCCTCATCGGTTTTGTCCTTGCTCGAAGTTTTGTACGTTAGCGTAACTGAACACGCCTTGCCAGAAGTCGGAAAGGTTTGGCTGTTGCCAAATTGAGGAGGTCTGATTTTCTGCAAATTGGCGTCGACTATTTCGCCCAGCTCGAAGTTGTTGAGAGTGAAATCGGTGTCCTCGAATTTTGATCCTTGGTCGGGAAGCGCACTGAGGGCCTCAATGACGTTTCCAGTCCCAAAGACGAACCCCTTGATGCTGAGGATGAAGCCATCCACGTCGCCCGTCAGCGACCGACCGTTCGCCTCTTCAATGAATTTGAGTTCTGGCATGACGATTATTCGCCGAAGATAATACCAGAAGATTCCTGCTTTTCAAGATTTTCCCTGATCGCCGGCAATTCGTCAGTATCTTCGGCGATCTGTTTGAGATAATCAGTTTGTTTGATCGCCTCTGTGAGGGCCATATTAACGGGCGAAGTTCCGACCATCAATTCCGCCAAATTAGAGAAGGTCCCAACTGCCATACCAGCCATGCCAGCCCCAGCTAAAGCAGGCGCGACCTCCGGCTTTTTCCCCAACAATCCCTCGAAGAATCCCGCTGTTGCTCCTGGCTTCAATATATCCAACGCATTTCTGATGCTCGAAATCACCGGAATCGGGGCCTGCACAACGGCCCCTGCGATTGCGCCGAGAGCAGGCGATATTTTGCTAATCTTTCTTCCCGCAATGAAAGCCTGGTCCGTGAATGTATTCCAGAGGAGCTTTATCCTCGCTCCCATGTCCTCGAAGAATGCAAAGAATGCCCTTCTGGCCTGTCCGATTCCTATCTCTTTAGTCAGGGCCTCTCGGTCCTTTTGAAGTTTTACATAGAGCGGTACGAGCCTCTTAAAAGCATCGATTTGTTTATCTAGCGTGTCTGATCTCAGGCTATCAATTAGTTTCTGTAATGCAACTCTTCGTTGCTCGATTCTTTCATCAAGTTCTGGGAATTTTGTAATTTCAAAGGCAGCGCTTGGCGGAGCCCCAAACTTCTCCAAGAACGCTTCGTTCCTCTTGAATCTTCGCCTTTCGATTTCCTTTTCGACTTCGCTTTGCTCTTTTAATAATGACTTAGGATCAAATGCTTTTATTGCTGATTCCATTCCGGTAAGATCAATCTGAAAACCAAAAGGTACAGCAACTCTTGCAACCAATTTCATTATTGGTGCCAACTTCCTTAAGAAATGTCCTACCCTAATTTCGATTTCATCCCAGACTCCGATTGCGAGGTCACGGAATCGATGCCAAATCGGCTCCATCTTGGTGAAGAAGGTGTCCAGATTGTTGACAATAAAATTCAATGCCTCCACCGCTTTGATTCGGATTTTGAACCAAATTGCAATGGCCTCATCTTGAAGACGCGTAATTATTGGAAAGGAAAATTGAAGTGCATTTAGCCAGACTTCCCGCAGGAATTGCGGGAGCGTCCTGCCGTTTACAATGATTGAATCGACAGTTTTCTTGAACGCCTTCCCGATTTTATCGAAAGAAATTCCGGCTATCCTTTCGATTGCCTCGAAGGCCCCCGCCAGCTTGAGCAATTTGAAGGCCAGAAATCCGATTGCAACGGTGATTGCCGCGATGGGCAGCGTTGCCATCAACGCCGACAAGGCAAAAACCGCTGTCGAGATAATAGTGACGGCGGCGGCTATTCCCGAGAGCGCCAATGCAAACTTGAAGAATGACTGGATGGTTTTGGAGTTTTCCTTTACCACTTTCCCTAGGCTGTCTGTAAGTTCGACAATCGGATTCAGAAGCGCCTTAATCACGGGCGCAACCGCTTCTCCGACTTCTATCTTTAGAAGATGGAAAGCCTGTTCAATTTGCTCAATGATTGTCCTTAGCGATTTCATCCTCTCTCCCAAAGCGCGTACCGTTGCTCCCGTTCTATCAAACTGGGCCTTAGTGTCTTCCGCCACGCCTGTAGAGTCCCGCAAGGCCACCGCAAAACCACGGAAGCCGCGCTCGTCTCGAAATAGAATCCTGATCTGTTCTGCTGTCCCCTTGTTCAATTTTTCAATCGTATCGCGTAGCCGACCTCCTGTGATCGCGCCTCTTCCCCACTCCACGCCGAGTTCCTTCGCAACCTTCAAAACTTTTGGAGAGGCCGTTTTCAAGAAAGCCGAAATCACGGTGTTGACCGATGTGATCGTGAGATCGGCGCGACCGAAAACGCGCGAAACGGTGGACAGCAGTCCGCCAAGTTCTTCAAGAGATATGCCGGCTAGCGCGGCCGTTGCCGCAACCTTTCCGATGTTTCGGGACCAAGCCTCGAAAGTGTCGCGGCCCCGCAAGATGATAGTGAAAAGGAAGTCGGAAATATCCGCCGCTTCGGAGACTCGGAGTTGGTAAGCCTCCAGGAACGTAATCAAAGTCCCAACGGCCGTTCGGGTATCCGTCATTCCAGCTTTGGCCGTCTTCAATCCTTGTTCCAGCAGGCCCATCGCCTGGTTTGCGGGGATTGTGGAAGAAAGAATCTCGAAGAGGCCGTTCGCAATGTCTTCCGTGGATTCACCAAACCTGACAGATAATTTCTTCACGCCATCCGAGAACTCTGAGATGTCTACTCCTGTGTGGACAAGCTGTGTCGACACTTTCGCCATCGCTTCGCTGAAATCTGCCGCCGCATCAATTCCAATTTTGAATGGGGCCGTAATCGAAATCGCAACGGCGTCCAGCGCGATAGAAAGAAAAAGAAGATTGGTTGGGAGTCGAGCAAGCCCGCCGATGAATTTCTGGATCACGCCGCCAACGAATTTGAAAGCTCCCCCCAGGACGCTCGTTATCACACCGGCCACGCCTTCAACGATCCCGGCAACAATCGAGAAAGCCTTTCCAAGGACTCCAACCAGAATCCCAGCAAGTTTTCCAACAAATCCCATCGCAATCTTCACGACATCAACAAACACAAGAAGGGCTCCAACGCCGGTTCCGATCTTTGAACCAGTCAGCGCAAGGTTGGCGATGAACCCTCTCATCGATTGGCGGGTGCCGCGGATTAAAGAAGCGAATCCCTGCGCCGCGGCATCGAATTTTGGGGCTACCACTTCTGGAGCTTTAATGGCAGGAGCTTTTATTTCCGAAATCCTAATCCGAGAAAGCTGCCTGGCAAGAAGGGCTTCATTTTTGACTGCCGCATTCCTACGAATCGCCAATTCCCTTGATTGCGCTTTTGTGATTTCAGTAATCGCCCTCATTTGGCTTTGAATCGGTTTTAGCTTTGCGAAACTTATGGGGGCAAGCCGTAGTTTGCCGGCTGCTGCCGCAACAGATGCTGTGAAAGCTCGCGCCTGATTTCGTATTTCTGCCGGTGTTGGAAACATTCCCGGCATCCGCGTCGAAACAAGGGGCTTTAATGATATTGGTTTGATTCCGCGCGTCGCATTTGCAATTCCAGCAACCAGTGCGGTCCTGAGTTTGGAAGAATCGATGGCCGTTCTTGGAAGTGGAATTTTCAGAATCTTTCCAATATCCTGCAAATTCTTTTTTGCGACGGATTCTTGGATGAGATTTCTTGTGAATTTGCGCCCAAATGTCCGTGAGTATGCTTCCAAAGTCCGCATTTGTTTCGCAAGATCAGAAATACTCCCTTTTGGAACTGTGAATGCCTTTCCAGAAGCAGCGGCCATCCGGTTGATCTCTTTTGCGAAATTTTTAAATCCCTTTAAGATATTGAGGTTTAATTTTGAGAGATTTCGAGCGGAGGCTTGGAATGGTCCCAAGTCCATGAAGAGGCGAATGAACGCATCTCCGATTGAAACGCCTCTAGCCATTAGACTTCTCCTTCTCGAATTCCTGTTTCATCGCCTTCCACTTCGCCCTAATTTCCTCGTTTGTCAGCTTCGCTGGAAGCCTTGCGCCAGAAGATTTGACCAGCTCTCCGAGTTCAGCAAGTTCGGCGTCGCGCCGCATTCTACGGATTGGGTTGAGGTCCGTCCAGTCCATCCCCATTCTTTTTTTCTGGTAGGGTAGGAGGCCGTGCCAGGAAATCCACGCGGCGCGGTCCCAATCCGAGATTTCTTTCTCTTCGGCCATTTCCGCTAGTTGCCGGAGCGTCATTTTCCAGGGTACGATACCGGCGGCGGCCGCAAGCCGCATCACTACTTTCCAGCCTCGCTCCCGGACTCGGGGCTTGCGGCTTCGGCTTGCCCGAGCATGGCCGGGAGGTGGTTCTGGAAAAAATTGTTCACTTCCTTCCAGAACTTGCCCATGAGGATTTTTGCATTCTGATCCTTCATGTGATTGGCCTGAAAATCTTCAAAGGTAGGCGCCTTACCGCTGGACCGCATCTCACCAAGGACAGAATAATAGGCCAGTCGAACCATGTTCTCGATCTTCCCGCCAAAGATCGTAGAAATCACATTTCCGCCGCTCTTCTGTACGGCCTCGCCGTTAACGCCAACATCCACCGAACCGAAAATTGCGTCGATGACCTGGACCCCAGATGCCCTTTCATACTGGGCCAATATGGAGAGGTCGAGAACGGGAGTGAGATCGGCTAAGTCCATCATGCCCTCCTAAAGGTGGGGGAGGTCGAGCCAATGCCCGCCTCCCCCTAAAGGCAGGGCATCAGGGTCAAGAAGCAGCAGCGAAGGCGCTCAGCGCATCGTGACCGCGGATCACGACGTTGAACGTGACGACATCGTTGAGCGGCTGGCCGAAGGTGAATTCGCGGACCCAACCGCAACCCTCGTAGCCGTTCCCGTCCTTGTCCCTCACACGAACGGTGACGAGCTGCCGGTTGAAGTGAGCGGATTCCAGGGCCTGCCGGCCTTCGTCGTCGAAGACGTAGAGCTGGTCGGCCGTCACCTGCCACTCGCTCATGCCCATGATCCACTGCTTCCGCGCTCCGCTGGAGCGGGTGGAAGCATCGATCTCGTCGTACCCGTGCGTCAGCTCGACATCACGGGCCTCGGCGATGACCTTGCCGGCTACTTCGAGTTCAGCCTCGAAGCCGACTTGTTTTCCGCTTTCGATACAAGTGAGAGCCAAGGTTTCGGCCCCTTCTCCGGTGGTGGATCAGGGTTCGTCAAATCTGATTTGCAAACTGATGCTCCATGCGTAGAAGCCGTCCGCATCTGAAACTTCAACCGGCGGACTCGCAACACACATTGCAGGGCAGAATCCTTCAAGAATGCCGCGAAGGTTCGCCCGGTGCATCCGCTTCCAAACCAGAATCGCAAGGGCCTCCAAACCCTTGTCTGTCCGAATTCTATTCCCTAAAACTAAAATGTCAAGGAACTGGTCGCCTCCGCGATGCCCCCTTGTTCCGAAGTCCCGATCACTGCCTGTGTCCTGAATCCAAATCACCGGCCGCCCCGTCGTCTCCGGGATCATCCTAGAAGTGAAGATGCCGGGCTCCGGCATGCCCGTGGAGAAGTCGAAAGCCTCCAACTCCACGGTGATTGCCGCATCGCCGACAAGATGATCCCGAACAGCTTTCTTGAACATCAGCCTTTTTCAAAAAGCCTTCTGCTTCGGATTTCAGCAACGATTCTTGGGTAGCTTTTGATCGCGGAAAGAAATGCAGGCCAAATATACGGCCTCCTTTGAATCAGAATGTGCGTTGTGGATTTCTTCAAGCGGATTCCCCAATTCCACAAAAAGAAACCTCTCATCTTCTCGCTTACGGGAATCCGAACTGGACTCTTATTCGTCGGTAAACCTTCAAGAACGCCGGCATACTTCAATCCACCCAATGAGCCAACCAAAACATTGCCGCGTTCAGTGATTTTAAATCCAAGGGATTCCTTCAAATCTCCTGTGTGCGAAAACGGAGGCTTTCCAGCTTTGCTCGAACTCTCCCAATCTTTCACCTTTCCAGCAATCTTTACCGAGTGACCTACGTTTCTCATTGATCGTTTTGCCCGCGTGATGGTTTCCTTTGCGACCATTTTAAGCGCTTCCAGCATCACCCTTCTGCTCTTTCTCAAAAGCAGTTTTCCGTTGAATCTCACCGTCGTCTTGACGGTTCCACCTCCCGTCCTGAAAATCGCCATTATGGATGGACCGGCCTTTCAATCCGTTCAATGTCCCATGTCTTGTACGGGGCCTCGCTCATTCTCTTTCCGTCGATGATTCTGTAGATTGCGCCGTCAAGGGGATTTTCGATGATGTCGTTAATTTTTACGTCTTCCTGAAAATCAACCGTGAATCTCACCTGAGTTTCATGGATGAACCAATCTCCAAAAAGGGTCACTGGGTCCGAAAGAACCTCTTCAAACCCTCCTTGACCGTCGGAAACACGGATTGGGCGATGCCGTGTCACCGGAGTTCCAGAGCCTACCATACGAAAGAATTCAAAGACCGATTTTTGATCCGATGCAGAAGATCGGCGTCCGCCCAATCTTGCCACCGCAGATGGTATTCATCCGCGATTTCAAACGCCTTGCTCCCCCTGTTCCTGTAAAACCTCGACAAGACATCGTACACGCCAGAAGTCAACATTTTTGGAAACGTCGAAGGCGTGTAGCCGGCCTTCAACGTCACCATCCATTGATACAGAACGGTGTTGTCCCAAACTCCTCCAAGCCTCTTGTAAATCCCAAAATCGTTGAAGGAGAATTCTTCATCAAAATCTTCGTCGGAATGGCGATCATGGATGCTCAACACATCCAGGATCGGCTTCGCCTTTGGATACAGCAGTTCGGTTCCGCCGTCCAAGTTCTCGGAGACTTCGAGTCCTGCATCGGTTTCAACTAATCGGACTCCGCATTCCTGCGCAACCCAATCTTCGATTGAATCGAGAAGGAGCCCGATCACGTCATCCTGTGCGGAGTGAGAAATTTGCAGGTGCGACTTCGCCGCGGCAACCGTCGTCACGAGGGGCATCCGCAACGCCTCCCTTCGGTTTCTTCAAGGTTGACGATTTCGACGTAACCGCTCCGCCAGAGTTTCTTGGCCTGCTCGACAGTCAAGATGTCCTCCTCCCCCTTGGCCCTTGATTGTGCGGTCCCATCAACAATGAGCTGGCCGTTCATCTTCCACCTGACAAGGAGCTGGTTGTCCATAACCTTACCCTCCGGCGGCGGCCAAAGCAAGGGCCGGCGCGTTGATTTTGTTGTAGGCCCTCCGAACGATCTCCGGGACCTCAAAATTGACCTGCTTTATAACCCCATCTCCACAGTCACCGAGCTTCCCATTCCAGTTGTGCCAGATCTCCATCCTTTTCCTGCGCTTGGGATCATTCCCGTCCCGATCAAGATAAAACTGGTGCTTTGCCTTCATCAGTTTCCGATCCAAGACGTGGCCCAAATGCCAGATCACGGCCCCTGGGACTCGCAGGGCAGACCCTTTGTTCGTGATTTCAGAACAGATTGGCCTCGCCATCCTGTCGGCCGCAATGCAATGCGAAGTCCAGCGGTATGAAGGCCGCCACCAGGACCAGCGATAATGAGGCGCGGCGGTTCCGAATGGCGAAATCGCCTCTCCCCATCTCGACATTCCCCATCCCGAAGGGTTGACTACGCAATGGTCAAGATCGTGCCAGAAGTGAACCCAACGCGGCGATCCAAAGTCAATCTCGGCGGACTTCCACGCAGGAAACCCGGTCCAGATTTCATCGGCATCGACAACCATGACATGCGACGTGTCGATCTTCTGCGTGGTCCATTCTCTCATTTCCCTTTTGTCTTTCCAGAGAGGCCGGTCCTCGACGAAGATTTTCTTTTGGGGGTCTGGAAAATCACGAATCCTTTGAAGGGTTCCATCGCTGGGGAAATTCTTCCAAAGTTCGATGGGTCCGTAAGCGATCCTGATACATTCAACATGACTGTAAATCGCCTCTATGGCTTCATGAATAGTCGGCCCGTAGTAGGCGATCATCACCGCCGTTGTGGTTCGGCTTCCGAAGCCGTGCATCGGAATTCTTGCAACATCTTTTGGCATGGACTCAATCCCGAATCGGTGTCTGAAATCGAATTTGTTGATTTTTGGCTTCTCCTGGGTTGCGGCTTTTGCAACGGCGGCCGCCAACTCCTTTTTGTCGCCATGCCGGACATAAATTAACGAATTGCCGTAAACTTCCCGCAGAACGGGAAGATCGTAGACAATGCAGGGCGTCCCAACCGACAATGCCTCTCCAGGAACCAATCCGAACCCCTCGAATTTTGAAGGTTGGATTACAGCCTTGGCTTCCTCCATCGCGCCGAATTTTTCAGAATCGCTACATCTTCCAAGATTCCAAATCTTGTGAAGCGCGTTTCCTTTTTCCTTCATCGCGGCCCCGACGGTCACAAAGTCGAGGACCCCATCGAAACTTGAAACCGCCTCCCATGCGTCTTTCGCTCCTTTGTAGGGCGAAGCCCTCCCAGACCAAAGCATGAAGTCTCTGTTTTTCGGAAGCCCTCCTGGCCGTCTCGGGCTGGCGAAGGTGTTGATTCTGGGATAGAGAACATGCGTCTGGATCGGCCTCGGATACCATTCCTTGAAGGTTCGTTCTCCTTCCAGGCTGATCGGAACGCATAAACTCGATGCGTCGTAGAATTCTTTGACGCTTGGGACCTTCTTTGCGATCTCCGGCGCAAACTGTTCAACCCAATTCGGAGTCTCAAACGAGAAGCTAAAAACTGGCGTTCCGGTCCGATTTGCGTATTCGATTCCGACCCTGCCTGTCGAGCTTTTTCCATCCAAGACGACAAGATCGAGGTCCGGCGGAATCGAATTCTTCGGCTGAATCACGACGTTGATGTTTTTTGAAGTCGGGAAATCGGATTGCCACTTCGGCTCCAAAGTTGTGATGATGTAGACCTCCGCGCCAAGTTGGGCGCAGGCCCATGCGTATTGCCACAAGAAATACCTTCCACCGGAATAGAAAGGGGAGGTTGCGATGAAAATTCCAATCCTGAATGTTTTTGAGAGCGGTTGCGACGGGGAACCAGGAGGGCCGTGCCGAATGGCGGAAAGATGGTGCGGGATGATGTCTCCGGTTGCCATCAGTCGGCGGACCTCATGGATGCTGGAGATATTGACCAGTTGTCCTTCACGGACCTGGATCGGGCGGCCCTTTGCGTCTTTCAAGACAATGGGTCGCGAAACTCTGAACCATCCCATTTCCGGTGGTTGGTTGTTGGTTGCGTGGCCTGAGGGGCGGGGTTTTTAGGCCCCGCCCCAGTTTGGATCAGGAGCCAGCGCCTTCGAGGATCGCGGCGGCCTGGGGTTCCATGATTCGGCCCCCAACGACGGCGAACACTTTGAAGGCAATCAGATTCTGGCGGAACTTGACGTGCTCCGACCTCGCCATCGTGATCTCGTCTTCGATCACGAAGAAATACTGGCTGAGGTCCACGAAGATCACGTCACCCTCACTCCCAACGTCCGGCTGATTGATCGTCGGGATGAACCGGCGTCCGTTCAGCCTGTCCGGGGGTCCACTCTGGATGCTCGACGTCAGGACGCCGTGCGCAAGCGTCCTTCCCGTCGTGTCCTTCTGGATTCGGAATTCCTTGATCACGTTGTCGTGGACAACGTAGACCGCGTTCCTCCGAACCATCGGCCGAAGCGCGTGCTCCAACCGCACGAGGTCGGTGTCGTGGACTTCGCCCGCCGTCTCGCGGGCCACGTGGAAGATGTCGGCGTTCGTGACGATGCCTTCCGGTTGGGCGACACCCGTGCCGGCGATGATGACGTTCTCGAACTGGTAGCGCATCGAGGCGTCGAAAAGCCTCCGCAGGAAGGCTTCGAGATCGATGACACTCCGACTCAGGGCCCTCTCTGAAACCTCGGTGTAGCCCGTGAGTTCGTGGTTCGTGATCCGCCTCTGGTCGAACTTCGGCTCCGTCTCATGCTTGTCAGCCCCCTCACCCGTCCACTCGAAGGAGACACCCCCGAACTGATCGGTGTCCGTCTGTGCCAGGCCCGGCCAGGTAACTTCGCCCGTCGCGTTCTCGATGATCTCGACGAGATTCAGGACCTGGGGATCTTCCCACGGAAGCATCCTCATGTCCCTTCGGAAGTCAGGCGGAACCAGGTTCTCGGCATCAGAAGGGTTGGTGGTATCGTCGTCGAACGAGAAGATCGCCTTCCCATAGGCCCGACGAGCGGCGTCGTAGGTCTTCCCGAACATCGCGGCGACAAACCGCTTGGGAATGACCTTGCCACCCCTCGCCACCTTCGAGAGCCGTTCGTTGCGCGGCTGTAGCAGATCGGATTCCTGGCCAGAAAGCCCTTCCTGGCCGTCGTTGAGATAATTGACGAAGGCCTTCTCCTTGGCGGACTCCTTCTCGCGCCACCCGTTGGGTTCCGTGTCCGAAACACGCGTCCTTCGGTCGCTGATGGCGCCTTTGGCCTTGGCGGCCTCCTGCACCTGCTTGACCAGCTCATCGTCGGTCCTCTGCTTCTGCACGAAGTCCCAGTGTTCCTTCAAGGACTTGTAGTCCTCGGCCTTGTCGGCCTCGATCTTCAGGAAGCTCTTGGCTTCCTCCTCCTTGCCTTCCTTGCGGGCATCAATGGCCTTCTCGAAGGCCGTCTTGCGCTCCGCCTGAACGCCGGTCATCAGCTCTCCGATGCGTTTGGCATCGAACAGAGCCGATCCGACGAGCCCTTCCAGAATTTTCGACGGCATGGGTTTAACCTCCAATCGACAACAAGTCGGTCTCGGCCTGCTCAATCCCCAATTGGATCAAGTGGAGGTCGGTATCCGTGAGGGGACAGCCCCCCGCGTCCACCTTCGGCTTGCCTTCGGATTGGAGATCCAAAGTGCGGCCCGTCAGCCGGCCGAGTTCGCCGAGCAGGGCCGCAATTGCATCCTTGGAACCGACGAGGTCCTCTGGCAGACGGCCGGTCATTGCCGGTGTCTCTTTGAGGTCGAGGTTCATGCGCTTCGCGTAGCGCAGGATGCGTTCCAGACCGTTCTGGAACGATTTGGCCGATGTGATTTCGGCCAATTCGTTCATCGGGAACGGAGTCACGGTGACTTCCATCAGCTTAATCTCGAAATGTTCGAGAATCATTTTGTTGTCCTGGCGCAGGAATCCATACCGGACGGGAATGTAGCCGATGGAAAGTCCTCGGATCAGGCCATCCGCGACTTTACTTCTAAAGACCTGGGAATAATCGTCGGAGCCAAAGTCGGCCTTGATCGCCAGCCCCTTTTCGGGTTCCTCGTTTCCAGAAGTCAGGACACCGATCACGTCGAAACCTCCGCCCCCATCTGCGAAATGGCGACCCATCAGCGGCACCTTCTTCGCCGTGATCCTCTCCATCGTCTTTGCGAATGAACCCGGCCGGATTACCTCGTCGCCGTGGTCGATGTTGTTGAAGTAGGCGGCGTATCCTTCGAGGTATCCGGGATCAGCGTCATTGGTGTCATGCAGCCGTTTTGCCCACAACTTCGCATCGGGCGTGAAAAGCTCCCGACGAATATCCTTTGGGTCCAGCCCGTTTCCTTCCGACATGTGCTTGAACCGATGCTTGTAGACCTGGGAAAGCGATTTCATCGCCTTCTCGTCCTCGTCTGCAATCCCGATTGCCTTGCGGTGAGCCTGAAGGTGGTCCTTCACGGCCTGGCTCGCCTCCTGGCCCGAACGCGCTCCCTGGGCCGCCGCCCATGCGGCATTCAGCCCGCCTTTGTGGAGGAACATGGTTCCATTCGTCCAGATTCCGTTATCGTCTTTCTCAGATCCCTCGCTGATGAAGTGGTGAGGAAACCCCCAAGTTGATTTCTTGTCCGGCTCGCCTATTTCAGCAAAGGCCTCCCTCGGTAGGGATTCCTTCTCGACGGAAGCCCAAGAAGGTTCGCTGTCCATCATGTTTGAATTGTGCGTGTGATGGTGTTCCGTCTTGCCGTCCATGTGCCGCCTCCATTGAGATTGGCAGACCGCGAATCTTCGATCTCGCTTTGGAAACTCCTCGTTCATCTTTGGATTCCACATACACCGAGATAGCCACGTATCCTTTTCCTCTCCAGAACGAGGCTTTGGAAGCGGCATCAGCTTACCTCCGCATCGCCGCCCCAGACCTTCATCCGAAGAGCGCAATCGATCAGAACGCCTTGCTTGCCTGAAAATGCGATGACAATGCTCTTTTCGTTTCTTGCGATTTTAGGGTCCTGTGAAAGGCCGATGCCGTCGTTCTTCATCAACTCCTTGTATTCGACGTTCACTAACGGATCGTTCGATGAAAATCGCGTAGCTGATCCGAGAAAATGGTATTCGGAAGATTGTAAGTTGTCCAGGTCAATCACCGCAATCTCGCACTCAAACTTCACGCTGGAATTCTCCGGCATCGCAAACGGAAGGAGGGAAAATGGCCCTTCGTCCGTTGTTGAGAAGGACCGTCGAAGCTCGTCTATGAAAAAAGACATGTTGGTAGCCTCAATAAATACAGAATCCTAATCCGATGTCAAGCCCGTGGATCAGGGGACCTGTGATTCACCTACGAACATGAAGCATTGTTGGTCCATCGCTTGGTCGAGGGAATCTTTCTGAAACTCGGATAATGGGGTCAAGAAATCCAAGGAAACGGCAGGTTCTGCGGTCGTCTCAATGGCCGACGGAGACAATCTGGCATTGGCCAGAATGTCCTGGGCAATCAACTTTGCCCATTCGCATTGGTAAGTATACCTTGTTGCCATGTTCAGACCTTTCGTAGCCTTATGATCGGAACCACGTCGAGAATCGATTCGGACACGTCGCCCCCGATTGTGGGATCAAAAGTTGCCGGCGTTGAGGTCGCAGGAAGCGCAGTTGTGTAGGACACAGGATGAAGGCCTGTCGGAACGTTGGTCGTTACAATATCTATGCTCTGGACATCGTAGGTTCTCATGGTGAAATTGTTTCCAACCCCTCCTGCGCTTTTGCCCCACAGAACATAGATCAGTCCCGGCAACAGAACCACTTCGCCTTCAACAAGCGCTTTACTATAAATCCCAACTGTAGATATTACAACTCCACTGATACTGGCTTTCTTTTCAACTAAACTAGAGGAGGTTCCATCCTCGAATTGATAGATCGCCAAGTCTATAGAAGGGCTTCCGCTCTTGGTCGCAATTGAGAACAAGACCCTATTGAACCTCGTTTTCGTCCGCAAGAAATAGGACCCCCCTTCCAATACGGTCTGCGCCACCCTGGAAGATTGGTTTGAGAAAACAAGTTCAGGAAGCGGGACAATATCATCATCTTCGGTTACTAGGAGTTCGGGCTCGATTTCCTCGATTGGATAACAGCCGGCCTGTTGGCCGACCGGCCTCCCAATGAATTCGCCCTCTCCGAGATTGCAGGGCTTCCACCTCTGGAGGTCCCGGATAAGTACGTCGTTTTTCAGTAGCTTCATCAGGAGCCAATGATCGGAGCCGGGAGATAGGGTTGAACAAGAAGGTAGCTTCCCTTCCTAATCACCAAAGGATCGTCAGAAGAATTCAGTTGCGCGAACCTCGCTATGATCGGACCTTTATTTAGGCCCGTGAAGATCGAACCCTTGATTTCAACAACCGTGTTTGGCGGAGATTGGTATTCGGCTTCCTCGACTTGATTGTACTCATTGTGGACCGTGCTTCCGCCAGGGATCAAAGCGTCACCCAACGTATCCGCAATGCAAGTGTGGTAGATGATGTACTGAGGACCCACTGGACCGTCAACAGAGACCTTGATTCCTGGTTCTCCTGTCGTCGCCCCAAAGAAAATAAAGAATTGAAACTGATAGATCATTTCCGCTTCAAGAATCTGATGAAGCTCCTCGTCGTCCTGCAATTCCTCGCCAAAAAAATCCTGCAATTCGGTCTTCACAACAAGCACCGGAGCGTCGCCAACCGTGAGGATTGAGAAATCTGCAAGATCGTATCCGCAGACCGGAAGGTTTCCGGGGCGTCCGACGATCTGACCAGGCCCGACGAAGCAGGGCTCCCATGTGCGAAGTCCCCTCCGCAGGATTGAATGTTGCCTCTTTGCTTCGTTTGCCATCGCTTCACCGTGAGAAGGCGAACGTTCCTACGTCTTGACGCCCGAGGTCGCTTTCCTTATGAGAAATATCGATGCACCTGAATCCGCACGTCTCAAAATACCAGATCAGGCCCGGCTTTGTGAAGTACCAGCGATGTTCTTTCGGCTTGTAATGCTTTGACCTGAGAACGCCTGTCAAATCATAGAAAATCGGCAGGGAGACGAAGGCAAAATGTTCGATCTTGGCAAGCACTGCGGACGGGTCCTCAATGTGTTCAAGCGAATCCCAGAAAGTCGCAGATTCGACCGCCGACTCGCTGAATATCTCGGTGAAGGCTCCAATCTTTTTGAGATACGCGCAAGCCTTGGAGTTGACGTCGAATCCCCTCGTTGGCGCTCCTGTCTCATTTCTTGCTCTCAAAAAGGCTCCATTGCCGATTCCGATGTCCAATAACAATCCCATAGTGTGTTTTGCAACAAACTCCACCCGGAATTTATTCAGTTCTTTAGTGATCGGGCCAGAGAATTCAAGTTGCTCGTAATGGTCCCAATATGGTTCTACGTCTGGTTCCACGACCCTTTCGTACCCGACGCCCCTATGCGCTGACCACAGAAGTCCGCCGTCCGCCAGAAGCGGCCTCAATGCGGCAGAATCCTGCGAGGGCATGTAAAGCCCTACCGACATCGAATCGTCTTTCGCAGGAATGCTCATGTTGGACACAACAGCAGGGCTTTTCTGGTTCGATCACGAGGAAATCAGATTTGACCATCCACGGTTCCACCATCAACCTTGCCGGAAGATACCCTCCAACGACAAGAACGACCCTCGCAGAGACGGATAATCCTAGTGGAAGCCAAAGACCCGGACTTGTGATGCAGAACTGCGCCATGCTTAGAATAGCCGCGATCACCGGCACAGGACATTCGCCAGCATCGTACTTCGAGCTGGCTTGTTCAGGAATCCCGTCAAAGACCTCCTGCCGACCATCCACGTTGTTGATCGAAAGAGTCTTATACCGAGTGTTCACCCATTTGACAAGAGCCCTCCATCCATCTGGATCGGGATTTCTTGAAATGTTTCTCCATTCCTTACGGATCGTAGGCCAATGGACGGCCACAAAAGGTTCTCCTTCCGAGATACTTGCGCATCGTAGGGCCGTCCGGGCATGATTGTACCAGTTCTCCTTCAAAGGGAAAGAGAATTCTTGCGTTGGGACAAATCCGCAATGCTTCCTAATGCTTCCAAGAATTGAAACTCCTCTCCGTAGGTCCCGGCCGGTGTAGGCCAGACGACGTTTTCCAGTAAGCGAAGGCGGCTTTGACCATACATGGCCTGGCTTTCCAGATTCAAGGACTCTCTGTGTGCGAAGCCTGGTCCCCCATTTCACGAATTTCAGCCTGCCGCCCGATTTGATGTCCCAATAGAACTCCGGCAGGGGGGTACGAAGGAAAACGTTCTGACATCTTTGGAGTGCGGTTCGGACAAACGGCCTTTGGTAAATCTGGTCCCCAAATCCTTGGAGTCCATCAAGAATGAGGTTCATTTCAGAAGAAGTTGAAGAACCGTAGCCAAGATTATGTTTGAAGTCACGCTTTCCAAATCAGTGGGATCACGAATTGAAGCATCGCCCAGATGGCCAGGATTGTAACCGTCCCACCTGCCCACATCCAGCTTATCCGGGAGACGCCGGCGATGGCTTTGGCGACTTCCTTTCTCATATCGTCGAATTGCGTTCCGACTTTGTCGGCCATCTTGTTCATATCCGACCTGAGCCCCTTGATCTCGCTTGTCATTTCGTCACGAGCCTTGTCCTCGCGCTTCTCGTGTCCCGCCATCCAATCGGAGAGATTCTCCACATCCTTGGCTGCCCCGTAGGCCGCTTTCCGAACATCATCGTAGTCCGGGGGCTGGCCGGGGACCATCGCAGGAAAGATGGCGGTGTCTCCCTTCATGTTCGTCAAGGAACCGGAGGTGGAACCGGAACATCAGGCGAAGGAATTGGAGGCGGTTCAATCGGAGGCGGTTCGATTGGCGGCGGTTCAACCGGAGGTTCGGTTGGAGTGGTTGGTGGGTCCTTCCCCCAAATGCTGGTGAATACCGATTCAAGCATGTCCATCAGGAATTTGAACCTGAACGTCGAACCTACTTCCTCAGCCGCCGCATCGCTGACCGTCCCGCCAGCCCCCGCAGGACCCGCCTTCACACCGCTACCTTTACCGTTCCCGTTCGATCCAGGGTAGACATCCGATTTTTGGATACCGTGGATTGTGGAATTGTGGTCAGCCTGCATGATCTGCGGCGCGTAATGGAAAGAACATCCGCCTACCACGGCAAAGCCGCAGAGAAGGCCGGCGATCAGAGAGACTGGTTTCATGGAATCACAGTAGGCTTGTCATTATTCCTGGAAATTGCTTCTCGTTCCAATTCGGTTCTCACCATGTCCCTTTCGACCTCCTTCACGACACCTTTCTTCTCTTGCAAACTCATCAGGGCTTCGACAATTTTGCCCCTATGTTCATCTGTGGAAAGTTTCTTGATTTCTTCCAAGAGGACTTCAATGGCGACCACGTTGGCATCCCTGGTTCTTTGAGCCAGGGCGATCCTGACCCTCTGCCAGATCAGGAGGCCGATCAAGACCGCTGTGATGATCCCGGCCCACGGCTGAGGGACGGCTTTCAAAAGCTCATCGATTTGTGCCAGAATCATTTGTTTTTTTCTCCTCTACTTTTCGGGCTTCCTCCGCCTTGGCGGCCTTCCGGCCCTCGGGGTCCCGCACCACGCTCATCGCCTTCTTGTAGAGCCATCCCGCCCCATCAATCATGGCTCCGATGGCTTTGAAGGCTTTCCACATGATTCACTTTGCGAAGCAGGTTGCCGTGATCGTTGCCGCGGACGAACTGATGAGCCGCATTAATCCGGCCGGCACGTCAGTCGTGAAATAATTGTCGCCGATGATGGCTGAAAACGAAGCCCCCTTCACCCAAGTCTTGCTGTCCGAAGAAAGCTCCATTTGGAGCGTGGTAATGCCGTTGGTGTTGACGCAGAGGCCGACAGACTTCCTGCCGCCAAGGCAAATCACAGCCGAGGCCCCGCTAGCCGCGACAGCGGCAGAATCCCACAGATTCTTGGGACGATTCGGATAAACTTTCGCCATGTTTTTTCCCTCCTGGGATCAACCATCGAACGCGATGAAATCTACCTGTGCGTCTGCGCTCTGCCCAGCCAAGCTGGAATTCACCATGACTTTTAGGTGAGTGTAGTAATTGATCGACCCTTCCAAGTCAAACAGCGTGTGACTTTCTTCATCGCCCGCCGTCAGGGTCCCTGCGGCGATGCTGGTATAAGTCGCTCCTCCATTGACGGAGGCGAAAAGCTCCCAGTCAAAATCGTTCTCGCCGCCGACCTCCGAGATGTTGACCATCGCCTGTCGGAAGCACTTCTTCTCGAAGTCGGAACCGAGGTCGGCCTGGCCGTCCGTCGTGGCCTGAGGACCGTTCTTCTGATATTTAGTGGTTGCCATGATGCCTCCGTAGAAACTCTACATTAGCCGAAAGAAAAGTCAACCCCATCGGCTAAAGCACGTCCGCCAGGACGCCATCCCGAGAGATTTCTTTAACCACATATCCGAAAGTTTGGAAGAAAACTGGAAACATTCTCGCCAGAGAGACGCCCACCACTTTTGGTACCCATTCCATCCAATCTCCGGCCTGCGGCCCAATGCGTCCTACTCCGTCATGTGGATATTTCCAAAGCCAGAATCCATCTGGTTCATCGCATGATTTCTGGATGTTGTTCAGATCGTGGGCAAAACGCTCCTCCCCGAGCTTTTCATAAATTTTACCGATTACGCTCTCCGGGTTCTCGCACAAAGATTCAAACTGCACGAAAATAATCCCTTCTCCGATGGCTTTCCTGCGCTTGATCGAATCTTCAATCCACATCATCGGACCGCCGACAACACCATTAGGAGAAAGCAGGCGTCTAAACCTCTCTGATTGCGGGATGGGACCTTGTCCTTCATTGAAAAGAGGAGTTTTGTGATTTTGCTTCTCAATGCTGGCTAGGACTTCTCTTGGATCTCTGACCAGCGCAAGAATTTTTCCTGCCGGCCACACTTTTCTAAACATCCCGACATGCCTCATCCAACCCCGACTTTTGTCAAGGACTACATCCGAACCCGAATACCATCCCTCAGCAAACCCTTTGATTGCCCTTTGGAGCCTTGATTCAGAGGACTCGCGGTTAGAGTTCAGCAGGTTCCTGAATTCAACCGAATTTGAAAGCGCAACAGAACATGCCCCAAGAGCCGAAATCAGAGGGCTTGTTGAAGAAACTTGAAATCTTGGATTCTGCGCGAGGACGTTGCATAGGAGCGTTGACCCAGCCCTCGGCAAGCCCGCAATCGCGTGGAATTTCATATCGAGTATTCTGGTTCCAATTCAAGGCTGTGCAACACCAGTTTCTCGGCTTCGCCCAAAGGAACCCACGGGACAAGGATTTCGGGATTCTTCGGCCTCTCGTAGGGAGACCCGACTCCAGTAAGGCCAGGCAAAAGTCCGCTCCTTGCTTTCAGCCACAAACCCTTGGGGTCCCGCGCCTCGCAAACGAAAACTGGAACATCAAGGAAAACCTCAACGAATCTGAAACCCCAAGTTTCCACAATTCCCCGGGCCGCCGCCCGAGCCGCGATCGTCGGACTCACAAAAGAGCAAATGGGCGTGATCCCGGATTCGCAAGCCAAGACCGCCACTTCCGCCGCCCTCCGAATATTTTCAGCTCGCCCCTCATCCGAGAATCCAAGACCTTTGCATAACCCCTCCCTCACCCGATCCCCGTCCAAGAGGATTGATGGGCGAATTGCCTTCCCCAACTCGCCGGCGAGCGTCGTCTTTCCGCTCGACGGGAGGCCCGTCAGCCAAATCACGCAAGGCTTCATGGAGGAGGCGGAATCCCAGCGGCCGTCCGGGCGGCCTTCAAGGCATCGCATCGGGCCGTGCAGGCCGCGATCTCCGTATCAATCTTCGTCTTTCTGCCAGTCATCTTGGTAACTCGCAACTCCATCTGCTCGATGCGCCGGTTGACCTCATCGGCGTTGAGTTGCCGGTTGACCAAATTCGGGGCAGACGTGTAAACGGGAGCGGGCATTGGTTTTTACCTCCTCATGGAGCAAGAATAGCCAAAACTTCAAGCGCGTCAAGGATAGAATTTATCGCGGTCCTGGCTTCGGCGTCAATGACAACGCCTCCCGTAGGGTCCGCGATGTGAGCCTGCTGATCGAAATTCCATGTTACCGCGTCAGACCGTAAATGCGCCCTTCCGGTTGTATCAAGCCACCAATCGCCGTTGACGAGAGAAGCAGGGGCGTTGTTCTGTTTGTTTCGGACCCTGAAACCGCCGTCTCCGAATTTGAAGGAGTCGGCGATTGCATTTACGCCAGGCCCCCATTGAAAAGCGTTCTTCGCTGTAGTTCTGATTTCTGCGGTGTCGGCGTAACCCATGCAGACAGACCCATATCCGCCAGCGAAAATTCCATAGTCATAGGTGGCGTATCCGTGAGCGAAGGAGCCTGCGCCTCCAGCATAAATGTTGGTCTGTGCGAACCCTGAAGCGTGAGCCCCATTCGCCATCGCTTCGATGTAGGCGTTATACCCATAGGTGGACCCGTGCGCGAAAGCTCCGTCGCCGTTGGTGTAGATTCTGCTATAACTTGAACAGTAGCCTTGCGCGGCGGCCCCCCGACCGTAGGCTGTGATTTGGGAAAAGTTGTTGGCGAATCCTCTCGCGCTTGATCCCTCTCCTTGGGCTTGGATGTAGGAATAGTTCGCGCAATATCCCTGGACGGAAGTTGCGGAAGCATACGCCTTCATGTAGGAATAGTTCTCGCAGAACCCTTGGATGAACGCTCCCCGACCAGAGGCGTACATCTGGGAATAATTGTTGACGAATCCTTGGATGAATTGACCCTCATAGAGGGTCTGCATGTAAGAGTAATTCTTGCAGGACCCTTGGATGAACTCGGCCTCCGAGCCAGCGTACATGGTCCCGTAATATGCGGTAACCCCTTGGCTGAAAACCCCGGTTCCGTAAAGCTGGACTTGTCCGTAATCCGATGCCTGCCCCTGAAAAAACGTTCCGACACCGCCGACCTGGATATATCCGTAGTTGTAAGCCTGCCCCTGGAAAAATGAACCCTGACCATAAATTTGAGCCGACCCGTAATTCCTCGCCTCACCAGCAGCAAACGCAGAATTTGAATCAGAAAGCATGTCGCTGTTGTTTGCGACGTACCCATCGAGGAACCCACCACCGGAATTATCAAGAATCGAACCTGCGTCGGCATAGCCTGACGTGAGGCCATTCAGCCGATTCGCGATTGACCCTGGACCCCCGACGGCGCGGGCAAACTTGGAGTGGAGCCCTCGGAACCTCCGAGTCCCAAGGCCGAGATCGAAGACCTCATCATTCGCCACGCTCGGGCGAAAGTTCGATGCGATCTCGTTGATCTCGACGACGCCGTGCTTCATGATTTTTTCAGAGCCTTGACTTCTTGTTCGAGCCTCTCGACCTCCTTCATCAACCAACCGACGAGCGCATGAAACGTCCCGTTTTCGATCATGCCGCCAGACGACTTCGGCTTGATCTTCATGATCGCCTCCCAGGTCGTCCAGGTCCTCGTCCTAGATCGATCTTTGCCATGTCATGCTCCAACCCGAACCCGCATTATCCGCCAACTCGAGCTCTCCATGTCCCAGTTAGCGGGACGAACGTGGAGAGGTTGATCGTGAGGTTATTGTTGTCAGTGAAGGTGATGCTGTCTGGCGAAATTTGCGTGCTGGTATTGTCGTAAACCACAACGTCAGGAGATGAGAGGCCGAGGTTGTGGGCTACGGAGAGGACGCCGACCACCAAATCGGCGTTGACGAATGTTCGCTCGTAGGTGCCGACGATGGATTCGATGGCGGCGATGATGTCAGATAGATCGGCTGCCGCCAGCGAGACGGACCCTCCCTCGACAAATACTTTGTCTGCCATTGGATCTCCTACACGTCGTAATGGACAATCAGGGTATTCCCAGATGTCCCCTTGACATAAATCTGCTTAAGATTGTTCGCCGCAATCTCCCTGCTGTTGTCACCAGGTTCCAGCCGCCAGTTCTGTCCGTCAATGTCTCCAAACAAGATATCATTAGAATTGCCATCCTCGGCATGAAGGAAGGCCCTGGCGCACTTGAGGTCTGGTAGGGCCTGAGCGGCTCCTGTCGAGACGATTTCGACGACGGCTTCCTTTGGGACCATGATTATTCTCCAGAAGAAATACCACGGTTAAGGTGGCGAGTCAAGTCCAGCGCGACCTTACCGTTGTCAATGGAACGATCATCTGTTGGCCTACGCCTACCGGCTTCCTCCCTCGATGGGGATTCATTCGGGATTCCAAATGAGGGTTGGGTCGGATTTCTCCTTGCCTGCGAGTTTGGGTTCACCAAGACTTCGCCCTTTCCGCCTTCCATCGGCTCCTCTCCAATAATTCTACGAGCTTCGTTTCTATTGATGATCCCCGCATCGAAAAGACGCGTGGCACGATCAGCTGCCGCAACAACATCTTCCTTCAAAGGTCGGCATTCCGAAAGGTCATGGCGGATAATCAAATCCTGATCCTCGCGCTGTTCGTCCTGGATAAGCGACCTCGTGAAGGCCGTCTCCATGATCTTCCACATGGGAACCATCGTCCCTCGATAGAAAGTCCTTTCTGCCTGCTCGTAATTAGAATTGTGGACGACGAATCCCTCTGCGATGAAATTATGCGTTTCTTCAACTTCGATATCGTAAACATCTTCTTCGCAGATTGGAACGATGTCAAGAATCGTGCATAGAATCAAATTTTGAGAAAGCCGGCGTTGATTCGTCCAGTTTTTCTTTGGCAGCTTCTTCAATTTCCCGAGAGGTTTGTCGCAGACTACAACCTTATCCCCAGGCGACAAATCCTCTAGGGGAACCCAAGTCAATCCAAAGGACTGAGACTGATTCAGAGATCTGGAGTTGCTTGCTTTTCTGGCGAGAAAAGGGTGGTTTGCGGAAGCCCTGATCGTCTTGTATTTTGTATGCAATTCATAGAGCAGTTTCCGACCCGTCTTTCCAGCCACTTTTACATCGGCAAGATGGATGTCTCCATCTTTGTATGTCCAGACCCGATCTTTCCCTGGAACAATTGAATGAATTCGGCGCAGGCCTTTTTCGGTCCGAATTCTGGAATTTGCCGGGAGGCAGAAAGCGCCATGCTCCAAACCAATTCTCAGGTGGATCACTTGTGGCGGGACTCCAAAGGTGCTGCAAATCCTCGACTCCATCAATCCCGTCAACCCCGGCCAATCCAGGTCTTTCAACGGCTGATTCACTTCAACCTTTGTGTTTTGACCGTGGACAAAAAGCGGACGACCCCTCATTCCGCGCCCGATTGAAGAGGTCAAGGTTTTCCGAACCAAATCTTTCTGCTCCTCGGTCATGGCCCTGTCCGTGTGGATCGTCAATCCGGGAATGTGGGCATGAACCAGCATTTCTGCCATGAAACTTTCGCGCTCCCTGTCCACCGCGTAATCTCGTGCCGCCGCCTGCATCGGCGCAAGGGGTTCGTGAATATGCGTCGGGTCGGGGTAATACACACGGAATATGTCTCTTGGTGGAACATCGATAGTTTTCCTCTTGCTGACCCTCAATCTATAATCCGTGATCTCTCCATTTTCTCCGTCGAATCTTGGCGAGACGTGGCTTGAAGGGATGGGTAGAAGTTGCCGAATGATTCCCTGCCTGTCCCTGAGTTTAAAGGCGATGGCTTCCCCGGTTGTGAGAAGGAAGATTTCGAGATTGCCCAAGAATTCGGCGTAGCTCTGGAAATTGTTCGGCCTCGAAAAAAGGTCTGAAAGGGGATGGTTCTCGGCTTCCGTGAAGTTCCCGCTTTTTGATTCAAAACCAACCTGTACCGGAGCTTCCCAGGAAGCCGTTACGATTCTGTGGATGCAAGCATAGACGACGGAATGGACGCGGTAAGCATTTTCAAGCCCCTGGACCGTCATTCCCTGGAAAACATCATCGGCCCGCCTTCGACCAGGCCCGAGAAGAATTTCCCAACCCCCAAAAGAGAGGTCGGTAAAATCAGCATCGTGGGTCTTGGAGAGGCCAACCGAGGAGGCGGCGCGTCCAAGAGCGGCCCGAGCGAGCTTTATGAGTCCCACGATGGAATGAAACCAATAAATAGCGATTTAGTCAAGTCAGATCGAAAAGCCGAATTCCGAAAAGACATCGTATTCATGGGTACAGAGGGCCAAGCTGTCTACCTGGTCATCATGGACGCCCTCCGGGAATTCCGTGAATTCATTGATCCATTGCTCGTTCCAATCGTCTTCTGCGATCACGACGTTGCCGGCGCTGAAACACGGCGTGAGGAAATCGGCCCGCGTCACTTTGTCTTTCGTCGGAGAAATTGTCTCAACGATAGCTATCCCAGCCAGAAGCTTTTGGACCCTTTCAGCGGCTTCTTTATAGGCTCCAACTTTCTCAACAAAGACTCTGACCGCAGGACCATCCTTCATCGCCGTCCGCTTAATCATCGCATCCCGTTCAGGCGCTCCCCATTGTCCACGCACAACATCCTTGACGTACAGGATCGGGACTTCTGGGCGTGTATCAATTCCAGCAAGCGTGCCGGCTGTGTAGTCGGGATCGGATTTGTTGACCTGTTTTTCGGACGAAGCCAAGTCCCATCCTCGGCAGTAATGGATGTCTGTTGGAAACGTTTCGATTTTCCATTTTTGGATGTTGTCCATGCTGAAAAGTATCCCCGTACGCGGCATCGGATGTTGCTGGTACAGCGCGGACCACCAGTATCTTGAAATCTTCCTTTTTATAAGTTCGAGTTCTTCGATGGGCCATCTTTCAGGCCACAATGCCTCTCCTGGTTTCCTTCCAAGGATGTCATTTTCTTCCGCAATCGCAGGGAGTGAAATCACGGTCCAGTCCGCCGGTTGGCGGTCAAGGAGTCGCCCGCAAACGTCGTCTCGGTTCCATCGAGTTGTAATTATCACCACCACCCCTTTAGGTTCAAGACGCGTCATTGCAACCGACTCCAACCATTCCCACATGTGTTCCCGTTGGGTGTAAGAGTTCGCTTCTTCTGCATTCTTGACAAGATCATCCAGGATTAGGCAGTTGTGGACCAGAATCCCGTTCGCAAAGAAGTTTCTATTTTCCTCAACTTGGATGTCGTACACAACGGACGTTTGGCGTACTCTTTTAACCATGGCCACAGAATCCTTGACGGCTTTGAATCCTGCGCTGCATGGAGAGTGCGATGGCACTTGGAACATAATGTAACCAGGTTCTCTGATGCGTTGTTCATCGGCCATCCATCGATGTGATGAACGTGAGGATTTTTCTGTGAATTGCACACCACGCACCTTTTTCTGTCTCTCTCCAAAACGATTGGCCGCATCAGTCGAAATGCCTTCGCTGAATGTGGTTGTTTTCGGAGTGGGGTTGCCCCATGCTTCCACCTCGGATTCCCAATCCCTGCCATCCTTCTCGAATGTGCTCTCCGGGCACAGAACCTGTTGCAATAAATTGCATGTTTTCCTGGAGATTTGCCCTTCCATCGAGCCATAAAAATGTTGTTGCAGATTGGACAGACGGTTTCTTTTGCAGGATATATTGGCGTTCTTCCCTTGGCCTTTGGTCTGCATGACTCGCAATATCCCCTGGTTTTCTTCTTGACTGGCAATCTGCAAACTCTGCACTGTCGCCGGTTTTTTGTCGAATGATGAATCCTCGAACATTCGACAGAACAATAATTGTCCACACATCCGAGTTTTTGCCTTTTGAATAGTGCGTATGCTGGAACAATATGTCTTTTTTTGCACAGCGAGCAAAAGAGGATCGCCGGCGGAAAGAACATTCGCCTCGACGTATTTCCCGTTTGAATAGACTTGATGGTCCGGCGTAACATCAAGACTTCTTCCGCTGGTAGTGGTAATCCTGAGTAACCTGCGGCCCTCAATTCTTCGGATAGCCTGTATGGCTTTGAATTCGATTCCGTGTTCTCCATAGCACATAATCTTAACGGGAACGGGTAGCGATTGCAAGTCCTCAATGTGGATACTGCCTTTGTTCGTTTGAACCACAGTCCCCTCAGCGACACAATCTGCTCCTTTTCCCGTGATCGGGCCTCCTGCCCCGGCTGTTTGCATCCCGCCTTCATGCCCCTGGATGGACCAATGTGTAGCGGCTTTCGTGTCCTTTCTTACTTCAAGCCCGAACAGTTCTTTGCCTGTTGCAATAAACACGTCCCGCGCCCTCTTGCCGAGGTCAGCCGCAAACTTTGCTTCGTAGGTCGCAAGCAAGACTCGTTCGTTGGGATAGTAGCCCAACCAAGTGCAAGGGAAGTACCTACTGACCAGCATCGTTTTTCCGTTCCTCGGTGGGACGAATATCATCAATCTTTTGACCTTCCTTGCTAGGGCCTGCATCAGGTAGTAATTTATGAATTCCAGGTGCCGGGCTGACTTCCACAACCCCTTGCTTGTCCTGAGGGCGTACCCTGCCGGCGTCAATACTGATTTCTCTAACGGCGGTGATTCGCCCGAGGGCGGCGTCGTATCCGACGGCTTCGCGGATCGTGACATCGTCTTTTAATGCCTTCCTGAGATTGTCTGGAGAAAATACTGGTTCAACCGACTCTCCGAACCCGATCCCGCAAGTTTTCAATCCATTCAATTCAGCGCGAAGTTCGATGCAACGGATGATCCTATCTACGGCCCCAAGCCTCTGCGTTACCGTGAATTTGTTACTCTCGTTCTGGAAGATCGGCCAAAGAGTGCGCTGGATGGTGTTTAATCTCTCCAATTCCATCACGGCGTACATTTTGGCGTTCTTGATCCATTGTTGCCGCAATTCTTCCAGCACGGCTCGAATGTAGTTCCTGACCATGCCTTGACTGATTTTTAGCTCTTTCGCAATTTGATACTCGCTTACACCAATCAACTTTAGCCTCATTGCCCGTTCTTTGCGATACGCCACAGTTTCAATGGTGTAGTTCCTCGTGCCGTTCTTTGACGTTCCGTCGTGTTCCGGGACGCTCGCATGGACTGTCTCCCCCGGCACTGGCCGAACTGAAAGCTCTGTGAGTTTCTTCATTCACGGCCTCCTGACCAGATAGTTCCTGCCATCGCATAATGGCAACATCAACATAGCGCGGTTCTAATTCCATTCCGTAACATTGTCTCCCGGTCCTTTCTGATGCGATCAGCGTGGTTCCGCTTCCCATGAATGGATCAACTACCAAATCTCCTTTTTTAGAATAAAGGGAAACGATTCTTACTGCAAGCACTGTGGGATAAGGGCATGGATGACGAATCAATCCTTCGCCTTCTTTTCTATGCCCGCCAATATCTTTCCATATTCCAGCCATAGGCCAATCTTCGGGAATTCTTTCCTGGCCCACAAAAGGAAGCGATGGATTCCAGAATGTCAAAATTACTTCCCAAGCTTGATCCACATAATCAGACTCCGGTCCAGCAACGCTTCCTCGAAAATGCTCCTTCGCCCAACATCGTCTGTGTCTCAAAAACCAATTCTGCGATGAGAATGCTTTTACCCACATTCCATCAAGCAGAATTTTCTCGCATCCTTTTGAATTTCCAGATAATGTTCCGCTTGTGTTTCCGGTCTGAATTATTATCCTCCTCGAAAATCTTTTGGCCCAGTTATGAGCGATCTCGTTCATAAACTCCTGAATCTGGACAATCGAACTCTTTGAATCATATTCTTGTCCTGTCCAATATGGAGGAGATGTACAGAGTAGACAGGCTGTATTGCTGTCAAGCAATCTATCAATGTCTTTTTCTTTGGTGCTGTCTCCACAAAGAATTCTATGCTTCCCAAGCAACCACAAGTCGCCTTTTTTCGATATTGGGATTTCTGGAACCTGAATTTCTTTTTCTTCTAAATCATCTTCGATGCCCTCCGGCATTTCCTCGAATCCTTCTTCCTCCAAAATCCCCTTCAAGTCATCCAACCCCACGTCTTCAAATTCAGGAAACTTCTCTTCCATTTCTTCGATCTGTCCAATTGCATCCTCTGTGAATTCTCCGGCAATCTCTGGGTTATTGGCCGTGAGATTCGCGGCCCGTTCCGTTACTTCGTCCCATTCCACGATTCTAACAGGAAACTTCTCGCCTGTCTTTGGGTGAACCACGATGCCTCTATCCCCTTCGATTTTCCATGACTTCGCGCCGGCGGAAACAAGAGCCTTCAACCTCTGGTGGCCGGCGACCAAATGTCCAGTTTTGCGGTTGAACACAAGCCCGGACAGGTCCCCAAATGAACGCAAAGAAGCCCCAAGCCCAAGCAGGGCGTCGTCCGTTATCTTCCTCGGATTCTTTGGGTCGGCGGCAAGATCAGAAATCGGCCGCTCGCCATTCAATTTTTCCTTCATGTTGCGAGGAGGATTTTCTTTAGCGCGGCCAACGACTTCTCTAGCATCGCCCGCCTTTTGAAGCCCTCCCCTGATGCCAGAATCCGACCGTTGGCGGCGACAGCCCGCCACCTCCACTCTCCGACCCTCTGGTAGACTTCGATCTTTCCAGCTTTGAGCATGAACAATCCCTCCGTTTCTGGAAACAGGATTACCATTATTATTGAGTCCAGTCAAGTCCCCACCTTCCCCTTCGTATCCAGCAACGGCTCAAAATGGATCATGGTTTCATTCTCCTGGCTTCATCCTTGGGAATTCTCTCACCCGCAAATCCTCCGGCCATTCCGAAGGGTCACTACCTGAACGGCTCTTGAATTTCCATTGCCCGTAGCCCTCCAAACATTCGTAGGGCCGCGCCCCCAACTGCTTCACGAAGCACGGCACCAAATCATTGCATTGCTTGACTGCCGCTCCAATCCACCCGATGTCGCACGGCCGAGCACCGGGGCCGGACTCACCGCCAAGGATCACCCAGTCAAGCGCCAGATCGACGGGGCGTGTCCGATAGTCGCCGCAACCCTGACAGCGCGGGACAAGCCACCGGTTAAAATCCACCGGCCCGAGTGCCGGCTCATAGGATACGAACCGCATCGCCGCCGGCGTTTTGAGCAGAATTGGAATCCGTTCATCTGCCGTCTTCTGGTCCTCGACCGACACCCCAAGCCAGACGTTCGGCAACGGCCAATCCTCGACAACTGCACCATCCCTGATATTTTGTGCTGTTGCCAAAATCTCGCCGTGCTTCCAGGCGTCGGATTGCCGTCGAAACCAATCCAGCATCCGATTCGCTCTCTTTGTCAATACGAGAAAGTTGTGCTTCCGCGCAATCGCCATCACGGCAAACACTTCGTCTATGTCTCCATCAGAAAGCCCCTCGTGGAACAAGTCCGACATACTGTTGACAAAAATCCGTTTCGGCCGAACTGGATCAAGTGGGCCATCTTTGGTCCCGGCCTTCAATCGAAATGGTTCGTCCAGCTTTTCCTTGACCAGTTCGACCCTACCGGTCCAGCGGGGGCCAGCCTTCGTCATCCGAGCGAATCCGATGAACGGCCCAGATGGCCCGGATTTGCGCAGGATGATCTCGCCACCGTCCATACGGGGGCCAACAGAGAACCGCGCCGCGATCCGCTCGGCGTAGCAATTCTCGCAACCGGACGACACGCGCGAACACCCACGCACGGGGTTCCAAGACATGTCGCACCAGGAGATGTTCGTGAGATTCAATTTGTGCTCCTTCCGGTCCCAATTGTCCTTCCTGTCGGTTTGTGAATAATGCTCGATGTGATCTTTCCTCGCGCGCCCACTCCACGATTTCTGGGATTTTGCCGCCTCAATGAACTCCCTCAACTTTTCCGGATGAATCCCCGCCAAGGCGTTGACGCGGATTTGAGGTTGAGTTGAACGCGGCGGGGAATCACGTTTTTGCCTCCGGTGATCTGACGTACCACTCCTGGTATGCCCATCGTTCGCGCACATAGCGATCAAATCCTGTGGACTCCAATCCCCGCAGGAGAAAACCGTCGGCCTCAAGCCATATCAATTTCGTCTCCTTCATGTCCTCTAGAAATTTCCCGGCCTCAATATCATCGAAAGCCCACGCGCGCCCATCTCGGTCAATAGCCAATTCGGCGGTGAACGGCTCGGGGCTCCGAACCTGTGCGCCATTCTTGCCGACGAGTTTCGTGATTGTGAATTTCATGGCTCGATCCCCATTTCTCGTTCCTCGGAATCGAGACGCGGTTCCCCATTCTGTAGTAATTTCCTCCACGCTAAAATTCTTTTCCTAAAAAGCCTTTTCTCCTTCGACTTGGCCTCGCCTGCAAACTTCGCTACCACTTGCAACGCAACATTTAATTTGGCGCGTGGTCGAGTTTTCGCCTCCGCACGTATCAGTTCGACCACCCTTTTCAGTGCCTTAGAATCGTCCAGTGCGGCAACCTCCATTTCCCATATCTCCTCGTATTTTTTCCCCAACTTTGGATCGATCATGGCTTTTCCCATCCTTCTTTGTGGATAACGAGTTGCCCAAAATCCGTCGCTGTCGCCGTCGCCGTCGCCGTAGCCGCAAGATTGCATGGTCAGCTGATATGTCCGCGCCATTTCTCCTCCTTGCAGTCTATCGTCATGATCATCGTGAGAACCAGTTGAGGTAACGTCATTTCTCCGCAAACGCCGAGCATGTTGCCGATCTCCTTGTTTAGGCTCCAATCCAAGTTGGCGGTGAGGTCAGCCCCGGCGAGGTCAGCCCAGGTTTCGACGGTTTTGAGGACGGATTTGGAGTCGTCCTCGTATACCGTTTTCCCGTCAATGATGCGAGATAGTATTTTCATGGCTCATCAGTTTGCTTCGGCGCAACGCACTCGAACATCACCCAACGGTATTCGTACTGGCCACCGAAATTAGAGACGTATCTTTCCGCCAAGACCTTGTTTGAGAAAATTTGTGGATTTCCCCATTCTCCACGCTGAGCGCGGAAATACCAATCATACCTGGCCACGACCCACCAAGTTTTCTCTGGGATCGAAGATGGAGGAAGGGGACCGATAAGCCCTCTCTTTATAGCCGCCTCATGCCAAGGGCCGCCCTCGCGGACTCTTAAGATTCCAACTTCGATTATTCGTTCGCTCATGATTTCTCCCCTTTCAGGGCCGCGAAAAGGCGATCAAGGTCCATCCCGGCGAGGGCATTGACGCAGGCAATAGTCCGCTGGCTTGGCAATGGACGCCAATCCCCGCGGTTATTCAGTACCGCGACCCTGCCGTCGCTGTCAACGAGTATGTCTTGCCACGGCTCCCCGTAGTCTGGGATTTCTCTACCGGCCCTCGCCTCCACTTCGTCGTGCGCCACGGCTTCGGCCCTCGCGGATTCGAGGTTGAGGGCCGCCTCCTCTTTCGCTTCATCGCGTTCGCGCCGGGCGTCGAGCAGATCGGCGGCAAGGGCGCGGACCTCCTTGTTTTCGATAAACGGCGAGAGGGGCGCAGAGATGTCCAGAATCGCCTGTGCCCGTTCGGTCTTGATTCGTTCGATGCTCATTGTTTTGCCTCCTTGCATTTCGGACATTCCGGCGAGTGGAGCATCCCGCCCTTGACAGACAGGAACACACGGTGGCCATCGAGATCATCAACAAACACCCACGAATTCGTCCATCCCCTATCCATCGCTACTGGTCTAGTCGGACCCTTGAAGGCGTCGAAAATAGCAGTCGTGGTCACGGCGGCAATGATAACGATTGCCGCGAATGACACAGGTCCGTAAATTGATCTTGACATTGTTATTTCCCTCCTTTCAACGCCGCAAGGGCGCGGTCGAAACGCCCCACTTCTTCCGAGAAATGGGCTTGCGTATTTTCCCCAGTTTCCGATATGGCAGCATTTAGGGATTTTGCCGCCTCAATGAACTCCCTCAACTTTTCCGGATGCATCCCCGCCAAGGCGTTGACACAAGAAATCGCCCGGTTTGCGAAAATATACATCCAAGGCCGTAAACCAAGATCAATAATTGTACCATGCTTGCCAAATTTATTCGCCTGCGCTTCAATCGTCGTGGTCTTGTACCGATAACAAATATCCCACGGCTCCCCATAGTCTTGGATGGGTGTGCTCCGGGGACGGCGGTTTCGCTCATTTGGTTGCCTCCCCGCCGCGAAGGCGTGTGTTTCGCTCATGGTTTTGCCTCCTTGGCCCTCTTTTTCAGGGCCGCGCGCCCCTCGAAAACGAAGGACGGCCCGCGTTAGTTGTTTTGTTCATGTGTCTCCTGTCATGGCATCTTGCCTCAATATCAGAACGGCAGGTCTGTCTCCTGGATTTCGGCCTCCTGGATTTCTTCTTTCTTGGAGGTTTCTTGTTTCTTGGATTCTCGGAGCATCTTGGTTATATCTTTCAATTCATCGGGAGAACCTTTTGTTTGCAGTGCGTTGATCCATTGCACCCTCAATATCGTTCGATCTCTGAATTCTTCTGACTGAATGTCGATTTCGCATTCGTTGCCTTTGAGCATTCCTGGGTTTGCCTGGAGCTCAGCCAATTCATGCGCATCTGGATTGAAGCCTATTGCCTTCAATGATCGCCGAGCTCCTTTAGCATTTCGATCTGTCAACCAGATATTTCCCGTTGTCCGCTCATTCCCATCCCCACAGTCGACGATGAGATTGACTGCGATGTATGGAGTGCCTGCGTGGGTCGAATGGCCGAACGAGACATCGATTACGCTTGCCTTGAACTTTCCTTCTCTCATGTTCGTTCTCCAAAATGGGGCGGCCCTGGCCGGTAAGGAGGCCCACTCCGAATCCGGCTCAGGGGCGCGCCCCGGTTTTAGTTTCTGATTCAGGCAACGGCTTTTGAACGATCCCTAGTTTCTTAAAAGCCTCGCCAAGGATCGCTCTAACTTCTTTGGGATCGGCGCGCTCACGGATGTCCTCTGTTTTATTTGTCCTTTGCGCATTTGGAGTTGAAGGTTTTTCTTGTGGGAGTTTGAATTCTCTGACCTTATCAGACGCTTTGTTCAGCCAATTTATGAGATACCGCCTTGTGAATTTTCTATCTGGAGCGTTGACCCGCAACCAGGCATCAGCCTTTGGTATTTCTGAGTCAACCGAGACGCCAATCTTAGCGTAGGCTTTCCGAATGAAGTCAAGAAAAGTTACGTCATTTTCCAGTAAGCTATTTGAAGTTGAAAGTGAAGATGAAGGTGAAAACCCATTTTTCGCCATTGGCGAAATATGGCACGTGCCATCTTTTATTTCTTCCGGTAATTTCAACTCAGACAAAAGGTTCCCCTGCCATCTGCTTGCCGCTCCGAAAATTCCAGGTCCGATCTTGCTTTTCTTGTAGGTTTTGTATTTCTCCTTTTCCTTCTCAACCCTCGGATTTACAAGTTTGGTCTGATCGGTCTGGTCCTGAAGGAATCGCTTTCCCACAACAGACCAGATTTCATCGAACTTCTCACGATCCAGCCTCAGAATCTTGCAGATCGAA
>Ga0247727_10001685_pt1 | contig 51771 bp, 51 predicted proteins | sample WisWelCaveWW1625_FD_202498 | JGI IMG/M metagenome (GOLD analysis project Ga0247727, IMG submission 202498) | Biofilm microbial communities from Wishing Well Cave, Virginia, United States - WW16-25 | ecosystem: Environmental > Aquatic > Deep subsurface > Groundwater > Cave microbial mat | place... | reverse complement strand
TCGCATTCGTGGCTATATTTCAACGAACAGAAAGCAAGGTTGCAACGTTCTTGAAGCTTTGCAAAATGTTTTCAATCATAAAATACTTTTGTGTCCAGCTTAGCTGAATAGTTACCAGAATTTTCTGATCAAAAAAAGAGCTCCAAAGTACTTCCCATATTTAACCTTCGTACACTCGAAATTAGCACTAGAAGCGCTTATCTTCAAGATAAATTGGCAGAGACGTGCAATGCATGTGCATCGGAATTGCATGATTTTTTTAGTCAATATCAAATTCCCGACGATTTTATTGCCGTTTTTGTTGATTCTTTACTATGCGGCCAAGACCAACCAGCAAAACTTTTGTTTCTATGCACAGAGGCCGTCATCGATCGCGTTGGTGTAACTGAAGGGGTGCGCTTTCCCTTGTTAAATGGATTACTTTTTCAAACAGAGAATAGCACAGCGGCTCAAACTTTTAAAAACTTAATTGATCATTTTACAGCGTATAACAGGCAAATTTCTTTCCATGCCTTGGCATATTATGCAAGGAGCTTCTTTCTAAATGAGGCAACCAGATCTGCCTCCGCTGCCATCATGGCACGAAATCTCTCACACAATATTGGAAGCCATGTGCTCGCATCGACAGAACTTTTAAAAGGCGTTCATCGGGGGGAGATTCAAAAATTGCATAACTTTCTCCAACAACGGATGGACTTCATCGCTCAAGTAGTAACCTACACCCCGTCTTGGAATGAGTCGATATTTTTCTTTAACGATTTTTTACAAAGGTTTTTGGATCAGTATCTTCTTTTAGGTCATCTCATCAAAGATCAGGGGTACAGCAATATCCAAGTTGTCGTGCACTCCGCTGAAAAAGAATGGATTTTTGAGAAGGAAGAAGGCAGTAGATGTGAGAATGAAAGCTGTAATCGCCCATCCCGAAGATTGATCGGAGAGAGAATTTGTCAATGCGGAAGCATTACGACAAAGACTGGTAGATGGCTTCTTAAAGCAAGCGAGGAAGGATTAAATGATTTTCTCGTCGCAATCCCAGGAGGTATGATTGGTGCACATGCTTTCTACGATATTATTGAAAACATTATGCGTAATTCAGCAAAATATGGTAAGCATCAAAATGAGTTTGTCTTGTATATTCAAGTTGACGAAGACGATAATCGCTATCGAATCACTGCCTGGGACAATTTGAGTATCAGAGGGGATCACAATGGCAGACCCGATTGCTCGTGTCGCGTGTGCAAAGTGCAAAGAAGTCTACGAGAAGAATTGATCAACCCCGCTACCGGCGAAATGGAAGTCCAGAGTCGCGGTGTGCATGAAATGAAAGAATGCGCTCGCATTCTCTCATATCCATACGAGGAATGGGGGGTTAAACGTGATGGAAGAAAATACGCTCTTTGGGCCGATGCCATTGAATACAAAGGCCAAGATTATCTTTCTCTCCGGTTCTACCTGCAAAAGCCACGTTTGATCGGAACAGTGCATGCGCCTCGAACGACTGATGCGGAGGCAAGAAAAGCCGGTGTTTTTCATTGCCAAGATTTACAAGAGTTGACGAAGCATCCACATCAGTTCGGGCTTATTTTTATGCCTGATGGCACAGAAGAGCAGCAGAAGACACTTGAGTTTATTGGAGAATATCATCATTTGCTCCCTTACAGGTTGCTTCTCGTTGCTAAAGATACAATAGATGATATGGCGTTGCACCAAGATTTCAAAATTCCAAAACGAAGGGTGCGCTGGTGCAAGCCGGATGAGATTCGTTGGCCCGAAAATTGTGACGAACAAAACTGGTTGAGCTTTGCAATTCAAACTTATGAGCTGTGGATAAAAAAGTTCAAAGAAATCACGACTGGCAGCAAATGGCAACTGGTTGTTGCCTTTGATCGTGAAGCAAGCCATTCCGCTTTTGCGCGCTGGCAGGATGGCCTGAAAGACTTCGAATCTCCGGTTATGGATGTGCACGTTGTCGGGCCGGCCAATAACCACGAAGGGATCATTGTGGCCGCATCCACTTGTCAACTCACAGCGGAGGGTTTGAAGTCATTTGTAGAGCAAAATCCCGACAAATGCCTGTGGCTCGACAATCACCGAAAAGTAAGCGACATATTGCAAGTGGACACGAGCAAGCTCCATTTCTATCATGATTTCGGGATGAATGCTCTCAAGCTCCACCATGCTTTGGAATCACCTCCGCCGCCAGGATTTGGCTTCAAGTTCTTCATGCTGGGTTTGTTGGAATCGGCATTGACCTCCGTCCTGATTATTGACGAGCGCGTGGCTGAAGCTGCCTTTGATGAAAACGAAGGCTTTGCCAAAGGCTTGTTGAGCAATCTGAGAGAAACCCAATGTTATCCGGCCTATTCAGTTTGGACGACAAATCAACAAAGCGCGGAAAGAACATTCGTTTCGGACGCTATTCAGCGGCATGATGAATCTATCAGGAAAAGCGGCCTTATTCACATTGATGATGAGGAGGGAGTTCACCTCAAATCCGATGGCGCATCGGTTAAGATTCAGAAATTCTCTGATGCCATGCAAACGCCGGAGACGGAAGAAAAAACGCAATTCGATTTCATCATCATTCATCAAGGCGTGATCGATAGATTGAGCAATCTGAATCGCTGGATGGAAGATACTCATCTCGCCCAACTTTACGAGCTTTCTCCGGCGGTCGCCATTACCTCGGGGCGAGGGCACACGTTGCGGCATGTTCCGGAAACGATGCCGTTTATCGAGTTTTCAATCGTGAGAGAGAGCACCTACGCAGGTTTGTCCAAGTATCATCTCGTCCGCGCTTTGCTCTCCGTCGCCGGAAAGAAAGAAGGCAGAAGTCAATGAACCAGAAGCCGTTAATTATTTTGATCACTCGTATCCTTGGCTCCGCAAGCGAATGGGAATCGGTTTGGAGTTTCCAGCCCGACAAAGTGATGGCCTTCATTCGCAAAGGCGAAACCGTTTTCGTCGATCTGAGCCAATTGAGCTTATTCAATTTCAGTGATCGCCTCAGCCAGGATGACGTGTGGGTTATCAATGGCAAACAGTATCAGAATATCAAGCTGCGTGAAACGCTCAATAATATTGCCTGGAAAGAATTGAACCGAGACCTCAATCTTAAAATACACCGAGGCGGTGGCCGCAGCGTTCGAAGCAAAGATTTTCAAGAAGGTATTGAAGCCTTGGCCTTTGAAAATCTGAAAGCTCTGCTGCGAAGAGCAGAAGGCTATTCATTAGGTGACATGCCTGAGGCGAGCCATCCGGTGGTGCAATTTGCCAATGCCATTCGGAACAGCCTTTGGAGCCAATATGATGACGTTTTAAAGAAATTGCACTTTTTTGTTCTCCCTCCAAATGTTAAAGTGGGCATTGTCAAGCACCGCCTGTCTCATCTCTTTTTATCAATTGATGTCGATTTACAGGGGTGGAGAGAGTCGGGTTTTGACGCGCAATATGGACGCGATATTGTGGAAGCCTACAAGGAGAGGGATGAAGAAATTCTCGAACAGGCGCGCAAGCTGCTCTATGGTGAAAGCGATGATCTTCTCATCAATAGTATTCAACAAATTGTGCATCAGTTTATGCGGTCGGTTCAAGAAGATCAGAAAGTTGATATTGAAGAAAAATGGCGCAGCGTTCAAACATTATTGCCGGCGCGAGAAGCCGTATTATCGAACGCAAGTAAAGACGATGCTGGGAAACTGTTTGCGACTGCGGCAGAGATTCTAAAAGGAATGCAAAATCAGCATACGCTTGATCATGTCAAAAACCAACTTAAAAGCAACAATCCTTTCCACCGATGGATTGTCGAATTAGACAACGCTTTGGATGCTTTGCGTAACGCCCTGAAGGGATAAAAGCCGGATCAAGACACATGACGCCCGTATTTGTGATCACCGCATCTGATTCTTTCGCCGATAGTATTCAGCGATTTTTTCAATACACGCGCGGCAGGGCGGTTACTCGCATCGCTTTTCCTTCTGATACACGTTCCGAAGAGTGGGCTCTACGCGCCTTTCGCCAGATCGCCGATGCCATTGAAGACACGAGCGCGGAGCGAACCGGCCCGCAGGGATTGCGCAACGCCATCGCCGTCATCGATCTCTATGATGCGGATTTGCCGGAGTTGGAAGATTTAAATCCCATCGCGCGAAATTTAAGATGGGCCGCCGTCGTCGCCATGCTGGTGCTGGCCTTTCCGGAAATGCACTGGGTTTTTGTCACGCCTTATCAACCGATCAATTCTTCCCTTTTTGCGCCGGCGCATATTCTGAGCGCTTCCAACTCGCTGACGGAGATTTTATCGCTCTACGATGGGAAGTTTACCGGCTTATTCGACGCGACGAATTTGCGCCATCTCATTCGCCGGAGCATGCGCGAGAAAAATTCGGCAGGCGACCAGAATACGTCACACCTCCCGCTGCGGCAGGCGCTGGCCGCGGGAATTGACGAGGAAGAAGCCTACGCCTACTTCAACGCTTACACCGCGTTTCGTTTCGGTTTTCGCAGCCACGTGGTCGCTTCTTATGCGATGATGCAACGGCTCTTTGCAGACTCCTCGCGCGCGTGCCATGAACCGGCTTCGTTAACGTTCGAGGATATTTACCTGAACTTTCCCGACGAAGTTCCTTATATCCGCCTTTCAAATCTCAGCGAGCGGGGCAAGCATTTCAACAACCTGCAGGAGCCCCAATACCGCATCTTTGTGACGGTCGGCCACCGGCAGGATCAACAAGCCTGGAATGACAACCGCGAATATTTGCGCGACTTGCGAAATCTGGGCAAGTTTTGTCATATCCTTTATAAGCCGTTGTCGGGAATTTTTGATCTCTGGGAAAAATCGGGACTCCGGCGCTGGTTGCGCGCCAACCAAGGATTGGCTGAGGGGTTCCAGTGGCCGCCGCAACAAGAGGGCGCGCCGGATACGCAAGGCCATCACAGCGCGCCTGGGCGATTGTTGGAAATCGCGGATCGTCTGATTGCGCGCGCCGAGCATATTTTAAATACGGCGATGTCCGTGCCCGAGGCCGTGCATGGCGCCGTGCTGGCATTGGAAGCGCAGGAGCTTCTCGGCAACAAAACTCCGACCACCGTTCTGGAAGCTTTGGCTTTGAAGCACCAACTGGAGGTTACCGCCGAGTGCATGTTTTATGGCGTCGAGTACAATTTTGACGTGCAAAGCCGTTTCAAAGACATTCGACAGGACGTGAAGTCGATTGGCAAATGGTTTCATCCTTCCACGCGGCGGCTTTCGGAGCTGAACGCGGAAATCAGCATTCTAAGCGGCCTGGTGCAGCGTTTCAGACAGTTTAATCAATTTGACGAAGAACGAGAGTGCTTACAACGAATACGCGAGTTGCATCGGCATCTTTGGTTCAGAAAGCACAAATCGTGGGCCTGGCTGTTTTATCTGCTCCGTTGGTATGTGGAATTTTTGCTCGGCTCGATGAAGAGGTTTGTCCTGGCGATAGCTTTTTGGATTCTCGCGCTCAGTGTTTTGTTTAGCGGTTTACATGAATCGGCGACAGGGGTATTTTCGTTCCTTCAGGGTTTTGAAGACGCCATAGTTTCCTTTTTTGGAATAGAGCCTCCGCATGATTTGGATTGGCTGGAGAGCAAAGGCGAAATTTTTGTATGGGGTGCAATTACGACGATAGTGCTTGGATTCATACATCTTGGCATTTTTATTTCACATTTATACTCAATCATTGCGAGAAAGTGAGGGACGAAAATGAAACTGCAATGGTTTATCGAGCGCGGCTGGCGGATTATCGTCGCGGCCATCGTGACGCTGTCTGCCATCGGCTGGTGCATGGCGCAGCTCGGCTTTCAGATTGTGATTCCGCTTCTCCTCGTGGGAGCGCTCCCCGTCTTTGCGCTGGGATTCATCGTGCTCGACCTGGTCATGTTTGGCGTCAAAAAAGAATCCTCGCCGCCGCATGCCAAAGACAAATTGGAATTTAAGCCAAACTTGCAGATTTGGGGATTGGGCATGTTATTGGGAACGGGAATGACCTTCATTTACTTCCTCGGCGCGGTTATCGTCACTCTGCTTAACCGCATTCCGACGACCATTTTTGAATTGTTGCAAAATATTACTCTGCTCCTGCTTCTCGGAGCGTCGCTGGGTTTCATTGTGTGGGCGGTCGTGAAAATTTGTCAACCGCTGTAACGCAACATTCGTAATACCTCGCTGACAAGGTGGTAGCGCAGACATCTTGTCTGCAGTCAGGATGACCGCGCTACGATTTTCCGCCACTGAATGAGGCATTACCAACATTCATGTTGCGCCGTTTTATGTGACTTGGAGGGTGTCAAGCCAGGCTCAACATAAATGTTGAGGTACGCCGTAATAATCGGAGAGATGAACATGCCGCGTCCAAGACTTCTCATCGTCGATGATAATCGGCAATACGCTGGCTCGCTGCGCCGCGCGCTGCAAGGGGAGTACGCCGTCATCACTGCGGCGGATAAGCTCGAGGCCGCTGCCGCCTTTCGCGCGGGGTGCGATATTATCCTGCTCGATCTCCGTCTGAATGATCAGGACGAGGCCAATCGCGACGGCATGGAACTGCTGCACGAATTTCGCCGCGAGCGCCGTCGCGATGATTTGCCGATTGTGATGATGACGGCTTATGGCGACATGGACGTCGCGATCCAGGCCGTGCGGGAAGGGGCGAATGATTTTCTCCAAAAGCCTTTTGATCTCGCCAAGCTCCGCGTTACGCTCGCGAACGTTTTGGAGCGCATCCGTTCGGAGCGGCGGGCTTCTTCTCTGCAGCAGGATCTGGCGCGGATCGAGCCAGGCAATTTGATTGGACAAAACACTGCTATCGCGAACGTTCATCGCCTGATTCAGATGGCGGCGAATGACGGTCATGTCACCGTGCTCATTCGCGGCGAAACCGGAACCGGCAAGGAGCTTGTGGCGCGCGCAATTTATCAGCTCGGATGGCGCAAAGAAGAGCCTTTCGTTCCGGTCGTGGTCGGCGCGCTGAATCCGAATCTGGTTGAAAGCGAGCTGTTCGGACACGAGACCGGCGCTTTCACGGGCGCGACCGCCCGCCGAATCGGTTATATCGAAACCGCCAAAGGCGGCGTTCTGTTTTTGGACGAAATCGGCGACCTTCCTGCCGAGGCGCAGGTGAAGCTGCTGCGTTTCCTCGAGGAGCGGAAATTTTCCCGAGTCGGCAGCTCGGATAGCATCGAAGTGGACGTGCAAATCGTGGTCGCCACCAATCGCAATTTGGAAGAAGCGGTGAAGAAGAAAGAATTTCGCCAGGATCTTTATTTCAGACTGAAGAGTCTCGATATTTTTCTGGCACCGTTGCGGGAACGACTGGATGATATTCCTCTCCTCATCGAGCATTTTCTAAAACTTTTTGGCGAGCAGGGACGAACGAAAATTGCCGCGATCAGTTCCGAGGCGATGCAAGGCTTGATGCAATACCATTGGCCTGGCAATGTCCGCGAGCTGAAAGCCGTCCTCGAACGCGCCATCATTTACGCCAATTTCAACACTCACCTGCGAATCGAACGCGATGATTTGCCGTTGGAAATTCTGAGGCCCACAAGCCAACAAGCCGGAACGCCTTTCCAGGTGCAAATTGCCGAAGACGGCATTGCGCTGGCTCAACATTTAGCGAGATGGGAGCTGGCCTACATCGAGGAAGCGCTGCGCTCCACCAAAGGCCGCAAAACGGAGGCGTGGAAGATACTGGGATTGAATGACCGGTTCGCTTTGCATCGTCGCGTCACGGCGCTGTTCAAGAAATTTCCCCACTTGGCTGCGGAATATCCGTTTGTGCGGGAGCTGTATAGCAAGAGATGAGTGGAAAAAAAAGCATTGCGATTGCGGTTGGAGAATATTATATTTTTGCAAGGCTGATTGAAGAAGGACTTATGGCGGAACTGACAAAATTTACGCCAACGCGCAAAATCGAATTTGAGCAACTGGCGCGGGATCGCAAGGAAGACTTTGAGGCTTTACGAGAAAAAGGGCGTTGGACAACGTCGGTATACCTCGGGCCTTACATTATAGAAGCGCGGCTCAAATTCAAAGTTTGCGAAGTGCTCAAGTTAGAGCGGCTGCCGGCAGTTCTCAAAACCCATGATTTGGTTGCTCTGGCGATTTTTGCCGGCTTATGGGATGAACTCAACGCTTTGCCGAAAGTGTATGAGAATTTCAGAAAGATCAATCGCCTGCACGAAAATACGGTCTGGCGTTATAAAGTCGCCGGTCCTTCGCATAAAATCGCTTCCAATAATATGAATGATTGGCTATTCAACTCAAACGATGGAGTGATGACATGGCTCAATATATAATGGTCAGCAAAAAACTTCTCGACCGTCTGCGCGCGGCGTTCAAGCGTTATGGTTCGCAAGTGTTGGGCGATCCCGATATCACCATCGATTTTTTTCCGGCAGAATTCGAAGGATTTTTCGGGGTTTTTTTAAACTCAGCTCAATTCGAAAAAATGGAGTATACCGAACGGCAAAATTCCATTTGGGATTATCTGAGCGCCGATCCGGAAATTACGGAGGAAGATCTTCGTTATATCACTCAGATCGCCACCGAGGCCGAAGAGGTCGAATTTGTATGAACGATGGTGTTGTGATATGGCTGGGACAATGACTATGATGGTAAGCAAAAAAATTCTCGGCCGGTTGCAGGAAGCCTTCAAGCGTTATGGCCGTGACGTGCTTGGCGATCCTGATATGACCGGCGATTTCTTTTCCACGGAATTTGAAGGAAGCGTTGGGGTTTTTTTGGCTTCGCCAAATTTTCAGAAGCTGCCTTTCTCGGAACGCCAAAACTCGGTGTGGGGTTATCTGCGAAACAATCCGCAAACCAATAAGGATGACATATTCGTTATTTCACGGATTGCGGCTGAAACCGAGGCCGTCGAGTTTATCTGAGCTGTCGAATTTGTCTGAGTTCCGGAGCGCAACATGGTTGGGACGACGATGGTGACTAAGGAACTTCGTGGCCGATTTCGCGCGGCGTTCAAACGCTTGTGAAATACTATTTCCCTTCTTGCCGGATTCTTTGAAACATGTTATCTTTTGGGGCGTATCAACAGACTGATTTTATCATTTTTAAAAACAATTTGACCGAGGATTTATGCCATGCAAACCTCAACGCTTCCCGAATTAGTTCAACGCGAAGGCATTCCAGACCATCGCCCTATTTTTCTCTTTCGTAGAGAAGATGGAAAGGGCATCATCGAATTTGATTTGCCTTCTGAAAAAGAAACAAAACCTCCAATGAGCGCCGCAGAGGCATTGAAAAGGCTTCAAGCATTGCAATTTGATACTGGACGCCCGACGAATTCCGTGAAGATTATTCGAGCGCTGCGCCGTGATCGCTATCCCCGCCGTCCCAAAGCACGTGTGCAGAAAGGGAGGAAAAAATAGCATGCATGAGGTGCTTCTTGATACCGGTGTTTGGTTCGGTTATTTTGATAAAAACGATCTTTTTCATCACGATGCGATCGATAGCGAATTGCACAGCATGTCACCCGATGTCGAGATCCGGTATACCGAGATAAAATTCGGGGACGAAATTTTGCCCTCCAATTTTCCTAAACTGTTTTTGAAATCCATGGATTTTATGGTCGCTTCTTGTGCGCTCTACTGGGAGGTCGAAGAGTTTTATTCCTTTGATGAAAAGCTCAACCGCGCAGTGCGGCGTATTAAACCGGAAATCGTTATGCTGAAGATAAAAAATAGCCGCGTCACTCGGTGTTAAAATAAACCGGCGATCCCAACTACACCTCACCCTCCAGTATCTTTTTCTCTTTTTTATCTCTTGATCTTTTTAAATCATGGTCTCCTTCGCCCTCAAACGTCCCGTCACCGTTTTGATGCTCGCGCTCGGCCTGTGCTTGCTGGGCGCGATCTCGTGGCGGCTGTTGCCGGTGCAGCTCATGCCGCAGTTTATTTTGCCGGAAGTTTATGTGAGCAGCGGCATGGCCGGCGCCTCGCCGGAGAAGATCGAACGCGAGCTGGCGTTTCCGATTGAAGCGGAATTGGCGACGCTGGAAAACGTGCACGATCTCGAAACGAACGTTTTTGCCGATTACGCCACGACCAAAGTCTCGTTCAATTTCGGCACGGGCATGAAATTCGCGCTGCTGAAATTGCAGCAGAAAATGAACGCGCTCGAAAATCGTTTGCCCGCGGGCACGCGGATCGAAGTCAACCGATTCGACACCGCGGATTTTTCCTCGTATCTGATGGATTTGAGCATTCGCGGCGAGGCGAGCATCGACGAGCTGCGCGAGATGGCCGAACGGCGTGTGCGGACGAAATTGGAGCAAGTCGATGGCGTGGTGAATGTCAACATCGGCGGCGGACAGGAAAGCACAATTGGCATTAAAATCGACGAAGAGCGTTGCGAAGCGTTGGGCATCCCCGTCACGCGCGTGCAGCAGCAGATCAACGCGTTTCATCGCCAGCCGGAGCATCTCGGTCGCGTCATTGCTGCGGGCCGTATTCTCGACGTCAACATGCTCGGCCGCGTCGAGGATTTGCGCGAGCTGCGCGATCTCGTCATCAATCCGGTCGGGCCGGTGCGGTTGGCGGATGTCGCGCAAGTCGGCTACAGCCAAGCCGAGCGCACGCAACTCTATCGCGTCGATGGCAAAGCCGGCGTTGGCATTTTCGTGCAAAAAGACAACTCCAGCAACATGCTCGCGGTCGCCAACGCGGTGTTGAAACAAATTGATGACCTCAACGAGGAACTCAAGCCGCAGGGCTTCGAGTTGGTCGTGAACATGAGTCAGGCCGAGCTGATTCAACAGGCCATTGACCGCATGGAAGGCAATGCGCTCACCGGCGCATTATTGGCGCTGCTCGTGCTTTATCTTTTTCTGCGCAAACTGCGTTTCGTGTTTATTTTGATGATCGCGATTCCGGTTTCGCTGTTGGTCACTTTCATTTTGATGTACGGTTTCAATCTCTCCATTAATATTCTCTCGTTGTGCGGTCTCGCCCTCTCGGTCGGTATGTTGGTAGACAACGGCATCGTGGTGATGGAAAATGTTTTTGCGCATTATCAGCGTGGCAAGAGCGTGTTCCAAGCGGTTTACGACGGCACGCGCGAGGTAAGCCGCTCCATTTTTGCTGCGACCGGCTCCACCGTTCTTGTCTTTCTCCCGGTGTTGTTTGTGGAAAGCGAAGCCAAGCTTTTTGTCCGCGAACTGGCGCTGTCGGTGATTTTCCCGCTGATTGTTTCTCTCGTCGTCGCGGTGACGGTGATTCCATTGCTCGCCAGTCGCACATTAAAAGGCAAGCCGCCGCGGCAATTTGGGAGCGGGCGCATTTTGGAAATTTTTCGTCTCCTGCTCAAATCCTGCATTCGCCACCGCGTGCGCACCGTCGCGACGGTCGTCGTGTTTCTGCTCTTCAGCTTGTTCATCGGCGTCGTTTATGTGATGAATTTTTCGCCGGCCACGCCCTCGGATCGGTTGGAAGTTTATATCAACATGCCGCGCGGCGCGACGCTGGAGGCGACGGACGAAATCGTGCGGCGTTTGGAAAATCAAATTGCAGAATTTCCCAATCGCAAAGAAACGCACGCCAGCGTGCGGGCAGAAGAAGCATATATTAATGTAAGCTTTGTCGAACCGGCCAAACGCACGGAAGAATTAAATCTCGACAAGCTCAAAGAAAAATTGCGCCGGCAGAATGAGCGGCTCGAGCACGTCGATATCAATTTCGATCAACCGCGGCAGAGCAGCGGCATGCCGCAGGGCAATGAAGTCGCGGCGTTGCTGGGCAATCAAAAAGCTTTGCGCTTGCGCGGGTATGATTTGCAAGGCCTGCGGCAACTCAGCGAGCAGATCGTGCAAACAATGCGGGCGATGCCGGATATCGAAGATCGCGCCGTGCAATCCGAACTCCAATCCGGCGCGCCGGAGCTGCAAATTCGCGGCGATCGTTTGCGTCTCGCGTTGTGGGGCTTGAACATGCAAGACGTGATGAACGCGATCTGGGCGACGCGCGCGGAAGGCGCCAACTCCGCCACGCCGTTTTATGCGAGTCGTGGCGAAGTCGATGTGCAAATGCAATTGAAAGATATCGAAGCGCGCACGCTCGATGACGTACAAAACACCAAAGTCATCAATGCTTCCGGGCAGCCCGTGCCGATTCGCGAAGTCGCCGATATTCGCGTCGACGAAGGGCCGGGCAACATCGTGCGCTACAATCAGGAACGGCAAGTCAAAATTACTTACGAATTTTTGACCGAAGCGCAAAATTCCAAAGCGCGTTTGGAATTGGCCGAGGCGCAGATCGACCGCATGATCCGCGAGCTGCGTTTGCCGCGCGGTTTCAATATCGAAAAAGTCGCGCCGGAAAACAAGCAGACGGTTTATTACTGGATGCTCGGCATCGGCGCGATTCTCATTTATATGCTGCTCGCCGCGCAATTTGAATCGTTCTTCAGCCCGCTGGTGATTCTCGGCACGGTTCCCACCGCCATCATCGGCGCGCTGTTTACGCTGGCGTTGAGCGGCACACCGTTGTCGCTCAGCGAGGGCGCGCCGATGGCGTTGCTCGGCTTCATCGTGTTGCTCGGCATCGTCGTCAACAACGGCATCTTTCTCATCGACCGCATCGAGATTTTGCGCAAGCAGCACGGCTATCGCTGGCAGCGCGCCGTGCTGGTTTCCGTGCAAAGCCGCGTGCGCCCGATTCTCATGACCTCGGGAACCACCGTGCTGGGCATTTTTCCGCTCGCGTTGAAACAGGGCACGGAGTTGGAATTGTGGCCGCCGTTTGCGATCACCGTGCTCGGCGGCCTCGCGGTTTCGACGGTTTCGACGCTCGTGTTTATTCCTGTGCTTTACGTCGGCCTCGAGCAAACCAGAGAATGGATGAAAAAAATCGGCTGGCCGTGGCTGACCATTGGCACAAGCACAGCCGCCACATTGATCTACTATTTTCACCAAACCTATCAAAGCAAACTCTACACGTGTCTGGTCGCATTGCCGATTTGGTTCGGCATTCTCGGCATGATTTACGCCGTGCAACAATTCTTCGCCGTGCGCCGCGAAAAAGCGCGATTAGCTGAAGCGACGCTGCACATTCACATCAAAAACTTGACAAAAATTTATGGTCTGCCGGGCCGTTTTATGCGCGAATGGAATAAACAGCAGCGCCGTCTCGTAGCGCAGACTTCCAGTCTGCGTCTCCTGTGGGATAAGGAGAATATTCGCGAATCCGCTATTTGGCTTACTGCTATCGGCGCGTTGCTCTTTTATCTGCACACGTTTTTTACGAACCCAATTTGGTTAACGATTTTAAGTTTATTGACACTCGGTTGGTTGTTCGGCGTGCGTGGCCTTTATTATCGCTGGCGCTTCGTCATCGGCAAACCGCCGAAAGCTCGTCGTAAATTTAAATTGAAACGTCAAAAGATCGAAGATAGAGGATTGAAGATGGAAGATCGCGACGCTCAATCATCAATTCTCGATCATCAATCATCTATCCTCAATTTTCCCCGCCGCGGCGGTTGGCTGTTGGTTCTGCTCTTCCTTTTATATCTCGAACTCCGCATTCAAGTCCATTGGTTGACTGCCGCTGCCGCCGTGCTGGCTTTATTAATCTTCCAACTCCAACGCCTCGCCAACAAAATCGAAAAGGGCGTCATCAATCCCGAATTGCCGACCGGCAGGTTGCGCAAAATTAAACGCGGCATTTACACGCTGGTGCGCAACATTCCATTCATCCGCCCGCCGCGTCCGCAAGTGCGCGCGCTGTACGGCGTGGATTTGGAAATCGGGCAGGGCATGTTCGGCTTGCTCGGCCCGAACGGCGCCGGCAAAACCACGCTGATGCGCATCATCGTCGGCGTGTTGGAGCGGGATCGCGGCAGCATTAAAATCAACGAGCGCCATCTGGCCGAACATCGCGAGGCCTTTCACGGCGCGATCGGTTATTTGCCGCAGGATTTTGGTTTGTATGAAAGCATGACGCCGCTGGAATATTTGAATTATCACGCATTGACCAACGGCATCTACGAGCAAACGACGCGGCAGGTGTTGATTGAGAAGCTGCTCAACGGCGTCGGCCTGTGGGAACGGCGCGACGACAAAATCAAAACTTTCTCCGGCGGCATGAAGCAGCGCGTCGGCATCGCGCAAACGCTATTGCACTTGCCGCAAATCATCGTCGTCGACGAGCCGACCGCCGGCCTCGATCCGCGCGAGCGCATTCGCTTCCGCAATCTGCTCGCGGAATTGGCGAAAGAGCGCATCGTCATTTTCAGCACGCACATCGTTGAAGATATTTCCAGCACCTGCCACGATCTCGCCGTGTTGAGTGGCGGACGCGTGGTTTATCGCGGCTCACCGGAAACGATGCAACAAAAAGCGCAGGGCAAAGTGTTCGAAGCGGTTATTCCCGAAGAGGATTTCTCCAATTGGCGAGAGGCGTTGCAGATTGTCCAGCATAGCAAAAGCGATGGTGGTATTCGCATGCGCTTTTTGAGTGAGTCTCCCGTTGTTGAATTGGCTGCCGAAACGGTTGAACCGACGCTGGAAGATGCGTATGTTTATTTGCTGCAGAGCAAGAAATAATCTGATGGATTTTTTGCTTATTTCTTTTTGTGCCAGCTTGTACATTATTGACAAGCAAAAATTGGAGAAATAATATGGTTGAGGTAACCCTTTCAATACCCGAAAATGTTTTTCAACATGCCGCGCGCCTTTCCGAAGCGACCGGGTTGAACGTCTCCAGCATTCTGACCGACGTTTTGGCGTTTACATTGCCGACATTGGGTGACGCCATGTCGGGGGGTGAGTTAATCACTCAGCTTGATGACAAAAAAATCATGGCATTGGCGACGTCACAAATGCCTGCCGACCAGGACGAACGTCTCGGCGATTTGCTATACAAACAGCGTGAGAAGCAGTTAGCCATCGAAGAGGCGGCAGAACTCCTGTCACTCATGCTGATTTATTATAACGGCTGGTGGCGTAAAACCGAAGCTTTAGTCGAAGCCGTCAAACGCGGATTGCGGCCGCCGTTAGAATCATGAACAGAAACCGGATTCCTCTGGAATTGCGCGAACGCGTGCGCCAACAAGCCGGTGAACGTTGTGGTTATTGCCTCAGTCATCAGGATTATGTTTGGGGCGGGTTGGAAGTCGAGCACATCGTTCCTTTGTCAGCCGGCGGCATCGATGCAGAGTCATAAAACAAATTGTTAGCTATGCCACATCTTGCTAATCATCCGGATTTGCGACGATAGAAGCATATGGCAAAAAAGAAGAAAAGATTAGAGTCTGAGTGCTTAAAACGAAGTCTCTTTACCAGAGACGAGAGATTATTACATGCCAAAACTTGGTTTGCAAAATATAATGGAAAAAGAAGTAAGATTGCTAACAGCTATAGAAGATATTTTTCGATTTCTTGGGAAACGGCGTTTGAAGATTTAGAAATCTTGAATATTGAAATTAATGAAGGATATAAGACGAAAATACTTCAACAAATTAGTAAAAATCCTTCTCTTTTCAAAAAGAAGAATAAGGCATCAAAAAATAAAAATTTTCCACCCAGTGCTATCTCCGATAAGCTAAAGTCTGTAACAAGAATTGTCCCATCTCCTGTTGCCATAATAACCGATAAAGTCGAAGCATCAATTTTTCCAGAGATCGAGTCATCAATAACGAGTGAGCGCCCTGGCGTTGATCTTCAGTTAAAGACTGTTTACATTTTAGGCGCGGGTTTTTCCAAAGGGCTGGGAGCTCCCCTACAAAATGAAATTGTTAAAGAAATATTTGAACAAAATTTAACTACGCTGCAGCAACTCTACGACAATGTTTATGCGGAAAAGTTAGAACGGCTTGCCAATTTCTTGGAGAATGAATTGTTTATTGACCGAAATGATTTTTCGAAGATAGTTTTGGAAGACATTTTTACTCCTATAGATAGATGCATAATTGATAACATGGCATTCAGAAACATATCCACTACGGAATTATTTGATTTGAAGCAAACTATATGCGCTCTTATCGCGATGATGATAAATTACAAATTGATGGGGTTATCGCCAAATTATACGTATGCAGATAGGTTTGCTGAATTCTTGGTCAATATCAAACGAAATCACAAGAATATTGACTCTCTTTCTATCATTTCTACTAATTGGGATATCATAATTGATAATGCGATTAAAAGTCAAATCCATAATGACGATGGAATTATTGATTATAGCTGCGATGTATTTCCCTATTATGAGAACGAACATTCTTTGTCTGAATTTTTGAAGTACGATCCAAATAAGTTTAAGGTCAAAATATTAAAATTGCACGGCTCAATGAATTGGTTGAAATGCCAACGATGCCAGAGAATATTTATTGCTTTCTTTGAAAAGATTGCTGTTCACGAGTATTTGCTTAGATCTAATTGTCGATATTGTACAAGAAACCATTCAAATACAACCCGCTCAAATGTCCGTGCCGCTCTTATAAGTAATTTAGTCATGCCAACTTTTTTGAAAGACTTGAACAATACTCAACTTAAACAGATTTGGAATGCAGCGGCAATGGAATTGTCTGAAGCCAAGAAGATTGTTTTCATGGGATACTCTTTTCCTTTTGCCGATTTTGAACTCCGACAATTATTATCACGGACGATCGGGCATGATGCTATTATCGAAGTAGTACTACGTCCATCCGATGATCCCAATTCTTCATCTGCGGGTCTTGAATTCTTTCCTGAATTTAGATATAAATCGTTTTTTGGAAAGCGCTCGATATCGTTTTTTTATAGAGGCGTAGAAGATTACATAAATAATCTTACTTGAAAATCGAAAGATTTTTACTTGTTTCTCGCATTGTCAGCCAGTACATTATTGTTGAGTGAAGTAGCAAAGTAATCTTATGATGATGCACATTATGGTTGAGGTAACTCTTTCAATACCTGAGAATGTCTTTCAACATGCCACGCGGTTGTCAAAAGCAACCCAGTTAAATGTCTCCAACATTTTAACTGAGGCGTTGGCATTTACTTTGCCGACGTTGGACATTGCTTTAGCTGCAGACGAGCCGGTCAGCCAACTCGACGATGAGAAAGTTATAGCCCTGGCCGAGTCGCAGATGCCACTTGAACATGATGAGCGTCTGAGTGAGCTTCTCTACAAACAGCGTGAGAACCACTTGAAGGTGGCCGAAGCAAGCGAGTTGCTGTCTTTGATGCTCGTTTACCGCAGCGGCTGGTGGCGTAAAACCGAGGCTTTGGTTGAAGCCGTGAAACGAGGATTGCGATCTCCATTGGAGTCATGAGCCGGATAAACATTCCCGACCAATTGCGCGAGCGCATATTTCGACAAGCCGATGGACGTTGCGGTTACTGTTTGAGTCGTCAAGAATATGTGTGGGTAAATTGGAGGTCAAGCACACCATGCCGCGGGCGGCTGATGGAAGTGATGATGAAGATAATTTATGGTGGGCTTGTCGACCATGCAACTTGCACAAGAGTTCTCAAACCGAAGCGCTCGATCCTGCCTCGGGGCTGCGCGCGCCTCTTTTTAATCCTCGAACGCAATCCTGGCGAGATCATTTTAGGTGGAGCAGCGATGGCACGCTGATTATTGAATTATCAGGCCGTTCGGCATTTTTATCGTTCCCATTCGTCGTACATATCTTCTCGGCGCAGCAACGGGTCACCGATAAATTTCACATTTTTTATCGCCGGCAAAGCAAGCCGTTTCCCGTGCAAAGATTTTCCCGGAATCTTTTGAGTTTCTTTTGCCAATTTTAAGGAGAGAAAATCGGCAAAGTCGATGACTTCTTTTAATTGTTGGAAGGGAAGCTGGCTGGCGATTTGCTGTAATTTTATTGGGAAAACATCCATTTTTTCTCCTAAGCAGCTTTTTCTGCAATTTATCTTTTGTTCCCGTTAGCAGGCATATAACGATACTTCGCCTTGAGCCGTTGAATCAAAGCATGTTGTTGCTTGGTCACGTCTTTGCCAAGCTCGGGGGCCAAATCGTGTGTCGCCCACCATTCACGCTCTTCATCCTCGGACGCGAATCTTGGAATCTCTTCGAGAGAATAAACCATCTCTCGCTTGATTTGTTTTTTCGTTCGCATAAATTTTTTGGAGTTATTTCTTTTGATACTGTCGGCGTTGGCTTGCATTCATTTCAACGGCGCTAATTGGCCGGAGAAGTTGCTCGCCCAGCCAATCTTCACGCAATGTATAAACAACGCGCAAATACTTTCCGCAGGTGACAGCACGTCCCAGCAAAATATATCGGGTCTCAGTGTCTACGAATTGGTGCGCAATAATTTTAGAACGCGGGTCTTGACAAGCCTCTTCGATTTCCCAATCATGCACACCATGCTTGAGATTCTTGTCAATATTGCCTTCGTCCCAATCAAACATGCCGTTCGGCTTTCAATAGGTATTCTTGTTTAGATTGAAATCCTGCCGCCTTAGAAAGTAATAAATCAAAATGGAAATTTCAACGGATTTTTTGCTTGTTTCTCTCCATGCCAGCCAGTACATTGCTATTGAACGATTAAAAATCGAGACCGCTACAAAGCAAAAAATTCGGCTGCACGAATCGAAGATAAACTCTCATGCACAATTTCGATTTAATCGCAACCATCACAGGCGGCTTGGCGGCGGCGCTGGTGCTCGGTTATGTCACGAATCGTCTGGGGCTTTCGTCAATTGTTGGTTATCTTCTGGCCGGGTTCGTGGTTGGGCCAAACACCCCCGGCTTCGTGGCTAACAAACATTTGGCGGATCAGCTTGCCGAGATCGGCGTCATTCTTCTGATGTTCGGCGTGGGATTGCAATTTCATTTGAAGGAATTGCTGGCGGTGCGTCGCATTGCAATTCCGGGAGCGATCTTCCAAAGTCTCGGCGCGACCGCGCTGGGTGCAGTGATGGGAGTCGTCTTCGGTTGGAGTTTGGCCGCCGGCATCGTCTTCGGTCTGGCGATTTCCGTGGCGAGCACGGTTGTGCTCATGCGTATTCTGGCAGATAATAATGAATTGCATACGCCGACGGGCCACATCGCCATCGGTTGGTTGGTGGTCGAAGATCTTTTTACCGTTTTGGTATTGGTGCTGTTGCCCGCGATTTTCAGCACGAGCCAGACGGGAGCGAGCAGCGTGCTGGCGGCTCTCGGCGCAGCTTTTCGGCGCTTCGATGGCGCTCGGGGCTTTTCTCGCAGGCATGGTGGTGGGACGCTCGGAATTTAGCTTGCGCGCCGCCGCGGAAGCTTTGCCCATGCGTGATGCATTCGCCGTTCTCTTTTTTGTCTCGGTGGGGATGCTGTTCGAACCGCAGTATTTGGTCACCGAGCCTGGTTTAGTGGCAGCCACGCTCGCGATTATTCTGCTCGGAAAGCCGCTGGCGGCGCTTCTCATTGTTTTGCTTCTCAAGTATCCGCTGCGCGTCGCGCTCACCATCGCCGTTGTCCTGGCGCAAATCGGCGAGTTTTCATTCATTCTTTCCACGCCCGGCAAAAACCTGGGCATTCTTGATGATCGCGCCACGAACACGCTCGTGGCCGCGGCAATCGTTTCGATTACTCTCAATCCGCTCTTTTATCGGTTGATCGATCCTTTGAAAGCATGATTGCGGCGGCGATGGTCGAATGCTCTCGCACCAACCGAAGTTGAAACAGATAAGAACGATGGGAGCGAAGCCGCGCCGGTTTCAACTTTTCATCACCGCGCCGTCATCGTCGGGTACGGCCCGGTGGGACGAACGGTGGCGCGCTTGCTTCGCGAAAACGACGTCGAGCCGACCATCATCGAGATGAATCTGGAGACGGTGCGCCGCTTGCGTGAACAGGGAATGACAGCCATTTATGGCGACGCGAGCCATTACGAAACCCTGAAGGCGGCGGAGGTTAAAAATGCGGTCAGTTTTATCATCAGCACCGCCGGCATGCGCGGCAGCGCGGAAATGATTCGGCAAGCAAAAGAGCTGAATCCGAAAATTCGCGTTTTGGTGCGTTCATCTTATCTGCGCGAGCTTGCAGCCCTGCAGCAAGCCGGCGCCGACGCTGTTTTTTCCGGTGAAGGCGAAGTGGCGCTCACCATGATGGAATTCATTCTCCGCCAACTCGGCGCCACGCCGGAGCAAATCGACCGTGAGCGCGACCGCATTCGTGAAGATTTATTTGGCGCCGTTTTGTCCATTACCCCGGCGGCAACGCTGTCCGAGCCGCCCACGTCTGACAGCCTCTTTGACCGGCAAGAGATTAAAAATTCATTGCAATAGTGAAAACGGAGAAAATCATGAACCCGATTTTTACCTGGATCATCGCGCATACGACGGGTCAGGCGTTGGCGCGCCAATGTCCGAAATGCAAACGGCAACAGATCGTTGAGAAAAATAAAAAGAACGAATCCGTGCCCTGTCAAAAATGCGGCGAAACCATTCCGCCACAACGCGCCTGAAGAAGTTGTTGAACGAGAAACTCAATCCTATAAGGAACGCCATCCATGTTAAACACCCCAATACTCCAACAATCCAATAATCCATCAATCCACCACTCCATCAATCCCTCACTCCGCCACTCCCGCTTCGCCGAGCTTCCCGCTCGCGCGCAACTACCCATCGCGTGGGAAATTTTTCGCCTGCAAGCGCAGATTACTTTTTCGCACAAATTTATCTGGTTCATGCTCGGAATTTTGGCGTACTTCATCGCGGCCTATGTCATCAATTACAACCAATCGGTCATTGAGCGCATGGCGTTGGACGACGTATTACCGGTGCTGCTGGAATTTCCGCTGGCGGCGCTGGCGGTATTTTTGAGCATGCAAGTCATCACCTCCGAAAAAGACAATCGCACGTTGGAAGTGATGTTCACGACCGCAGGCTCACGCTACAAAGTTTGGCTGCTGCGCCTCGGCACGCTCAATGCAATTCTGCTGATTTTGGCGTTTGCCTCGAGCACGCTGGCGTTTTTTACTTTTACCGACATTCCCATCGTCGGCATGGCGATTCACGCTTTCGTTCCGACGTTCTTTGCCGGCAGCATGACGCTTTATTTCGCCGTGCGCTTTCGCAGCGGCCTCGCCGCCGGCATGGTTTCCGCCGGTTTATTGGTGCTCATTTTAATGTTCGCGGAATTGCTGAACGAAACGCGCTATTTTCTCTTCTTCAATCCTTACGACGTTCCGCGCCAGCTCGATCCGGAAACGTGGAATCTATGGATGTGGCAAAATCGGATCGGCGTTTTGTGTGCCGGCGGGTTTATGCTTTTTGCCGCGCTGCGCGGAATGGAGGTGCGGGAGAGGTTGTTGCGGTGAGAATCTCGCTTATGCCGCAATGACTTCAACTTCAGGGAATCTCTTAAAATCGTCTGGATTAAGAGTTAACAAGCGAGATACGCCGTGAGTTAACATCGTCGCGGCAATATTGGTATCGTAGATCTGTTTTCCCTTCGACATTCTATCGTCCCGCTTCGTCGTAGATATCTTCCCGCCGCAGCAAAGGGTCGCCGATGAATTTCACATCTTTAATGACCGGAATCTCTAAGCTCTTGGAATGCGGGAACCCTTTTTGAGACTGACCGTTTTCTTTTTTCACTTTCAAAGAAAGGAACTCAGCAAAGTCGATAACTTCGTTTAATTGTTGGAGTGGCAGTTGCCAAATGACTTGCTGTAATCGATTATTTTTCCCCGCATACAACTTTTTTGCGATTGACCCGGTATCTTATAAAAAGAGCAATCGAGTCCTGGTATGGAAAAAAGCACAGACGCTGAGCTTATGGATATGGTTCTCAGAAAAAATACGCGTGCTTATAAAGTTTTGTATGCGCGGTATGAAATGCGCATTTACAACTTTATTGTCCGGTATACGGGAAGCCGGGACCTCGCACAGGATTTATTGCAGGAAACCTTCACGCGCGTGTGGTTTGCCGCACATTCGTTCAATCAGGCGAGCGGCAATTTTAAAGGCTGGCTTTATACCATCGCCTTGAATATCGCTCGCAGCGAGCTGGCGAAGAAACGCTATGCCTATCACTACCTTGAAGTTTCCGAAATCCCTGCGTCTGACGAACCGGCCAATCCCCGCGCGGAGGAGCCGGATACCGAACTCGAGCACGCGGATTTGCAAGACACCGTGGCCAAAGCTTTGGGCCAGCTCAGCCCGCTGCTGCGTGAGATCGTTATCTTAAAGCATTACCAGCAATTGAAATTCAGCGAGATCGCCGAAATGACCCAAACGCCGGAAGGGACGTTAAAAGCCCGATTTCATCGCGCCCTGGCGCAATTAAAAGAATTGTTGGAACCGATGGAGTTTTAGCCGATGCCTCACGAAAATAAAGACGAGCTGCTGCGCCTGTTTTATCGCGAAGCCGCGCCGCCGGAAGAGCAGAAAGCGCGGCAGCATTTCGCCGCCTGCGAGGATTGCCGCGAGTATATGCGCTTCTTGACGCAGATGAATTCAACATTAAATCGTTGGCAGGATGAAAAGCCTTTGCCGGAAACATTTGATCGCATCCTTGCCGGTATTCCACCGGAGCGACCGCAAGCGATCCATGCCTGGCCGGCCGTTTCGGCGCGGCCGATTTTTACGATTGCTTTTGCACTCGTTTTCATTGTGTTATTGATCTATTTCGTGCAAAGCCGGATCAGTATGTTTCCTTTCTGGACGTCTTGGTCGCAACATTGGATTATTCAAACTCTCGGCAGCTTTGGTTTTGTGGCGGTGGCATTTCTTGCACTCGGAACATTTATCACGTTGTCGCTGGCTCCCATTTTGTATTTTGAGTTGAATAAAAGAGCGCTGCGCATTTAGCTCATGCGATCAAACAAGCGCGAGGCGCCAATTGATTGTTATTGAACCCTATCCCTATTAAAATTTGGAGCACACCATTTAAAATTTGGAGCACACCATGAGCAAAAAAAAGTTGATTCGGAAAATGGCCATTCCGGCGGCGATCATTTTTATCATTTCGATCATTGTGCTGTTGTTCGAGGAGCCGGTCGAGAACCGCATGTATGAACGACACAAAGCCAAATTGAATGCGCACATCAGCGAGTTAACGCAAAAAAACCAAACCGAACTCACAGAAATCGCTGGAAAGATTGCCGCTCTAACCGCCGGAGAAATCAGCGCGAGCCGCGTCGTTGCCGAGCTGCAATCCGAGTTTTTGCGCGAAAACCAAAAGGCCGGCGAGGTTAAAAAATATCTTTGGCTGTCGAATCCGAATGGCGAATTCATCTTCGGCGTTCCCGCGCAAGTCTTTGCCAGACTGAGTGAAGGATTCGATAAAAACAAGGAGCTGATCATCAAGGATGGATATTACAAAGACCGCAACGATTTTCTCATGAAGCTGGTGGACCGGTACGACAATATTGATTTTTCAGGCCGTGCTTTGTCCGAGCCAGAGGGTCCGGGATACTATTATGGCAAAAACGAGGGAATGATCGAGTGGCGGTTTTTTAAGGAGCCAAAAGAAGACTGGAACTATTCGAGGCCGCGCACGCTGATTTTGTCTGCGCCCGTCGCCAATACCGCCGGCGCGGTGGAAGGAATTTTATTCTTGAAGGTTGATGATTCCGTCAATAAGGAATTGTATTACAGCCGCAACCGGGCCGCCCACTCGCACCTCTATCATGAACTGCTGGCGCCATTATTTGCCACGTTGGCCGCGCTTTCCGGATTATTTCTCTGGTTCCTGCTGCCGAGTTGGGTATATATCGACGCCCAGCAGCGCGCCGTGAGCAATCCGGGAGTTTGGGCGTTTATCTCGCTCATCTCACTCATCTTCGGGCTGGCCATCTATTTGATCACTCGCCCATCCAGCTTGAAGTCGCTGAATTGTCCCAAGTGCGAAAATCAAGTCAATGGCGGCGCGTTCTGCCCGCATTGCGGTTTCGATCTTTCCAGCACGTATTGCCCGCAATGCCAGTACCCGATCAAAGCGGAGTGGGCGTTTTGTCCCAACTGCCGGGCGGAACTGGCGCAGCAGAAAACTCTTGCAGCGTTGCCGGAACAATCAAAACCGGTTGAATCACCCTTCGCAAGTTAATCGTTTGCTTTTTCGATGGTTGCATTCGGGCTGAAATTTTCCGAGCGATAATACAAATACAAAAAACCCCCGGCCAGTGCTCCGAGCAGATGCCAGAGCGCATGGCCTTGCAGCCAACTGTTGGGATTGCAGAGTATTTTGTTAATGTCGAGCGTCCAAATGATAAATGCGAGAATCAAAGTTCCCCACGCGACCTTGAGAAAAAAGTTGTTGATGATAAGCGTTCGAGTTTTGCGCAGGCGGTACTCCGGCAACAACGTGGCAAAAATGATGAGGCCAAAAATATAACGCCGCAGCGCCGGCACAAATCCGAATACGGCGGCTTGCCCCACCAATCGGTTTCGCCGAGACGCGAGCCGAGGGTGAGCACAGATGGTTGAGTTTAATAAAAATCATCGGAATCGCCAACGCGTGGGTTTCCGGCACATCGACGTGCACGACGCCGGGCCGATCGTGATAGGAAACCCGAAACGCGCGCCGCATCATCTCTTGAATGCGATTGAGCGACGAGGCGACGCCGCCCCATTTCGACATCGCTTTGATGACGCCGACTTGATTGAAATATTGATACGTGCCGCCGCGATCGGGATAGCCGATGCCGGTGCGCCGCGCGCTGGTGATGAGCAGAACGCGATTGCCTCGCCATTTTCAACGGCGACGCCTGCGAGCGCATTGGCGACGCCGGGGCCGTTGCTCGCAATCGCCACACCAGGCTTGCCCATCAATCTCGCATAAGCGCCGGCCACGTGCAACGCGCAGGCTTCGTGGCGCGGACTAATGAGGTCGATGCCAAATTTTTTCAAACTCGAATACAGGCCAAAATACGTGCCGTCGATGATGCCGAAAACTTTTTGCACGCCTTCGTTGGCGAGCATCTGCGCGATGATTTCGCCGCCGGTGGTTTATTTCACGCGGAGTTCCTTTCTGGTGATATGCGGATTTGCCGAATCCTGCGGACGCAGTTGCCTGGATAATTTGATGATAAAGTTTTTAAGATCGTATTGCGATGCGGGCTAAAGAATACAAAAATGAGAAAGGAAAGTCAAATTGAAATTCGTGCGAGAAAATGACATGAAAATAAAACCCCATCTCTTAAAAAATGAAAATGGGGTTTGGCGGCTAAATCTGATTATTGCTTATCTTGACAATGTTAAGTTAGATGATTTTGGTGTATAGGAACTCATCCCCCGGCTCCTTCTCTTGGAAAGAGAAGGGGATTTAGGGGATGAGTTTTGGGGGTTAACATTATCAAGTTATTTACCAATTCAATAAGTTAGGCATTCAGTTCGGTTTGAACATTTTTATCGAAATATTCCGACGCGTCGATCAGCTTTTCGAGGCGGCTCAATTCATCCAGTTTGGTCTCGACGACGGCAATGAAATTTTATTGCTCTCGTTGAAATTCAGCGCCATCGCGTTTTGGCCAGCGCCCAATGTTTCGGCAACCCAGCCGAATTTGATGAAAATGTCCAACAATTTTTGGTGCGGAAGGCGGGACTTGAACCCGCATGGCTTGCGCCGCCACCCCCTCAAGATGGTGTGTCTGCCAGTTTCACCACTTCCGCGTTCTGGATGCTCGTTGCTGGTTGTTCATCATCACGCGCACGAGCATCACACTTGTTGCGTTTTTATTTATCCGGCTGCGTCGCCGGTTGTTGAGCCGGTGGCGCCGGTGTTTGTTGCTGCGGCGTCGATTGCGTTGCCGGTACCGAAGGCAGAATTGCCGCCGGTGAGGAGCCGCGTGATTGCCGCTCCTGTTCGACCAAACCTTGCGCTTCACCGCCGCCCCGCGAAGTCATCAGGCCGAGGAGGAGCGCCAAAATCATAAAGGCCGTGGCGAGGCCGGCCGTCAATTTGCTGAGAAAGGTCGCGGTGCCGCGGCTGCCGAACATCGCGCCCATGCCGCCGCCGCCAAAGGCGCCGGCCAAACCGCCGCCTTTGCTCGATTGCAAGAGAATTGCAACCATTTGCAGAAGACAAACTAAAATAAAAATGGTGACCACGAAGCCGTACATAAGAACCTCAATTCTTGTTCAAATCTTCCGCCGCCTTGATGATGGCGGCAAAACTTTCAGCTTGCAAGCTGGCGCCGCCGACGAGCGCGCCGTCGACATCCGGTTGTCGCATCAATTCAGCCGCGTTCGCCGGTTTGACGCTGCCGCCGTATTGTATGCGGCAGGCCGCTGAAAGTTCACGATTATATAAATTTTCCAACAAACGCCGGATGAACGCGTGCGCCTGCTGCGCCTGCTCCGGCGTGGCATTCACGCCCGTGCCAATCGCCCACACCGGCTCGTACGCGATCACCACTTTTGCAAAATCAGTCGTCGATATTTCTGCGAAAGCGCCGCGTGCTTGGGCTTCGATCACGCGTTCGGTGGTGCCGGTTTCGCGCTGTGCGAGCGTTTCACCGACGCAAACAATCGGCAGCAGTCCGGCGGCAAGCGCGCGTTTAAGCCGGCGATTGACCGTCGCCTCGGTTTCGCCGAAATATTGCCGGCGCTCCGAGTGGCCGATGATCACGTACTCGCAACCCGCGCCGACCAGCATTTTCGCCGAGATTTCGCCGGTAAACGCGCCTTCGTCTTCCCAAAACAAATTTTGCGCGCCGAGCTTGATCGCGGCGCCTTTCAGCAATTCTGCGACCGTCAACAAATTCGTAAACGGCGGACACACCGCCATTTCGACGTTGTGAATATTCACCACCTTCACTTTCAGCGCTTTTACCAGCGCCGCAGCTTCAGCGGGCGTGGTGAACATTTTCCAGTTGCCGGCAATGAACATGCGGCGCGATGATTTCGTCATAATCGGCTGTTCGAGATCAGGCAAATTTTAAATTGAAAATTTTCAATTTGAAATTTTAAATTAGTAAATTACAAAGAACGCCCGATGAGATGAATCAAATCGATGACGCGCTTCGAAAATCCCCATTCGTTGTCGTACCACGAGAAAACCTTCACCATGTTGCCGTCAATGACGTTGGTCGATTCGAGGTCGACAATCGACGAATTGGGATTCATACGAAAATCAATCGACACCAGCGGCTCGTCGGTATATGACAACACGCCTTTCATTTTGCCGTTAGCCGCGGCCTTGAAGGCGTCGTTGACTTCTTCGATGGTGGTTTTCTTGTCGACTTCAAAAACCACGTCGACGAGCGAAACATTCGGCGTCGGCACGCGCACCGCGATGCCGTCCAGTTTGCCTTTCAGCTCGGGAATGACCTCGCCAATCGCTTTCGCGGCGCCGGTCGAAGTCGGAATCATCGATTGTCCTGCGGCGCGGGCGCGGCGCAAATCTTTGTGCGGCAAATCGAGAATTTTTTGATCATTGGTGAAGGAGTGAATCGTCGTCATCAAGCCGCGTTTGACGCCGAACGTGTCGCGAATCACTTTGGCCACCGGCGCGAGACAGTTCGTCGTACACGAGGCGTTGGAGATCACATGATGTTTCGCCGGATCGTAGGCGTTTTCATTCACGCCCATCACCACCGTCAAATCATGTCCCTTTGCCGGCGCGGAGATGATAACTTTTTTCGCGCCGCCGGAGGTGATGTGTTTCACGGCTTGCTCTTTATTGGTGAAGAGGCCGGTCGATTCAATGACAACGTCCACGCCGAGATCTTTCCATGGCAGTTCCGCCGGATCTTTTTTCGCAAAAACTTTGACGACTTTGCCGTTCACCGAAATGGCATTTTCCAACGCTTTGACGTCGGCGTCGAGAATGCCGAGAATCGAATCATATTTTAACAGATGCGCCAGCGTTTCGGCGTCGGTAATATCGTTGACCGCGACAAACTCGATGTTCTTGTCATGCAACGCGGCGCGATAAATATTGCGCCCGATGCGTCCGAAGCCATTGATGCCAACCTTAACTGCCATATCAATTATTCTCCTTTCCTGTGCGAGCATGACAGGCGAGGCCGCCTATCCGCCAAGCTAAATTATCCAAAAAACACTTTTGCCGTTTCGTAAACATTGGGATCGACCGGGCGCGTGCCGCCAATCGCTTCCGCCACCGGCACCGCGACAATCTCCGTTCCGCGCAAAGCCGCCATGTAACCGAATTTGCCGGCGTGCACCATGTCCACCGCGTGAATGCCAAACCGCGTCGCCAACACCCGATCGAAAGCCGTCGGGGTGCCGCCGCGCTGAATCGAGCCGAGCACCACGACGCGCGTTTCCATATCGGTGCGCGTTTCAATCTCGTGCGCGACCACTTCACCGATGCCGCCAAGAATCGGATGCCCAAACTCGTCGATTTTGCCAAGCTTGCTGATCGGCTTGTCAACGCCTTTCGGCTTCGCGCCCGCCGCTACCACGACGATGCTGAAATTTTTGCCCTGTTTGTGCCGCGCCGTCAGTTGCTGCGCCATCTCTTCAAATGAAAACGAGACTTCCGGGATGAGAATAAAATCTGCGCCGCCGGCGATCCCCGCTGCCGTAGCAATCGAGCCGTTGTAGCGCCCCATCACTTCCACGACGATCACGCGATGATGCGACTCGGCAGTGCTGTGCAAGCGATCGATCGCGTCCGTTGCAATCGACACCGCCGTGTCAAAACCGAACGCCAAATCGGTGCCTTGCAAATCGTTGTCGAGAGTTTTAGGGATGCCGACGAATTTCAAGCCCTTTTCGGCCAACTTATTCGCGACGCCGAGAGTGTCGTCGCCGCCGATAGTGACGAGCGCGTCGAACTCGTATTTGTCGACATTATCGAGAATCCGTTGCATGCCGTCTTTGAGCCGAATCGGATTGCGGCGCGAGGTGCCGAGAATCGTTCCGCCTTTTGGCAAAATACCCGAAATCGAATACAAGCTCAACGGCTCGACGTCCGATTCCACCAAACCCTCCCAACCGTTTTTGATGCCGAGAACATGATCGTCATATTCCGTGATGGCGCGGCGCACCACCGCGCGAATCGCCGCATTCAGTCCCGGACAATCCCCGCCGCCGGTGAGGATTCCGATTCTCATGAAATCCTTTCTCCGCAATCGCTTACAGGTTGCAGATTCATCCAATCTCCACGTGTCGGTAACGATAATAAATCCCAGATCATACAGCCAAAGTTATAAAATAACAAATTCAGCGCGCAATGTCAAGATTTTCTTCGCGATTATTCGGTTGATAAAAAATAAAACTTGCGGTTTTGCCGCTCATACGCTATTTTTAAAATTCAGAAAAGGGCGCAATGCGCTAAAAAAACAGCCAGCCGGCTTCATCTTTAAATTTTAAATTTCAAGCAGTCCGCAAGAACAAACTATGTTAACTCTCCGCCTTACGCAATTTACCGAAGCCCAGAATCAATACCGCGTCGAGGTGGCGCTGGAAGGCGACGGGCAACCACGACAAACGGCGACCTCGCGCTTCGATTTTAAACTCTCTCCGCAAGATCACGAAGACCTGCGCTGGTATCTCGAAGACTATTTGCAATATCCGCTCGATCCCGCGCCCACGATTGCGGCACGCATCGAACAGCGCATGAACGACATCGGTACGGACTTGTTCAAAGCCGTGTTTCAATCCAGTAACGATAGCCGCGACTTGTGGGCGACGCTGCGCGGCCAGCTCAATGATGCGCGTGTGGAAATCAACACCGAGGTGCGCGAGGCCACGGCGATTCCGTGGGAATTGCTGGCGATCCCAAAACCAAGGCCGCGCTCGCATTGCTGCCCCTCAATGCAGTTGATGATTTGGCAACGACGCATAATAATCTCGGTGAGACATATCGTAATGTAGGCGACCTCGACCGCGCCCTGTCGCACTACCGCGAGTCTATTCGCTTCAAGGAAGCAGCGGATAATACCTACGGCGCCGCCCAAACCCGCTTCAACGTCGCTCTTGCTTTGATGCAAGCAGGCCGCCTTAGTGATGCCGCCGAATACGCCCGCGCCGCCCTGCGCAATTTTGAAACCTACGGCCAAGCCGCCGCGGCAGAAATTCAAGACACGCAGCAGTTGCTGGCGGAGATTGAGCGGACGATGCCGTCGTAGTCCTGCCCCCTTGTGGGGCACTATTGCGAGAACGAATTTATTGTATCAAACAGCCGCCCACAAGGGGCGGGGACTACGATAGTGATGCAACAAGCACAATATTCATTATTCAATAATAGGGAGAGCATATGCGTGACCGTCCGAAATGGTTCCCGATGAAACCGCGCAACAAACGGCTGCCGCGTGAAACGTATGAACAGCCCAACATCGTCTGGTTTTTCACCATACGGGCTTATCTTTTTCAAACGCCATTTGTGCGTGATGATCTGAATCGTATGGTGATCGACACCCTCCATGAAACGCGTGAAACGTATCGCTGCAATGTTTTCGTCTATTGCTTGATGCCGGATCATATACATTTACTCACAAGTCCACGTGAGGTTGGCGCTTCGGTTTTGACATTCACCGAAAAATTTAAGGGCAAAACGACGAATCTCAGTTGGAAATTGGGTTGGAAAGGCACGTTGTGACAGCCCGGTTCTTATGATCATGGCCTCCGCAAAGAGGACGATTTTCGCGAAATCGCCGAATATACATTGGAAAATCCGGTGCGTAAAGGTTTATCAGATACGCCGGACGATTGGCCCTGGGGCGGCATGATGGAGCCATGGCCAGTCGGCTTGTAGTCCTGCCCCCTTGCGGGGCATTGTTGAAACCGCAAACGTGTTGATTTTGACAGCCGCCCACAAGGGGCGAGGACTACTTTACCCGCTACAACGTCGCGCTTGGCTTGAAGCAGCCGTAGAGGCGTTCCGGCAGAACGTCTCTACAAATGGTAAATTTAAATGAATCAGAAAATGGAGAAAAGGAAATCATGAATTTAGGCTTAAACGGCAAAACCGCCCTCATCACCGGCGCGAGCCGCGGTATTGGCAAAGGCATCGCGCGCGGCTTGGCGGCGGAAGGATGCAACCTCGCCATTTGCGCGCGGAATACCGAACAGCTTGAAGCCGCCGCAAAAGAAATTCGCGCGAAAAATATCGAAGTGCTGGCGCTGCCATTGGCTGTGACGCGAGCCGATCATGTCGAGCAACTCGTGCAGCAAACCAAAGCAAAATTTGGCAAAATCGATATTCTCGTCAACAACGTCGGCGGCAACCGCCGCAATCCGTTTGAGAAAACCACCGATGCCGATTGGGAAGCGGTGATCAATCTCAATTTGACCGCGCACGTTCGCATGAGCCGCGCGGTCATTCCCCACATGCGCGAGCAAAAGAGCGGCGTGATTTTGTTCATTTCTTCGATTTTCGGCAGAGAATCCGGCGGCGCCAATCTGTCGATTTACAACACGACAAAATCGGCGCTCATCAGTCTCGCTAAAATTATGGCGGTTGAATTAGCGCCGCACAATATTCGCGTCAATAGTATTGCGCCGGGGTCGATTCGTTTTCCGGGCGGAAGTTGGGATAAGCGTTGTTTGGAAGATCCGGAAGGCATGAAAGCGTTTGTGGCGAGAGAAATGCCGCTGGGAAGATTTGGCACTGTGGAAGAAGTGGCGAACGTCGCCGTCTTTCTCGCCTCAGAACGCGCGAGTCTCGTCACCGGCGCGTGCGTCAATGTCGATGGCTGCCAGTCGCGGTCGCTGATTTAACGAAAGCGTTTGCCGGTTAGCCTGTTCGCCAGTTGCCCGTTAACCAATTAACTGGCAAACCGGCTAACCAGAATCATTTAAATCTTGTGATCGTCACCTCAAGATAGCGCGTTCCCTGCGGAGCTTTGCGCCACTGAATCAAAATCGGGCTTTGGTAAGTTCCCTGCACCAGCCGGCTCTTGCCGTTTTCATCGCCGTTGGAGACGAGCAGGCTGATGTTGCGTTTCATGCCCAAAAATCGCGAGGCCGGAACCGACAACACGCGCGAGACGATTTTTTCGATCACGGAACGGCCGACCTGCAAAGCGTCCATCAGTTCATTAAAAATGTGCACCAAGTCGGTCGTCGCATAGTATTTAACTTTGATCGGCATCAACGCGGGTTCGCTCAGGAAACTCCGGCCTTTTCTCGCCACGTATTTAAGGGGATCTTGCAAAACTTCCGCCAGATCTTTTTGAATCAACAGATTCTCGAACTCATTCACCGTCAAACCGGCGTGCAGTTCTTTTCGCGGCAACGCGATGTCGACGCGGCCTTTCTCGATGTCATATTTTTCCAACAGCGCTTGCAATTGGTCGAGAAAACCATATCGAGGGTCGCGGAGATTGATCGAGTCGATGGGATGATGCGACATCGGAATGGCGAGGCGATCGGCGTGCACCACTTCTTCCGCATTGTACGCTAAAATCGTCGTCTGGCGCTGGCGCCGAACCTCCTGATATTTGCCGTCCAGATCGATGAAGTAAACCGGCATGCCGGGACGATTGTTGTAGGTCACGCAGTTTTTCAACCCGGCGCCGATGAAGGTCAAATGCGAATCAGCGTTCTGTGGCTCGCACCGGCGCTGCGCTTCGCTAAGCTCGGTCCGCAACTGCAGCTGGTCGTGATAGTACCCGGCGTCAGGCGGAAATAATTTTTGAAAGGCGTGAAAAAACGGCTCGAGATGCGTTTTGCTGTTCCGCAATCGGGAGCAAATGGTTTGATCGAGATAGCCGGCGGTGGTGTGCAGCGAACAATACAGGGTTTTGCGATACTGCGAAACCAGATCACCGAATTTTTCCCGGATCGTCTCCGCCACATTGATCACCTCGAAACGTTGTTGCGGAGTGAGCGTCAATTGAATCTCAAAAGGATGCCAAGTCATTGTTGTCAGTCGTGCATTTAACTCAAAAATCTGCGGCGATTAATTAGATTGTTCCAATGTACACCTCGTGCGTTGACTTTGCAGAAGCATACTGTATGTAAAAATGCGTCTCCTGATGGAGGCAATGGCTAAAGATAAACGATGAAACTATAAATGTCAAGCGCCACCGGACTTTCCCTTTTTCGCCTTGCGCATCAGCGTCGTCGTGCCTTCGGCCATCAATTTGCCCTGCGGATCCATATTCTTGAACTTCATCACCATCTTGTCCTCGCCGATTTTTTCAATCGTCCGCATCGAAGTGCCGGTGGCGTCGCTCCAATTCGTCGTGATCACATTGCCAGAACGCGTGCCTTTGCCTTGTGACATGGTTCGGTAGCTGTCAAACCAAAAGGAAATATATTCCTTGGTTTGTGGATTCATCGTCATCAGGCCCTTCCCTTTATAAGGCATTTGCAATTGTTCTTTCGTCGCGCCCATGGCTTTGGCCATTGCTTCCAACTTGGCGGGATCGGTTTCGGCAATTTTGCTCTTGTATTTAATCCCGACAAACTGATGTTCCAAATCCCAGTCGAGTTCCATCTCCTCATTTGATTTGCCCATCGTGCCTTCGGTCGTGCCTTCCCATTCGCCGATCATCCATTTGAGCAGATCGTCGTCCAGCGGTCCCGGCGGCGCTTGCGCCAACAGCGATGGCGCTGTGCTCAACATCAAAATTGCAAAAGCAACTGCCATACTCCTTTTCATAAACCCTCCGTGAAATTTGTTGATAAGAAATGGTTATAATATTTTTTCAAACTCTTCGCGGGTAAGGCCCAAATCAGCAATTATACCGGCCAATGTTTTCGGTTTGATGGGTTTTCCTTTGTGAACGGGAATTACAACGCGCGCCAACACCTGGGCGAAAATAATCGGCTGAGGAGGCTTCGCGCCATCTTGTCATACCGCAACCTGCATAGGTTGGATTAACAGCTCTTCGGCAGGCGGCATTTCACCATGAGCGCGCAAACCTTCCCAATATAGTGCGATGGCTTCTTTGATGTTCTCGACCGTTTCTTCATACGAAGCGCCTTGGCTATGACAGCCTTTGAGCGCCGGACAAAACGCGTGATAGCCGCCATCATTTTCACGTTCAAAGACAACCGTGTAATGATGGAAGGTTATTTTGCGGCGAGTTTGTTTGCCGTTGGTTATCTTTCATTCTCCGCTGAAATATCGAATCGGATTAAAATATAACAGAAATTGACCTCAAAAACAAGAAAAGAAATCCATATTATTAATTTGCATCTGGCAAAGCGCGCCGGGTTCGGTTGAGTCGAGATGAAATTAATCGAAAAATGGCCGCGAAGATCAGCAGCGGCCCAAAGATCAAATTCAAGAATTGGCCGCGCCAATTATTTTCGTGCTTCCGCAGATAGCGCCAGAACGAAACGTGCGAGCTACAAATCGCCGTCGTCCGCACTTGCCGCACGCTGACGCCCTGCGCGTGAATGATTTGCACCGACGGCTCGAAATAGATTTTCCAGCCGCGCTGCCAAACGCGCTTGCACCAATCGACGTCGCTGAAAAAGATCGGAAAACGTTCGTCCCATTCGCCGACTTGCGCGATCACCTCCGGCCGCGCCAAAAGACATGCGCCTTGCGGCTGATCCACCTCCATCGCTTGTCGATGATCGAAATCTCCCATTTTCCACCGATTGAACCACGGCGACCGAGGAAAAAGCCGCGAGAGTCCAAATAGCTCGCAAAACAAATTCCACTGCGTCGGAAAACGTCGGCAAGACGGCTGGATGCGGCCGTCGTCATAAATGAGCTGCGGAGCGATGAGGCCGATCTCGGGATGGGCGTATAATTTTTCCAAAAGCGCGGCAAGACTATTGAGAGGCAAAATCGTGTCCGGATTTAAAAATAATGCCGGTGTATTTTTGCTGTCGCCTATCGCGGAATAACGTTCCAACCCTTGATTGACGGCGCGGGTAAAGCCGAGATTCCGATCATTCGAAATGAGTTCGATGTGAAAACGTGATGGCGGCAAAATTGCGATCGTCTTGTTGAGAATTCCGCGCGTTCCGTCGGTTGAGGCATTGTCAATTAAAAAAAGATGAATGTGTCGCGCCAGTTCGGCTTTGATTAATGATTGGAGACAATCCGCGATTTGTCCGGCGTTTTGGAAGGTGACGATGATAATGGCAACGGCATTGGGAAGACGGGCTGGAGAAGTATCCACGAAGAGAGGCATTTAAAATTTTAAATTGAAAATTTGCAATTTAAAATTTTCAATAAAAATCAGCTCGATTCCAAATTTTATTCCACCACAAACAATTCTCTCGACATCGGCGTCAACACTTCGTTGCCGGTTTCGGTGACGAGCAGGTCGTCTTCGATGCGGACGCCGCCGAGATCCGGAAAATACACCCCCGGCTCGATGGTGACCACCGCGTTCGCCGGAATAATATCTTTGCTCTCCGGCCCAATGCGCGGCAGCGAGTGAACATCGAGTCCGAGGCCGTGGCCGAGCGAGTGGCTGAATTGATCTTTGAGACCGCGGGATTCCAAATATTTTCGCGCGACCTCGTCGAGCTGGAGGCCTTCCATGCCGGGGCGCGCGGCTGCGCACGCTAGTCGACAAGCTTCTTTCACCGCCGCATGCGCCTCGCGAAGTTTTACCGGCGGCTCGCCAACCGCGATCGTGCGCGTCACATCGGACGCATAGCCGGCGACCGTGCAGCCGTAATCGATCACGACGAAATCGCCGGCTTGCAAGCGGCGATTCGTGCTGCGGCCGTGCGGCAACGCCGCGCGCGGGCCGCTCGCCACAATCGGATCGAACGCTTCGCCTTCGGAGCCGAGCTTGCGGCTGCGATAAATAATTTCAGCGGCGAGATCCGACTCGGTTGCATCGCGGCGAATGCACGGCAAAATCTGATCCCAGACCGCGCCGGCCATCGCGCCGGCTTTGCGCAGGCTCGCAATCTCGCCCGGCGATTTGGGAATGGCGATTTTTTCAATCAAATGCTCGGTGGAAATAAATTTGATTTTGTCAAAAAGTTTTTGCAGTTGTGAAAAATGCCGAAAGCTCAAATGCTGCGCTTCAAAACCGAGGCGGCTGCCCGCCGGCAAAATATTTTTCTCTTTCAGCGCGGCCAGCAGATCTCGATACACAATCACGATTTCAGCGTCGCGCACTTCGGCCTGCGCTTGATCACGATAGCGCCAGTCGGTCACAAAAAAGCAAAGGTCTGAGGTGATCAGACCCATGCCATTTGAACCGGTGAAACCGAAAAGATAACGCAGATGATGCGGTGAGCTGACCAAAAATGCCGTCATGTCGGCCTGCCGCATCGGCGCACGCACCCGGTCGATTCTATCCTGCATTTTGTGTCTCTTGCAATCGTTTCTTCAAATAGTCGATCTTCTCGCGATAATGGCGATTGTTCGGCTCTTTTTTGCTCAACAATTCAAACACGCCGATGGCTTTAGTATATTGTCCTTGCGCCGCATAAATTTCGCCGAGCGTCGGCGTCACGATTTTTTCGCGTTCACCCGTTGGGGAGAGCAGCGCCGGTTCATCGTTGCCGCGAGGCTCGTCGAGAGTGCGGGGCCGTCTCGCCGGCAACTTCGAGGCGCCGGCGGAACGCGAGTTGGGCCGCGCCAAAATTTTATTTTCATCCGCTTCCAGGCCTTCCAAATCAAATCCTGACGCTTTAATCGGAAGGTTTTTTTCTGCGTCCGGCGGAGAGGCCGGCGGCACTTCATCAAAGTCCAAATCAAAATCAACCGGGCGCGTTTGAATCTTCGCCGGCGGTCGCGCGGTTTGCTCCATGCCGTCAGAATTCGCTCCGAACCGGCGATTAGTTTCATGGCGCGGCGGCAACGGCTCGGAAAATCCTTTGGTCTCGTCATCGTCGAAACCCTCGTCGTCTTGGGATTCCGTTGCGAACGTCGCGCGGCGGTTTTCAGGCGGCAAGGAATTCTTGTTGGCGGGCGGCGCCGGAACCGGTTTCTCGTCCGAAACTTCATCCTGGAAAATATCGTCGAGAATATATGAAAAGCGCTCGTCATCGGCATCCGGCGTGGCTCGCGCCGGGATGGTCGGCGCAATTTCCGGCTCGGATTCGGTTTCGAATGTCGGCGGCATGACGTCGTCATTTTCGGCGGCAGCTTGAAACCGGAAGTCGTCGCTTTCTTCCGCATTGATCGACGAGAAGAATTTGTCTTCTTGGCGCGGCGGCGGCACATTCGGTTTGCTGGGCGCGAACGATTCCGCTGCCGGCTTGACCTCGCGCCGCTTCGGCATCGGTTCGGGCTTTTCGGTTTTGGTTTTTTGCGCCAATTCTTCGATCACAGCGCGCACGCTTTTATCGAGCGGATCGATCTGCAGGATTTTGCGATAGCTCATCTCGCAGGTGTTGTCCCAGCCGATCTCGCGCATCAAGTCGCCGTAATACTTGTGCGCCGCGAGGTATTTCGGATCGAACAACAACACGCGCTTGAATTCTTTTTCGGCTTGATCGAAGAGTTTCTTTTTCAAATAACACTTGCCGAGCACCATGTGGCCGGTGACATACGACGGATGCCGGCGCAGGCCGTCTTCACAAAGTTGAATGGCTTCATCGACGCGGCCTAATTTCAACAACGCGTCGGCGACGCGCCCAAACGTCAATGAATTGGGGTTTTGCTGCAGCAAAACCTGCAATGATTCCAGCCCCCCGAAATCTTCGGATGCCATCATACGAACTCTTTAACAATGGTTACTTCGCCAGCCCTCGAAATCGAGGGCAATGAAATTTTTGTGAATCATTCGCTTCCGCTTCACGCTGGCGTCGCTTCGGTGCGCAGCCTGCCAAAACGCGCTTTGTGGAAAAACATTTCGCGCACGCGCGGCCAGAAATATTGTTTGAACGACATATAGGCAATAAAACCATATCCGAGAAAATACAAACTTTGAAACGGAATTGCCGCCAATTCGCCGTAATAAATCGCCATGCCAACGCCGCACAAACAATAACCCGCCAGCAGCGTTTCCAATATGCCGTTGCGCACGCCGATGCCGCGCCGCTGCGTCTCGCGCGTTTTAAAATACTTTTTGTCGTGAATTCGATCCTGCAAGCTTTCGAGGCGATATTTGGGCGTGCGCCAAAATTCGCCGCGATAGTTGAAGAGGCCCTGCAAAATGGCGCGCGTGTTGTTGATCGACAGCCCCATGCTGCCGGCCATGAACAGCGGAAAATAAAAAATGCGTCGACGCCAATCCGGGTAGCTCTCGCGCAGCGCCGTCAGATACATCAAAAATGAGCCAAAGAACGCCAGCGAGAAAATCGAAATGATCGCAAAATAAAACGTGTGGTCGTTGGCGCTTTTATTTTTAATCAACAGCAGCGGCAGGTTTAACATCCCGACGATCAAAATAAACGGAAACACCAGATTGTTGGTCAAATGCACGGTCGATTGCAGTTTGACGCTCATGGGCAAGGTCGATTGCCAAACCCGCGGCAAAATTTTTTTCGCGGTTTGAATGGCGCCCTTTGTCCAGCGAAACTGCTGCGATTTCACCCCGCCGATTTCCGCGGGCAATTCGGATTGGCAAACCGTTTCCGGCAGGAAGACGAATTTCCAGCCGCGCAATTGCGCGCGATAACTGAGATCGAGATCTTCCGTCAGCGTGTCGTCGGCCCAATTGCCGGCGTCGAGAATGCACTCGCGCCGCCACACGCCGGCGGTGCCATTGAAGTTGATAAAGAACCCGGCGCGATTGCGGGCCGTTTGCTCGACGACAAAATGCCCATCGAGGCCGATGGCTTGCGCGCGCGTCAGCGCCGAGTAATCAAAATTCAAATGGCCCCAACGCGTTTGCACCACGCCGATTTTCGCCTCTTTGAAATGCGGCAGCGTCCGCTTCAAAAAATTTTTGGGCGGAATGAAATCGGCGTCGAATATCGCAATGAACTCGCCGGAGGCCGCCGCCAAGCCTTCGCGCAGCGCGCCGGCTTTGTATCCCTGTCGATGGTCGCGATGCCGCAGATCGATGGCGTAACCCTGCCGTTGATAATGCTCGACCCCGTGTTGCGCAAGACGAGTGGTTTCGTCGGTGGAATCGTCGAGAACCTGAATTTCCAACTGGTCGCGGGGATAATCGATTTCGCAAACCGCGCGAATCAAACGCTCGATCACGTACACTTCGTTGAAGACGGGCAGTTGGATGGTCACCTTGGGAAAACTCTGCGGCGGCGGCGTCTTATCAACAAGAGCGCGATGCTTGTTGTACAAATAAACCATCACATAGCCGTGCGAGCCGAACACAAAGAGAATCGCGAGTGAAACAAAATAGACTACGAGAACGCTTGACTCTAAAATATTTTCCATCACCGATTAAAACAAGCTCCTCTCTCCGAATGTAAAATAGCAAATTTAAAAATAGAAAAAACAAACGTAAAGTGCAACATCTTTCTTTTCACCAATCCGACACGGTTTTGTTGCGCACTTCGGTGGCGATTTTGCGAATCGCTTCATCAATCGCTGCCTGCCGATTGGAGGAGCCGGATTGCGGCGAATAACTGCCGAATTGCGTCATCTGCGCTTCCCAAACGGTTTTGCGCTTTTGGGCGTCTTCATATTTAAGCTGCACCGTCAAAGTGACGCGAACTTCCTGCACGCTTTCCTGCTGCGTGTAAACGCCGGCGCTCTCCTGCACGCTCAACAAGATGCCGAGCAAAACCGAATCGGCGACGCGGCGGTCGGCGATCTTGAGCGTGTTGTCGCGCGTGAACTCGTCGATGATGGCGCTGCTCAACCGCTCTTTGACGCCGAACTCCGCCGTGCGATCCTCGAACACCGGCACGGCGATAGTTTTGAGATGTGTGTTAGTCGAGCCGGAAAACGAATAGGGACCGCAGCCCGTTGCGAGTATCGCCGCGAACGACAATGACAATTTGCAAAACAATTTTTGTGGGGTTTTCATTCCTGTGCCCGCAAACTTTTAAAACGGCAAGCTATATTCCTTGATTTTTCGATACAACGTCCGCTCGCTGATTTTGAGCAGCGTCGCGGCTTTGCGTTTGTTGCCATTCGTGCGCTCCAGCGCTTCCGTGATGAGGCGCTTTTCCATGTCTTCGATGGATTCAAACTCTTGACTCGGCTCGTGGTTGGTTTCCGGGGAGGGCGCGTTATGATCAAGCTCCGATACGATCGGCGCGGCGTCCAGGTAACCCGATTTCAATCGGCGCGGCGGCGCGATGTAGCGGCCAATCAGCAGCTCGCGCAGTTGCGCAATCTCGTTTTTGAGATCGACCAGCGCGCGATAAATGAACTCGCGTTCCACTTCCTCGCTGCTGCGATTTACCGGCACCGGCAAGCGGCGATCCATTTCGGCGCTGCGCGGCAAATGGCGCGGCAAAATCATCTCGTCAATGCGGCGGCCGCGCTCGATCACGATGAGGCTCTCGACAAAATTTTTTAGCTCGCGGATGTTGCCGGGCCAAGTATGTTCCTTCAACATGCGCATGGCGCCGTCGCTGAAACCTTCGAAGGCGATGTTGTTTTGGCTGCAAAAATCCGTGACGAATTTTTTCACCAACAGCGGAATGTCTTCGCGGCGCTCGCGCAAGCTCGGCACGCGGAGATTCACCGCGTTGAGGCGATAATACAAATCCGGCCGAAATTCGCCGTCACGCACCGCCACCTCGAGATCGCGATTGGTGGCGGCAATCACGCGCACGTCAACCTGCTTGGTGGTGCTGCCGCCGACGCGAATAAATTCTTTGCCTTCCAAAAGGCGCAGGAGCTTCACTTGCGTGTTCAGCGGCATCTCGCCGATCTCGTCGAGGAAGATCGTGCCGGTGTCGGCTTGCTCGAAATAACCTTTGCGCGCGCCCACCGCGCCGGTGAACGCGCCCTTCTCGTGCCCGAATAATTCGGACTCGATAATGCCTTCGGGAATCGCGCCGGCATTCACCACGACGAACGGCTTGTCGTGACGATTGCCGAGGCGGTGAATCGCTTGCGCGATCAGCTCTTTGCCGGTGCCGCTCTCGCCGATGATGAGCGCGGAAATATCCGTGGGCGCCACTTGTTCGATGGTTTGCAGAATCTGCCAAATCGCCGGCGATTCGCCCACAAGGCCGATTTCCTGGCGCAAGGCATTGAGGTCGCGGGCCGAGGGTCCGGATTTTAGAAGAGGTGTTGTCATGAAAAAAGATAAAAAAGAAAAATAGCAAATGTCATCAAAATCCCGCGAACGGCGTTCTTATTTGATATGGTCGCGAAACCAATCGACGGTTTGCTTCAATCCATCGTTGATCGACACTGTCGGCTGCCAATCGAGCAACCGTCCCGCTTTGGTATTGGACAAAACGCTGCGCATTTGCTCGCCTTCTTTTGTCGGGCCATGATGCTCCTGCATGCCCGCCCTCGCCGCTTCATTTAAACGATTAAACACGGCATTGACGTCGGTTTCAATTCCGGTGCCGATATTGAAATAATCACTTTGAGGATAATTCAAAGCCAGCAGATTCGCGCGCACCACGTCGCCGACGAAAACATAATCGCGCGTCTGCTTGCCGTCGCCGTTGATCGTCGGCTGCTCGCCTTTGAGCAATCGCGTCGAGAAAATCGCGACCACGCCGGCCTCGCCGTGCGGATTTTGGCGCGGGCCGTAAACATTCGCGTAACGCAGAAAGACATATTTCAAACCGTAGGTCTGCGCAAAAAAATTGATGTATTTTTCGCATGACAATTTGCTGATGCCATACGGCGAGGCCGGCCAGGTCGGATGCTCCTCATCCGCCGGAAAGCGCACTTGCTCGCCGTAAATCGCGCCGCCGGTCGAGGCGAAGAGAAATTTCTTCACGCCGGTGGCTTTGCAATTTTGCAGCAAATTCAGGGTGCCGAGAATATTCACCTCGGCGTCATAGCGCGGATCGGCAACGGAACGCCGCACATCCATCTGCGCCGCTTGATGGCAAACGACATCGAATTGTCCCTGCTTAAAAACTTCTGCAATATCATTATCGCAGATATCCATTTGATGAAACGTCGCCTGCGCATTGATGTTCTCGCGTCTCCCCGTCACCAGATTATCCAAAATGGTCACTTGGTGTCCGTGCGCGATGAAAGTATCAGCGATGTGGGAACCGATAAATCCCGCACCGCCGGTGACCAAGATTTTCATGAGAGTTGTCCTTTCAGAAACGAGTAAATGTCCTTACATTCTGTCCTTCCGCAGGAATCTTTTTTGTTTCCAGCACTCTTCTTGAGATTAAAAAGATTCTTTCAGAATGACAAATTTGTTTATTTCAAATTTTACACATACCGCATCGCCTTCATCCCAATATCTTTGCGATAATGCATTCCTTCAAATTGAATTTTCCCCACCGCACAATAAGCCCGTTCATGCGCGCTGAGAAAATCGTCTCCAACTCCGGTGACGGCCAGCACGCGCCCGCCGTTCGTTAAAAAATTCCCATTGTGATCGAGCGCCGTGCCGGCATGAAAAACCGTCGCGGCGCGATCATGAATTCGATTAAGTCCGTTGATGAGCAAGCCTTTTGCAAAATTTCCCGGATACCCGCCGGAAGCGAGCACGACGCTCACCGCCCAGCACGAGGCGATTTTGAGTTGATATTCACGCAAATCGCCATTCGCAACGCGCCACATCGCCTCGGCCAAATCGGATTCGACGAGCGGCAAGATCGCTTGCGTTTCCGGATCGCCGAAGCGACAGTTGAACTCGACGACTTTCGGGCCGTCTTTGGTGATCATCAAGCCGGCATAAAGCACGCCGCGATACGGAGAATTTTCTTTTGCCATTGCCGCAATCGTAGGCCGCAGAATTTCGTTTTCAACTCTCTGCAAGAGTTCGGCGGTCATAAACGGCGCCGGCGCATACGCGCCCATGCCGCCGGTGTTCGGGCCTTCGTCGTTATCGAAAACCGTTTTGTGATCCTGCGCCGTCGGCAGCACGCAAATATTTTTTCCATCGGTGAGACAAAGCACCGAAACTTCCTGCCCTTCCATAAATTCTTCGATCACGACCCGATCACCGGCCTCGCCAAATTCGCGCGCTTGCATGATGTGGTGCACGGCATCGAAGGCGGCCTCGCGCGTTCGCGCCACGAGCACGCCTTTTCCGGCGGCGAGTCCATCGGCTTTGATTACAATCGGTATCGGCGCTTGTTGAACATACGCAAAAGCTTTTTGAAAATTCGTAAAAATTTCCGCTGCCGCTGTTGGAATCCGATACTTCCGCATCACTTTTTTCGCGAAAGCTTTACTGCCTTCGAGTATCGCAGCTTGTTGCGAAGGCCCAAAGATCCGGAGCCCGTCTTCTTCAAACTCATCGACAACGCCGGCCACCAACGGCGCTTCGGGGCCGACGACCGTGAGATCGATTTGTTTCTCTTTCACAAAACGCCGCAACGCAGCCACATTAGTAACTGGAGTATCGACACAACTTGCGATTTGCGCAATGCCCGGATTGCCCGGCGCGCAATAAATTTTTTCAGCCAACGGGCTTTGCGCCAGTTTCCAAACCAGCGCATGCTCGCGCCCGCCGCTGCCAATGACGAGAATTTGCACGATTTCCTTTTTAGCCCTTGCTTGGCGCCTTTTGTGATCGAATGATTTCTTCCGTGATAAATTGACCCAGCGTCGTGAGCCGCGCGTGTTTGGAGTTTTTAAAAGACAACCCTTCCTCGGTTTCAATCAACCCGCGATTTCTAAGAATTCGCAATTCATCCTCGGAAAAACTGCTGGTTGGAAGTTGAGAGATATAAATCGAACCTTTGTTGTAAATCGTTGCCAAATTTTCTCTCGCGTTTCCGTCCAAATTTTTGATCAGGTCGGCGACAATCGTTTTTTCCGGACAATCTTTTGGTTGGGATTCTTCTTGCTGTTCCGAAAGACTGTCAAGAATCAATTTACAGGCGCCCACCAGAATCGGATTATCCAGCTTTCCAATGACGATCGGGATTGGCTTTTTCTTGACGCTATATACCGCATTCATACACTTCTTTGCTTCTTCCCACACCGGCGGCAAAAAGTCTTCACCGAGCTGTTGAATAAACCCGCCGCCAAAAAAAATAATATCAGGATTCAGCAAGTTCAAAATCGAAAATACGGCTTTGCCGCAAATGGCGGCAGCCTCCATCACCACCTGAACCGCATCCGGATCCTTTAGTTTAAACTCGTCGGCAATTTCGTTGCTTCCAATATTCCCCTCACGCCAATATTTCGGGAGTTCGTTCTTTGCGTTCTTAATTGCAATCAGTTTTCTCATCATCGCCTGCCGGCTTGCCAGCGCCTCAAAACATCCGGTCTGCCCACAGCCGCAGAGAAATGTGCTCTGCTGATCAACAATCATGTTATAATCAACAATCATGTGCCCGATTTCACCGGCGGTCATGTTCTTGCCGCGATAGATTTTGCTGTCGATCACAATGCCGCCGCCTATGCCCGTGCCGATGATAATGCCGACCACATTCTTGTGCCCCTGCGCCGCACCAAGCCATGCCTCGCCCAACACCCCGAGGTTCACATCGTTATCGATGAAGATCGGGAAATTAAAAGTTTTCCGCAGTTCAGCCACCAAGGGGAAATTCTTAATAGTAAAATTGGACGCATCAAGCACGATTCCATTTTCATAATCTGTCGGCCCGGGAAAACCGATTCCCAAAGCTTTTATTTTTTGCAGCACGACTTCATGTTTAACCTCTTTGGTGTCACAGCGCTGGGCAATGCCGTCAATCGTCTGCCAAATGCAATTTTTAATGAACCCCAACAGTTTTTGTGGATGCTTGTGGTTTTCAGTGAGAAATTTTTGATTATAAAGCCGCTCCGCTTGGCGATTGACCAGCGCAAGATACGCTTTTGTTCCTCCCAAATCCATCGCCAAAAACAAGTCTTCCCCTCCCATGATGAAATTTAAAAGTTTTTCTCTTTCCTGTTCAAGAGTTCGTCTATCTTCCGATTGGGGTAAGGGCGTTGGCGTAGGCAGTTCTTTTCCTTGTTGGGTATATTCATCTAACAGACTGGTCAATGCTTTGATGCCATCATCAAAGTTCTCTGTAAAATCAGCATATTTTTTGTCTTTAAGCATGACCGGGATTTTGCAACTCTCATGAAGAATAGGAAGCGCCACATCTCTTTTTTCTTCCATTTCGCGCGTGATGGCAGCCGAGATTTCTTTGGCGACCCAGTTGGATTTTATGGCGTTATTCGTCAGCAGGATGGCAACGTAACGCGCTTTAGGAATTGCGTCAGAAATTTTCGTGATGATACTATTTCCGACCGCAATCTCTCTTTCGTCCCGCCAAACTTTGTATTTTGGCATGAGATACGCCTCTAATCGGCGCGCGATATTTTTGTCTTCTGAAGAATAACTTATAAAAATATCATACTCAAATTCCATAAACAAACTCTCCAGAGGTTAGAAATCTTTATCCTGGGTTAGTAATTGCGTATGAGCGCATGCTCGCGGCCGCCGCCGGGAACTAAAATTTTCACGAGGCGCCTCGAAATCTTCTTTTAACTTTTATCAGAGTCGTTTCGGCACGAATTCCTTCACAGATGCGCGCAGCCCGTCTTTTTTCAACCGGTTCGCCAATTCGCCACCACCAGCTTGTCTTTGTGGCTGTGGCTGAGGAAAACGTCGTCGCCGAATTGTGCGCTCATGACAAACTCAAGCAACTTGAACGTTGAAGAACTGGAGCATTTTTGCCTGTACAGATTCCAAAATTGAATCCCGAATAAAAGCACTTGCATTCAGGATCTCAATGTCGATTAATTTTCCTTTGTCATTGAGCTCAGCTGTGATATTAGGGCTGAGCTCAATGCTTCCGCTTTCCGGCTCATCAGAGATAGCCAGATGCAGAACATCTTCTTTCTTGTTATCAAAAACACAGACGGGCTGTCTGTGCTACGACTTCTTCGCAAACTGATACTTCACCCGTCCTTTTTTCTTGCCGCTCTTCAAGCGTTCGATGTCGTCGCGCAGTTCGGCGGCGCGCTCGAAGTCCAATTTTTTGGAGGCGTCGAGCATCTCTTTTTCGAGGCGGTCGAGCATTTCTTCGCGTGCGAACGGCGTCATTTTGCTCCATTCGGCGTCGGAAATTTTCAACGTGTCTTCGCTGCGCTTTTCAACGCCGTATTTCTCGGCTTTGGCGTCGGCGATGCGCGTCGATTGCATGATCTCTTCGGCGCTCTTGTAAATCGTGCGCGGGGTGATGCCGTGCTCTTCGTTGTATTTGCGCTGAACCTCGCGGCGGCGATTGGTTTCGTCGATCATCTTTTTCATCGAGCCGGTGATGGTGTCGGCGTACATGATGACTTTGCCGTCGACGTTGCGCGCGGCGCGGCCGGCGGTTTGCATGAGCGAGCGCTCGCTGCGCAAATAGCCTTCTTTGTCGGCGTCGAGAATGGCAACGAGCGAAACTTCCGGCAGATCGAGGCCTTCACGCAACAGATTGATTCCCACCAGCACATCGAATTCCGCCAAACGCAAATCGCGCAAAATCTCGACGCGATCCAGCGCTTGAATTTCCGAATGCAAATAGCGCACGCGAATATCCATTTCGGCGAGATAATCCGTCAAATCCTCGGCCATGCGCTTCGTCAACGTGGTGACGAGCACGCGCTGGCCTTTTTCCACACATTTGCGAATCTCGCCGATGAGATCATCGATTTGATTTTTCACCGGCCGCACGTCGACTTCGGGATCAACCAAACCGGTCGGACGAATCAATTGCTCCACCACGACGCCGTTCGATTTTTCCAATTCAATTTCCGAAGGCGTCGCCGAAACGAAAATCGTTTGATTCAACATGCTTTCAAATTCATCAACCGTCAACGGCCGATTATCGAGCGCCGAGGGCAAACGGAAGCCATATTCCACCAGCGTTTCTTTGCGCGAGCGGTCGCCGAAATACATGCCGCGAATCTGCGGCAGCGTCGCGTGCGATTCGTCGATGATCATCAAATAATCTTTGGGGAAATAGTCGAGCAAAGTATACGGCCGCTGGCCCGGCGCGCGGCCGGAGAGATGGCGCGAATAATTTTCGATGCCGTGACAGCCGCCAAGCTCTTGCAGCATTTCGAGATCGAAATTGGTGCGCATTTCGAGCCGTTGCGCTTCGAGCAGCTTGCCTTTTTCACGAAACCGCGCGAGCCGTTCCGCCAATTCTTCTTTGATCGCTTCGATGGCGCGCTTCATTTTGTGCTCCGGCGTGACGAAGTGCTTCGCCGGAAAGATGGCCACGGTATCGACTTCGCCGAGAATTTCGCCGGAGGTGACGTTGACCTGTGCGAGCGATTCGATTTCATTGCCGAACATTTCGATGCGATAGGCGTCGCGATCGTAAGCCGGCACGACTTCGACAACGTCGCCGCGCACGCGAAACGTGCCGCGGGTGAAATCGAAATCGTTGCGCGTGTAAAACATGTCCACCAATTGACTAAGAATTTTGTTGCGCTCGATGCGCTGGCCGCGATTGAGAATGAGCAGCTCCGCGGCATAATCTTCCGGATCGCCGATGCCATAAATGCACGACACCGAGGCGACGATGATCACGTCTTTGCGCGAGAGCAATGAACTCGTCGCTTTCAGACGCAGCCGGTCGATTTCATCGTTGATCGAGCTGTCTTTTTCGATATAGGTGTCGCTCGAAGCCACGTAAGCTTCGGGCTGATAATAGTCGTAATAGCTGATAAAATACTCGACGGCATTGTGCGGAAAAAAACTTTTCAACTCGCCGAAGAGCTGCGCCGCTAACGTTTTGTTGTGCGAAAAAACCAGCGCCGGTTTGTTGATATTCGCGATGACGTTGGCCATCGTAAAGGTCTTGCCGCTGCCGGTGACGCCGAGCAGGGTTTGAAATTTGTCGCCCCGCTGCAAGCCCTCGGTCAATTCACGAATGGCTTGCGGCTGATCGCCGGTCGGCTGATAATCGGAGACGAGTTTGAATTTGTCCATATCGGTAAACGGATATTGACTGTTTGGGGAAAATTTTAAAACGTAAATTTTAAAACGCAATTCTTGAATTTTGCTACTAAATAAAAATATACGGTCAATCTGTCAAATTGTCAAGCAGGGAAATGCGGTGATTTTGCAATTGACATTGTGAAAATTTTTATAACCGCTACCGCGGGGGCGCGACTTGCCTGCCATGCCGCAGGCCAGGAAAAGTCGCGGTACGTATTTCTCCGCAAAAACTCCTTGCAAATCATGGCGTTGTCGGCTATATTTAATTGGCGCTTTCAATTTTAGCTTTGCGGGTATAACGAATAGAGTTAGAAATGAAATGAGTTCGCGGTGGATATTGAAACTATTCGTGAGAGAGTCCGCGCTGGCAACTATCTTGCTAAAGGCCATGCCATTCGACATGCTTTGAAGGAAGGTTTTGAGCGCAAGCACATGGTCGAAGCGGTTCTCAATGGCGCCATCATCGAAGAGTATCCGGATGATCAACGAGCACTCGTCTGTGGTCGCGCAACTCTTTGGGAAAATGTCATAGTTTATTTGCACGTCGTCTGTGAATACACTGATCCGATTTATGTTGAATTCGTAACCGCTTACATCCCTGATGAGGAACAATGGGAGCGTCCAAATTTTATACGCCGTAAACGCAAAAGAAAGTAGCTTATGACAACCAAACCTGCTCCAATTTGCGCTCAACACCACACGCCCAAAATGTGGCGTTCGACTGTATTCGAATATAGCGATGAAGGCATTTCAGTGCGTGTGCCGAACGTGCATGCCTGGGTTTGTCCGGAAGATGGAGAAGCTTCATTTACACCAGAAATGATAGACGAGCTGATCGTCACTGTGCGAGAGCTAATTGAAACTGCCAAACGCGCCAGAGAACGCCGGTCTTCACTAACTGAATACGTCGTTGCAGTCGGGCAAGAGTTTGCCGTCAATTGACTCTCGGGTCGAAAGATTAACTTTTTATTTGCAGGAGAACTTGTCGCATGGCATTCATGATCAAAATGCGGGAGCAAACCCATATCATTCTTGCTATTTTGTTGGTTGCGTTTCTGGCGTTGATCGTCGTTGAGTGGGGCTCGGAATCGACGATTTTCCAACCCAAAGCGCAAACCGGCGTGATTGCGAGCATCAACGACCAGGACATTCATTACGAGCAATTCTATCGCGCTTACGAGCAGCAAGTCGAACAATACAAGCAGCAAAGCGGGCAGGAGCCGGCGGAAAACCAGATTGACTATTTGCGCAATCAAGTGTGGGACAATCTGGTGCGCGAGGTGCTGGTGACGCAGGAAATCGAGAAGCGCGGCATTAAAGCGACCAATAAAGAGATCGTGCATTATATTTACAACGAGCCGCCGGATATTATCAAACAAAATCCGTCTTTTCAAAATGAGCAGGGCCAATTTGACGCCGCCAAATATCAAACGGCGCTGAATGACGCGAGCGCGGATCAATTTTGGCGGCAAGTCGAAAGTTACTTGCGAGCCTCGCTGCCTTATCAAAAGTTTCAGGATGAATTTGATGCGACGGCGCTGGTGACGGATGGCGAGGTGCGAGATGATTACGTGAAACGCAATCAGAAGGCCACGGTGCGTTACATTTTTTTCAATCCCGAGAACTACCGCAAAAAGGCGAGCGCGGCAAGCGGGCAAATGCCGGTGGAAAAAAGCGCGGCGGAAAAATATTATAAAGAGCACGAACAAGAATTCAAAGATGAAGAGAAACGCAAGATCGAATACATGATTTTCTCCAACAAAGCGACGCGCGCCGACTCCGACAGCGTTCACGCATTGGCCGGACAAATTTTGCAGCGTGCCAGGAGCGGCGAAGATTTTGCGACACTGGCCCAAACCTACTCCGAAGACGAATCCAATCGCGACAAGGGCGGCGATCTCGGTTTCTTCAAGCGCGGCCAGATGGTGAAACCATTTGAAGAGGCGGCGTTCGGCGGCAATCCGGGCGATATTATCGGACCGGTGCCGACGACGTTCGGATTGCATGTCATCAAGGTGGTGGCAAAGAAAATCGAAAAGCCGGAGGGGAAAAATGAAAACAAAAAACCAAAAGAGGAAAAAGGGGAGGAGATGGTGCAGGCGAGCCACGTGCTGCTGAAATTTCAGCCGTCGCGCCAAACTATCGAGGCGGCGCAGGATAGCGCGAATTATTTTGCCGCGGCCGCCAAAGAAACCGGCTGGGAAGCCACTTTGAAAAACGAGAAACTTACGGCGCAAACCAGCCCGTTGTTTGCCAAAAGCAGCGGCTTCGTGCCGGGCGTCGGCATGAAAGCGCGCGCGTCGAATTTTGTTTTCAGAAGCGAAGTCGGAACGATTAGCGACGTCTTTGAAGTACCGCAAGGGTTGGTGATTCTCCGTGTTGCGGAGGCGCAACCGGAGCGCCTCAAACCGCTGGAAGAGGTGCAGGCGCAGATCGAAAATATTTTGCGAACGGACAGGCTGAAAGAGGCGGCGTTTGAGGCCGCCAAAGCGGCGCGCGCCAAACTGAATGGCAGCATGACTTTGGAAGATTTGGCGGCGCAGGATTCGCTGGAGATCAAAACGCCGGAGGCTTTCGCGCGCAGCGGCTTCATTAGCGGCGTTGGGCGCGATCCCGGTTTTATCGGCACGGCGTTTTCGTTGCAGCCGAATCAAATCTCGCCGCCGGTCAAAGGCAATCGCGGCGCGTATGTGATTCAACTGCTGAGCATCGAGCCGATCAACGAAGCGGATTTTCAAGAGAAGAAAGAAACGATCCGCGCCGATCTTTTGAGCCGCGCCAAACAAAATGCGTTTTCACAGTGGTATACCGATCTGAAAGAAAAGGCGGATATCAAGGATTTTCGCGAGTTGTATTTTTAATTTCAGACCGAGGCGGAAGGAAAACCATCGCCCCTAAAATCAAACTCCCGCAAAAATTTCTGCGGGAGTTTTTTGTTCGAGATAATCGGTGCGCGGCGCTATTCAAAGAGAATTTTAACTGCGTTTCATTTCTGCAGCGGCAGAAAAATTTGAAACGTCGCGCCTTTGCCAAGTTCGCTTCTCACCTTAATGCCGCCGTCGTGCGCTTCGGCGATGGCGCGCGCCAGCGACAGACCGAGTCCGAGCCCGCCGCCCAGGAATCCGGTTTTGCTCGAGCTGTGATGGTCGCTGTCTTGCACTTCGTAAAATTTCTCGAAGATCTTGCCCAAATCCTCCTGGCTGATTCCCACGCCCGTGTCGCGCACGGCGACGACGGCAAACTCGCCTTCCTGATACAAAAATAATTCAATGTGGCCATGATCCGGCGTGAATTTGATGGCGTTCTGAATCAATTCGGAAATCATCACTTTAATTTGCAGGCGATCGGCATAAATCGTGCACGCTTCGCATTCGAGCCGCCATGCCATGATCTGCCGGCGCTCTTGCACGGCCAATCGGAACTCCTGCACGAGTTGCCCCAGCAGGTCTTTGAGGTTGAGGTCTTCGCGCTTCAGCGAGAGGGTGCCCTGCTCCAATGCCATCAGATCGACCATATCGGTGACGATCTCTTCCAAATCAAGCACGGCGGCATTGATGACGCGCATGCAATCGTTTCTCTCCTCGGTCGAGAGTTTGTGAAAATCGTCGCCGTCTAAAATCGCGAGATAACCGCGCAAGTGGCTCACCGGCGTGCGCAGCTCGTGCGAGGTGATGGCGATGAATTTGTCTTTGGCGATTTGCAATTCGCGCAGTTTTTCATTGGCGCGTTTAAGGGCGAGATTTTCCCGGCTGAGGGCGATTTTTTCGCGGCATTTATTGATCACGAGACGGATTTGCTCGGCCTTCAACGGCTTCAACAGAAAATCATAAGCGCCGAGCTTCATTGCTTCGATGGCATTTTCAATCGTGGCGAAGCCGGTCATGATGATGACTTCGACGTGAGGGAAATCGCGTTTGATGGCATCGAGCAACTCGAGGCCGGACAGTCCGGGCATTTTCAAATCCGAAAGCACGATGGCGATATCGGGTTCGGAACGCAACATCTCCAGCGCTTTGATGCCGTTTTCCGCCGCGAAAATGGCGTAACTGTCCTGCTCC
>Ga0247727_10001684_pt1 | contig 51817 bp, 39 predicted proteins | sample WisWelCaveWW1625_FD_202498 | JGI IMG/M metagenome (GOLD analysis project Ga0247727, IMG submission 202498) | Biofilm microbial communities from Wishing Well Cave, Virginia, United States - WW16-25 | ecosystem: Environmental > Aquatic > Deep subsurface > Groundwater > Cave microbial mat | place... | reverse complement strand
ACGAGCTTCTGTCCCATCGCCGTATCGTCCGCGATTTCAAAATCCGTGTCGTGGTCTATGAGTGACCTTCGCCGGATGGCATGAATCGAGCCGTACAAAAAATTGACCCTTTCCGGGAGCCTGCCAAAAATGTAGTTCATGTAAAGGTTCTTATACTGGCTGAAGTAATCGCCGTAAGGATGCTCTCTGGCAAGCTGTCCGGTCACCGCGTCCACCTCGGGGTAAGAAGCGAAATAGCTGGCGATCTTTGTCAGGGTATCGGGCTTGACCACGATATCCGAATCGACAAAAAGGAGAATGTCACCCTGCGCCTTCCTTGCGCCTGTGAGCCTCGCGTGACTCCGGCCGATATTTTGAGAGTGGGGCAAAATCAAATCGGTGAATCTCTTTGCAAGAAAAGTCGTCCGATCGGTACTTCCGTCGTCAACCACGATCAATTCATAGGGAGCGTGACGAGACAGACGAATCCCCTTGAGACACGGTTCAATCGTGTCTTCGTTGTTATAAGTAGGGACGATCACCGAGATCTTCATTGAATCGGACAAACTTCTAATGGGTTCAATAAGGGGTATTGTACAATACCTTCCCAAAAGGTTATTTCAAAATTGAACTGTGACAACCTTTCTAACCTCAGCCAAATCAACCGATTATGAATGAACTTTTTGAAGTCCTCGCTGCTGCGGCTCTCTGGTTGAGCGTTTTTTTCGCCCTTACGGCCGTCGTCAATCAAAAATCAGGGAGGCTCGTCCTTTCGGCCGCAGGAATGCTCTCAAGCTACCCGATCTTCTCCTTCTTTCAGGTCGTCCTTGTCAAAGCCCTGGACCTATTCCACGGTCTGAACCCGCAGAGTATCACGATCGCCCATCTGAGCGTCCTGGGCACCCTTTTATTCCTTCTTTATGTGAGGAGGAGCGCGCCTAAGAGAGCGGAACCGCTGGAACGGGGGGAGCCAGGGGACCTCCTGAACCGAATCTTTGCCGGTTCGACCCTGGCGATCATCCTCGCCCTTCTTGTCCCCCTTTCTCTATTGATCCCCGTTCATTTCTATGACGACCATAACTACCACATGCCGATGGTGGCAAGCTATCTCCAGAATCACACCTTGGCCGACTTTGCGACGCAATCCCTCCGCCAGATTTCCCGCCCTTATGCAGCGGAATTGCAGCTCTTAAACCTCGCTTTTCTCTCACGCTCCGACACTTGGATGGAACTGCCCAACCTTCTGGCTCTCGGAGTGAGTCTCGCTGCCACCTTTGAAATGGCAAAACTCATCCTCGGCAGAAAGAATTTGGCTCTTCTCTGCGTCGTTTTGATGCTCACAGCTTACCAAATCCTTTTGGCTCCTTTGACCGCTTCCAACGACCTCCCCTTCACGGCCCTGACTCTCTCGGCCTTCTACTGGCTCATTCGTGCCGCCCTCGACCCCTCCGCCAATGTGGGGTTGAGAATGACGATGCTTGGCCTCTCGGTGGGGCTCGCCACCGCAACCAAAGTCCTCGGTATCTGCCTGTTTGCTGCAACAGCCTTCGTTCTCGCAATCCTTGCGATCACCCGGTGTCTCCCTCGCCGCGCCTTTCTTTGGTTTTCAATCACAGGATTACTGTTCATCATCCTCTTCGTCGGGAATGTCTTCTGGGAAAACTTATCTCGAGGGATCATTCCCGTTGGGGTGGTGCCTGGGGAATATCGTCCGAGAGTGTTTCCTCTCTTGCCGGCCGCTCGCTATTACCTGTATGAATTGCCCTTTCGAAGCTTTTTGACACCTTCGAGTTTGTGGGGCTATGGGAGCGCCCATTATGGCTATTTGTACCCTCTGCTTTTCTTCGCGGGAGGCGTCAGGATCGCCCACCAACTTCTCCATTCAAAGAGACCGTCCAATCCCGGACTCTGGACCTTGGCCCTTTTGACGGTAGTCTTGTTCCTTTCCGTTATTGGCTTTCGCAGGCCGCAGCCTTCCGACCAGCGGTTCATGATTTGGGTGGTGCCTTCCCTTACGATCCTCGCCGTCTCTTTTCTTCAGCACCTGAAGCCGGCCAGAATTTTGATCGGGACCCTGTTCGTCAGCGGGCTTGTTCTCTTCAGCTTTTTTCACATCTACTACGGATCTCCATCGCTGACCGCCTTTCTCACGCGAGCGAGCGCGCGGCACTTTCAAGAGCACCGTGAATTGCCCCGTTTTGTCGATTTTTTTCCCGAGGGCGAGATGCGCCTTGCAGATGGACGCGCGATCCGGAAACTTCAAGGCTATGAAATTCTAGAAAGGGAGATGGCGGTTTCTGATCGGGTCCTTTACATCGGGGGGCGGCAGACCTGGATGTACCCTTCCTGGGGAAGGCGATTCACCCGCTTCGTCACCGGGGTGAGTGATTTAAACGACGCCCTTGGAAAAATCGAGTCGAAACAGTACCGATTTATTGTTTTTGAAAAGCAGGCAGAACCGGATTTGAGAGATCTGTCTCTCAAGAGCGCTAAAGCCCTGGGTTACGTGCGGATTGCAAACACCCGGAGGCGGGCCATTTACAAGCGGCAGGACTGAACGAGGTTCAGGTTGATTGGTAAATAAAACGCCGCGCGAGAATGACCGCGTGCATCTGGTGCTGGGTGGTATCGATTCGAAGCCGGGGATCGGCCTCCCCATTCATCACCCCGCCCACGGCCCTCGGGTCGTCGGTCGGATGATCCTTGAGAAAACGGTTCTGGAGGGGATTCCCCACCTGCCAGGAACAGAGCTTGAGAAGCCCCCGGTCGATCACTCCCCCGATTTTCCTCATCGCCTGCCGGTCTCCGGTCAAACGGGCCAGCTCCCAGGCGCTCACGAGCCCCTCGTAGGCGTAACCGGTGTTTTTCTTTCTCTGTAAGACCTTGCGGACGTCGATCATCCAGTAGGCAAGGTCGATCGCCCGCTTCGCGTACTTTTCCGTCCCCGGCCAACCGGTGGTGTAAAGCTCGTAATAGGCCATAGCGCCCCACTGATAAAAGCCTTTCGTGGTCTTGTTGAGGGGGTCGACCGGAAGAGGCTTGGCGACATTCTCCTCGTGGGCGGCCTCCGCCGACTCAAGAAGAGTCTCCCGAAACTCCTCGAACCCGAGATACTTGGCCGCTTTGGCGAGAGCGAGGAGGGTTTCTCCGTCAAAATAAGGAGACGGGGGTCCCTCAGGTTTCCCCTCCTTCAGATCGAAGAGGCTGTGAAACTGCCCGTTCGGCATACGCAGGGAGAGTAAAAACTGAAGATAGCCCTTCAAGAGGTCCTGGTACTTTTCGCGGTTTTCAAGGGAGGGCTCGGACCGCAGAAACTCGATCAAGGCGAGCGCCGTCAGGGCCACGGTGCCGGTCCGGCCCGGTGCTTCTCCGGGATAGATAATGTACCTGCGTCCGCCGCTCGCCTCCTTGGAATGTTCCTCAAAAAAGGCGAGTCCCCGTTTCAGAGCCTCCAAAGTTTCCGGGGTGGGGTGATCGGCATGGATCAGGGCAAGGCTCCAGAGGGCCCCTGCCTGCCGCACGGGGCTCTCCCCCTTCAGGTTTTCTTTTGCAACGAAGTCGTATTCGTAAAAGAAATTACCCTCCGGCTTTTGATTCCGAAGGATAAAACTCCGGCCCAGGGAAAGGGATTCGTCGAGAATGTCTCGGGTTAATTGGGGGGCTTCTGAAGTTGGGGCTTTCGCCGCCGAAAAGCAATACGGAGCCAGCTCAACAATCAGGACGGTCAGGAATAAAAATAAACGTCGGACGGCGCTCCCCTACCTAGCGATAACTTCGACGAGAGACGACTTGGGTCCTATCGGCTTATTTGGGACCTTGATAATCGTCGTCGTCTTCTTCTATCTGTTCCTGGTCTCCCGGCTCTTCTTCGAAGTCTAGATCCTCTTGGGCCTCGTCCTTCTCCGTCAGTCTTTCATCAATCGTAAGGCCGCCGCTGGCGGGGTCTCCTTTTCCCCCTCCGTAAGTCCCATCCGCCAAAAGCTGCGGAATCAGGGGAACGAGAGAAGCTCCTACCAACAACAGGATGAGGATTAACCACCTCTTTTTCATCGTGCCACCTCTTCTTTTTTAGGATACCTGATTAATAATGGAACTTCAACTCGACGCCGTAAATGTTCCGGTCGTAATTGAAGACCCCCAACACGCCGTCGTTCAGGTTGTTGACGTCCGCCCGACGGTAAAAGGCCGAGGCCTTGATGTACTTCCCAAAGCGCCGCGACAAGATGAATTCATACTTATAGTGTAGATCGTGCCGGTTCGGGCTTCCCGGGAAGTGGTGGTAATACCGCTGCTGGAAATAAAAGTTGGTCTCAAAACGGACCTTCTCGATCAGGCGGAATTCCGTGCCGACCCGGAAGCCGTGGTCCACCCGGTCAAACCGGTTTCCATCGGTCGCCTGAAAACCGAATTCGTACCCGAAGTTCAGCTCCGCGTCGCGGTCAAAGATCTCAAAGAGATACCGCTGCAGGAACCCGGTCCGATGATAGAAGCCGTCCCGTTCCGTATCGACCGGATTGAATCCTTTGTTGCGAAAGTTCTTGGCAGCGAGACGCTCATAGACCGTGATCGGAAAGTTTTTCTTCCACTCGCCGGTCCAGTCAAGAAACCACGTGTGCTCGCTTGAGAAGGTGTGACCTCCCCTGCGGCCGTGTTCAAATTCATATCCCACTCTGATCTTGGAAGGACGGTTCCAAAGCCGGAAGCGGCGGGTCAAGTCAATGCCGACCTCATTGCTCATGAAGTTGAACTCATTCAGGCTGTCGTCGTGGAAGTTGTAGCTGTACTCGTAAGTCGTTTCGACCTCATACTTATCATTGCGAAAGAGGGTGAGCCCAAGACCCGATGAAATCCGGTAGCGGTTGGCGTTCGGATCGACGTCCGCCTTCCGGAATTCTTTGTGGTCCGTGGTGAGGGTGACGTTATCGTCATATTCCCAGCCCACCTCGCCAAAGATCCGCCACCGTTTCGGGGCCTTCTTTTTTTCGACCTTGGCCGGCTCCTCCGCAACGGGCGCCTCCTCAGGGGGCGCCACAAGGATATCTTTTTCTTCAAACCACCGCTCTTGCCGTTCTTGCTGGGAGGTCGTGTCTGTGGTCTGGGCAAAGGATAGGTAACTTCCAGGGATTAAAAAAACGAGTGTGAGGAGAAGAACTCGCGATTGAACTCTTTTCATTTTTCCCCCTTGTTTAATAAGGTAAGCTGATTACTTTTGGGAGAGGTTAACATACTTCCCACCCAAATCAAAGAATATTTCATGCCTGCTTACGCCTGCCTTTTATGATCGGCTGAAAGGGTTCCTTCCTTTAAAAAGGGCCCCTCCTTTTGGAGGGGCCTTCTATGGAAGAAAGTGTAGCGGCACCTGCGCGGATGGCGCAGGTACTGCAACCATTTGTGACAAAAGGGGCAAGTCCGACCGACTTGCCCCTTTTACAAATGGTAGCGGCCTGGGCCTCAATGGCCCAGTGCCGCGCCAGCGGGGACCAAGGAAGTCCCCGCGGCGCAAGCTACCAATTGCAGTAAAAAGCCAGGTCTTAAAGACCTGGCTTTTTTATTTGCTGCAATTGGTAGCGGGGGTTGGATTTGAACCAACGACCTTTGGGTTATGAGCCCAACGAGCTACCGGACTGCTCCACCCCGCGCCGTAGGAATTGCTGAAGACAGGCTTATTCTAGACCGAATCCTTCGGAATTTCAACGCCCTGAGTAGATTCGCGCTGGGCGGGTGACGGGCCCTCTTGAGCCGCGTCCTTAGCAGGGACGAGCTTGTAAACCATTTCCCCAGGCTTCACAAGCCCAAGTTCCTCACGGACCACCTTCTCCAAGTAAGCCAAGTCGGTCTCAAGCAGATTCTTTTCTTCCTGAAGCGACTCGATCTTGCGGTCAAGCTCGGCAAGCTCCCGGCCGAGCCGCTCTTCCTCGAGACGAAGTTCCTGAAGGTGGGAAAGTCCGGGAAGATAAAGGAAGATGAAGAGGACGAGAATCCCGATTCCGATCCAAAGGAAGACAAAGCGCCGTTTCATCGTCCAAGCGCTTTCTTAAACGCGGGAAGCGACGCCCGTGCCCTTAGCGAATCTTGCGCCGGCCTCTTTTCCCGCGTAGACCGCCCTTTTACCAAGCTCCTCCTCAATCCGAAGGAGCTGATTGTATTTGGCGATTCGGTCGGTCCGCGAGGTGGAGCCGGTCTTGATCTGCCCCGTGCGAAGCGCCACGGCAAGATCAGCAATGGTCGTATCTTCCGTCTCCCCGGAGCGGTGGCTCATCACAGCCGTGTAACCATTCTTGTGAGCCAGCTCGACGGCACGAATCGTTTCGGTGAGCGTTCCGATTTGGTTGACTTTAATCAGAATGGAATTGGCGACTCCCTTTTTGATTCCCTGTTCAAGCCGCTTCGTGTTCGTGACAAAGAGATCGTCCCCGACCAGTTGAACCCGTTTCCCCAGCCTTTCCGTAAGAAGCTTCCACCCGTTCCAGTCGTCTTCCGCGAGGCCGTCTTCAATGGAAAAGATCGGGTAACGGTCGCAGAGCCGTTCGTAAAAATCGACCATTTCTTCCGCGGACTTCACCGGCTTCGGCTCGGCCCGGAGGACGTATTTCCCCGGATTTTTATTTCCCCCGGTCTTGTCCTGCCCGTAGAAACTGGAGCTTGCGGGGTCAAGGGCCAGTTTCACGTCAGGTCCCGGCTTGCAACCTGCCTTTTCAATGGCCTGCATAATGACATCCAGGGCTTCCTCATTGGAACGAAGATCGGGCGCAAACCCCCCCTCGTCCCCCACGGCCGTGGAGAGCTTCTTCGAATGAAGAATCTTCTTTAAATGATGGAAGATTTCGGCCCCCATTCGGAGTGCCTCTGAGAAGTTCGACGCCCCAAAAGGCATAATCATGAATTCCTGGAGGTCGACATTGTTGTCCGCGTGGACCCCTCCATTAATGATGTTCATCATTGGAACGGGAAGGAGATTGGCCTTCGGTCCGCCGAGATACTGATAAAGAGGAACGCCTTGGGCTTTGGCGGCGGCGTGCGCCGTGGCGAGGGAAACTCCCAAAAGAGCGTTTGCGCCAAGTTTCGATTTATTCTCCGTTCCGTCGAGTTCGATCAGGAGCTGATCAAGTTCTTCCTGACGGGAGGCGTCCTTGCCGATCAAGGCCTTCTGGATCACGGTGTTGACGTTCTCCACCGCTTTCCGGACCCCCTTGCCGAGATAACGTTTTTGATCTCCGTCACGAAGCTCAACCGCTTCGTGTTCGCCCGTGGAGGCACCGCTCGGGACCGCAGCTCGTCCCGTGACTCCGCCTTTCAGGCGCACTTCCGCCTCAAGGGTCGGGTTTCCCCGGGAATCCAAAATTTCTCGCGCGTGAACTGATTCGATTTGAGTCGACATGGGAGTGTCGTAATTTATTCGTTTACACGATTCTATTCAAGGAATTTTCTTTTGGGGTTTGATTTTTCCTTCAAGAAGCAGTTTGATGGCTTCGGGGTAAAGCCGGTACTCGACCTGGTGAATTCTCTGCTCTAAGGTATCCAACGTATCCTCTTCCTTGATCGGTACCCTTTCCTGAAGAATCGGAGGTCCCGCGTCGACCTTCTCCGTCACCAGGTGAACCGTTACGCCGGTTCCGGTCTTCGATAATTTCACTTTATTCTCAAACGCGTCACGGATCGCGTGAGCCCCGGGAAAATCGGGGAGAAAAGAGGGGTGGATATTAAGGATGCGTTCCGGGAAGGCTCTGACGAAGCCGGGGCTTAGGACACGCATAAATCCCGCAAGAACGATATAGTCGATTTTCTTTAGTTCAACGTGACGCCTCACGTCAGCTTCAAAGGCTTCCCGCGACTCATACTTTTTCCGGTCGACCACCACCGGTTCAATCCCGAATCTTCGAGCGCGCTCTAACGCGTATGCCTCCGGATTGTCACTCAGCACCAGCGCTGCTTCTGCGGGAAGCTCTCCCGTCTTAATCCATTGGAGAAGGTTTTCCATATTGGTCCCGTTTCCCGAGACAAAAATCGCAAGCCGCTTCATTGATTTATGTCATTGCGAGGGCACGCAGTGCCCGAAGCAATCCCTACCTTGAGATTGCTTCGTCGGCCGCTGGCCTCCTCGCAATGACGCCTTCTTTTTCATTCGAAAATTCGTTTTCTTCCCTTCCCAGCTACCACAATGACCATCTCCCCCAAAGGTTTCCTCTTCCCAAACATTTCGGCGAGTTCCTTGAGGGTTCCCCGACTCACCTCTTCAAATTTCTTGGTCAGTTCCCGGCAAAGCGCAGCCTCCCGCTCCCCGCAAATCTCTGCCATTTCCTGGAGGACCTTGGCGATCCTGTGCGGCGTCTCAAAAAAGACGACGGTGTGTTCAAGATTTGTTGCCGCCTCCAATTCCCTTCTCCTTTGACCGGACTTCGCCGGCAAGAATCCCCAAAAGGTAAATCGCTCCGTCGGAAGCCCACTCACCGAAAGCGCTGCCGTCACGGCACTCGGTCCGGGAATCACCTCAACCGGGAGCTTTTCCCGAATCACCTCGCGAAGCAGGGGAAATCCGGGGTCCGAAATCAAAGGGCTTCCGGCGTCGGAGACCAAGGCCACCCTTTTTCCCTCTTGAAGAAGTGTCACGATCTCACGGACTCGACCCGGGCCGGAATGTTCGTGAAACGAAAGAAGCTTGGGAGGCCGGATTTCAAAATGTTCCAGAAGTTTTCCCGTGTGACGGGTATCTTCGCAAACGATAACGTCCGCAGCTTTCAGGACCTCAATCGCCCGAAGCGAAAGATCCTTGAGATTCCCAATGGGCGTCGCGACAATCGAAAGCATAAACAAAACGTCATTGCCCCAAGGGGCTATCCCGATCCTTTAAAAGAAGCATTATGGAGGGGATTGCGAGGAGCCCCGAAGGGGCGACGAAGCAATCCGCAAACAAAGATTGCTTCGCCCCGCTTCGCGGAGCTCGCAATGACAGCACGGCTTCACCGATTTCTCTCAAGAACGTAGTCGAGCAATGATTCCAGTCTCGCCTTTACAGGAGACTCGGAGAAGACCGAAAGCTCAAGGCGCGCGGCGCCTGTAAATTCACGAGCCCGCTCCAGAGCGTACTCGAGCGTCCCGTATTCCTGAAGAAGATTCTTCAACGCCCCAAATCTTCCTGAGCGGGAGTCGGACTTGAACATCTTGAAGACCTCCCCTTTCATCCGTTCGTCTACGAGCTGAATCAGGCGGATTAAAGGAAGCGTCAGTACACCCGCCTCGCAATCGGCGCCGAGCGTTTTTCCGAATTCCTGCTCTTGGCCCGTAAAATCGAGGCAATCGTCCGCAATCTGAAATGCCATTCCAAAGGCTTCACCGAAGCGCTTGAGCGATTCCGTCTTTTCCGCAGGCAAACCGGCCAAGAGACCCCCGGCCTCAATCGAGCAGGCGATCAAAGACGCGGTCTTCTTGCGGATAATTTCAAAATACTCCTCTTCCTTTAAATTGAAATTGTTCTTCTCGCGGAGTTCGTGGATTTCTCCGTCGCAAACGAGCCCTGCCGTTTGAAGGAAAAGTGAGACCACCCGGGGGTTCTCCACGCTGAAAATCGCGGCGATCGCCTTGTCGTGAAGGTAATCGCCTACGAGCACCGCCACCTGGGCGTTCCACTTCACATTAATGGTAGGAATATTTCGCCGGAGGTAAGCCGAATCGATGATGTCGTCGTGAATGAGGGTGGCCGAATGAAAGACCTCAAAGGCGGCGCCCAATCGAAGAAGCTTTTCCTCCTGCAGACGCGAGAGGGGGCTCCCGTTTTCAATCGCAGCTCCGAAAAAGGTAAGCGCCGGCCGAAGGTATTTTCCCTGACGCGAGAAAAAATAGCGGATCACCTCACTGGCGAGTTCGTTGGGAGTCGAGAGAATGTCGAGAATCGCTTCCGGGACTTGAGCGAGCCTCTTATCAACCGGGGCGTAGATCTCCTCAAGCGAGGTGGTCTCTTTCATGGAGACGTATGATATCAAAAAATCTTTTTGAGAACACGCTCGAAGATTCTCGCGGCCCGGCCCAGGTCGGGGGCCGAGTGGACGGCTGAAATAAAGTTCGCCTCAAATTGCGACGGTGCCACGTAAATGCCTTCGGAGAGGAGGCCGTGAAAGAAGCGGGAGAAGCGGCGCGTGTCGGCCGCCTTGGCAGATTTGAAATCGGTCACCGGATTCGTGTTGAAAAAAAGCGTAAACATTGAGCCGACGGCGTTCAGGCGGAGCGGCCAGCCGAAAAATTGAATCCGGTCGCGAAGCTCGTCGTAAAAGTCCTCTGCTCTTTTCTCGAGTGCCGGATAAAGGGAGTCCAACGAAAGCTTTTTCAAGGTCCAGAGCGCCGCAGCCGTGGCGAGCGGGTTTCCCGAAAGGGTCCCCGCTTGGTAAACCTTTCCCTCCGGCGCCAATTCATTCATAGTGATCGCCTTCCCCCCAAATGCTGCAAGGGGAAGTCCTCCCCCCAAAATTTTGCCAAGACAAGTGAGGTCGGCTTTGATTCCGAATCGTTCTTGCGCGCCGCCGAAAGCGAGGCGAAATCCGGTGATCACTTCGTCAAAAATAAGAACCGTCCCGTATTTTTTTGTAAGCGCTCTCGCCTCTTCCAGGTAACCCGGCTTTGGCGGGACGACCCCCATATTGGCCGGGACCGGTTCGAGAATGAACGCGGCGAGGTTTTTTCCTGCTTTACGGAAGACGCGGCGGAGCGCCGCAGAATCATTAAAAGGGATCGTGATTGTGAGCTTCGCGAGCTCCGCAGGAACTCCGAGAGAATCGGGGCGGCCAAAGGTGGCACCTCCGGAACCTGCTTTCACGAGGAGCGAATCGGCGTGGCCGTGGTAGCCCCCCTCAATTTTGAGGATTTTCTTTCGGCCCGTCACACCTCGTGCGAGCCGAATCGCGCTCATCACCGCTTCCGTGCCGGAAGAAACCAGCCTCACCTTTTCAATTGAGGGAAAGGCCTTCTTAATCAGTTTTGCGACTTCGATTTCGTTTCGTGTGGGCGCGCCGAAACTTGTGCCGTCTTTGGCCGCCCTCGCGAGCGTCTCAGCGAGCCCCCTGGGTGAGTGCCCGAAAATCAAAGGGCCCCAGGAAAGACAAAAATCGAGGTAACGTTTGCCGTCGGCGTCGTAAAGGTGGGGCCCCTTTCCCTTCTCAATGAAAAGAGGCGTTCCTCCCACTGCCCGAAACGCCCGCACCGGCGAATTGACCCCTGAGGGGATATGCTTCAGGGCTTCATTGAACAGGATTTTGGAACTCATCGAGAAGGAAATTAGCAAAGCTAGCCCGGGAAGTCGAGCGGAGAATTACGCCGCTTGGGCGAGGGCCTGAAGGAGCCGGGCCTCCGCCAAAAGCCAGGCGGCGGTCAGGCTTTCAGGTAAATCGTAGCGCGTCCGGTAGATCAGCGGGGCTTCCGGTTGCGGAACAAGGACTGCACGCTCAAGCTCCCCGAGGCGTTCGTAGTCCCGCTTGGAGAGCCAAACGGCAGCGGATTGAACGGCGAAATTCAAGAAGGAGGCGGTCGGCCGGTCATAACGGACCTGTTTCATCCCGGTGAATTGACCCAAAATCCCCTCCTCTTCCATTTCCAGCCACTGCATAAATTCCCGAGAGACGCTCACGACAACGTGTTGTCGAACCGTCTTCCGCACTTCCTCGACCGACTTTCCTGAACGTTCAATCAACTTGGGCATCAGCGCGTTGACCAGGCTCGGGACAATTTCTTTCTCAAGTCTCTTCCGGATTTCCGCCGGGTCGTGGGAATAATGAACTTTCACGTTGAGTGCTTTTCCTTCTACATTCGACAAGGCCTGGAGTTTCGACTCAAATGCTTTGACTTCATTCTCGCGGGATTCTTTGCTTCTTGGAAAAATCACGACGTGGGCCGGAATATCGTTGTTCCGATTGATCCCGAGAGAAAACGCAAGCGCGGCAGTCTCCGGTTCACTGGGAACGTGATCGAAGGGGAAAATCTGACCCCCCACTTCCTGATCATTGGCCGCGAGAGGAACGCTTGTTTCCTGAAAGACCCGGAGAATCTCCTTCAGATAGTCCGGAACCCGATCCTGCTCGGCCCGGCGAAGTTCGCTTCGCAACTGGCGGAGCATTCCAAGAAGGGTATTCCGCCGGTAATTCGGATTGAAGGCGCCCACCACCTTGCCAACCTCAAACGCCGTGCGAACCTCAGAACGCTGTTGAAGCCGGTAGCGCAACTCTTCAATCTCTTGAGCTAATTGAAAATACTTTTCTATATCTTCGGAGCGGGCCTCCTTTAGAGTAAACCCAAAATATTTCCCCACCTTTTTGGAGTCCTTTTTCTTAAAAGACCAGACACGATGCGTAGCATTCATTTCAATCGTGTAAGTCACGCCTCCCAGGACAAATGTCTTTCTAGAAAAGGTCTTGAGATCAGGCAATTTGGCTTGCATGGTTCTGGCCAGACTGACACGAGAGCCTATAAAAACATCGTAGAGATCATTTCCTTGTGAGACGGCAACCCAATCTTTTTTCGTCGTTTCCCATGGCCAATCAAATCTCTGAGAAGTTTCTTCGACCCCCTGCACCTTGGCACTGGCGCCACTCCAACCGTCCAAGCGCCTGTACTGAGGAGTGCCAGGCCGCCTGGCCTGGCGCACCTTGGAGCGCGTAGTTTTGGTCTGAGGCGTCCTCCGCGAACCGAGCCTGTAGGTAGCAGATATCCACCAAATGTTAGAAAAGCTTTCTGCTTCATATCTTAAATCGACCCGTACCGGTACGTTGTCGCCCCGAAAAGCGACCTTCACCTTCTCTAACGATAGATTTCGCACCTGTTGGCCTGTCCCGGCCTTGAACAAAGGACTCAATAGGGCCCTTCTTTGAGCGTTTAGCAAGAGGCGTTTCAATTGACCTACCGTAACCTCTTTATTACTCAAAACGTTGTAAAGAACCTGCCAAGTCTGCTCTTTGGCCTTTCGTGCCTGGGTACTAGAGAGTAGTTCCGGCCTCCCCTCGAGCTGCAAAATATCTTTGCGCACCTCGGCCCTGGCGCCATTCCAACCGTCCAAGCGCCTGGACTGAAGAGTACCGAGCCAACCGCGCGGTGCCAGATGACCTAGCGGCCGTCCGCCGCTCGACCGACTGGTACTCAGCCCGGTCGGGGCTGAGTGCACCTCGGCACCCGCGCCCAACCGGCGCGGGTACTGAGGAGTACCAGGATCGGTCGGATCCTGGTGCACCTCGGAGCGCGCGGATTCAGTGAGGAGGTTCACTGCCTCGGCAATCGGAGCCGGTCCCTCCAAATTCCCAAATAATCCATTCCGTAACTCCGAACGAGAACGCGATTTCCACTTCCGCAAACTTTCCTGATAAGCCTCCTCGGTGATGTACCCTTTCTCTTTAGAAAGTTCGAGTACCGCTCCATTGAGGTTTGCGGGATTCCTGTTCATATGCTTTGAAACGCGTTGCCAAAGCGCTTCACTCCACCCCTTGAGTTCGTTCAGCGTCTTCTGCCGATGAGCATCTTCTTTGAGCTTCTGAAAGATCGATTGGCCATAAGGCCCCACCTGTTGAAGTGCTCCAAGAATGATTCCGAGAAATAGGTTTCGATAACTGTCCGCCTCAACCAAGGGGTTCTGAAAGTTGACCGGACTTTGATAGAATTGCCGATCCTTCTCGAATGCATCCTCTTTTGTCTCATAAGCGACCCCCTTCGAAATCCCTCGGGCGATCAGTTCATGATTCCATTGGTGTACAGAACCGCGAAAGTGGAGAACGATACTCTGAGGCTCCCCAGTCCTGTAGGTCTGAAACTGCCGGTTCAGGGCATCATCTCTCAACCTCGTTGATTCGTCTACCAGCTCTAACATTCGTTTGAAATTCATCATCAATTCGGGCAAATTGCCCTGCGCAAGCTGCGATTCACCTTCTTCCGCGAAGGTGCGCGACATCAGAATCAAAACGTCTGCTTCAAAGAGCCCCTCTTCCATGAGAATGCCGCGGAGTTTTTTCTCTTCGGCATAGCGAAGCTGCTCATCCCAAAAAACTCCCAACCCTTCCTTCGTTAAGAATTTGGAATACTTCTTCCTTACCGAAGCGACGCTTTGGACTCCCAACGAGCCTCGTTCTTCCATGATCCGACGCCTTGAAGTGTCGATGGCCTTCTTGGTCTTTTCTTCCTCTCTATACCTTTTGAGTAATTCCTCGAGCGTCCGGTACCTCTGGAGAGGAGGCAAGATCGAAAATGGCCAATCATCGAGGATTTCTAAAGCGACATCTTGATGAACCGACTCCAGCATCAGAAATGCGTCAAGTTCCCCCTCCTCATTCCTTCCCGCTTCTGACAGAGCCGCATCAAACAAAGGCTGGGCTTTTCTGAAATTTTCTCGCCCGGAGTGAGTTCCATAATAAATGTAGGCGCGTTCTTCACTGCTGCGGACCTTGGGATAGGAATACCGTATTAGCCCGGCGCAACCCGATCCCAAAGCAATGAGAGGTCCGCCAAAAATCGCGGTCAAAATCAAACGGGCAGCGCTCCGTCTTGTTATTTCTCGTGAGGAACCCGTTTGCTTAACCTCACCTTCCCGCACCTCGGCACCCGCGCCCAACCGGCGCGGGTACTGAGGAGTACCAGGATCGGTCGGATCCGGGCGCACCTCGGAGCGGGAAGTGGCTTTGAGGAACTCATCAAGGATGAATCGGCTCTTCCACTCATTAGGGTCTGATTTCATCCTGGGAGATTCGAGGAGCCTCTTGAACCAATTCGTTAATCCCTCACGTTTTTGGAGGTCAAAAATTCTTTGCTGAGCTTCACGGCTTTGAGCCGTTTGGGGGAGGGATTGAACCGCGGGTCTTGCGAGTCGGAATAAATATTCGCCGATAAGAAATTCCAATCCTGTCGAATTTTGGAAACTGTTCCCTGCCTTGAGTTGCTTCTGGATCCCCACGGTGGAAAACAACGAATCTTTCTCCTCGACAAGCCCGACGTAAGCACTCGATCCTTCCCTTCCTTTAACAATTTCTGAATGATTAGAGAAATGAGAAAAACCTCGAAAGGAGACAATCTTTCGGCCAGGGAATTGGGCTCTTATTCTTTCGAAGAGCTGGGGAAGAGCCCGGTCTCTGAGACGTGAGTGTTGAAGCTCCATCCGGTAAGTCTCTTCCCTCTTCCGCTGGAACGCTTGAAAATCTCCTCGTATGAGATCTTTTGTAGCACGGTCGTCAAGCACTTCCCCGCGAACACTCTCCAAGACAGCTTCAGAAGGGGGGTCTTCGGAGAAAAATGGAAGATCTTGTTCTTTGACGTAAGTCGCCAATGTCTCATGAAAGTCAAGGTTCCGAAAAGCTTTCTCTTGGGCACTAGAAAAGTTTGGGGTCCACAGCGTCTTGGCGTGGGAACGCCTCACAAACTGGTACATTGCTTCCATATCAACTTGGTACTTTGGATCCCAAAGATAGTCGTCATTCTCGAAGGGAGAGAGGTCAGCTGTTTTGCCCTCCATTGCGGCTTTTGCTTTCATCTGTTGGATCATTAAGCTCCTAAGTTGCTTGGGACCCATGTGTATGTCTTCGGCTACAAAAACCACTTTCGGCTTTCCTTCGCTATCTTTGCCGGCATAGTCCAAAATTTTCTGGACGTAAGCGAGAAACTCTATCGCATCCCCTCCCGTGCCATGGGACGTGTAAATCATAAAAAGATCGTTATTTTGGATCATTTCCGGTGTGAGTCGTTCAACCCCTTTAACAATATCCGGGTGAAGGGGCTTGCCAAGAATAGTAGGCTGAGAAGGACGATTGCTGACCCACGTCGCAATACCCCCCGCCGCTGTGGCCACAATGCCAGTCCCCGTAAGCCACTGAAAGTGCCTGCGCGTGAGGAGAGGCTGGCTTTGCCAAGGCGTGGAGAGAAAGCGCTTGTCGATCTCGGCAAGATAAACGCTCGGTTGGTCATCAGCTGAGACGGGAAGAGTGATCTCTTTAACTTGGCGGTCGGGATTAAAAAAAGTAAGCTTCAGATTATTTTTCCCTCCAGACCGCTCGACTCGGACGCGTTTCACCTCTTCGTAGCGGGATTCCGCTTCAAAATGCTTCCGAAGCGCTTTCTGGATCGTTTCTGCAATGGCTTGCTCCCCTCTCACCTCCCAGACAAGGGAACGGGGTTCACTCCGCACCTCGGCCCTCGCCTCCGACCGAGACGAGGACGGAGGACTGCCCGGCCGGATCGCGGCCGGGTGCACCTCTGAGCGGGCGGGGCCGGGGCGCCGCGCTTCGGATCGACGGACTCTTCTTTGATACTCAGACCAGATCGGGGCGGCATCTTGGGCAAGTCTCTCGATCAGGCCAGCAGGGGTGCCCATCAAAGGCGTTCTCCCCAACTTTCTCCCTTCGTCCACAAAGTCTTGGAGCCAAGCCTTCAGGCTTCCCCGTTTCTCTTGAACGAATTGGATCATTTTATAAATCAGCCCGTATCGAATGCCCTGGGGAATAATAAAAAACTGTACGGGCCAAAGCCGCTCACTCGACCCGACGAGCCCTTCTAATCCACTCGCCAAGATGAGCGCCAGACCTTCCGGGGTGTCCAACTTCTTTCCTTGAAGGAGAAGTTTGTGAAGCTGATCCTCTGCATCTTCATTCAGAAGGGATATTTGTGCAGTGGCGGCTTTCAAACCACGGGTCGAAGCCGCGTGGTTGAAGCGATGAAGATTTCCCCGATGGTGGACAATCTTTCGGCCGGGCGCTCTCAATCTGTCGAACTGAGAGGGCAACTCTTCATCTCTTTTAAGCAGGGCTTCAATCTCGGACTTTTTAGCCCGGAGGAACTCTTCCTGCAATTCCTCCCATTTCCCATCCGAAAAGGGGCCCCACGCGCTCCTTACCCTTCGTCGAGCCCGCTCACTCAAAATCCAAGTCTTCACGGAAGGTTTTTCAAACGCCCACCCCAAGCCGTTTTCTTTAATAAAGAAGTACTCTGTTGCCAAAAATTCCAGACCGGTGTGAGGAGGTTCCCAAATCCAATCAATGGCTACATCGCGGATATCCTTCCTGACAGTGCTCTCAATCTCTTCGAGTGCCACTGGGTAAGCTTTCTCGATCAGGGGCTCAAAGGCTTCGTCTAACACATAATCTCCCCCGAGAAAGGAATCGAAAGCGTTGACTTTTCCGCTTGCGTTAATCAGCGCTCTAGTTTCCTGGATAAATTCTTTTCTCAACAAAATCTCAGCCACCTTTTCAGGAAGAATAGTGCCTTCCAGAAAAAAGAAGAGATCCGATTTTTTCCTGCCTCTTCCGAGCAGGTATTTCAAAATTTTACGGACATAAATGAGGTATTCCATTCCCTCAGCCGCAAGAAAGTGCGTACCGTAAAAGAAAAAGAGGTTGTTTTGTTCGATGAGGTTGGGGGTGAGCCGGGCAAGTCCTTCCAAGAGCTCGGGCGAGAATTGGCTCCCCCAAATCTTCAGCGGATCCTCTTCTGCGAGGGATTCCAAAAAGGGTTTTTGTAGGCCCGTCATTTGAGAACAGCCGGCGCCAAAACCAAGAGCGCCTGCAGCAGCCCATTTGAACAAATCCCGACGAGTCAAATTGATCGACTCCGCGCGCACCTCCGACCGGGAAATGACACCCCAAATTTCGGTTGGGGTTTCGGGGTCATCGTGGTTTACGATTGTGACCCCCTCGTAAGCGGAAGTGAATTTAATCGGGCGGGTGGAGATCGTGTCAAACGACGATTCCAAATCGACCGGGGCCCGATTGATGAGCGGATAAACTTTATCATTGAACCTTAACCCTCGGCTGTAGGTTGCTATCTTTTCCCGATCAGTCTCCCTCGCAACTTCGTATTCTCTACCCGGAATCAACCAGAAAGGTTCCGCGTCTCCCATTCGGATCTCTTCTACAATTCCACGGGGAGACGGCCTTAATTGGAGCGGCCATCTGCCTAATCTTAAGAGCGCCTTTTGATCGGGGCTTTTCATCACGTCAATCACCACTCTTTCACCCGGTTTGAGGAAGTGGTGGTATTTTTCGACGTCAGCGTATTTCTTATTCGTAATCCTGACGAGGGACTCGATCGAATCCCGGCTCTGGGTGAGCTGTTTGAGATGCCCCAGAATGTTGGAAGCGAGGAAGCTTAGTTGTATTTTGGAACCTCTCTCGTAGTACTGCTTCGCCTGATCAAGAAAAGGCGTGATCAACGCAGCCGTCTTCTCTGCATCCTGAACTTGATAGTTCTTCTTGATGAGGTGTGCCGCTAGGGCAAACGCGTTTTCAGCCGCCCCGTCCCACTCTTTCCTTTGAACCGATTCTTCCGTTATTTCCCTATAGATTTTATCCCTTGGTTCTTCGAGGATAAAGAGTTCGGGAATTTCAACTTCACGCGAAGCCATGAGACTCCGGAAGATCCCAACCAAATCGCTCGGCGGTTCCTCGCGGCTAGCGTCGTAGAAAAACCGGTAAGCCTCTTTAAATTCACCAGAAACCGAAAGACCCTCAAAATCCGAATCTTCCAAAGGCGGAATCACGGGGAAAGACCCCCGCACCTCGGAGCGGGAAGTGATTCTGACAAACTCCTTCATTATAAAGTCGGTCTTGGATTTAGAAGTACCGGATTTGAGTCGTGGAGACTCAAGAAGTTTCTTGAACCAGGGAACCACTCCTTCTCGCTGCTTCAAAATCTGAAGCCTTCTTTCGAATTCTCGATTCCTTACAGTTAGGGGGACCGATTGATCCGATTGAGTCGTTGCTTTGGTGTAAGAAAAGTCTATTTTATCGGACAGAAAATGCGCAAGGAGAAGTTCTAGACCCGCCTCATTTTGAAGACTTTTTCCCGCTTCAATCTGCCTGAGGATTTCTATGCCATAAGGCGGGAGATCGCTTTCTTCAGAAAGCTTCACGAAAACATTTGAATCTTCGCTTCCCCTGACAATCTCTCGGTGGCTTAAAATGAAATGGAGCTGACCCCGGTGTGATACAATTTTTCGACCCGGGTATCGGATTCGTCCGAAAAGCTCGGCAAGATCCTTGTCTCTTAGGCTTATTTCTCGAAGACTAATCCGGTAAGCCTCTTCTGTTTTCTTCTGAAACTCAAGAAGATTTCCCGTCACGAGGCTTTCTTCCGCCCTACGCATAAGGTCGTCCGACCGAAACGCTTCCAAAGTCGCGTCGAGAGAGGGATTTTCCAACACAAAGAGAAGATTCTTTTCTCTGACGAACATTGACAGAGTCTCGCCAAAATCGAGGTTTTTGAAACCTTTTTCCTGGGCCAGAGAAAGAACTCGATCCAGCCAATTTTGAGTTTTTTGAACGAAGTCCTCTTGATATTGGTGGTAAGCTGTTTCAACTTCTCCTCGATACTTTGGATCCCAGAGGTAGTCGTAATTCAAATAGGGAGAAAGATCAACTTTCGCTCCAGCTCCCCCAGCTCGTTTCATCGCCTGTTGGATCATTAAGTAATTCAAGTCCTTAGGGGCAATGTTGTTTTCGTTGACGAGAACAACATTTGGCCTTCCTTCGCTGTCTTTTCCAGCAGAGTCCAAGATTCTCTGAAGGTAAGCGAGGAACTTAAGCGCTTCCGCCTCCGTCTTGTGGGACCCATAAATCATGAAAAGGTCGCTCTTCTGAATTATTTCTGGGGTGAGCTTTTCCAAACCTTTGATGACGTCTGGAGGAACGGGTTTACCGAGAATGGTGACCTGAGGAGGGCGCGTTAGGAACCACGCCACAATGCCGGTCGCTGCGGTGGCCACCATACCAATCCCTGCAAGCCACTGGAAGTGCCGGCGGGTAAGGAGAGGAGCGCTTTGCCAAGGGGTTTCTCCAAAGCGTCTGTCGATCTCGGGAAGATAGGCATCGGGGCGGTCGTCTGCTGAAATAGGAAAGATGATCTCTTTAAATTGGCGCCGGGATTTAAAAAGGGTAAGTTGCAGATCCTTTTTCCCTTGGAGCCGATCGATTCGGACGCGCCTCACTTTTTCGTAGCGGGAATCGGTTTCAAAATGCTTCCGAAGAGTCACCTGGGTCGTCTCTGCGATGGCTTGCTCACCCCTCACCTCCCAAACAAGGGAGCGGGGTTCACTCCCTGCCTCGCCGGCAGGCAGGCGCACCTCGGCCCTTGAAGCCGATCGCTTCAAGGACTGAGGAGTACCAGGATCGGTCGGATCCTGGTGCACCTCGGAGCGATCGTCAGTCATTTTGGAGTCGGGACGGGATTCCGCAGAAATTTCTGGGGATGGTTTTGTTTTTTTAACGTATGCTTCATAAAACCACCCAACCCTCTCGTTGATTTTTAGAATTTGTGGAAGAATCTCGATATAAGGGTTCGCACTGCCTAGTTGCGCAATGGGTGTCGGCTTGGAACGCTTAAACAACCCGTAACGAAGATCGATAAGTTCCTTCTCTTCCGGAGTTAAGGGCGAATCCTTGGACGTAAAAAGAACCTTCACGAATTTAAGATCATAATAAAAAGGAGGTTTGTGAATGCTCTCTTGAGGTGAGCCCTTCTCCCCATTCGTTTCCTCTTCTTCAGAGGGCGCCGCCTTCCTCTTACTCCGCACCTCGGACCTTTTATTGATCTTTGCTGGGCTTACCGGTGTGACCGGCCCTGGGCCCTTGCTTTGTTCGCGGGCCTCGGAGCGGGCGGGCAGAGGCCGAAGGGTGAGAAAGAGATCCTCTTCCCTCACATTCCAGGCGCTGTGGGCAACGGGAAGCGCTGCAATCGCGGGATAGCTCACAGAGCGGAGCTTTCGATCCTTGAGGAGATGGATATACCGGGTTACAAGCTCTTTGGCATCCTCCTGCAGGCCGATCATGTAAAGGATTTGACCCCTTTTGCTGTAGAGGACGAAGCCGGCAGGAGCAGGCATCGAACGCGCCACCTTCGTTGCGACCAGGAGAGCGGGAGGATCGAAACGCTCGGGGACTTTCCCTTCTTGAAAGAAGGGCGACAATTCCGGGAATGTCTGGTCGAGCAGATTCACGAATTCCCGGCGGGTCCGCTCATCCCCCTCCCAATCGAGCCGATACTCCGTCCACTCGACTCCTTCCTCATCCACAAAGTGGATACCGGTATCTGGATCTGCCGCGGGATTCACTTTAAATTGCGCCTCTCCCCTGACCTCGGAGCGGGAAAAGCGTTCACGGGTTTCTTGCAATCGTTTCAAAAGCTCCTTGGGGAGACCCAGCTGATACGTGTGCCGATCAAGTTGAATGACGAAATCTCTGAAAAAGCCTCGAATCGCGGGGCTCTCCTTTTCGAACCGTCCTTCCAGGCTTTCCAGGATCGCAGTAACCGCTCGGGCCCGTTTCGCTGGTTCGAAGCCCCCTTTAAGCTGGGTCAGGAAATGAATCCATTCCTCGGTCCATTGGGAATTTCCGTGCCGCAGAACTACATAAAGCCGCTCGGGTTGCGGCGGTTGTTCACGACTCATCGGCCGGAGTGAACGAATCACATCTTCCTGCACCTGCCTCGCCTGCTCAATCCGCAAGCGCCCTCCATTGGCCCCGAGACCTAAGCGTTCCAGCGAATTATAAGCAATGTTTGCGACCGCCCACGATCGATCGTAAATTTGGCTTGTCTCGTAGCCTTGCGGAGGAGTCACAAGGAGCCGCCAGCCCATTTCCATAAAACCCCAATAAAGGAACTCGAGAGCTTCCCGTCGAGGCGCCTTTTCTCCGGGATAACCGATCAGGTATTTTTGGAGGAGCAAGAAGACCGCTTCGATCGCTCCATTTCGAACCGCCGGGTCTTGATCGTTTAACAGGTCAAGGTAAACGAATAGATAGTGAAGATAGTCCGTCGAAAATGAGACCGAGCCGGTTCGCAAAGATTCGGGACGGCTGCGAAATTCTTTGATCGCTTGCCGGACGGGGACGAGCGTCAGGTCATTAAAATCGGGGTAAAGGAGAGCGCTCTCAGCCCATAACGGCAGAGTGAGCCGGAAGAAAGCCCGTGTGAACGAGGGATCAAATCCCAGTTTTTGAAGTTCGGGAACAAGCTTTCCTTCCAAAAGACGAGAGAGCCGCTCCTCGGGTTGAGGAAGCTCCCCCGGCTGGCTTAAGGCGGTTTGAATCCCCGCCTTTGCCCGATCCTGCTCCTGCTTCATAATCTTTTCGATACTCTCCCTCCTCAACATCTCCACCCAGAGGGTCGTCAACATCGATTCGATTTCAGCGAGGGTTTTTTCGTGCTCACGAATCAGTTCGTCCCGGAGCCCGATCGTGAGCACTTTTCTCAATTGGTCGTACTCCGCGGGGGTATTCCGGAGAAGGGTGAATGCCTCGATGTGCCGCCGGATCATTGGCTCGGGCTTTTCCACTTTAGGAGCCTTGACCACGGCTCCGAGAGCTTCTTCCGGGGTCTCGGCAAAAAGAAGAGGTTTTAGGCCTTTCACGTTGACACGGGAATTGACTACGTTCGCAAGCGTAGGCCGGATATTTAATCTTTCCCCTGCAAGCATACGGAGGTAGGCATCTTCAGGCATTCCTTCGATGCGTGACATCAATGAAGAGAGACGAAGGGTTTGCCCGTAACCTAGAAATTTCTCGGACGTCGCCTGACCCTCTTCCTTCGCTGGTTTTCTTTCCTCCTCTTCCCGCCTCTTCTTGAGAAGCCGGGCCGCCTCCAAAGCATTTAAGGCGCCGATTAAAAGATAAGGATCCTTGTGGAGGGTGTCGAGGCTCGGATAGCGTTCGGGATGATCGTGAATCTCTTCGTCCTGCCGGCCGACCACGAAATTAAGCTGGCTCATGATGAAATAAGGCTGGTGCTTCGATCCCAACTTGCCTTCCCGGCTTCCTTTCCTCCGATAAAGGACCCTTTTTCTCTCCTCGGGCGTTCCTCCCTTGTGGGGCACGCTCTGGAGAGGGACTTCTTCGAGCAAGGATCCGATCTCTTTTCCCTTTTCCGGAATGCCGAGCGTCTTCAACATTTCCGGCTTGATCAGCTTTTCGTCTATAAGCCCCCTTACAAGTCCCACAAGTTTCTTAAGTTCTTGGACTCTCCCTTCCTTTATTGCCCCATCGCCCGGCACATCTCTTCCTAGCCCGATCTGGAGTCCTTCCCGAAACGCCTCGTCGCTTCGAAGCGTTCTTTCGGGAGTAAAAATAAGATCCACCGCCGTGTTGATCCCGAGCGCTGTGAGGTCCCGCAAAATCTCAAGTCCGAGCTCGGTTCCTTGAATCTTTGCAAGCACGTTGGGCCCGGTGTTGACGAATCGAATCGCCTGCGCCAGGGCGAGCTTCCTCGCATGCTCCCACGCCTCCGGCCCCGCAAGCTCTTTCATCTCCTCCAGCACGTTGAGAGCCTCCTCCGGATTCGATACGGCGAGCTCACCGTAACGCTCTTTCAGGCGAATCAGTGCCTGACGATTTTCTTTCGAGATGAAGCGCTCGTAAACGTCCTTGGTCCAATCCTCAAGGGTGGGGTCAATTTCAAAGCTGACATAACCGGTCCTGCCTTTGGTATCTTCATAAACGGGGCTCAATTTTTTGAGAATCGCGGCGGGACCGGTCGTGGCCATGTATTCCATGAGCCGTTCCATTACCTCTTCCGGCCGGAGTCGCGGGCTTTTTCGAAGGACTTCTTCAAAGGCGAGTTTCAGCGCTCCCCGTTTGATATAGGCGATCAGGGAGCGCGAATCGAGGTTAATCTCGGTGAATCCCTGACCGATCGCCTTGTCAATCGCTTCAGGGGTACTGTCAGTCTGAGCCGCTAAGGTCAGAGTGGTCTCAGCATCTTTCCTTAACTGTTCCAAAGGACGCAATTCGGGCGCATAGACCCCTTGGCGTCTTAACTCGTCGATCGGGACATCGTCCAATGTTTTCTTAGGAATCCTTTCGTAACCGTCGGGAAACAGTTCCTTTTCGTGAATTTTCCGAACGCGCCCCTCTTCGGGGTCATCTCCACGGGGAAAAATCACGAAGTGTTCGTTATCCCCGGCGTCAATCAAGTCAAAGATTCCCTCAATGTATAGTCTCGCGAGTTTTTGGTCGTCCAGATTGGGCCGGGCGCCGCGTTCTTCCCGGCCGGTATTGGGCATCGGTTCCCGGCTGACTAAATCCTTCTCGGATCCCCGGTAGATGGCGATGGCCTCCCAAATATATTGCGAAATCCCGCCGAGTTCCGGGTTGTTGTGCGCATCGAGCTTGGGATCTTCGAGCGCTTCCTCGAATTTTCTCTTCAAGTCATCTCGTTTCGCGTGGATCTCGGGCAGCATATCGTCCTCCGGGGAGAGGCTCACCCCTTCTGAAGGAAACACGGCCAGGTAGCCCAGTTGGTCGTAAAGTTCGCTGGCAAATTTCGCAAACGGGCGGAGCTCAAACGGCCTTTCCGGGATTAAAATCACGAATCCCGGTCGAACATCCTCCAAGGTGTCAACCGTAGCAGGATCGTAGTAGTAATAATCCGCCCCAAGCACTAACATTTTAACGAACTCCTCGCTCGCGTCTCCCGGTGAGGCGTCCGGAGAAAAGGCTTTGGGGACCTCCTTCATGAGCTGTCTCCTCTGTTCGGGCGTGAACGCTTCCATTCTTTTTTTCCAGGTGTTGCGTCTCACTCGGAGGTCTAGCTTAGGCGGATTTTTTTTGGCAGCGGAAAAAATCAGGAAGCCTGAAGTTCGCCCCATCCCTTCGGCGACAATGATTTTCCCCATCCCTTTAGCGTGTTGGGCGTAGGAATGAAGTTTCTCCCTGGCCTCCTCCACCGCGGTGATCGTCCCCAAGGCCTCGGTGATGAGAATGTCTCCATCGATGGTCTTGGGAAGCCATTGCACGAAGGTCTTACTTTCTCTTTCTCGAAGCGCTTCTCTTAACCGTTTTACGTTTTTCGCGTGGTCATCCCCTCCGAACAGGATCATGCCGAACGGCTTGTTGGCCCACTCGATAATCCGGGGGAGCTGCTGCTTCCTTTTCTTTTCGTCCTTTTCCTTCTTGGCTAGCTTCTCCTGGATCTTTTGAAGCCTCCTCTCCACCTTTGTGAGTTCTTCCGCGGCCCCTTTTTCTTTCTGAAGCCGGACTTTTTCTTCCTCAAGCTTTTTTATCTTCTCAGCAATTTCTTTTCGACCTTCGGCGGTAATCTTGGGAGTAAAGGGATCGTAACGGACCGATTCCACGGGGGTCGAACCCAACCGACGGAATCGCCTTGCCTCTTTCGGGGTGTGGTATTTAATGTATTCTTCCAGCTCTTGAGGGTTGCCGGGGTCTGAGGAGCCCAACGCTTCAAGGCCTTTGTCGATTCCAAAGAGTTTCTTTCCCCGCTTGTCCGCCTGGAAAATGGCGTGCATATAGGCGGGGCTAAGGCCGGGCGAATCTCCGCCGCCGCCGCCATAAAACATAACGTCAGGCCAAGGCGTGAGCTCTTTTCCGACCCAAATCCCTTTTTTGATGTCGACTCGAATCTCGCGTTTTCCTTTGGGGCTCCGCGCTTCGGAGCGGCCGGCAGGAACGGTTTCGAGTTTGTTGGCTTGGACATAAAGCGTTTTACTCCAGAGCGCTGCAATCTGCTTGGAATCGAAGCGCTTTAAAATTTCCCGGTAGGCTTCGCGGACGATTCCGAGTTCGATGCGAAGGTTAAGCCCCATTCGCCTCTTGGTCTGAAGTGTCTGGGCGAACTGAATCTTTTCAAGCTGGGCGAGGTCGAGCATTGTCTTACGGTAAAGATCGGAACTCACTTCCTCCCCCATTCGAGGAGAAATGATGACGTAGCCGAAGCCGCTCTGTTTGAGAATTTCAGAAACGCCTTGGGTGTGAAAGCCGCCGGTGACGAGAATCGCCTTCGTCTTTTTTCTCGACGCGAGTTCCCGCTTCAAGCGCTCGAAGAAGACCGATTCCCGTTTTTCGACGAGACGGTAGAAGCTGAGTGCGGCTTTCTGGATGTCATCAGAGCTCTGAGATTGCTTCGTCCGCCAAAAATCGTGGCGGACTCGCAATGACGACGCTTGAGTCCTTACCTGCTCCCATTCTTCCCGTGTGAGCTCAAGACGAAAGAGTTTCTTTAAGAGCGCGAGGGTCTCGTATTCTCGAATCATTTCACGCTCAACCTCCTTCTCGCTCAACCGCTCCTTAAGAAGCGTCCAAACCCGGTCCAGCTCCTCGGAGAGCGGCCGTCCGTGGAGCTCGTCCCTCAGAATCTCGGAGGCCATCCAGCGGGTGAACTCGGGGAAATCTTCGAAACGAAATCCACGGGTGAAAGCTTTCTCGACCTGGCGTTCGAAGAAGAGTCTCGGGCTCTCTTTGAGTTCCGAGGGCGAAAGCTCAGGGAATGTTTGTTTGAGTTTTTCTTCTTCTTTCTCGAAAGCTTTTTGGTTAAACGTCTTTTCGAGTTCAAGAAGCCGGGCGAGTCGGACCATTTGAGGCCAGTCAATTTGAAGGAAGGGATTTTTGAAATCGAGTTGGAGGTCTTTTTTCGCCCGATCTTGGAGGAACCGGGCGTAAGAAAGAAGCTGGGACTGGGCTTCCTGGAACCTCTGCCACTCTTTCACCAGGTTGAGAAGCTCCCTCGAAAGGATTTTGGACGCTCTTTTGTCCAGCCCCAGCTCGATTTTCCTAACAGCCTCGTCGCTTGCCTGAGCGTTTTGAAAGACTTTTTGGAATGCTTTGTAGGCACTCCGGTAGAGCCCCGCGTCTTCAATGCCGAGGATTTCGACAGGAACCTGATTCGAAGTCGTTTCCTGGCCTTCCGCCAGGAAAAGATCGATTCCGGTCAAAAGACCTTTCTCGAGAAGAAGGTTCGTGAGTTTGAGGTTCTCGGAGCGCTCGGGAAAAAAACGCAAAAGTTCGGGTTTAAGCTTCTCGCTTGCGCCCTCGGCGAAAACCAGATCGATTCCGTGTGTCTTGTGAAGGAACTCAAGAAGTTCCCTCACTCTCTTCTGAGATCCCAAATCTCCGTGGGCGGTCTGAATGTGAAAGATTATCGGACTACTGTCGCGGGGAAGGTGAGTCTCTTCGACCTTACCTAGTTCAAGTGGAAGATGAAGCTCGAGGCGGGGGGCGGGAATTCTCTCGGGAAAGGAGGCAACGAGCTCGGAAAATCCGGGCGGAAGGAGGGTGGTAAAGATGAAGGCGAAAGTGGTGAAAGCTGCCGCACCCCGCTTTGTAAAAGTGGGTAAAAATCGAGCCATGAATTGTCTTTACTTCGATTATCCTTTCGAAAGATTGACCCCCCTGAGCAGGGAAGGTCAAAGAAGTAGTTTAAATTTACCTAACGGGGAGAAAGAAAGCAACTCGTGACCGGGTTTCAGCTTAGCAATCGTTACCGATCGGTCACGATTGATGGGGAATGCTATATATTTTTAGGACTCAGTTTCCTCGTATTTCTGTCTGAGCCCCTCCACGACCGCAGGATCGGCCAGGGTTGTGGTATCGCCAAGCGCCCGGCCCTCGGCAATGTCCCGGAGGAGCCGGCGCATGATCTTTCCAGAGCGGGTTTTGGGGAGATCGGCTGAAAAGATGATGTCGTCGGGGCGTGCGATCGCTCCGATTTTCTTGGCGACGTGTTCTTTTAATTCCTGAATCAATGAAGGTGGGGGCGGCGCGTGTGTTGCCCCTACATCCTTTAATGTCACAAACGCCGCAATCGCCTGACCTTTAATATCGTGATTCTTCCCGACTACCGCGGCCTCAGCCACGGCCGGGTGGTCGACCAAAGCACTCTCCACTTCCATCGTTCCGATCCGGTGGCCGGCAACATTGAGGACATCGTCCACTCGACCCAGGAACCAATAGTATCCTTCTTCGTCCCGCTTTCCCCCGTCTCCTGTAAAATAAAAGCAATCCCCCCCTCCGGGCCTATCGGCCCGTAGGGCCGGAGGCCATTTGGACCAATATTGTTTTTCATATCGTTCGGGATCGTTGAAAATTCCACGCAACATTGCGGGCCAAGGCTTCGTTAAAGCAACGTAGCCCCCTCCCACTCGAACGACCTCTCCCTTTTCATTAAGGATTTCCGCGGAAATTCCGGGAAAAGGTTTCGTCGCAGAACCGGGTTTGAGGGTCGTCACCCCGGGAAGCGGCGTGATCATGATCATTCCGGTCTCGGTCTGCCACCAGGTGTCGACCACGGGACAACGTCCGCAGCCGATCGTTTCGTGATACCAGATCCAAGCCTCGGGATTGATCGGCTCCCCCACCGTTCCCAAAAGCCTGAGCGAGGAAAGGTCCGCCTTCTTCGGCCATTCCTTTCCCCACTTCATGAATGTGCGAATCGCCGTCGGCGCGGTGTAAAAGATCGTGACTTTATATTTCTCAACCATTTTCCAAAATCGATCTTTTGCCGGCCAATCAGGCGCACCCTCGTACATCACGACGGTCGCACCGTTCGCGAGCGGTCCATAAACCACGTAACTGTGTCCCGTGACCCAGCCGATGTCGGCGGTGCACCAGAAGATATCCTCCTCTTTCAGGTCAAAGACCCATTTCGTTGTGGCGTAAACGCCCGTGAGATAACCCCCCGTCGTGTGGACTATCCCCTTGGGACTTCCCGTCGTTCCCGAAGTGTAAAGAATGAAAAGCATATCTTCCGAATCCATCGGCTCGGGCTCGCAAAGGGGGCTCGCCTTTTCCATCAGCTCGTGCCACCAGAAGTCCCTGCCCGGTTTGAATTCAATCGGGTATTCACTCCGGTGGACCACCACCACTTTTTCAATGGAGGGGCACTCTTTGACCGCCTCATTCGCGGCCGCTTTGAGGGGAACGGGATTTCCTCTCCGCCAGCCGATGTTCGCCGTGACGAGCACTTTCGCTTGGGCGTCATTGATCCGGTCGCGAAGCGCTTCCGCACTGAATCCGCCGAAGACCACCGAATGAACCGCTCCGATCCGCGCAGAGGCGAGCAACGCAATCGCGAGTTCCGGAATCATCGGAAGGTAAACGGCGACACGGTCTCCCTTTTTGACGCCGAGCGTCTTCAAAACATTCGCGAATCGATTGACCTCGACTGAAAGTTCCGCGTAGGTGAGAGAGCGCACGTCTCCCGGCTCTCCTTCCCAGAGAATCGCCGTCTTATTTTTCCGGGGGCCCTTCAGGTGGCGGTCGATGCAGTTGACGCTGACATTGAGTTTTCCGCCAAGGAACCACTTTGCGTAAGGAGGATTCCATTCGAGGACCTTATTCCACGGCTTCGACCACTCGAGCTCCTTGGCCCAGCCGGCCCAGTACGTTTCGAAATCTTGGTTCGCCTTTTCGTAAATCGATTCGTTGCGAACGTTGGCCTGCTTTCGAAAGCTTTCTGGCGGAGGAAATTTCCGATCTTCCTGGAGAAGGGCCTCAAGGCTATTCCTTGTCATTGTATTTCCAGGAGGAATAAAGGTAGTAGCGCTTGATCTCGGCCGTGAAATCTTTTAGGCGAAAAAGAAAAGAGCCGATCGCCCCCTGGGGGAGGACCGGCGGGTCGGGCGCGGTGCTCGTATTGTAAAGGGGGGTTTCCTCCTCGTCAAAGACCACGAGGTTCACGGTGACTTCCCGGATCGTCTGCCCGATATTATTGATCACGATCCCGCGAAGCTCCGCCCCCTCCTTCGGATTGTAGTGCGAGCTTCCACCCTTCACGATCACCTGGTGGGGCAATTTTTGAAACGACTCGATCTCAGGAAACTGTTCGATTCCCATCCGTGAAAAAAGGCGGCTTTCTCGTTAACTGGTTTAGGCTATGTGAGGAGAACCGGTTTCGATGGCCTGCTCTAAAAGTTTCTTGTTGTAAGTGTCCGCGGCCAGCTCTTTTCGCATCAAAAGGACTTGAATGAATGCCTGAACTACGTCCGGATCAAATTGCGTCCCCGCCGAACGAATCAGTTCGTCCGCGGCCTCCTGGACCGTCCGGGTCTGCTTGTAATGTCTTCCCGTGTGACGCATTGTATCATAAGAGTCAACCACGGAAATAATGCGCGAGCCGATCGGAATTTCATGCTTCGAAAGCCTTGAAGGATAACCCTCTCCGTTAAACCACTCATGATGATGAAGGATCAGGATCGCCTCCTCATGAAGAGACTTGATCGGCTTCAAGATCTGGTAGCCGAAGTAGGGGTGTTGTTTGATCGCTTCATACTCTTCGAGGGTGAGTTCCCCCGGCTTCTTCGTAATTTGTTCGGAAATGCAGAGTTTTCCGATGTCGTGGAGGAGCGCGGCATGCTCGATCACTTCCACATCATCCAGGGAAAGCCCCATCATCTGCGCCACCTGCTTCGCGAGCCCGCCCACGGTCTCGGAATGTCCCGCCGTCAGGTGATCGGTCTCCTCAAGCGCCTCCATGAGCGTTCTCGTTGATTCGATGTGGGAGCGCCGGGCCTTCTCCGCCACCTCGGAAAGTTTTCTTTGGAGTTCCAGGATCTTCTCCTCGCTCACCTTGAACTCGGGAAGCGTCTCCCCAATGATCGGCAAGATATCGCGGTAAAGAATGACCTGGTTTCTTCCCTGAGCCTTTGCGCGAAAGAGCGCCTGGCCGGAAAAATTCAAAAGGTCTTTCCGGTCTTTGATCACATCGGCCGGGAAGCAGGAAATTCCAAGGCTGACCGTAAGAGAAATTTTCCCGGTTTCCCCCAGAAACACGTGCTTGGCGAAAAGCTCACGGACCCGCTCGGCAAACTCCCGGGCGCCGTCGTAATCGACGTGAGGGAGAAGCACCGCGAATGCCTCCCCTCCGTATCGCCCCACGAGGTCGCTTGTCCGGCAGGTTTCCCGGAGAAGATTCGCCGTCTCCTTTAGAATTTCGTCTCCCGTCGACTGCCCGAAGCGGTTGTTCACTTCACCGAAAAGATCGAGATCCACGAGGAGGCAGGAGAGCGGGTGCCGGTAGCGGACCGCACGGGAAAATTCGACGAGGAGTTTTTCTTCGAAATAGCGGCGGTTGAAGACTCCCGTGAGGGGGTCCCGGATCGAAAGCTCCCGAAGCTTTTGATTGACCTCAAAGAGTTTCTCGGTCTGGAGCCGGATTTCCTCCCCCAGATCCCCGGCCCGCTCGGTCCTCTTCCAGTCCTGATAAATACTCCAGAGTCTAGCCGGAAGATCCCGGAACCCCTCGTCATTTTTGAGAAGGAAATCGGCCACTCCCTCCTTGAGCGCACCGCGGGCCGTCGCCTCTTCCCCGGGAGACACCCAAAGAACGCAGGGAAGGGAAATTCTCTTTCGGGCCAGTTCGCCCAGAAGCTCCCGGAAATTTCTCCCGTCGGGGAGACGGACTTCGGAAAGGATAAGGTTGTACGATTTCTTTTGGAGTTTCTCCAGCGCGTCCTGGAGGGTAAGAGAAGTGTCGAGAAGATTTTGTCGCTTAGAGTCTTCTTTAAGTTGTTTTTTAATGCGGGGCAGGCTCGCGTCGTCGGAACTGAGCAAAAGCACGCTGAAGGACACGCTCGACGCAGCCATTTTGGGATTTTGCCCCCGTACATATATACACCCGGGGCTTCAGACCTTCAAATCGCGATCTTTCGCTTCCGCGTCTTCCCGAAGCCAGGCGGCTATGTCCTTGGCGTGATAGGTGAGGATCACCTGGGCCCCCGCCCGGCGGATTGAGGTGAGAATTTCTAGGACAGTTCTTTTTTCATCGAGCCAACCGGCCTGCGCGGCGGCCTTCACCATTGAATACTCCCCGCTCACGTTGTAAGCGGCGAGGGGGAATTGAAACTTTTCCTTCGCTTCGCGAATGACATCGAGGTAAGCGAGCGCCGGCTTCACCATGACAACATCTGCTCCCTCTTCAATATCGATTTGAATTTCACGAAGCGCCTCGTCGCGATTGGCCGGGTCCATTTGGTAACTTTTTCGGTCTCCAAAGAGGGGGGTGGAATCAGCTGCTTCCCGGAAAGGCCCGTAGAAAGCGGAGACGTATTTTGCGGCGTAGCTCAGGATCGGGGTCGATTTAAATCCCCGGGCGTCAAGGAGTTCGCGAATCGCCCGAACCCGGCCGTCCATCATATCGCTTGGGGCCACGAGATCGGCGCCCGCTTCGGCGTGCGAGACCGCAACTTTCTGAAGAATCGAAAGCGAGGCGTCGTTTTCAATCTCGCCTTTGTCGCTCAAGATTCCGCAATGGCCGTGACTCGTGAAGGCGCAAAGGCAAACGTCAGTGATAACCGTCAGGTCGGGAAAATTTTTCTTAATCCGTCGAACCGTCTGCTGAACGACTCCCTCGGGATCGAAAGCGCCTGATCCGGTTTTGTCTTTCTCCGAGGGAAGACCAAAGAGGAGAATCGACTGAAGCCTCAGATCCTGGATTTCTTCGATTTCTCTTAGAAGCGCTTCCGTCCCCCAACGGAATTGGTCCGGCATCGCCTCAATAGGCTCTTTGCCGCTCAAACCTTCTTTGACAAAATAAGGCATCACAAGGCCGGATAACGAAAGTTCGGTCTCGCGAACGAGCCTTCTCAAGCCTTCACTTTGCCGCATTCGTCGAGGCCGATATTCGGGAAATTTCATTGTCCGTTCACCACCGCTTTGGCCAGACCTTCGATCGTGTGTATTTTAGCTTCCCGGGCCGGCTGAAATCCATATTCCCGAACGGTTTCGCTCGTGACAGGCCCGATCGAAATCAAATCGACCTTGCGAAGCGATTCCCGGGCCTTCGCGGGAATCGCCTCAAAAAAGTTCCTCACGGTGGAAGAACTCGTGAAGGTGACGTAATTCACTCTTCTTTGTTTGAGGAGAGCGAGCAGCGTCTTTCGGTCGCCTCTGTCTTTGCGGGTCCGGTAAGCCTCGATTTCCACCACTTCCGCCCCTTCCCGCTCAAGCGATTCCTTCAAATTCGGAGGTGCGATATCCGCACGCGCAAGCAGAAATTTCTTGCCGCGGACTTCTCCCTTTTCTTTGAAGGACCGGAAGAGCGCCTGACTGGTAAATTCCTTCGGGACGAGATCCGTTCGAAGGCCTTGTTCTCGAAGGGCTTCAGCCGTCGCCTCTCCGATCGCCGCAATTTTTATCCCTGAGAAAATCCGCGCATCTTTTTCCAACTTTTCCAGCCGTTCGAAAAAGGAATCGACCCCGTTGGCGCTTGTGAAGACCGCCCAGTCGTAAGTTGAAATGCGGCCGATTTCCCGGTCAATCGCCTTCGGATCCCGGGGAGGAAGAATTTGAATCACCGGAAATTCGAAGACCTCGGCCCCTTCTTCATTGAGTCTTTTCACAAGCTCACTCGCTTGAGCGCGGGCGCGAGTGACAACGACCGTTTTTCCAAGAAGAGGCCTTTTCTCAAACCAGGCGAGTTTTTCACGAAGCTTCACTACCTCTCCCACGACCGTCAGCGCGGGCGATTCGATCTTGGCCTTTTTCGCTTTCGCGTAAATATTCTTCAAAGTTCCGGTGACAACCCGCTGCTTCGGAAGCGTTCCCCATTCGATCACCGCCACAGGGGTCCGGGGAGACCTTCCCCCTTGGAGGAGTGATTCCACAATCTGCGGAAGATTTTTAACTCCCATAAAGGAAACCAAAGTTCCGCCGATCTGACCGAGCTTTCTCCAGTCCACGGCCGATTCGCTCTTCGTCGGATCTTCGTGTCCCGTGACAAAGGTCACCTGAGAAGCGAAACGCCGGTCCGTGAGAGGAATTCCGGCGTAGGCCGGCACGCCGATTCCGGCGCTTACTCCGGGAATCACTTCGAAATCAATTCGCTCCTTCGCAAGAAAAGCGGCTTCTTCACCGCCCCGTCCGAAGATAAAAGGGTCTCCGCCCTTGAGTCGGACCACCGATTTTCCCTGGCGGGCAAGCCGCAAAAGGATTGGGTTGATTTCGTCCTGCTGCTTGTAGTGTGTGCCCCCTTTTTTTCCGACAAAGATTTTCTCAGCCTGCGGCGAAAACTTCAAAAGTTCCGGGCTCACGAGCCAGTCGTAGACCACGACCTCCGCCTTCGAAAGCGCCTCCGCTCCCGCAAGCGTGATGAGTCCCGGATCTCCCGGCCCCCCGCCCACCAGAATGACTGTTCCCTTCTTTCTCATCCTTTTCATTTCCTATACTCGTGCCGCATTTCTGTGATGATTTTGTCGCCGCCCTTTTCGAGGATCTCTTCCGCCAGGCGGAGACCCGCCGCTTCGGGATTTTCCGCCGCGGTTTCGATTCTCGCCTCGACCGAAAGGCTCCCGTCCAGGGAAAAAAGGATTCCGGCGAGGCTCGCCTTCCCCTTTTCTATTTTCGTTGTGATCCCGCACGGAAGCTGGCAGCCCCCCTCGAGGCGCTTCAAAAACGTTCGCTCGCAGGCAACCTGGAATGCGCTTGCTTCGTGATTCAAAGGCTCGAGGAGTTTTTTCATTTCCTGGTCATCCGCACGGCATTGGACCGCAATCGCCCCCTGACAGGGAGCGGGATAAAATTTCTCCTCCGGAAAAATCTCCGTCACCGTGTTCGCAAGGCCGAGGCGTTTAATCCCCGCGTAGGCTAAAACCAAAGCGTCGACCGTCCCTTCCTCGAGTTTCCGGACACGCGTGTCGACATTGCCCCGAATATCCTCCACCACGAGTTCCGGATGAAGCCTCTTGAGCTGAATCTTCCGCCGGATCGCGCTCGTCCCGACCCGCGCTCCGAGACCGAGGTCGCTTAATTTCTTTCCTTCGCGCGAGATCAAACAGTCACGCGGATCTTCCCGCTCGAGGACTGCGCCGATCATAAGCGTTTCGGGGAAACTCACGGCGAGGTCCTTGGCGCTATGAACGGCGAGATCGATCTCTTTTCGCTCGAGCGCGTCTTCGATCTCTTCGGTATAAATCCGTTTCGTGACAAACGGGTCGGGCGTGGAGCGTCGGATCATATCGCCCGAGGTCTTGATCTTCACGGGCGTGAACCGGAGCAGCGGAAAACTCTCCGCAAGCTTCGCCTTCACAAGCTCCGCCTGATAAAGGGCAAGCTTACTCCCGCGGGTCCCGATCAGAAATTCCGATTTCATCCGTTCGTTCGCTCCCTTCTCCCGGTTTCGGAGGGGGGAGCCTAAAAAGGGTCTGGATCGCTTCCAAAGTCCTCCGGACCATTCCGAGGCGGGACGATTCCTTCAAGGTCTCCAAGGGGGCGTGAAGGAATTTGGAGCGGAGCCGGTGCGCCAATTCTTCAAGCCGCTTCCTTTCCTCCTCCTGAATCGATCCGAATCTTTTAATTTCCTCTTCAATCAAGCCGTCGAAATGCTCCTGAAGCTTTTGAATCGTGGGGGCTGCCTCGAGCTGCTCGACCCAAGCCTGAAATTCGTCCGCTTCGTTTTGAATGTAGGCCTCTGCTTCGCGCACCTCTTTGCGGCGGAGCCTCAGATTCGCCTGTGCCACTTCCTGGAGGTCATCAATGTTATAAAGGTAGACGTCGTCCAAGGAATTGATCTCAGGCTCGATATTCCGCGGCACGGCAATGTCGATTAAAAAGAGCGGCCGGCGCCGGCGCTTCTCCATTGCCCGTTTCACCGGATCGAGTTTCACGATCGGGTGGGGCGCGGCGGTCGAAGCGATCAAAATGTCGATTTCGGTCAGGTAACTTTCCCAGTCGTCCCTCGGGACGTAGTGAGCGCCGTGGGCCTCGGCCAAGGGGCGGCCCCGCTCTTCGCTTCCAATCACGTAAAGCGCCTCTGCCCCGGCCTGACGAAGATTGTCGAGCGTGAGCTCACTCATTTCTCCGGTGCCGAGAACCATGATCTTTTCCCCGGAAAGCTTCCCGAAAATTTTCTCCGCAAGCTCGACTCCGACCGAAGGAATGCTCACCGCCCCTTCATTGATTTTGGTTTTTGTCCGGACAAGCTTTCCGACGCGGATCGCCCGTTCCGTCCACCGGTAGAGGAAAGAATCGACCGTCCCCGCCTCTTGAGCGGCACGGAAAGCCTCCCGAAGCTGGCCCAAGATTTCATTCTCCCCCACCACCATTGAGTCGAGCCCGGCGGCCACTTTAAAAAGGTGCTCGATCGCGCTCCTTCCCTCCAAACGGTAGGCGTATTGCTCAAAGCGCGAACGCTCGATCCCGTGAAACTGAGTGAGAAATTCCGCAATCGTCTCGGAAGGAAGGTTTCCCTCTTCCATTGCAAAATAAAGCTCCACCCGGTTGCAGGTGGAAAGGATCAGGGTCTCGACCGAGGGCCACTCACGGCGAATCCATTCGAACGCCTCAGGGAGACGGCGTTCCCTGAAATGAAGCGTTTCGCGGACTTCGACCGGGCATTTCTTGTGATTGAGCCCGTAGACCAGAAATTGGATCACGAGAAATTAACTCCCGAAGAGTTGGTGAAAGCCGCTGCTTAAAAGATTCATTCCGAAAAAGTTCAGGAAAACCAAACCGAAGCCAACCAGCCCCATCACGACGACCCGCTTCCCGCGCGAGGCCACGACATAATGAAGGTAAACGAGAACAAGATAAAAGAACGCGATTCCGATCGTGGTGACACTCTTTGGATCCCAAAGCCAGTAGCTTCCGAAGGCCGACTTCGACCAGAGGAACCCGATCCCAATCGCCCCGAGGAGGAGGAAAGCGCCCCACGCCATCGGTTGATAAATGAGGCCTTCCAACGTCTCGAGCGAAGGGAGCTTGTGGTAGAAAGTGCCGCCGCGCTTCCGTTTCAGCTCTCGGTTTTGAATGAGATAAAGGACCCCTGCCGCAAAAGAGAGGGTAAAACTTGCGTAGGCAAAGAAGGCGGTCCCGAGATGAAGAATAAAGTACGGATTGGAAGAGGCGGGGAGGGAAAGCTTCCCGGTCTCGAACCGGGCGAGACCCACTCCGAGGAGGAGGGAAAGAATCGGCGCCAAAATCAGGCCAAACGATTCGCTTTGAATCTTCGCAAGTAAAACGAGATAAACAAACGCAAGCGCCCAGGAAAAGAAGGCCATGACGTGCCCGAAGCCTGAGATCGGAAGGAGGAGCCCTTCGGTTTTGGTCTCGGAAAAGAAGAAAAAGGTGTGCACCAGAAACCCCACCCTCATCAGAATGAGGGCCCAACGCTCCGCCCTCTCAAGCCGCCCTAAAATGGCGGCGAGATGAAAAAGGAACGCGGCAACGTAAAGCGACCCTGCCAAAACCAGGATCGATTGAGGAAGTGTCATCTTTTCCTGCTTCTGATCGTTCTATTTCGAATCGTTCCTAATTTCTCAAGAAGTTTCCCCGTCGAGGCCGGAATCGCCGCTTCCAGCGCCTCGCGAAGCTTCTTCGCAAATAAGGGGCTGGCACCGCCGGTTGAAATCGCCACCTGGAGCGGGCCCCGCTCTAAAACCGCGGCCGCGTAAAAATCGCAAAGCTCGGGGTCGTCCACGACGTTCACCCAGATTCGCCTTTTACGGCATTCCCGCGCCACCTTACTATTAAAAGCCCGGTCCGAGGTCGCGGCAATTACGAGCTCGGCCCCATTCATGGAAATCCGATTTCCGTGCGCCCGTTTCATCACCAAACCCGAGGCTTTTCTTCGGGCAAGGCGTTTGAGTTCGCTTGAAAAATCGCGGCTCACGCAAAGGACGCGCGCGCCGCAGCGTAAAAGGGATTTCACCTTGCGGGTCGCCACTTCTCCCCCGCCAAAGACGAGACAACGCTTCCCTTCCAGTTTCAAAAACAGGGGATACACGGACATAGCTGGGTAAGGCGGTATTATATCAAATTCGCCCGGTTTGGGCGTTGAGCGCTTTTAGGTCGGAATTGAGGGGAAGGGCGAGCATTTCTTCAAGAGACAGGGGGATAACGAGAGACCAGTTTTTCGGACTCACGAGGCCGGGAATGTTGATCCGAAATTCCCACGGATCGCCTTTGAATCGCACCCCCAAGGCAAGCCAGTCTTGCAGGAGTTGGATGCTGAAAACCGAGGCCGTGCGGCCTGCCGCTTCCAAAGCCGCCCGAACGACTTTAGGCGAACCCGCCTCTTCATAAGTCCCTTTCAGCCCCACATAATCCCAAAACTTCTGTTTTTCACTGAAGGAGCTTCGCCACATTTCCAGAAAATCGCCGATTTCGATTTCTGGCCGCTTGAGGGCTCGGGTCACAATCCCTGCGTCCGTGACCTCCTTTTTCCAGCGGAGCCGGCCGTGCCGTGACCTCTCAGAGCTGAAGAGCTCGGGCTTCACCTCCTCGAATGGAATCCCTCGGGTTTCGCACCGGTGTTTAAAGTCGAGTTCGTCCACGGTCCCCATCTCCACCTCCCACCAGGCCGAGAAGGCGGCCATATCGTGGGTTGAAACCACAGCGACCGAATTCTTTCGGTACGATTCGGGGGCCTTGAAATCGTAGGTCTTGTCCCAGTCGCGGCTCCAGCGCTGGACGTCCATTCCGGGAATCCCAAACTCGGCCAGGACGCGCCACGAGCACTCTGGAATCACGCCCAGGTCTTCCGCACAAGGAAGCATTTCGGAATTTTGGACCATTGCGGAGACAATCTTTCGGCCGTGTTCCTCCCACCTGCTTTCGTCCGCCGGGTCGAAGGTGCCGTGGAGTCCCCCTTTTTCCAAGGGTTCCGTTACAGGAATTGTCCAGATTCGGAAGATTCCGACAAAGTGGTCGATCCGGAAAAGGTCGTAAAAATTTTCGGCGTATTTGAGCTTTTCTATCAGGTAGTCGTACCCTTTGGCGGCGATTCTTCCCCAATCGTAAGGCGGCATTCCCCAGCGCTGACCCTTCGCGTTATAGGCGTCGGGAGGTGCGCCGGCCGCCAGGCCGAGTTTGAAATCGTCCTGATTCGACCAAACGTCTGAGCTGTCACGCGCCACCAGAAAGGGAAGGTCCCCCATCAGGAGGATCCCCTTTTTTTCAAGCGCCTGTTTCGCCTCTCGAAACTGCTCAAAGAGCTGCCACTGGATCCACTCGTAAAACTCGACCTTTGCCGGCCGGTCCTGGGCGAAGGCCTTCAGGGTCTTCGGCTCCTTTTGGCGGTAACCGTCCGGCCAATCTTCCCAGCCGGCGTTATTGAAATTTTCCTTGAGCACTTTGAAAAGCGCGAAGTCCCGAAGCCAGAAAGCCTGATTCCTGCGAAACGCTTCGAACGCGGTCTCCCGCTTTTTTTCGAGCGCCTGAAAGATCTCCCAGAGGATTCCCAGCTTCGCGCGCTTGATTCCGTAATTGACCCCCCGGCCTCCTGGGGGATACGACTCACGGATCCTTTTAATCTCCTTCGTGAAGAAATGAATCTGGACCCCCTTCAGCTGCTCCAAGGAAAGGTACATCGGTTCCAGCGCAAAGGAACTTTGGGCGTCGTAGGGGGCGAAATGAGAGCCGACTTCATTCATCGGAAGGAGCTCGATCAGACTCATCCCGGCGGCGGAGCACCACTCTCCGAGAAGTTTCAGATCAGGGATTTCTCCGATCCCCACACTCGAACGGGAATAGATCGAAAAAAGGGGCGTGGCCACCCCGGCCCGCCGCTTCACTCCGATTTTTCTCCACTGCCGCGAGGTCGGGCCTTCTAAGAAGGTGTCGTACGTCTCAACCGCTTTCATTGCTCTGAGTCAAGATCTCAACGCGGACCATTTGGATTTTTTCAAGAGGCTTGTCCTGGGCATTGCGGGAAGCGCTCGCGATTTTTTGCGCCACCTCAAAGCCCTGGGTCACTTTCCCGAATATCGAGTGCCGATTGTCCAGCCACGGGGTCGGCGCCAACGTAATGAAGAATTGACTGCCGTTCGTGTTCGGTCCGGCATTGGCCATGGAAAGGACCCCTTCCGTGTCGTGGCGAAGCGTTTCGGAAAATTCATCGTCAAACTTGTAGCCCGGCCCGCCGCTCCCGGTTCCGGTGGGGTCGCCGGTTTGAATCATAAAGCCCGGAATCACCCGGTGAAAAATGATCCCGTCGTAAAAATTCTTCCGGGCGAGCGTCACAAAATTCTCAACCGTCCGAGGCGCTTCTTTCGAATCAAGCTCCGCATAAATATCTCCCAACGTGGTTTGAATCTTAATGTTCACAACTCCCTCTCCTTCCGTTTCTGGCACCCATTTTCGATTAAGGCCAGCTTTTTGGTTTTGGGCAGGGCTTTTACAGCGCATTCGCGGACGAGGGCCTCGGTTCTCGTCTTGCAGGTTTCCCGATACACTACCTCAAGCGGCCGGCGGGTCCGGGTGTAACGCGCCCCCTTCCCCTCCGAGTGCAGCTTGAAACGTTTCTCAAGGTCTTTGGTGATCCCGGTGTAAAGCGATTCGTCGCTGCATTTTAAGATATAAAGAGACCATTTTTCTCCCCGCTTCTTCCTAGCCCCTTTCTCTTTCGCCTGCATCCCTGCAAGCATTTGCTTGTACCGGTTATTCACGGTGGTTGTGCAATTCATCCATAAATCTTTCCAAACGAGTCAGCTCGTAATGCAGAACATCCCCGGTCCGGTAAGCCTTTCCGTCCCCCGGAAGGGCGTAGTAATCCCGCCCCGAGGTGCTGGAAAAGGTCGCGACCTTGTCGATGTAATCCCGCGCGGTTTTGATTTTATCGATTTTTTGCAGGTATTTCTTTTGAAGCGTTCTCGCGGTGGCCTCAGAATCCCAAACCCTTCCATTGCGGTCAAACGACCATTGGGAAAGACGGGTGTGGCCCAAGAGGTACTTGATCTTGGCCCGTTCATACTCCAACCCCTTCCCGTATTTGCGATTGAGCTCGTGAAAATACGGACTTTTTTGGATCTCCCACTCCGGTATTCCCGCAGGGAGCGTACCGGGCGGAACCAACTGATAACTCGCCGTTCCACACCCTGTGGCCACCAGCAAGACACATGAAATAATGAATCCCGCCCTCGTCATAAGTTGATTCACTGATTCACCGGAGCCTGGCACCTCTGAAGAATATCCAACGGGGAACGGAGGCGCAATACTCTTGATAAGGCTCTCCGAACTTCCGCCGAAGGGTCGGTTCTTCGTAGAGGCGGATGAAGAGGGAGAAAATGATCCACCACACCGCCCCGTAAACGAGAAGCGCTCCCGAGCCGAAAAAGAGGGCCTCTCCCGATAAGAGCGAAAGCACCGCCACATACATCGGATTCCGGGTCCAGCGGTAAGGCCCGCGCACGACGAGCACTTTCGGTGCATCGATCGGAGCCGGCGTCCCCTTCCCGATCAGAGCGAACGCGCCCGCACACCAAAGATAAATCACGACGCCAAAGACGATCGGCGCGATGGCCAAAAAACGGAGGCCGCCCAGCTCGAAGGGAAAGATCTGAGGTCCCCGAGTGAGAAGGCAATAAGGAAGGGCAACGGTCACCGTCCCCGGAACCAGAAGGGTAAAAATCAACGTCTTAACGAGAGCCATTATTTTTTTATTTATTTAAGGCGCCAAGGCGATTTCAAACTTGCGTTCGTCAAAAAGAATGTCGCCTTTAAAAATCTGAACGCGCCAGGCGCCGACCAGCGTTTCAAACCGCAACTTGTTGAGATCGAGGGTGTTTCGTATCAAATCAGCATTTCCAAACGCGGTGCCGAAGGTTTTGTCTTGAACCATCTTCCCCTCGGGATTGGTCCAGACCGCGCGGAATTTCGGCCTCTTGAACACCGGCTTCCAACTGGATTCAAAAAAACAAAACCAGGTGATCTTTTTATCCGCAACGGTGAATCGGTTGGATTGGTGTCCCACGGTCGCTGTGAAGCCATAATTTGCCACCGTGTTTGAAAGTCCCATGACATCAATTCCGTGTTCTTTGTATTTCGCATTAGTTTGGATCAATTCCTCCAAGGTCTGGCCGACGCCCTCCAAGGAAACGCCCGATTCCGTCTCCGAAAAGGGCGGGCCCACCGCAAATTGCCCGGTTTCTTCCTGCAAGGCAATCAGGCGGCTGTAGATTAGGAGGTGAACAAAATAGGATTTGTCGTTTTGATAAGCGGTCAATTTGTAAACCGGTTTGCTCACGACGCGGATTTCGGTCTGCCCCTCCGCGACGGCTTTGAGGTAAATTCCGATCCTTTCCCCGTAGCTCCACGACAAGAGGGTCGTGGTATGAGCAGGGGTCGTCAGGGAGGCGCCGTGCTTACATACAATCACCCGGTCTTCCGCATTCTGGGATTCGATTTCCAGCCCCAACTCTCGGCAAGCGTCAAGCGCCGCATCATGAGCGGTTTGATAGGGCACGTCATAGAGTTCCGCGTGGCCCTCAGAGCTGGGTGACTGTTGCATCGCCGTAACCGTCGTGCAACCTGCCAAGGAAAGAATACCTAGAAAGAAGACCCACCCCTTGAAAATGCCGAGACTTATCATGACCCAGGGGGACCCTTGACTTGAGTCAGCTTTCCCGACTGAATGGCTGTTTGCGGCTCCAAGTATTGAAAGAGGGTCGTTTTTCTTGCGCGGATCCTAAAATCCTGAGAAATCGGTTTCCCCTTGGTTTGCAAAGGCATGTGCTTCCGATGGGGAATGAGGGTCAGTCGGTGCTCCCCCTCGTCCAGGAGAATCGTGATCGCTCGGTGATGAATATTCGGGCGTTCCTTATAATTGTCCCTGGAAACAAAGGTGTTTTTTAAATAAATAGTCTCGAGAGAGTCCACCTTCAACTCATAGCGGGACATGACGGGACTGTCGGGAATAAGAAAAATCAGCAGCCGGCCGACCCCCTTCGCCGAGTCCCCGCTCGAAAAATTATAGATCAAATCGCTCAATTGATTCCGGATGAGGTTCCGGCTTTCACCGGTGGCTGCCTGAAGCTTTGGCGGAGACATCAGGCATCCTATCCCGAAAACGAGGATCGTTATTCGTATCGTTCGACGGACAAACATTCTGTCCCCTTCGCCGGTGACTGGCACCTAATTATTTACTAGACAGGGCTGCTCTTCTCCAGCGTAACATCAACCGATTCGGGTTGTAATGACCACGCGCCGCCTGCGACGAGGTCGATCACAGCGCCTGGAAGCAACCACAAAATATTCCCCAGAATGGTTGCAACCGCATTAAAGTCACGCGATATCTGAACCTGTTTCCTCTGATACCCGGGTTTCTCGAAGGTAATCACGTAATCTTTTCCGCGAGAAAGAGAAACGGTGTCGGGCGTGGTCACTTCGTAACCTGTACTGAGACGAGCGACTGCTCCTTCCGGCGTTGACCGAATCGGGACATTTTGAGAAGTGCCGTGAATAATGGTGCCGCAACCTGTAAGAGTGAACAAAAGGCACGACAGCAAGGAAATTGTCTTCTTCATCGTGGAAGCCTCCTTTGAATTGTAATTGAATTATACTGCCGGCGAAATTTCATTCAACGGGGAATTGGAGACTAGCGGCTACTTGCCCTGTTTCAATTCGCGAACTATACGTCAGAGGCCTTCGCCTTCAACTCGACCACCAGGCCGTGAAACTCAGACGGTCCAACATTTTCTGAGACGTGGGTCTCTGCCCCTCCCCAAAGGACTTCGCCCGCTTTGGCCACCATATCCTTGGAGGTCCCGTCAGCGTAACTCAGCTTAAGTTGACCGTCCGCCAGCGGGTAGACAAAGTGATCGGGGTGCGAATGCGTTCCGATTTTCGCGCCGGGTGCGAAACGGACCTCGGCGACCCGCACCTGGTCATTTTCGAAAAGCACCGTGAAAATCTCCGGCGCCACCTCTGCCGGGTCCTGGGCGAACGCCTTTCCTCCCACAAGCCCCGCCAAACTCAAGAAAACAAACAACGTAACCGCCGTTACTCTTCTCATTTTCTGCTCCTTTTTTTCTTTGTGTCTGGTTTCTGGTGCCTGGCACATATTCTCATTTTTTCTTATCCAGGCACCATATTACCCCGCCGCGGCAGGCGATGAAGAGAAAAACGAAAGAGTAGAGGGCCGCCAGTTCGCCCTTGTTGATGGCCGGGAAAAACTCCGGGCCCGATTGGAACTTCCAGTGAAACTGGAAATAGGCCACGGCCATCTGGCCGCTCGAGAGAAAGGCCGCCAAGCGGGTCTAATAGCCCACCATGATCAGCACGCCGCCCACGAGCTCGATCAGCCCGCCAAACCAAAGTTGAGATCCCACCGCGGGCTGGAAATCACTCAGAATCCCGAGAATTTTCTGGGCCCCGTGAAATGAGAACATAACCCCCGCTGCGATGCGCAGTAACGCGTAGGCTTGATCGCTATACTTGGCCAGTGGGTTCATTCTTGGCCTCCCTTGGTTGATTATTAAATTATTCGCCGGTGCCTGGAACTGGTTTCATAAGTCCTTGTAACTGATTGTCGATAAAAGACTCATAGGAGGAAATAAACCTATGAGCCGAGCCGTATACTTAAGCCAGAAGCAATGGGAAAAGATTGAGCCACTGCTGCCAAAGTTAAAAAGCAGTGGGCGCCCCTGGAAAAATAACCGTTTGGTCTTGGAAGGAATCCTTTGGGTATTACGCAGTGGAGCCCGTTGGAAGGATTTGCCCAAAGAATACCCAAGCCCAAGTACTTGTTGGAGACGTTTGAAATTATGGGAAGAAGAAGGGGTATGGGACAAAATTTGGCAACACTTCATCAAACAATTGGACAAACGAAGAAAAATCCAATGGGCCCAATGCTTTATCGACAGCCATTTTGTAAGGGCTAAAAAAGGGGCTCTAAAGTCGACATTACAAGGCGTGGCAAGGGTTCGAAGCTCATGGTGGTGGCGGACAGCCAAGGAATTCCTTTGGCAGTGTCCTTTCACTTGGCCAGCCCAAACGAACAAACGCATGTCGATGAAGTCCTTAAAGGTTTGAGGAAACCGCCACAACATTTGATAGCAGACCCTGGTTATGATTCGGAGCCGTTGAGAATAAGACTTCGCGATCGTGGCATTGATCTGGTGGCTCCTGTAAGGCGTTGTAAATTTAAAAGTATCCAGGATGGACGCAAACTTCGGCGTTATCGCCATCGTTGGAAGATTGAACGAACCATGGCTTGGCTTGCACATTATCGTCGCTTGGTGATTCGATGGGAAGTTCATCATCAAAATTATGAAGCCTTTGTCAAAATTGCTTGTGCCTTAATCACTTGCAGATACTTATGAAACCAGTTCCTGGCACCTTACTGCTGCTCTGTCCCCTCTTTTTACTTTTTTTACAAAGGCCGGAAGTACTTTCTCAGCAGCCGTTTATGGACTGGCTGCGAAGGCGGGCCCAGCTGTATCGGGATCCGCCGCTGTGCGGGATCCTCTCTTCCATCCAGCGACAATAGCGCTTTCAAGAAAGCCGTGCCAATAATTTTCTCTGATTCCGGGCACAAGGGAGGGCGTCCTCCAAGCAGGAGTAGCGTGGGGTTGGTGTTGATTTCCCAAATTTGGGGCCTTCCGTCAAGCACGTCGTAATCGATCCGCCCGTAGTCGATCCGTGCGTAGCGAAAAATGTCAGCTAGAAACTTCTCGTGCGGATTTTCATGGATGTAGATTAGTTCCTCGTCGCATTTCTTAAGATGTGGCTCTGAAAGACGGACAATCCAGTCACTGGAATATTTGATGTGCTGAGGCAGGATCTGTCCGCCAATAAAAAAGGCTTCGTATTTCCGATAAGCTCCCCGAGCGTCAGACGCACCGCAGAATTCCACGATGAGCTTGTTGTCACGCACAGCGCCATCCCTGAGCATCTTTTCGATCGCTTTCTCAAGCTCCTCGGAATTTTTCAGAAGCCCGGAGTGAATCTGTCCATGTTCGTTCTCATCCCGGATGAACACCGGGAAACGCTCTGGCGTCCGGCATTCCGTCAGCCGATAGACATTGAAGGCATTCACGTCTCGTTGGTACAATCCCCGCAGAAGCTCGTAGCGCTTCATGGAGCGCGTCGGATGATTCAGAAGCCGGGAGGGTCCCAGGTAGGCTGCCAGCTCGGTCCAGATTTGGCAGGCGGTTTTGGCATTGTCAGGATTCAGCCGTTCAATATCAGAGAAAATATAAGTACCGCCGACAGTCGCACGCAATTTGAAAAGATCCTCGTAGCTTAAGAGCTTTAAGTGCGATTTCAAGTCAGATTCATGGAGTTTAAGGTAATGAGAAATTGTGTAGGTGTATTCGGCCTTAGCGAGGTAGAAAATCATCGTTTTGATTTTGTCCCCGGAAAAACTCCAGGGAACACGCGCAAAAATAAACAATGCCCACAAGATGCTTTCCACCCTCTGGGCTCTCAGCTTTTGTTCGTCCCGTACTTCTCGCGGCTCTAATTAATCCCCGCCACCGCCCATTGCGGCCTCCTTAATTTTTGAGGTTCTGCTATAAATACAGTCTCTTTATCTTCTACTTAAAGCTAGTCGGTGAATCTTGAAATGTCAAATCAAGAGATATCGCTTCGCCGGTGCCTGGAACTGGTTTCATAAGTCCTTGTAACTGATTGTCGATAAAAGACTCATAGGAGGAAATAAACCTATGAGCCGAGCCGTATACTTAAGCCAGTTAATACTAGGCTGTCCATGAGTAGGACGCCTACTTTAATCTTAACTCTAGGCTGTCCATGAGTAGGACGCCTACTTTATGACTTTATATTATATACTTTATACTGCGGCCAGACTGCCTGGCGCCTATTTGAATTTTGGAAACGGCGCGAGCATCGGGGTCTCGGCCTGATACCGCCGATAGGTGTCGCCAAAGGATTCGAGTAGGTTCCGTTCCTCAAAATAGATTCCAATAAGAATGTAGGCGGTCATTCCGACCGCAAAGAGAAGGTGGCCCACCGTCATGAGAGGCGCGGCCCAAAAAGCGACGAGGAATCCCAACATCAAAGGGTGCCGGGTGTAACGGTAGAGGACTGTGATTTTAAAGGGAACCGGCTTGTACGCTTCTCCCCTCCAATAGAGGTAAACCTGCCTCAGACCAAAGAGATCAAAATGGTTGATGAGGTAGGTCGAAAAAAGCACAAGGGCCCAGCCGAACCAAAAAAGAGCGCTGAGAAGAAAACCGAGGGGTGAGCCGCCCAAATCCCAAATGACCCTGGGAATCGGCTCCCAAAATCGGAAAAGTGCGATCAGGAGAAGCGAAGCGATGAGGACATAAGTGCTCCGTTCGGCCGGTTTCGGAATGAGGCGTGTCCACCACGCTTTAAAGGAGGGCCGGGCCATCACGCTGTGTTGAATTCCAAAAAGCCCGATCCAGAGGAGATTTCCAAGCCACGCCAGGAGCGCGCTTCCGAAGCCGGCCCGGTCCACGGATTTTGGAACCCAGAGATCGCCGACAAACCCGATCAAGTAAAGAAAGGTTCCGAAGAAAATGAGGTAAGCCGCAATCCCGTACGCCAGAGTTAAGTTCTTTTTCATGGTTTCCTCCACTCCTCCCCTTTTCCGCTGCCTGTTACCTATTTCTTTCAACCTTCATCCTGAAACCCTCGGCCCGTTCCCTGCTTCGCCGGGCACCTCATTCTACCCCCGTTCTCCCCGTTTTTCTCTGAAGGGAAACGATCATCTCTTTTTTCTCTTGAGCGTTCAACAGGTTCGTGCGACTCTTAGATCAACCATTGGTTAGTCACCCCCTAGAGGAGGAACAAGAATGAAAGTCAAAGCGATTTTCGTAGGGCTGTTGTTGGGCCTGGTTGCGGTATCGGGAATCTCTTATGCTGGAAAAGACTCGTCAGGTTCATCCACTGATCACGGAGCCCTCCAAGGATCAGGGAACACGGGTCGGACGACGTTTACGGAAGTTCATTCGGGCCGCTCCGTAACGGTTTCTTCCCACGTGGATAACACGGACGCGCAGAACGACGCCCACCCCTTTAGTTGATTTTCGGTCGTTCGCGTCAGTAAATCGGAGGCGTTACGGCGGGTGTCAGACGTTGAGTCCGGCACAAGCCGCAACGTCTTCTGGTTTTTAGTTCTTTTTTTCTAGCAGCTCTTCGATCTTCGCCTTGAGTTTCAGATAATCCTCGTCCCCCTTGAGGTAAAGGCCTCCGGGGTGGATATGGTGGATCATCCCCTCGCGGTCAATGAGAAAGCTCACCGAGGTCCACGCCCGGGGGCGTTCCTCCAGCCACCAGCGATTCAAGGTCTTCCAATCGTAGTCAATCGCCACGGGAAACTCAAAACCAAAGTCTTGAGCGAGCTCTTTGACCGTCTCTTGGTCGAACGGGGTTGAGCTTTTATGGTGATAAAGTCCTACCACTTCGAGCCCGGCGTCGTGATAGGTTTCATAAAATTCGTTGAGCGCCGCTGCGGAGGCGCGGCAGTAAGGACAAAAGGGCCCGGTCCAAAACCTCACCAAAACCGTCTTCCCTTTAAGGTCTTCCAGTCGAAGAGGCTCCGAATTGAACCAATCGGTCACCTCCCATTCCGAGGCCGGGGTCCCGATCAGTTCTTCCCCCCCGGCACTTTCCCCCTCCCCCGCCAAGCCGGCCATCGGCAAACTGCTTAAGAAAAGAACAAAAAGCAAAACCTTCATCTCATGCGTCCCGTGTGACGTCTCCTCTTCTGTTTGTAGGGCTCTTCCCGCCCTCGTCATTTTTTCTTATCCAGGCACCACATGACCCCACCGCGGCAGGCGATGAAGAGAAAAACGAAACAATAGAGGGCTGCCAGTTCGCCCTTGTTGATGGCCGGGAAAAACTGCGGGCCTATTTGGAACTTCCAGTGAAACTGGAAATAGGCCACGGCCATCTGGCCGCTCGAGAGAAAGGCCGCCCAACGCGTTTGGAAGCCCACCATGATCAGCAAGCCGCCCACGAGCTCGATCAGTCCGCCAAACCAAAGCTGGGATCCTACAGGCGGCTGGAAATCGCTCAGAATCCCTAGAATTTTCTGGGCTCCGTGAAATGAGAACATAAACCCCGCTACGATTCGCAGTAACGCGTAGGCCTGATCGCTATACTTGGCCAGTGGGTTCACTCTTAGCCTCCCTTGGTTGATTATTAAATTATTCGCCGGTGCCTGGCACCTAGACTGTTACTCGCTAATCAGATTAAGGTTTCCCTAACACGTGCCTCAGGCTTTGGCTCGGGGAATGTCACTTCCATCTGGCACCCGCCGCTACAGGAGGGAGAGGCTTGGCAATTAATCTGATTCCCCGAGACAACGACTTCACAGCTTCCATTCCCTCCGCAGAAGCAGCGAAATTCTCCCGAAACCATTCGGGCCGCGACATTCCTGACAACCGCCTTGCCTTTAGAGACTTTCTCAAAGACAAACCCCGGCTTTGCGGTCGCCTGATTCTTCCCGGAAAGCACAAAACCCTCCGGCGCTTTCTCACCCGTCGGAACCCACTTGGCCTGAGGGCTTGAGGGAGGAGCCTGTTCGGAACCCTCAGCCCCCGCCTTTCCGGCCCCGGGCCCTGGAAAGCTGGGACTTGGGGAGCCCGGACTGCCGGGCGCCTGTCCGCTCGATTCGGCAGCCTTTGCAGAGGCCAAACTGGCCTTGGCCGACCCCTGCTGTTCCACGGCAAAACTCGTATCCGGCGTCACAAGAAATAAGGAAAGAACCCCTCCTGCGGTAAGCCCAATCAAACTAAGATTTCTTTTCATCGGCTTTTCCTCCTTGTTTTTTTGTTGCTCTAAGATTACCTAACAAACGGTTCGGTCGCCAGCCTGGCACTTAATTATGGATTTACAACTGAAGACTTTTGTCGGTTTGGTCCAGGATTGCGATTAAATCGGGCCCCGTGATAAAACGCACGCCAGGGATCATCTCTTTTTCTTCAAGCCCTCTTTTTTTCATACAAGGAGTGCAGACATTGATTTCGCCCCCTTTTTTGAGGACCTCGTCGATGAGTTGCTTGAGCGGCTTAAAGGGAGCGCCGTTGTCGATATCGTCGGAGTAGCCCTTCACCGTAAGCCTCACTCCTTCGCTCGCAAGGGCCACGCGGACCTTGTGGCCGGCCTCAAGCGCCGCACTGATGAGCGTAAATCCCACCGTTGCTTTATCAATGTTATCCTTGGCATAAGCCACAAGAGCTGCGAGCTTCATTTCGCTTTCCCTCCTTCTATAAATTCGCCAGTGTCCGTAAGTAGGACGCCTACTATTCACAATGGTTGAAGGGGACTGTCCCCTGTTTACTGTTTACTTCCGTTTTAACGTCAGTTTCGGGACGGGACGAAACAATTCTCAAAAAATCTTCTGGGCGAGCGTGCCCCGGCACCACCAAGCGGGCTTAAAATTTGACACGCCAAATTATACCAGCCCGAAATCGCGAAATCCTTCTAAGAATTAAGATACGAGCGGAGGGGAGGGTGCTAGACTTAACCCGTGGCCTTTCAGAAATTCGTCACCGGCGAGTTCGCGGGCGGACTTCCCTATGTCCATTTGGGCGAGGGGCCCTCCACGCTCGTCATTTTCCCGGGAATGATCGATGCCTTTCGGAGCGTGGCTTCGATGCCCCGTTATGTCGCCGGGCTCATTCCCGGGGCGAAGCTCGAGCTCCTCGAGGACGGGGGCCGCGGCGTCTTTGAAGAGCGCAAGCGCGAGTTTGATTCCGCCGTGATTAACTTCTTGCGCGATTGATTAACAGGAGATTTGATGGAAGAAATCCCGCTCATTATGAATCGGGTCGCAGGCCAACGCTCTTGGCTGGCGCTTGGCCTGGAAGCCCTATTTCTCCAACCCCCCGGGTTATCGAAATCCGCTCATTGGTCTCCTGAGAAAATTGAGAAGGCGGTTTTAGCCTCCCTTGAAAAGGCGGAGCTTCGGGTCCGTCCTTATTTTACCGAAGGCTCCAGGTTTCCAGCCACCGTTGCCAAGAGTCTCGCGAAAGAGGGGAAACGACTCATTATTGCAGCGGGAGGAGACGGAACGATTAATGAAGTGGCCAACGGTCTTGTGGGGACCGAAACGCGTCTTGGAATTATTCCGCTCGGCACAGCGAATACCTTTGCAAACGAACTCGGCATTCCTTTATCCGTCGAAGCCGCGGCTCAGGTGATTCGGAACGGACATGAAAGAACCGTCGACGTGGGAAAGGTGGGGGGGCGTCACTTCGTCATGGGCGCGGGTCTTGGTTTTGACGCGGAGGTGATTCGGAAAGTGCCGCCTGACTTGAAACGTTTCTTGGGTCAGCTCGCCTATCTCCTCATAGGAAACGCGACGGCCCTCACCTATTCCTTCCCGGAGCTTGTCGTTGACGTTGAACCGGCCGCCCCAGAACACACCGGCTACCTTGTGATTGTTTCCAATGCACGATTTTATGGCGGCTCTTTTCGGGTCGCACCCCGGGCTTCCCTCGAGGACGGGCTTCTGGACGTCCTGGTGATGAAACGCAAGAAAATCTGGAATTTGTGGGCGTACGCAGCGACAACTCGCTACGGGGATGTGACGAAGTTGCCTGATGTGGAATATTTCCAGTGCCGGCGGGTGGAGATCTCAAGCGACCCGCCCGTCCCCATTCACGTGGACGCCGAACTTGCGGGCGAGACCCCCTGCGAATTTGAGTGCGTTCCTGCCTCGCTTCGCGTGATCGTTCCGTGAACTTTACCTCTCTCCCTCAAAGGGGACTGTCCCTGCCGGCCCGCCGATCGACGAGGCGCGCGAAGGCGTAGCAAAGGAAGAAAACGGCGAGGCCGATCAGTGAGCCCCATAAGATGTAGTAGGGCCAGGGGCCGAGGTGATCGAGAAGGCTCGGCCGCTCGGGTTTCGCGGCCAAATAGGCGAAGTTTGTTCCAAAAATCCAATTGAAGATTCCGATGAAGAAGAGGTAAACGTTGGACGCAAGCCACACCCGCCAGACGGAACCGGAAGTGAGCTCTAACCTCCCTCGCGCCAAAAGATAAACGGCGCTCAGCGCGACTCCTGAGTGGCTCAGAAAAAACCTCGTCCAGTTGTAGCTTGGGAACCCTTGAGCGAGGTCAGGCGTCAGAAGGGCCTGCGTACTTCCGCCTAATCCCCAAAAGAATGCAACTTCTCCGACAAATCGGTTCCTTGCGAGAAGGGCCCAGGCCACTAAAAAGATCGCCAAGTCGCAAGGATGAAGGGGTAGCACCATCAAACCTTCGCGGGTTGCAAGGAGGAACCAAGAAATGACTTCGTTAAAAACGAGGACCGCGGCCACGGCGCAACAGAAGATCCGGTCGTCGCCCGGCCTCCGCAGGCGTCTTACGCCCAGCACAAGAGCCGCTCCGGCGGCGACCGTGAGCGCTAAGACCGCGAGATGGTCTGGCCCAAACGGCTGGAAGAGAGATTGAGTTGGTTCCACAAATAA
>Ga0247727_10001683_pt1 | contig 51831 bp, 39 predicted proteins | sample WisWelCaveWW1625_FD_202498 | JGI IMG/M metagenome (GOLD analysis project Ga0247727, IMG submission 202498) | Biofilm microbial communities from Wishing Well Cave, Virginia, United States - WW16-25 | ecosystem: Environmental > Aquatic > Deep subsurface > Groundwater > Cave microbial mat | place... | reverse complement strand
CCGCCCCGGGGAGGGTTCCGGGGCCCACCCCGGGGGGGGGGGGGGGGGGGGGGGGGGGGGGCCCCCCCCCCCCGGGGGGGGGGGGGGGGCTCAATCCGGCCGCCCCCGCGACGTACGCGACGCTCCAGCTCAGCGGCGGATTCATGCCCGATCCGAGCGTCACCCGGGTGACCGCCGGCGGCGGCCAGACGGTGAACGTCGGCGGCTGCAGGGTCGGGAGCGTCGCCAGCGCTCCGGATGTCAAGCTGCACTACTCCGGCAACGGCTCGCGCACGCTGTACATCTACTCCACGTCGGACCAGGCCGACGTCACGCTGTTGATCAACATGCCCGACGGCACGTGGCGCTGTGACGACGACAGCTTCGGCAACCGGAACCCGATTCTGGTTCTTGGGAACGCGCCATCGGGCCGCTACGATATCTGGGTCGGCACCTTCGGCGGGGGCACCGCGCCCGCGCGGCTCCTGATCTCGGAGATCAACCCCCGCTAGCCGCGGTCCGCGCCGGAGCGGTGGGTAGGTCCTTGACGGCGTGACCACCACGGACCGTGCCACGTCGGCCGCCATGCGCTGGGCCGCACTCGTCTCGGGCGCGATGATCACGTTCCAGGTCGCGAGCAAGGCGACCCGGGACGCGCTGTTCCTCTCCAACTTCGACGTCACCTCCCTGCCGGCGATGATGACCGGGGCCGCGATGGTCTCGATCGTCACGGCCCTCGGCGCGTCCCGCGCGATGACGCGGTTCGGTCCCGGCCGCGTGGTGCCGGTCCTGTTCGTGGCAAGCGCACTGCTGCAGTTCCTGGAGTTCGCCTTCGTGGAGCAGTTCCGGCGGCCCGTCGCGGTGGCCGTATACCTCCATTACAACGCGATCGGCGCGCTGGTCATCTCCGCGTTCTGGTCCATCATCAACGAACGATTCGACCCGCGCACGGCCAAACGGGTGGTCGGGCCGGTGGGCGCGGCGGGCACGGTCGGCGGCCTGCTCGGCGGCCTGCTGGCCGAGCGCGTCGCCGCGATCGGCACGGTGGTGGGGATGCTGCCGCTGCTCGGCATCGTGCACCTGCTGTGCGCGGCGATGGTGCTCAACGTGCACGGCGCCGGTGTGTTCCGCCGCGCCACAGCCCCCCCACCCCCCTCCCCCCCGCGCCCCGCCCGGCCGCCCGCCGCGACAGCACCGGCGCGCTCCGGTCTCAAGGTCCTCGCCACGACGCCGTACCTGCGGCTGTTGGTCGCGTTGGTGGTTCTGGCCACCATCGCCGAGGGTGCCCTCGACTACGTGTTCAAGTTCGAGGCGAAGACGGAGTACGGGAGCGGCCCCGCGCTGCTCCGGGTGTTCGCGCTGTTCTACACCGGGATAAGCCTGCTGAGCTTCGCCGCGCAGAGCCTGCTGAGCCGCCCGGCGCTCGAGCGCATCGGCCTGGCGCGGACCGCAGGCACGCTGCCGTGGACGGTCGCCGTGGGCGGCGGGATCGCGCTCGCGGCCCCGGGCCTGATCGGCGCGGCGCTCGCGCGTGGCGCCGAAGCCGTCGCCCGCAACTCGCTCTATCGCGCCAGCTATGAGCTGCTGTTCACGCCGCTGCCCCCGGCCGAGAAACGGGCCACCAAGCCGCTGGTGGACGTGGGCCTGGTGCGCGTCGGCGACATGATCGCCGCCGGCCTGGTCCAGGCCGCCATCGTGCTGCTGCCGCACGGCGCGAACACCGCGCTGCTGGTGCTGGCGGTGGTGGCCGCGGCGGCGGGCATCGCGCTCACCTTCGACCTCCACGCCGGGTATGTGGCGACGCTGGAGCGCAGCCTCGTGAACCGCGCCGTGCTGCTCGACCTGGACGACGTGGCCGACGAAACCACCCGGACGACGATGATGCACACCATCGGGTTCGTCGGCAGCGGCGCGGTGCCCATCGCCGCGCTGGTCGCCGCGGCGGGCGCGGCCGAGTCTGGCGCGGAACCCGCGGCCACTCCGACCGACGTCTCACGGCCGGGGATCGCCATCGCCGCGAGCGCGCCGACCCGTCCGACTGACCCGCTGCTGGCCCGCGTACTCGAGCTGCGCTCGCTCGACGCCGCCCGCGTGCGTGCCGCGCTGAGCCAGCCGGTGGACGTGGTCACGGCCGCCCACGTGATCCCGCTGCTCGCGTGGGACGACGTCGCCAAGGACGCGCTCGCCGCGCTGCGCACCGCCGCGCCCGCGATCACCGGCCAGCTCGCCGACGCGCTGCTCGATCCCGAGCAGGACTTCGCGGTGCGGCGGCGCATCCCGTCCGTGCTCGCCGAGGCCGGCACGGAACGCGCGCTGTTCGCGCTGCTGCAGGGGCTCGAGGACCGGCGGTTCGAGGTGCGGTTCCGCTGCGGCCGCGCCCTCGCCCGGCTGACGCGCGCGCACCCCGAGCTGGGCGTGCCGCAGGACCGGGTCGTAGCCGCCGTGCTGCGCGAGGCGGCCGTGGACCGCGAGGTGTGGCAGAGCCAGCGCCTGCTCGATCAGCCCGACGACGACGACACCGCGTTCGCGGACGCCGTCATCAGGGACCGCGCCTCGCGCAGCCTCGAGCACGTGTTCACGATGCTCGCGCTGTTCCTGCCCCGGCAGCCGCTCCAGATCGCCTTCAAGGCGCTGCACTCCGGCGACAAGCAGCTCAACGGCACCGCCCTCGAGTACCTCGAGACCAGCCTCCCACCGGCCGTGCGCGAGAAGCTCTGGCCGTTCCTCGACGACCGCCGGGGCCAGCGCGAGCGCCCGGCGCGCAGCCGCGAGGACATCGTCGCCGAGCTGCTGCAGTCCCGCGGCGACCTGGGCCGCCCGTCCGATCCGCGCCGCGGCCCTTCCGGCGGCTGACTTGCGCCCGCCGCCTTGCGGCGGCACGTTTTGGCGAGTCTCCGCTCAAAAGGACCCTTGGTGCTCGGGCGCTCCGCCGCTGCCCTGCTGCTCGCCCTGACCCTTGCTTCGCCGGCCCTCGCCCAGCGCGACACGACGGTCGTCGCCGGTGCTCACTACCGCCGCGGCGCCCTGCACCGGTTCCTGTTCGGCACCGACTACCGGTCGCTGTGGACCACGCCCGTTTCGGCGCCAGTGCTCGATCTCACGCGCTACGGCGGCGGCCTCACCCCGACGACGGCCGGGGGCGGCTTCCAGACCAAGTCGCTGCGGTTCCGCGGCGCCGACGGGTTCCTCTACGGCTTCCGCTCCGTGGACAAGGACCCGAGCATCGTGCCGCCCGAGCTCGACGACACGTTCGTCGAGGACCTCATCAAGGACCAGACCAGCTCCCAGCACCCCGGCGCGCCGCCCGTCGTCGCGGCGCTCATGGAGGCCGCCGGCGTTCTGCATACCGAGCCGATGCTGGTGATTCTGCCCGACGACCCCGCGCTCGGCCAGTTCCGCGAGCGGTTCGCCGGCACCCTGGGCTTCCTCGAGCGTCGGGCGGTCGTGCAGCCGGGCGTTCCTCCGTTCGCCGGGGCGCGGGAGATCATCAACACCGACTCGCTGGCCGCGCGCCGGCAGCGCGGGCCGGACCACCGGGTGGATGAGCGCGCGTATCTCGCCGCGCGGCTCGTGGACATCCTCATCGGTGACTGGGACCGCCACCGCGGCCAATGGACGTGGGCGCGCTTCAGCGACCAGCGGCCCACGTCCTGGGTGCCGATCCCCGAAGATCGCGACCAGGCGCTCGTCCGCTTCGACGGCCTGATGCTGGGCGTGGCCCGTTCGAACGTCGCACCCCAGCTCGTCAACTACGGGGAACGCTTCGCCGGTATCGTCGGCCAGACGTGGAACGGACGCGACATCGACCGCGAGTTCCTCACGCCGCTCGCGGCGTCCGTCTGGGACAGCGTCGCCGCCGATGTGCAGCGCCGGATCACCGACTCCGTGATCGATGCGGCCGTGGGCCGCATGCCGCCGGAGTGGCACGCGCTCGACGGTCCGCGGCTGGCGCGCGCGCTGCGGGCCAGGCGCGACCACCTCGGCGCCGAAGCGCGGCGGTTCCACGGCCTGCTGTCGCGCGAAGCCGAGCTGCACGCGACCAATGCCGCCGAGGACGTCGCGACCGTGCGCGAGGCGGACGGCTCGCTCACGGTGCGCATGGCGCGACGTGGAGACGCCGCCCCGTACGCCGCCCGGCGGTTCATCGCCGGGGAGACGGAGGAGCTGCGCCTCTACCTGTACGGCGGCGAGGACCGGGTGGTCGTTACCGGCAACGGACCGGGCCGCATCACCGTACGCGTGGTCGGCGGAGGGAACGCGGTGGTCGCGGACTCGTCCCGCACGGGCAACGTCACCCTGTACGCGTCGGGCGGCGACCGGGCCGAGGGCGTTCGGCGCGTGCCCGTCGAGCGCGAGGAGTACGACCCGCCCGGTCGCCCCTCGGGTCGGCCGCAGCGTGACTGGGGGCGCTGGACGGTCCCGCAGAGCTGGGTGGCGTTCGGCCCGGACCTCGGGGTGTTCGCCGGGGCGGGGCTCGCGAGCACGCGGTACCGGTTCCGCCACTACCCGTACGGCAATCGATGGGGCATCCGCGCCGGCTACGCCACGTCGGCCAGCACGTTCCGCATTGCGGTGGACGGCACGATCTATCGGGAGGCCTCGCACGCGCACGTCGAGCTCTTCGCGCTCGCCTCAGGCATCGAGGTGCTCCACTACCACGGCCTCGGCAACGACACCCGCCGCACCCAGCCGAGCGCGTACTACCGGGTCACCCAGCAGCTGTACCGGCTGCAGGGCGTGCTGGTGCTGCCCCTGTCCCCACAGGTCCGGTTCAGCGTCGGGCCCACGGTCGCCTTCAGCCACACTGAGGCTCAGCCCGGGCGCATCATCGCGGACAGCCAGCCGTACGGCGCCGCCGATTTCGGGTCGGTGGGGCTGACCGGCGCGTTCTCGGCCCGGTCGGACGTGCGCGATTCGACGCGGCTCAGCCTGCGCGGCGCCAGCCTGACGGTATCCGGCGCCGCGTACCCGGACGTGTGGGACGCCCGACGCGCGTACGGAGAGGTCACGGCCGTCGCGACCGCGCACATCACGGCGCGCGGGGCCCCGTTCCGGCCGACGCTGGCCTTCCGCGCCGGCGCGAAGCAGGCGCTGGGCACCTACCCGTTCCATGCCGCCGCCTTCATCGGCGATGCGGCCACGGTGCGACTGGGCCGCAAGAACCGCTACGGCGGCGAGGCCGCGGCGTGGGGCGGCTCGGAGCTGCGGCTCCGGCTCGGCCGCCACGGGATCCTGGTGCCGGGCGACCTCGGGGTCTTCGGGCTCGCCGACGCGGGCCGCGTATTCGTGGACGGCGAGTCGTCCGACACATGGCACACCGCGGCTGGCGGCGGCGTCTGGCTTTCGTTCGCGCGCCCGGGCAACCTGCTGGCCGTGGCGGTGGCCGCGAGCCGCGAACGTACGGCCCTGTACGTTTCGGCCGGATTCGCGTACTGATTCGTTGTGACCGCCGTCGCCGCACCGCCCCCGCCAGCCGCCCGCGCCGAGCCCCGGGACAGGGGTCCCGGCGCGCCGCCTGCCCGGGCCTCCATATCCCTGCCGGCCGACCTGCTGGCGCAGTCGTGCCGCCGGGTCGCCATCGTCGCCACGGTCTTCGCGTCGCTGTTCGCGGTCGCGATCATCCTCAACAACGTCATCCTGCACGCCTACATGGGGCGTGCGCCAGGACTCGAAGCGTGGCCGATGCCGGGCAACCTCGTCGCCGGCCTCGGAATCGGCGCGTCGGTAGTCATGGTGTGGGTGGCGGGCAGGCTGTCGAGCCGCCCAGCCCGGCTGCTCGACGTCGGGCTCGTGTACATGGTCGTGATCGCCGGCCTGACCGCGTACCTGGTGCAGTACCGGCCCATGGTGGCGCCGCTCCGGGTGTCCTGGGTCTGCGTCGCGATCCTGCTCTATCCGGCCATCGCCCCGAACACGCCCAAGCGCACCCTGGTCGCCGCCCTGGTGGCCGCGTCCATGGATCCCCTGTTCTTCCTGGTGGCCCGCTCGCGCGGCTTCACCGCGCAGATCGAGACGGTGAGCCTGCTGTGGATGTTCCTGCCCAACTACCTGTGCGCCGCCGCGTCCGTCGTGTCGGCCACGGTGATCCGCGGCCTCGGCCAGCAGGTCAAGGCGGCGCGCGAGATGGGCAGCTACCGCCTCGGCCGGCGCATCGGCGAGGGCGGGATGGGCGCGGTGCACCACGCCGAGCACCGGCTGCTGGCGCGGCCGGCGGCCGTGAAGCTGATCCGCGCCGAGCTGCTGGCCGCGGGCCAGAGCCGCAAGGTCGCGCTCGAGCGGTTCCGGCGTGAGGCGCAAGCGGCCGCGCTGTTGCGCTCGCCGCACACCATTCAACTGTATGACTTCGGCGTCACCGCGGACGGCACGTTCTACTACGCCATGGAGCTGCTCGACGGCGTGTCGTTCGAGACGTTGGTGGAGCGATTCGGCCCGGTTCCCGCGCCGCGCGCCGTCCACCTGATGCTGCAGGCGTGCGAGTCCCTCGCGGAGGCGCACGCGAAGGGCCTGATCCACCGCGATATCAAGCCGTCGAACCTGTTCACCTCGCGGCAGGGCTTGCAGGTGGACTTCGTGAAGGTGCTCGACTTCGGCCTCGTGAAGTTCGACACCGGCGCGGACCGGCCGTCCACGATCACCGCGCCGGAGATCGCCACCGGCACGCCCGCGTTCATGGCGCCGGAAGCGGCGCTCGGCGAGCGGAAGGCGGACCACCGGCTGGACCTCTACTCGCTGGGCTGCGTGCTGTACTGGCTGCTGACCGGCCAGCTGGTGTTCGAGGGGTCGAGCCCGATGCGGGTCATGACCAGCCACATCAGCGATCCGCCGGTGCCGCCGTCGAAGCGCACCGAGCTGGAGGTTCCTCCGGAGCTCGACGCCGTGGTGCTCGCGTGCCTCGCCAAGAAGCCGCAGGACCGGATCGCCACGGCGCTCGAGCTGGCCGAGCGGCTGGCCGCGATCCCCCTCGCCCAGCCATGGACCGACAAGCAGGCGCGTCGCTGGTGGGAGACGCACCTGCCGGAAGGCCCCGCGCCCTGCGACACCTGCGACCAGGGCACCATCCAGAAGCAGGTGTCGGAGGGCGCGGCGTGAGCGCGGCACCGGCCGCCGCGGATCGCGCCTCCCCGCTCGACCGCTTCCTGCGCCTGTTCACCGACGTGCGCGCGGGCGAGGGCGGCACGGCGCTGCTCCTGTGTCTGAACGTGTTCCTGCTGCTCAGCTCGTACTACATGGTCCGTGTGCTGCGCGAGCCGCTGATCCTCGCCGGTGGCGGCGTCGCGGTGAAGAGCTACTCGGCTGCGGGGCAGGCCGCGTTGCTCCTGGTCCTCGTGCCCGCCTACGGCGCCCTTGCCGGCCGCCTCCCGCGGCGGCGCCTGATCGTGGCCGTCACGGCTTTCTTCGTCGCCTGCATGCTGGGCTTCTACGCGCTCGCGCGGCTGCGGGTGCCGATCGGCGTGCCGTTCTTCCTGTGGGTCGGCGTGTTCAACCTGATGGTCATCGCCCAGTTCTGGTCGTTCGCCAACGACGTCTACACGACGGGGGAAGGCAAGCGGCTGTTCCCGGTCGTGGCCTTCGGCGGCTCGGCGGGCGCCGTGATCGGCAGCTGGCTCGCCGGACGGCTCATCGAGCCGATCGGGCTGCACGAACTGCTCCTTGTGGCCGCGGTCTTGCTGGTCTCGGCCACCGCGATCACCGTGACCGTGGACGCTCGCGAGCGGCGGCGTACGGAGGCCAAGGCTGCCGCCCTGATGACGAGCGGCACCCTGCCGGCCGCCACGGCCCAGTTCCGCCACGACACCGGCGAGTTCAAGGCCGTGACCGCGAGCGAGACCTACGCGAAGGCGAGCGGTCAGTTCAAGGTCGTGAAACCGGGGTTGACCGAGCGGGACGAGGTCAAGGCGACGAAGGGCCCCTTTGCGCTGGTGCTCGGGAGCCCCTACCTCCTGCCGATCGCGCTGCTCATCCTGCTGCTCAACTGGGTCAATACGGCCGGCGGGTACATCCTCGACGCAACGATCGCCCGCGCGGCGGCCGCAGGCGCGACGGAAGGCCGCAGCGAACAGGCGATCATTGGCGCCTTCTACTCCGGCTACCTCACCGTCATCAACCTGCTCAGCCTGGCGCTCCAGCTCTTCGTCGTCTCGCGCGTGCTCAAGTACTTCGGCGCCCGCGTCGCCCTGCTCGTGCTGCCGTGCATCGCCCTCGCCGGTTACGCGGTCCTCGCCTTCGCGCCGGTGCTGGCGCTCGTACGGTGGACGAAGACGGTCGAGAACGCGACGGACTACTCGCTCCAGAACACCCTGCGCGCGGTGCTGTTCTTGCCTACCACGCGCGAGGAGAAGTACAACGCCAAGCAGGCCATTGACGGCTTCTTCGTGCGGGGTGGCGACATGCTCCACGCCGGGCTGCTGTACGCGGGCACGACTTGGCTGGCGATGCAGCCGCGCCACTTCGCAATGGTGAACCTGGTGCTCGTTGCGGCCTGGCTCGCGCTCGCCGTGGTCATCGGCCGCCGCTACGAGAGGCTGGCCGCCGCCGCGGCATCGTAGCAGCGCGACCAGCCGGGCCGGACTCCGCGCGAAGTGACCCCTCCAGCAGAACCGTCTTATTCTCCGTAGCTTCCAGCGTCACACGGACGGCATACGTCGCAGACCTATTACATCGCTCCTGACTCATGACTCATAGCTCATAACTCATAGCTCATCACCCATCACTCATCAGGTCCGATGACCCGCGACGAAGCCCTGAGCCTGATGCACGAGTACACCGCCTCCGACTCCCTGCGGAGGCACATGTACGCGGTGGAGGCGGCCATGCGCGCCTGCGCGCGGCGGTCCGGCGAAGACGAAGACACGTGGGGCCTGGTCGGCCTGCTCCACGACTTCGACTACGAGCGCTGGCCCAACGAGGCCCACAGCCCCACCGAGGGCCACCCCGCCGAGGGCGTCCGGCTGCTGGCGCAGCGCGGGCTCCCGGAGCCCTTGCAACGCGCGATCCTCGGTCACGCATCCTATTCGGGAGTGCCCCGCGACACCCCGATGGCCCGCGCCCTGTTCGCCGTGGACGAGCTGTGCGGGTTTCTCGTGGCTTGCGCTCTGGTCCGGCCGAGCAAGAGCCTGGCCGACCTGGAGGTCAGCTCCGTGAAGAAGAAGCTCAAAGACAAGGCGTTCGCGCGCGGCGTGAACCGCGACGAGGTCCGGCAGGGCGCCGAGGAGCTCGGCGTCGACCTGGACCAGCACATCCAGTTCGTCCTCGAGGCCCTGCGGCCGGTCGAGCACTCGCTCGGGCTCGGCGCGGCGGGCTGAGGCGTGGACTCAACACCCCGGCCCCGCCCTGCGTACATCTGATCAGGAACCGGATGCCGCCTTGGCGGCCCGGGCAGCCGCCGGGCACCGGGAGGCGTTCGGGGAGCTGGTTCAGCGCTACCAGGCCGCCGTGCGGCGGGTGTGCCGTGCGGTGACGGGGGACGATCACGATGCCGACGACGCCGCCCAGGACGCGTTTGTGTCGGCGCTGGACCGGATCGAGACGTACGATCGGACGCGGCCGTTCGGCCCCTGGCTGATGCGGATCGCCGCCAACGCGGGGATCGACCTGCTGAGGCGGCACGCGGTGCGGAAGGCGGTCACGCTCGACGAGGCTCTGGTGGCCGGCGGTCCGTCGCCCGCGATCGACGCCGGCCGCGCCGAGCTGCGCGAGCGCATCCGCGCGGCGCTGGCCCAGCTGCCCGAACGGCAGCGGATCGCGGTGGCGCTGTTCGATCTCGAAGGCTACGCCCACGCCGAGGTCGCGAAGGTGCTGGGGGTGCCGGAAGGCACTGCGCGCAGCGACGTGTTTCACGGGCGGCGCCGGCTGCGGGAGCTGCTCAAGGTGTACGACCCCGCGTTGGAGCGGGAGGAGGAGGCGGAATGAAGCTGAAGGATCTGCTGCGGAACCTGCTGAGCCCGGCCGACGACGGCCGCGCGTTCACGGAGGCCGTGCTGCTGCGCGCCTCGGGCGCCCTGTACCGCCGCCGGGCCGGAACGGCCGGCGAGCCGGTGCTCGGGTGGCTCGAGCGCTGGGCACGCCCGTGGGTGATCGCCGCCCTGATGGGCGCCGCGATGCTGGCGCTGGTCCCCGCGTTGCCGCGTGACGTTCCGCCGCCGAGCGGTACGCACGCCCTGTCGGCCGATGCCGTCACGGCGCTGCTGCCGGTGGACGTGGCCGCGACCGTGATCGACTACGAGGAGCGCTGATGCTTCCGACATCCAAGGTGCAGGCGATCGGCCTGCTGGTCGCGGTGGCCGTGGCGGGGTTCGCCAGCGGCGCCGCCACGATCACCTGGGCGGGCGAGAAGGATGCCCGCGACCGCCGCTGCGAGCGGCGCTCGTACTCCGGGATGCTGCAGCAGGAACTCGGCCTCTCGGACACCCAGCGCGACTCGCTGCGCACGCTGCTGCGCAACCACCGCCCGCGGATGCGCGCCACGATGGAGATGATCCGCCCCCAGATGGACTCGCTGCGCGCCGAGATGCGCGCCGAGGTCCGCGCCGTCCTGACCCCGGCCCAGCAGGCCGCCTACGACAACCTGCTAGCCCGCGAGCGCGCCGAGCGCGCCCGGGCGGACAGTGTGAGCAATGCGCAACGTCACGATCATGAGGAAGAGTAGGACCCTGCGGCTCGCCGCCGCGCTCGTTGTTTTCGTCGCCGCCCCTGCCCGTGCCCAGATGCCGGCGCGGACCGTGACCCTGAACGAGGCGCTCGAGCTCTCGCTGCGTCACTCGCCGACCATGGTGCGCTCGCGCCAGGACGTGCGGGTCGCCGGCGCGCAGGAGCGTCAGGCGTTCGGCGCGTTCCTGCCGAGCCTGACCGGCACGGCCAATACCAGCAAGTCGGGCGCCCAGCGCATCGACGCCACGACCGGCCGCCCGGTGAGCACCGGGATTCCGTACAACGACTCGTACGGGCTCAGCAGCAGCCTCGACCTGTTCACGGGGTTCCGGCGCGGCGCCAATCGCGCCTCCGCCCAGGCCACGACGGGGCAGCGCGAAGCGACGCTGCTCCGGCAGGAATACGCCACGGCGCTCGCGACCAAGCAGGCGTTCTTCAATGCGCTCGCCGCGGCCGAGCTGGTCACGGTGGCGGAGACCCGGCTGCGCCGTGCCCGGGAGCAGCTCAATCTCACGAGCGAGCGGCTGCGCCTCGGCGCCACCACGCGCTCGGACTCGCTCGCGGCCCGCGTCGAGTACGGCAATGCGCAGCTCAGCGTCATCACCGCGCAGAACGACCTGCGCAACACCCAGGCCACCCTGGCGCGGCAGATCGGCGTCGAGGGCGTGGTCGCCCCCGTGCCGGACACCGCCCTCGAGAGCCGGGTGCAGAACCTCGACACCGCCGCGCTGCGCCGCGAGGCGCTGGGCGGCGCCCCCACGGTGCGCGAGGCCGAGGCCAGTGTCTCCGCCGCGCGCGCGTCGGTGCGCGCGAGCCGCGCCGCCTACATGCCGACGCTCAGCCTCAGCGCCAACACGAACTGGGCGCGGGCCGACACGTCGTTCTTCGGCGGCGGGCAGTTCACGCGCTCGTGGTCGCTTCGGCTCGCGATGAACTACCCGATCTTCAACGGGTTCCAGCGCGAGACCCAGCTGGTCACCGCCGACGCCAACGCGACGTCGGCCGAAGCGAGCCTGCGCGACGCGCGACTCCAGATCGAGGCGCAGCTCACCCAGGCCTTCGCCGCGCTCGAAGCCGCGGCCGCGCGCACCGACATCGCGCGCGTGTCCGTGGCCGCGGCCGAGGAGGGCCTCCGGATGCAGCGCGAGCGCTACCGGCTCGGCGCCGCGACGAACGTCGAGGTGCTCACGTCGCAGGTGTCGCTCGACCAGGCCATGGTGGACCTGGTCCGCGCCCGCTACGACTACCTGGTCGCCCGCGCCCAGATCGAGGCGTACGTGGGGCACGGGCTGTGATCGCGACCGCCGTCCAGAACCAGCCGCGCGCGACCGACCCGGCCGCCCCCGGCGGCCCGGTCATCCACACCCGCGGGATCACCCGGGAGTACGTGCTGGGCGCGGAGACCGTGCGCGCCCTGCGCGGCGTGGGCCTCGACATCTGGCGCGGCGAGTTCGTGGCGATCATGGGGCCCTCGGGCTCCGGCAAGTCCACGCTCATGAACCTCATCGGCTGCCTGGATACGCCGACGGCCGGTGACTACTGGCTCTCCGGGCAGAAGGTCTCGGAGCTCAACGACAACGCGCTGGCGCGCATCCGCAACCGCGAGATCGGGTTCGTGTTCCAGACGTTCAACCTGCTCCCGCGCGCCACCGCGCTGCACAACGTCGAGCTGCCGCTGATCTACGCCGGCGTGCGGTCCCGGGCCCGCCACGAGCGGGCGAAACGCGCCCTCGCCGACGTAGGCCTCGCCGACCGCATGGGACACCGGCCCAGCGAGCTGTCGGGCGGCCAGCGCCAGCGCGTCGCCATCGCGCGCGCGCTGGTGACGGAGCCCTCGATCCTGCTCGCCGACGAGCCGACGGGCAACCTCGACTCGGTGACCGGCGAGGAGATCATGGCCCTGCTCGAGACGCTGCACGACCAGGGCCAGACCATCATCGTGGTCACCCACGAGCACGACATCGCCGCGCACGCGCGGCGAACGATTCACATCAAGGATGGACTCATCGACCGCGACACGGCGGCAGAAGGACGGGAGTAACGCGATGAACCGCATCACGAAGGCCGCCCTCGCGACTGCGCTGCTGCTCACGGCGTGCAAGGAAGAGGCGGCCCCGCCGCTCTACGAGCCGGTCGCCGTCACGCGCCGCGACATCGTCGTGGCCGCCGAGGCCGCCGGCACGGTCGAGCCGATCCTCGTCGTCGAGGTGAAGTCCAAGGCCTCGGGCGAGATCACCGACCTCCGGGCCGAGACCGGCGACATCGTCCAGCAGGGTGAATTGCTCGTCCAGGTGGACCCGCGCGACCCGCGCAACCAGGTCACGCAGGCCGTGGCCGACACGGCCGTGGCCCGCGCGCAGCTGGCCAACGCCGAGTCGCAGAAGCGGCGCGCCGAAGGGCTCCACCGCGAGCAGCTCATCTCGGAACAGGAGTTCGAGCAGGCCAACCTGACGTACGCCAACGCCCGCGCTGCTCTGGTTAGGGCCGAGCGGGCGCTGCAGCTGGCCGAGATCCAGCTGCAGGATACCGAAGTGCGGGCGCCGATCACCGGCACGATCATCGAGAAGACCGTCGAGCGCGGCCAGATCATCGCCTCGGCCACGAGCCAGGTCTCGGGCGGCACCACGCTGCTACGGATGGCCGACCTCACCGAGGTGCAGGTGCGCACCCTGGTGGACGAGACCGACATCGGCAAGATCAGCCCCGGACAGCGGGCGACGATCACCGTGGACGCGTACCCCAACCAGCCGTTCCAGGGCCGGGTGCTCAAGGTCGAGCCGCAGAGCACGACCAGTCAGAACGTGACGATGTTCCCGGTGCTGATCCGGATCGCCAACGAGGAGGGCCGCCTCCGGCCCGGCATGAACGCCCAAGTCGAGATTCACATCTCCGAGCAGCGTGGCGTGCTCGCGATTCCCAACGCCGCCCTCCGGACCCAGCGCGACGTGTCGTCCGCGGCGGCGGTCCTCGGCCTGGACCCGCGCGTGGTCGAGCAGACGCTCGCCCGCGCCGACAGCCAGCGCGGTCCGGAAGTCGCCCGCGGTCAGACCGGCCAGTCGAGCCAGGGCGGCACCGCGGCGCCGACGGGCGGCGGCCAGCGGCCAGCGGCCGCCGTGCCCGCAGTGCCCGCGCCGCGCCGCGAGGCCGCGCCCGCGCCGCCCGGCGGCGCGCCGCAACAGGGTGGTGATCAGGCCTCGGGCACACGGCCGCAGGGCCAGCGAGGCCAGGGCGGCCCCGGCGGTCCGGGCGGTTTCCAGATGCCGCTTCCCGAAGGCGTGACGCAGGAGATGGCGACCGAGATCCGCCGCAAGCGCCAGGCGGGCGAGGCGCTCACACCGGCCGAGTCCACGGCGAGCTCGCGGATGCGCGAGCACTTCCAGCGGCTCCGCGACAGCGGCCAGCTGCCGAGCTTCGGCGCGCCGGGCGGGCAGCAGGGCGGTCAGCAGCAGGGCGCCCAGCAGCCGGCCGCCGCGCAGGGAGCGCAGCAACAGGGCGGCGGTCCGGGCGGGTTCCAGCTGCCGTCCGGCGTCACGCAGGAAATGATGACGGCGATCTTCACCAAGATGCGCAGCGGCCAGCAGCTGACCGCAGCCGAGCAGGCCGTGATGACCCGGATGCGGGCCCAGATGAGCGGCGGTAACAACCGCCGCCGCTTCGGCGCGAACAACAACTTCCAGTTCGGCGGCAGCTACATCGTGTTCGTGCTGCGCGACGGCCAGCCGGTGCCGGTGCGGATCCGCACCGGGGTCACCGACCTCGACTACAGCGAGGTGGTCAGCGGCCTCACCGAGCAGGACACCGTGCTGCTCCTGCCCTCGGCGTCGCTCCTGAACCAGCAGGCCGAGTTCCGCGAGCGCATGCAGCGGATGACGGGCGGCGGCGCGGTGCCGGGCATGCGGCAGCAGACACCGGCCGTCCCGACCACCCAGGCGCGGCCCGGCGGCCAGGGACGGCAGTAGCCGATGCTGCTCCTCGAGATCTGGATGGTCGCCCTCCAGGCGATCCGGGCCAACAAGCTCCGGTCGTTCCTGACGATGCTGGGGATCATCATCGGCGTCGGGGCGGTCATCACGATGGTGGCCCTGGGCTCCGGCGCCCAGAAGGCCGTACAGAGCCAGATCCAGGCGCTGGGGAGCAACCTGCTCACGGTGATGCCGGGCCAGAGCTTCATGCGCGGCGTCGCGAGCGAGCAGCGCGTGAGCCTCACCGTGGACGACGCCGACGAGATCCGCAACGCCTCGCGGCACCTCGCCGCGGTGATGCCCGAGATCTCCCGCTCGCTCCAGGTCAAGCTCGGCAACCAGAACGCGAACATCCAGATCACCGGCACGGTGCCGGAGTATTTTCCGAACCGCAGCTACACCATCACCGCGGGGCGCGCGTTCACGCCCGGCGACGACGAGGCGCGCCGGCGGTTCGCGCTCATCGGGGCGGCCATCCCCGACATCTTCAACCGCAACGGCGCCGCAATGGTCGGCCAGGCCCTGCTGATCCGCGGCATCCCGTTCGAGATCATCGGCGTGCTGTCGGCCAAGGGCGCGCAGAACTCGTTCCAGAACCCGGACGAGCAGATCTTCATCCCGCTCCAGACCGCGCGGTACCGCACCCACGGCACCGACCGGGTGCGCAGCATCAGCGTGAAGGTGGACGACGCGCAGAACATGAACGTGGCGATGATCGAGATCGAGCGCGCCGTCCGCCGCACCCACAAGATCCGCCCGAGCGGCGACAACGACTTCCAGATCCGCAACCAGGCCGACCTGCTCACGACGTTCCAGCAGACCACGCAGACCTTCACCGGCCTGCTCGCCGGGATCGCGTTGGTGTCGCTGCTGGTGGGCGGCATCGGGATCATGAACATCATGCTGGTGAGCGTCACCGAGCGCACCCGCGAGATCGGCGTGCGCAAGGCCCTGGGCGCCACCCGCGGCGCGATCCTGTTCCAGTTCCTCGTGGAGGCGCTGGTGCTGTGCCTGGTGGGCGGCGCGATCGGCGTGCTGTTCGGCGCCGGCGGCGCGTGGGCCCTGTCGAAGTTCATGCGGTGGAACACGCTCATCTCGCCGTACTCGGTGGTGCTCGCGTTCTTCTTCAGCTTCGCCGTCGGGCTGTTCTTCGGGATCTGGCCCGCGCGAAGGGCATCGAGGCTCGATCCTATCGTGGCGCTCAGATACGAGTAGAGGCGGGGCACAGGGGCACGGAGGCACAGAACAGACAAGGCAAAGGCGGGGCGCGCTTTCAGCGGGTTCCGCCTTCGCCTTTTCCGTGCCCCTGTGCCGCTGTGCCCCTGTGCCCCGTATTAGATTGTCCGCCCATGCTTACCCTCACTGCCGCCGCGCTGGTGTTTCAGAGCGCACAGGAGCCGCCCGCCTACTCCGGAAGAGACCGCCAGCTCGCGGTCCGGCCGCCCCGCATCGACACCGCCGTCACCGTGGACGGCGCCCTCGACGAGCCCGTGTGGGGCCGGGCCGCGCGTCTCATCGGCTTCTCGCAGTTCCAGCCGGTGGACGGACGCGCCGCCGAGGAGCCGACCGAGGTGCTGGTGTGGTACTCGGCCACGGCGATCCACTTCGGCATCCGGGCCCGGGAGGCGCACGGCGACGAGCTGATCCGGGCCTCGCGCGCCGACCGCGACAACATCGGCAACGACGACCACGTCCAGCTGCTGATCGACACGTACAACAGCCGGCGGCTCGCGTTCCTGTTCGGCGTGAACCCGTTCGGCGTGCAGCAGGACGGCACCCGCAGCGACGAGTTCTCGGGCGGCGCCGGCGGCGGCTCGGGCGCCGGCGGCGGCGGCGGCTTCAATCCCCTCGACGGCAACGTGGACCTCAACCCCGACTTCGTGTTCGATTCGCGTGGGCGGCTGGTGCCCGGCGGGTACGAGGTCGAAATCCGCATCCCGTTCAAGAGCCTGCGGTACCAGAGCGGCGACGTACAGACCTGGGGCTTCAACGTGGTGCGCCGAGTGCGCCACAGTGGCTACCAGGACAGCTGGACGCCCGCGGTGCGGGCCAGCTCGGGCTTCCTGGTGCAGTCCGGCACGCTCGAGGGGTTGACCGGCATGCGGCGCGGCCTCGTGCTCGAGCTGACGCCGACCCTCACCAGCCGCGTGCAGGGGCACCGGCCGGCCACGGACTGGCAGTACCGCGATACGACCGAGGCCGGCCTCAGTGCGCGCTGGGGCATCACGCAGAATCTCTCACTCGACGCCGCCATCAACCCCGACTTCTCGCAGGTCGAGTCGGACGTGGGCCAGCTGGCCCTCAACGAGCGGTTCGAGCTGTTCTTCCCCGAGAAGCGGCCGTTCTTCCTCGAAGGCCTCGAGCTGTTCGACACGCCCAACCGCCTGATCTACACGCGGCGCATCGGCGATCCGGACGCGGGGCTCAAGCTGGCCGGACGCGTGGGGTCCACCAACGTGGGGACGCTCCTCGCCGTGGACAACGAGCGCCGTTCCCTCACGGGCGACCACCCCGTGTTCGGCGTCGCGCGGCTGCGCACCGACCTGGGCCGCCGCGTCGCGCTCGGCCTGGTGGGGACCACGCGCGAGGACGGCGCGGGTCAACGGCCGCATCTTCAACCGGTTGAGCTTCTACGGCTCGCGCGGCCAGCTCGTCGAGTCCATCACGATCTTCGCCGGCTTCAACCGCACCTGGGACTGGACGGGGTTCCGCCTCGACCGCCCGCGCGAGGGCGGCGAGAACGCGTTCAGCATCATCGCGCTGCGCGGCGGCTGGAACCTCAACGTCGCGGGAGGTCGCAACTTCTTTCACCTCGATCCGGTCCAGTACTCGGCGTACCGGATACCGACCGGCGTCTTTTTTCCAGTCAGCGTGCCGTTCACGCCGCAACAGGAGTTCACCAACCAGTTCGGCGCCTCGCTGGACGTGCGGACGCCGACCTTCCGGCACCTCACCGCCTCCGCCGGCTTCACCTACGGATCCACCCCGCTGTTCGCCGAGGCGAGCGAAGGCAAGCTGTTCCAGCTCCAGGGATCGGTGGACTTCCGTCCGACCTCGAAAATCCGCGTCGGCCTCTCGTACGTGCGCGCGCTGCTCACGCGGGACCGCGACGGCTCGCGATTCTCGACGGAGCACATCCCGCGCCTCAAGGTCGAGTACCAGGCCGGCCGCAGCATCTTCTTCCGGTTCGTCGGGCAGTACGCCGCCCGCGAGCGCGACGCGCTGTACGACGCGCAGGGACGCCAGCTGTATTTCGACGATGGCAGCGGATCGGGCACGCTCGTGCCGTTCGATCCGGTGACCGCCAACGACCTGCGCGTGGACTGGCTGTTTTCCTACCGACCCTACCCGGGGACGCTGGTCTACTTCGGCTACGGCGCGTCGCTGACGGAGCCGGACCGGTTCCGGTTCAGCCGAGACGAGCTGCGTCGGACCAGTGACGGGTTCTTCGCCAAGGTCAGTTATGTCTTCAGGTTGTAAAGGACAGAAGGGGAGGGACGGGAGGAAGGGGAGGAAGGGGAGGAAGGGGAGGACGGTGGCGTACGGCGTGTTCCGGGTCGCGATCGACCGCTGGAGCACGGTTTACGACGGGACGCTCCCACCCCGCTGATCCTTCCGGCCGGGTGTGCCTGTTCCGTGCCCCCGTCCCCCCGTGCCCCCGTGCCCCCGTGCCCCGCCTCTAGAACCCCAGCTCCCGCGGCGTCCACAGGGTCGTCCGGCTGGCCGTCGCCGCGCGCTCGCGCGCGACCTCGCCCACCGTCACCGCGCTGGCGCCATTGCCGAACCGCTGCCGGACGTACGTGAGCACCGCAGCGACGTCGCGATCGTGGAGGGATTTCCACGGCGCCATCACGTTGTTGTAGCTCCGGCCCTGGACCGTGATCGGGCCCGACATGCCGTGCAGCACCAGGCGGATGAGGCGCGCTTTGTCGCCCGCGACGATGGTCCGATCGAGCGGCGGGAAGCTGCCGGGCATTCCCCGCCCGTTCAGCTGGTGGCACGTCACGCAGGTGCGGCCGTAGACCGCCTGGCCCTGGTCGCCGCCGGCCGGCGCCGGCAGCGGCGGGGCCGGTTGCACCGTGGCCGTCTCGATCGCCACCGGTGCCTGCTGCGCCGTCTGTCCGCCCTGGTCGCCTCCACCGCCGCAACCGCTCACCACGGCCACCAGCGCGAAGAGGGCCAGGGCCTTGTCCGTCCCCCTGTGCCCCTGTGCCCCCGTGCCCCCGTCTTTCACAAGTCCCTCCTCTGGAAAAGCACCAGCGCGGCGAGGAGCCCGCCAGCCGCCACGCCCGCGAGCACCACGACATCCACCGCGGCCACGCCCGTCATCACGATCTCGGTGGGCCGGAAGTACCGGAACAGCGACAGCCGCCGCATCCAGCCGATCGGCTCCCACAGCCGCGCAACGTAGTCGAGCGCGAACGATCCGGCCACCAACCCCGCCGCCCACGAGCCGCCCGAGCGAGTCACCGCCGACAGCGCGAGGGCCACGGCCCCGAACGCCGCGAACAGCAGCCACAGCATGCCCGCCGCGCCGGCGTAGTCCGCCGGGTCCAGGCGCACGTCGCGGCGCGACGCCAGCCCCACCGCGAGGGAGCCCCAGACCGCCGCCACGAGGATGCCCAGTCCGGCCAGCAGCCAGCAGTAGGTAACACCGACCGGGAGGGCGCGCGGAACGGGGCGCGAGGCGAGCAGGTCCATGGTCCCCGCGTTGATCTCGCCGGCCAGGCCCGCCGCTCCCACCCGCACGGTCCACACGCCCATCAGGAGCAGGATGACGGGGTGCACGAAGCCGGTGAACGCGATGAACCCGCGCGTGGTGACGTTCGCCAGCATCTCCGGCCCGAGCATCTGCTGCAGAACCGGCGGGAGGTACTGCAGCATGCGCTCGAAGGCCTCGGTCTCCCCGGGCCCCGGCGCCATCCGCGTCACCACCCACGCGAAGGCGAACAGGCCGCCGCCGAGCGCGGTCAGCGCGCCGAGGTGGCGGCGCCACTGGTGGCCCAGCAACGCGGCGGCTTTCACCGGTAGTGCTCCAGGAACGCATCCTCCAGCCCCGGCGGCTCGACCACGAGGTCGGCGAGCGGCAGCAGCCCGAGCCGCGCGACCAGCGCCGGCAGCCGCTCCTGCGTCACCAGCAGCTCGAGCCGTCGGGGCATGCGCTCCACGACCTCCCCGAAGCCGTCGAGCGACGCGGTGTCGATGTCGGCGCCGAAGCTGGCCACGATGCGCCGGCGCTGGGCCCGCTGGATCTCGTCGAGCCCGCCGAGCTTCACCAGCCGCCCGCTGCGCAACAGGCCGACCCGGTCGGCGACCCGCTCCACCTCGGTCAGCACGTGCGACGAGAAGAACACCGTGACGCCGTCGGCCCGGGCCTCCGCGAGCACGTCGTAGAACGCCTGCTGCATCAGCGGATCGAGCCCTTTCGTCGGCTCGTCGAGCAGCAACAGCCGGGGGGCGCACTGCAGCGCCTGGACGATGCCGATCTTCTGCTTCATGCCGTCCGAGTAGGTGCGCACCGTCCGCGACAGGTCGGCATCGCCGAGGCCGAACCGCTCGCACAGCGCCAGCTGCCGCGCCGGCGGCCGGCCCGCGAGCCGCGCCAGGAACCCCAGCGTCGTCCGGCCGGTGAGGTGCGGCCACAACATCAGCTCGCCGGGCAGGTAGCCGATGTCGGTGCGCGGCAGCACGTGAAACCCGCCGGCCGACGGCCGGATCAGGCCGAGCAGCAGGCGGATCGTGGTGGTCTTGCCGGCGCCGTTGGGGCCCAGAAAGCCGAAGACCTCGCCCTCCTCGACGCGGAGAGTGAGGTCCTCCAGCGCGGTCACGCGGCCGTAGCGCTTGCCGAGGCCGTGCGTCTCGATCGGTGGCGTGCTCACCGAACGTCGCTTGAGCGACAGTCCTCTGGCCGAGCCGCGGCTTCAGCCGCTGGACGCCGACGTCCCGCCATCAGGCCTCGATGGCGTCCAGCAGGTCGTGCAGCTCGGCCGCGCTCTGCGGGCGCAGGTTCGCGTCCTTGCTCAGGGTGCGCAGGATGAGCTGCGACAGCGCCTCCGGCACCTCGGCATTGAGGCTGGACGGCGACGGCGGGGTCTCCTCGAGCTGCTTGGCGACCAGCGTGATCGGCGAGTCGGCCTGGAACGGCGGCCGTCCGCACAGGCACTCGAACAGCACGCAGCCCGCGGCGTAGAGGTCGGCGCGAAAGTCCACGTTCTCGCCGAGCAGCTGCTCCGGCGCCATGTACTCCGGCGTCCCGATCGCCATGCCGGCCTGGGTGACGCCCTCGGTGCGCGTGGCGAGCCGCGCGATGCCGAAGTCCATCACCTTCAGCGTGCCCGACGGCTCGACGATCAGGTTCTGCGGCTTGATGTCGCGGTGGATAACACCCTGCTCGTGCGCGGCCTCGAGGGCGCGGCACAGCTGTTTGCCCACCGTGAGCGTGACGTTCACCGGCACCGAGCCGCGGCTCTGGATCAGGTGCTTGAGCGACTGCCCCTCGGCGAACTCCATCGTGATGTAGTACATCCCGTCCACTTCGCCCAGGTCGTGGGTGCGCACTACGTTGCGGTGCGTGATCTTGCGGGCGAGGCGGATCTCGTCCTTGAAGCGCTGCAGCAGCGCGGGGTCGGCCGCCATCGCGTCGCTCTTCAGGGTCTTGATGGCCACCGGCTCGCCGAGCTCGCGGTCCAGGGCGCGGTACACGACGCCCATGCCGCCCATCCCGAGCATGCTCTTGATGTCGTAGCGGCCGGCGAAGGTCTGCCCCACCGCGAGCATGCCCGTGACGCCCACCATCGAGCGCACCATCGTGGGCGACGCCACGTCGCCGCCCGCCGTGTAGATCGGCTGTGTGGCCGCGCCCCCCGCGCTCGAGAGGTACTCGACCAGCTGCTGCTTGGCCTTGAGCTCCTCGACCATGTTGCGGAACGACTGCGCGAGGTCGCCGATCTCATCGTTGGAGCCCGCCGGCACCTCCGCCGCGTAGTCCCCCTCGGCCACGCGCTTGGTGGCTTCGACCAGGACCCGGACCGGCCGGGCGATCTGGCGCGCCAGCACGAAGGCCGCCAGCAGCGCGAGCAGCAGGCCGACGCCGGCGAGGACCAGCAGGATCCGCTGCAGCCGCCGGTAACCGGCCAGCTCCGCGTCCAGGGACCGCAGGAGGAGATAGCCGCCCATCGGCTGGTCGAGCCCCGGGTTGGTCAGCCGCTGGATGCGGCCCACGTACCGCACGCCGGCGATGCGCGGTTCGGCGCGCGTACGCCCCCCGCTGGTGTCCGCCCGCATCGCCGCGACCCCCGCCGCCACCGCCGAGTCGAGCGCCGGCGCGAGCGGCACGCTGCTCGCCACTACGCGGGGCTGGTCGAGCGTGTCGAGGACGTAGAACACGATGTCCGAGCCGGAGGCGAGCTTGACCTCGCCCACGAGCGTGTCGGTGACCCTGTGCGCGGCGAGCAGCGAGCCGAGCACCACCGGCGGCGTGCTCCCGAGGTCGAGCAGCGGGGTCGCGACCGCGAGGTACAGCGTCGAGTCATTGCGGTTGATGTAGCCCGCGACCTGTCGTCCTTCGAGCGCGCCGCCGAACAGCGGCCCGCCCACCAGGACGCTCTCCGCCGCGATTCCGGGCTGGTCCGAGTGGCCGCGGAGCAGCCCGGTCGGCCCCGTGATGATGGTGTAGTCGGCCTCGAGGATGTTCCGGTACACCGTGGCCTGATCGTAGACCGTGGCGGGATCCCCGGCCACGATCGCCGCGATGGACGGCGTGAACTGCGCGGCGGAACGGGCCCCGCTGGCGAGCTTCTTGTTCTCGGCCTCGATGAACGCTCGCGCCACCTCGGCGGTGTTCTCGAGCCGATCGTCGAGCGCGCGCTCGGCGTTCTGGCGGGCCAGGATGGACGTCAGGATCAGCGTGGCGCCCAGCACGACGGCGACCACCAGGGCCGTCGCCGCAAACAGTTTCCACGTGAGCCCGAGACCGCGGCGGCGGGTCTCAGTACCGCTCACGCGTGGTTCCGTACTGCTGGCCGTGTTTATTGGGATGCTGGACCCAGCGGTACCCGCTGGCGTCCATGTTCAGCTCGAGCCCCTCGAGGCCCCCCGCCCCGGCCAGCACCGTGATCTCCCGGGTGATCTGCGGGGCGCGTTCGTGCCAGACGACCAGGGTGTAGGTCCCCGGCGGCACGTCCGGCACGGTGAAGCTGCCGTCCGCGCCGGGTTGCGTGTACCACGCGTTGTCGCGCACCACCACGAACGCGCTCATCCGCGGGTGGATGTTGCAGAAGATCCGCACCAGCCCGGGGCGCCGGAACCGCTGGCTCCGCGACTCGCCCTGCGGGTAGAGGCCGAGGTCGAAGGTGTTGTCCTCGGACAGCGAGAACACGTTGTGATTGAAGGCGTCCTGGTTCGGAAACTCGACGGTTGCGCCCACGGGCACCAGCAGTACCCGCGGCCGGAATTGCCGCGCGTCGAGGGCCATCCGCGCGGTGCGCGGCGTCGCCCGGGCGCCGCGCCCCTGCAGGTAGATCACCGCGTCGCCCAGGTCGGGCGCGGCGCGGCCGCCCGCGTCCGACACCCGCAGCCGGCCGCTCACCTGCGCCCAGGCCGGGTCCGCGAGGGTGACGGCGGCCACCGCGAGGGCTGCCGCAAGAGCCAAGTATTTGCCTATCTTCATCATAGATTCCGAGTTTGCATCCACGCCCGGGCGCCGTCAAGCTCGCGCCCCCCCCCCCGTCCGGAGGCCCCGCCGATGAGGACGACCGCCGCCTTCCTCACCTTGCTCTGTGCCGCCGCGCCGCTCGCCGGCCAGGATCCCGCCGCCCAACGCGCCGCCCAGGACTCGCTCGAGGCGCGGCTCCAGCGCGCCGAGGACGCCATCGAGCGCCTGCGCAACCAGGCTCAGGAACAGGAGCAGTCCAAGGTCGGCTCGCGGCTGCGCAACCGGGTGCAGCTCTCCGGCCTCATCCTCACCAACGCCTTCTACAACAACGCCCGCGTCAACAACTCCGACGCGCCCCAGTTCGTCCTCGACGCGCAGGACACGTCCGGCCTGCCGAACCGTCACCTCGGGGCGGCCGTGCGCCAGACCCGCCTCGGCGTGACGGTGCACAACGTGCGGACCCTGGGCGCGATCCTCGGCGCCGACCTCCAGATGGACTTCTTCGGCGGCCAACTGCCGTCGAACAACGCCCGCACGAGCCCGGTGCTCCGGGTCCGAACCGCCACCGCGCGGATCGACTGGCCGCGCCTCGGCCTCCTCATCGGCCAGGAATCGCCGCTGGTCTCGCCCAACAACCCGGTGTCGTTCGCCGCCAGCGGCATCCCGGGGTTCACGGGGGCCGGCAACCTCTGGCTGTGGATCCCGCAGGCCCGCCTCACCTACGAGATCAACTTCAGCCGGGGCTTCCGCGTCGGCTTCCAGGGCGCGGCCCTGGCGCCCATGACGCCCGGCCCGCAGGGCCTGTTCACGACCGCGGCCGACAGCGCCGAGAAGAGCGGCCGCCCGACGGCCGAAGCCCGCTTCTACTTCGGCTGGGGCGACGGCGAGACCGAGAGCCAGTTCGGCGCCGGCTTCCATCGCGGCTGGATCGCCACGACCGGCGATACCCTGCTCACGAGCGAAGCCATCACCGCAGATTGGCGCCTCGCCCTGGGCGAGAAGATCCAGGTCCTCGGCGAGGCGTTCTTCAACGGCCAGGCCCTGGCCGGCCTCGGCGGCGGCGGGATCGGGCAGAATCTCGGCCCGAACAACATGCCCGTCCGCGCGACTGGAGGCTGGGCGCAGCTCAACCTCCGGCCCAGCTTCGCCTGGGAGTTCGGCGGCGGCGCGGGCCTCGACGACGTGGACGAAGCCGACATCCCGATCAACGGCGGCCGCGGCCGGAACATCCACTACACCGGCCACGTGCACTGGCGGCCCGGCGGCGGACTCCTGCTCGGCTTCGAGTTCCGGCGGATGGAGACTCGGTACTCGGCCGGAACGATCGGGGCCAATCATCTCAACTGGTTCGCGGGGGTCGCCTTCTGAGGAACGAGGGGCGAGGGGCGAGGGACCAGTCTCACCCCTCGCTCCTCGCCCCTTTCTCACGCCCTTCCGGTTACCACCGCCCGCAACCCGTCCTTGGGCTCCGGCGGCGTCTTTCTCCAGTCGTACTCAAGGTCCTGCTCCGGCAGCTCCCACCGATACGCCCGCAGCAGCACGATCAGAAACACGCTCATCAACACCGTCGAGAAGTCCACGCCCGCGCACCGATGTCCGGTCGGGGGTCCCCCGCCCTGCGGCACAAAGGCGTGCTCGTGGCGGCGGTGCTCCTCGCGGCCCGGTCCGAAACGGTCCGGGTCGAACCGGTCGGCGTCGGAGTAGACGGCGGTATCGGTGTTGGTGCCGAGCACGTCCCACATCACCATCCAACCGCCCGGAACCGTGACGCCCCGGAACGTGAAGTCCCGGCGTGCGATGCCGAACACCGCCGGGATGATCGGGGTGAGCCGCTTGGTCTCCATCACTACGCGCATCAGGTGCGGCATCGCCCGGAGCCGCTCGGGCGACACGGGGCCGGACGGTGCCTGCGCGGCGATTTCCTCCCGCAGGCGCGCGGCGTGCTCCGGGCGCCGGGTCAGCTCGATCACGCTGGTCGCGAATTCCGCGAACACGATGAAGCCGGCCATGACGGCGTGGTGCAGCTCGAGCACGGCCGCCGCTTCGTCCAGCTCGGGGCCGGCGGCGAGCATGCGCGACAGCCCGTCGCCGGTCGGTCCGTCGCGCCGCGAGCGCACCAGCCGGCGGAACACGGTGAAGATCCGGTCTCGCGCCGCCAGCGCGCGGCTGTAGCGCGTGCCGGGCAGGGGGATCGGCAGGCCCTGGAACGCGGCCGACAGGGTCCCGTAGTCGAGGCGAATCCGCTCGAGCTCCGCGGCGTCGGTGATGCCGCCGACGCACGAGCAGATCGTCTCCAGCGCGAGCCGCTTCATTTCCGCGAGCCAGCCGAACGTGCCGAGACCGGCCCACCGCGCCGCGGAGTCTTCGACGATCCGCCGGACGTCGGGCAGGTAGCTGGCCAGCGCCTCGGGGGCGAACGCGGCGAGCACCGCCCGCTTGCGCGCGGCGTGCACCGCGCCGTCGAGGAGCGGCAGGCTCGGGCCCCCGAAGATCGCCTCGATGTGCGGCGGCATCGAGCCCGCACGGACGATCTTGTCGGGGTCGATGAACTCCCCGACGGCGTCGGGGCCGCTCAGCACCACGGCGCGGCGCCCGAGCAGGGAGGTGCGGAAGATCGGCCCGTACTGGGCGCGCCGACGGGCGACGAACCCGAACCCGTCACGCGCGAACGCCAGCGTCTCCCCGAGCAGGGGGAGACCGGTGCGGCCGGGCGGCAGGGGGGAGGGGGAAGAGGGGGGGGGCATGAAAGAAGCTACGCGCGAAACGCCGGGGCGGATTGCCCACCCTTCCCCGACCCCCGGCTCAGCGCTGCCGGGTGGCGACGAAGGTGCCGAGCTGGAAGGTGTTTCCCGACGCGCTGACCAGCCAGATCTCGCCGCGGAGGCCCTGGCCCACATGCGCGCCCCGCAGCTGGATCTGGGCGCCGGGCTGGGCTTGGGTCGAGAACTGGATCACCAGCGAGTCGCCGGCGATGGGGTACCACGCCGCCGCCTGCGCGTTGCGGCCGCGCGGGGCGCGCGTGTAGCCGGCCAGCGAGACGCTCGCGCCGAACTGAACCGCCGACGGGATCGCCTGGTCGAGTGCGGCGACCGGGGCGTTCTCCAGCCGCAGCGGCGTCTCGCCGGCGCGGCCCCGCGCCCGGCGCTGGCCCTGGCGCTGTCCCTGGCGCTGGATATCGGCCCGGAGCCGGTACGATCCGGCCACCCGCGTGGGCGTCAGCAGCGTTGTGGTGGGCGGCGCGGCCACCGGTGGCGGCGGCTGAGGCGGCGGGGGCGGCGCGCTGCCCCCGCAGCCCAGGGCCAGCGTCACGCCGAGCAACCCCGCGCGCTTCACGGCCTCACGCCCGCGCTGTCCAGCTGGCCGATCGTGGCGACGCTCGGCCCCCGCTGCGCCTGCAGGCGCCGGGCCGCCGCCTCGGCGCCACGCATCACGCGCAGCAGGTTCTCTCCGATCACCTTCTTCACGTCGGCGTCGCTCCAGCCGCGTCGCAGCAGCTCGGCCGTGAGACGCGGGAAGGTCGAGACATCCTCCAGCCCCACCGGAGCGCAGTCGATGCCGTCGAAGTCGCTGCCGTAGCCCACGTGATCCACACCGGCGACCGTGCGGATGTGCTCGATGTGGTCCGCGACCCTCGCGATGTCGGGCCGGTTGGCCCGGTCGATGAACGGGCAATAGAAGTTCACCAATACGAGACCTCCGTTGGCCGGCACCATCCGCAGCACCCAATCGGGGACGTTGCGCCGGTGCTCGGCGAGCGCGCGCGCCGAGGAGTGCGAGAAGATCGCCGGAGCCTCGGAGAGTCGCAGCACCTGGGCCATCACCGAGTCCGATACATGCGAGATGTCCACCAGCATGCCGAGCCGGTTCATCTCCCGCACGACCTCCCGCCCGAACGGCGAGAGGCCGTTGTGGCGGGCCGTGTCGGCGGCAGCGTCCGCCCACGCCAGTCCGCGGTTCCAGGTCAGCGTCATGTACCGGACGCCGAGTCCGTAGTAGACGCGCAACAGGGGGAGGGAGTTCTCGATCGCGTCGCCGCCCTCGATGCCCATCAACGACGCGATCCGTCCCTGCCGATGCGCGCGAAGGATGTCGTCGGCGGTACGGGCTGGCGCGAACGCGGTCGACCAGCGCGCCTCCATCCGCTGCACGATGTCCAGCTGCTCGAGGGTGAAGCGCGCCGGCCCATATCGGACCATGGAATCCGGCGTCCACAGGGACCAGAACTGCGCGCCCACGCCGCCGGCGCGCAGGCGCGGGATGTCGGTCTGGAACGTGGGCAGGCCTCGCGCCATGTCCACGGTGTCGAAGGAGCCGCGCAACTGGTTACGCACCTCCCACGGGAAGTCGTTGTGGCCGTCCGCCATCGGCACCTCGCGGTGCAGGCGCTGCGCGCGGCGGAGCAGGCTGGAGTCGGGGATCTGAGCCGGCAGGAGGCCGGGGGCCGCCACGGCAAGGGCGGCCAGGAAGGCGAGTGTTCTCATGGCTTCGGACGATAGCCGAGGGGCCAGCGAAAGGACAGCGGCTGTCCCCGGGGGAGTCCTTACCTCCTCCGGGGCCGCCCGAGCACTCCGAGATGGCCAGCACGGTCGCATGGCCCCATGCGAAGCCCGGTGGATCGGCTTGAGGCGGTTGATAACTCCGGAATCCGCCGTTACGCGGCTTGCTGAAGCGCGTCGGCAGTGCTAATCATGGCAGTCGCAGTGACTTGCGTCCGCCGACCCGGCGCTCGATAACGCCGATCCGTAGGCGCTTGTGTTGTGGGGGTCGGCCGTGGTACTGGAGCCAAGAGTGACAAACGGTAGTTAGGCATACAGCAACCCAATGGGCGTTCTCGACATCTTTCGCCGCAAGCACGTCGACAAGGTAAAGGTCGGTTGGGGTCCGTGCTGCTTCTGCGGCGCGCACATTGAGCCATCCGAGATTGATCCGTGTCGCGTCTCCGTCGAGACCGCTTCGGGCAAGTGGCAGGTGTGGTTCTGTCACTCGGCGTGTTTCAAGGGCCGCATCGCCACGGGAGCGGTCATTGACCTGTCGCCCGCGCATTTCTGATGCCTAACAAGCCGCTGCAGCCGACGAGCGGCGGGCGCGCCCAGCGCGGGTGCGGTAGCATGAGGTGCGCCGCTCGCGGCTGAGCGGCATGTCGTTAGGCGGCAGACCGCGCGCCTGTTGCCATCGCCAATGATCCTCAAGCTCATCCTCACTGGTGGGATCATCCTTGTGTGGTTCTACGCCGCAATCTTCGGTCTCGCCATGGAGTATGACCCCTACTACTTCGATGTCACTGAAGGCTCCCAGGAGGAAAAGGCGCTCAATAGGCGCGTGTGGGCCATTTTCTTCAGGCGCACGGCCTGGGCCCTGGTGGCTCTCGCGATCGTCTGGTTCACGCTCTAGCGGCCGTTCCGTGATCGGTTGCCGCCTAACTTGGCGTTGAAGTGGCGGCCCGGCTGGCCTCGCTGGCGCGGGGCGCATCTGTGAGGTACGCTACGGCATGGCTGCCCAGCTAGGCCCCGCGCCAGCTTCGGCCAAGGCGCCGGGCCGCAGCTTAACGCCCATCCGTTAGCCGCACATGACACGGACGGTGAGAATCCTCGGCCCGAGTTCGGGAGTCTCCGCTCTCGCCCTTGTTCTGTGCGCTGCTCCAGGTCACTTCCTGCAAGATCACACGTGCCGGGATCGCGCGGGGAGAAACCGCCCTGCGCTCGCCGACGCGGAGACCGGGAGGAGGCACCCGATGAACATCCTGTTGTGGGTCCTGCAGGTCCTCGCCGCGCTCCTGTACGGAGCGTCGGGCGTCATGAAGGTCTTCATGTTCGACAAAGTCAGCGAGGGGGTCCCGTCCTTTGGTGCGTTGCCGCGGGAAGCCTGGATGACCCTCGGCATCCTCGAACTCGTCTGCACGGTCGGGCTGATCGTCCCCGCCGCCTTCCACTGGAAGCCGGCACTCACGGTGGTGGCCGCCACGGTCCTGGCGATCGAGAGCCTCGTGTTCGTTTGGGTGCACGTCCAGTACGGCGAGATCCCGCCCATCATCTTGAGCGGCGTGCTGGGCCTCCTCATGGCGTTCATCGCGTACGGCCGGATGGTCCTGAAGCCGATCTTCTGAACGACGGGCCGGCGCTGATCGGACTGCAACCGTGACCGTCAAACATGCTGGACCAAAGAACTTGCGTCATTTCTGTGTCGAACGTGCCTCTCGGAACAGACCGTTGTGCAGTGGCTTGCGGGCGTTCCGCACCATCCGTGGTTCAACCTCGGCGGTCCGACCGAATCAATCCGTCACAGCCGGGTATTCGACGCCGCGTTCGATGAGTCGCACTTCCATGACTGGGCCCGCAACGAAACGAGCTACTACGCGTTGTTCTGTGCACGATGGCTTGGGATCATGTGCTATGAACCGAACGTAGGATCGCGGTTGCCTCGCCAATATGAATGGGACCCGGAGTTTCGCGCGTGGCTTCAGGCGGACCGCGAGGTGGCCTCAAAAGTCGAACGTCGTCGGCTGCTTCAAACCCGCGAATCCGGCTCCGATGTCCAGCCAACTCGGCTTCTCACGGAGTATAAGAATCGTGTGCAAACAGGCGGCTAACTACCCGCTGCAGCCGACGGACCTCGCGTCACGCCGCGTGCTTACGCACGCGGCGCGCCACTCGGACCGCGGCTGAGCGCGAGCGACTTTGAGCTTTCTTTCGTGGTTTCCTGACGACGAGTTTCACCTGCCCACCGAGGCGGGTCAGCATGTCAATCAGGGTGTCGGTGCTGAAGAGGTCAATCCGACCACGGAGCAGGTCGCTTACGCGCGGCTGGGTCACGCCGAGAATCTTGGCCGCCTGTATCTGTCGCAGACGACGTCCCCGGACGATGTCCTGGACATGGAGCATCAGAATGGAACGAATTCGGAGATGCTCAGCCTCCTCACGGGAGAAGCCAAGGTCGCGGAACACGTTGCCGCTCGACGGGACAATCTTCATTTTCATGGCAGGCTACCCCTCATCCCATCGGTCAACCACGACGCCTGTTGACTACCTCGCGCAGGCGGGTCCTCGCCAAATCGAGGTCTCTCCTGGCAGTCCGTCGGGTCTTCTTCTCAAACGCGTGGAGGACATAGACACCCTCGGCAAAGCTGGTGATGTAAATCGACCCGATGCTCCCGACCCGTGTGCACGCGAATCTCCTTGGCACCAATTCCCACGCTCTGGAGCGGCTTCCAATCATCCGGGACGCGCCCTTGTTGGACCAGCCACAGCTGGTAGCCGGCTACCCGTCGGGCCTCGGCCGGGAACTCCTTCAGGTCAGACTTGGACGATCCCGACCAAAGGAGCCGCTTCTCCACGGGCCGGAACTATACAAGTACTTGAATCATCCGTCAAGGGCCAATTCTGGACGACATCGCCTAACCACGCGCTGCGGCCGCCGGCGGGCGGCAGGTGCGGGGTTGAAGTCACGAGGGCGTGCGCCCGCCGCGGCTGAGCGGGAGCGTTGGGCTGACTGAGAGGCGGATGTCGGGTCGATGCGCAGTTCAGAAATGGATCGACGCGAGCGGAGGCGATCTGTCAGATGAGCCACTCATCATCAGAGAGTACATGACGATCGCGTGGCCTGAGTTCGCGCGCGTGCACGAAACCGACCTGGTTCCTCCTGGGGTCGGTGCGAAGAATCCAGGCGGTCTCTTCCATCTCCCGGAGGGACGGTCGACGACGATCCGCGAATCGGGTACAGGATGTGACGGGAAAAGTGATCCTAGAGTGGTGGGTCGAGAGCTCGCTACACTCAACGATTCTCTGTTGAAGACTGGTTCCCTCGACGATGGTTGCGTGGCGACAGGTCAGACAAAGAGACGGTTCTCCGTGCTTGACCTTGCCCCCGCGAATCTCGAAGTGCATAGCTTGACCTCCTCGTCAGTTGTGTTTCATGGGCACCTCCTTTCCGTCGGGTTGCTTCTCATGGGTCCATATGGTACCACCGCCACCCGGTGAGAAGAGGGAGACCAACGGTCCCCTCTCTAATCGGGGCGATCCCGGGCACGGCGTCTGTCAGGGGGTCCGGAGCGCGCGCAGCGCGTCCCGGGTCAGGAGACGCGCCATCTCCTTGCGCCAGCGGACGGTGAAGTCGGTGTTGTCGACCGGCTTGGCCTTCGGGTAGGCAAGGCGCGAGGCGACTTCGACCGCCTCGTCGCTCAGGCGCTGGCCGACAAGGGCCTTCTGTGCCTCCGCCGCCTCGACGGGGGACGAAGCCGCGGCGCCGATCCAGATCCTGACGTCACCGACTACATCCCCCTCCAGGCGCGCGCAGGCCGCGACCGCCAGGACCGGGAAATCGAACGCCTCGCGCCGGCGGAGCTTGCGGTAGGCCGACCGCCAGCCATCCGCCGGCGGCAGATCGATGCCGATGAGGATCTCGTCCGCCCGCTTCGTCAGGTAATGGATGCCGTCCCGGCGGTACAGGTCTCTTGCCTCGATCACCCGCTCGCCGTCCTTCGAGACGAGGCGCAGTCGGGCCCCCATGGCGCAGAGCACCGGAGCCGTGTCGCTCGAGGAGACCGCGAGACATGTGTCGCTCCCGGGCGCCACCCAGCAGACCGTTCCGTCGCACTTCATGCAGAAATCGATGGCGCGGCGCCACTCGTAGGACTGGTTGTAGTAGTTGCATCGAGTGTCCAGGCAGACGTTGCCGCCGATCGTTCCCATGTTGCGCAGGATCGGGGTCGAGATGGAGCGCACCGCTTCGTGCAGGCCGCGGTACTTCGTCATCAAGAGTCGCGTCCCCTCCAGCTCCGTCAACGTCGTCGCCGGGCCGATGGAGAGGCCCTTCGAGGCGCTGCCGCGCACGCCTCGCAGCCGCTCGATCCGCCGCAGCGCGACGAGCGCCTTCGGTGTCTGGTGCCGCCGCTTCATGTTCGGGTAGAGATCGGTCCCCCCGGCGACCACCATCGCTTGCGGCCCCTCGGAGGAGAGGATTGCCGCGGCCTCCCGGACCGTCGCAGGCGCGTGGTACCGGAACTTCGGCAGCCGCATCACCTTGGCTTTCCCTCCTTCGCAGCCGCCGTACCCGCAGGCGTGGCCGCCCCGGATTCACTGGGGCGGCCGGTCCCGCCCTCCCACGGCGTCGGGACGCGGATCGGGTCGGGCCATCTGACGGCGGGAAGCCGCGTCGGGCCGTAGCGCTTGTGGGGCGACTCGAGCGCCTTCAGGACCTTGTCGGGAGTGATCGGGATCTCGTCGATCCGGACACCGACTGCGTCGTACACGGCGTTGGCGACGGCCGGCGGGATCGGCAGGAGCGGCCCCTGCCCGACTTCCTTGGCGCCGAACGGTCCGTTCGGGTCGGGCTCCTCGATGAGATGGGTCACGACGTCCGGCATCTCCATTGTCGTCGGGCTCTTGTATTCCAGGAGCGAGGGGATCTTGTGCACGCCGCTCCGGTTCGCCCGGAAGGCCTGCTCCTCCATGAGGGCCTCGCCGAGCCCCATGTAGACGCTCCCCTCCACCTGGCCGATCACGAGGACCGGGTTGATGCACTGCCCGACGTCGTGCGCGATGTGGACCTTCCCGACACGGATCCAGCCGCTCTCGCCGTCGACGTCCAGCTCGACGACGGCGGCGCTGTAGCTGTAGGCCGGCGAGGGGCCGACACCCGCCCCCTTGTACCGGCCCGCCGACGCCGGCGGCGTGTAGGACCCGACGGTACCGATCGTCCCGAAGCGGGCCTCCGCGAGCTGCACCGCCTCGGCGAAGCTGACACCACGGCCGGGGTCGGAGACGTCGAACAGGCTTCCCGATGCCGCCGCGATCCGCTCCACGGGGACCGCGAGCCGGGCCGCCACGGCCTTCGCCAGTAGCTCCCGGGCCCGCTCCGCCGCCTGGATGGCCGCGTTGCCCATCATCAGGGTGACGCGGCTGCTGTACGAGCCGAGATCGACCGGCGTCAGGTCGGTGTCGCCGAAGACGATGCGGATGTCGAGCGGGTCGACCCCCAGCACCTCGGCGACGACCTGGGCGAGGACGGTGTCCGATCCCTGGCCGATGTCGATCTCGCCGCAGAAGACCGCAACGCCGCCCCCGCGGTCAAGCTTCAGCTGCACCCCGGTGTGCGGCATGTTGTTCCAGTAAATCGGCAGCCCGGCCCCGCAGATGTAGCTCGAACAGGCGAGGCCGATCCCCTTTCCGAACGGCAACCGGCCATGCCGCTCGCGGAAGCCGGAGCTCTCGACGACCTTCTCGATGCAGCGGCCGAGTCCCATCGACCCGACCTTGAGGTAATTCGCCGTGAGGGAGTTCGGCGGCACGAGGTGCCGGAGCCGGAACTCGGCCGGATTGACCCGCAGCCGTTCGGCGATCTTGTCGATCTGGACTTCCAGGGCGTAACGCGGCTGCGGCGTGCCGTGGCCGCGCTTCGGACCGCAGGGAGGCTTGTTGGTGAAGCAGCGCACCCCCTCGAACTTGTAATTCGCGATCGGATACGTGACGGTCTGCAGGGCTCCGGTGTAGTAGGTGCTGGCGACGCCGTACGACCCGTAGGCGCCGCCGTCCAGGTACGATCGGAAGTGCATGGCGGCGATCGAGCCGTCCTTCGCAACACCTGTCTTGACGCTCATCAGGACGGGGTGCCGTCCTCGGTGGCAGTAGAACACCTCCTCGCGCGTCAGGGTGACCTTGACCGGCCGCCCGGTCACAAGCGCCAGCTTCGCCACGACGATCTCGTGGCTGAACGGATCGCTCTTGCCGCCGAATCCCCCGCCGTTCGGGCAGGCGATCACCCGGATGCGGGCCGGCGTCATCTCCAGCACCTTCGACAGCGCCCGGTGGACATAGTGCGGAGTCTGGGTGCTCGACCAGAGGGTCAGCTTGCCGTCCGGCTCCACCTGCGCCACCGCCGCGTGCTGCTCCATCGCCAGGTGGGTGTTCCCCTCGTAGAAGAAGGTGTCCTCGAAGATGGTCTCGGACTCGCGGAAGCCGCGCTCCACGTCGCCGAATTCCATGGCGACCTTCTTGTGGATGTTCCCCTCGTCGCCGTAGTCGTGGATGCGCTCGGAGCGGCCCTCGATCGCCTCGTGGATGGAGAAGACCGGCGTCAGCGGCTCGTACTCCACCCGGATGGCATTCATGGCGTCGAAGGCCGTGTCCTCGTCGATCGCCGCCACGGCCGCCACCGGATCGCCGACGAAGCGGACCAGGTCGGCGCACAGCGCATGCTCGTCCTGGCTGACGGGCAGGATCCCGAACGGTATCGGAAGGTCCTTGCCGGTCAGGATCGACACCACGCCCGGCATGGCCGCGGCACGGGACAGGTCGATGCTCTTGATCCGGGCGTGCGGCACGTGGGCGCGGTGGATCTTGCAGAACAGCATGCGCGGCAGGACGATGTCGTCGGCGAACTTCACCTGGCCGGCGCATTTCGCCAGGCCGTCCACCTTGCGGACGGGTGTCCCGACGACGCGCAGCCGCCCGCGGCCCGGTCCGGGGTGGGGACCATCCTCAGGAACGCCGGCCATGGAGTGTCTCCCTCTCCGGCTGCGCCGCCGGGTCCTTCATCCGGCGGGCCGCCAGCTCGACCGCTTCGAAGATCTTGATGTAGCCGGTGCAGCGACAGAGATTCCCGGACAGGGCCTTGCGGATGACCTCCCGCGAGGGCGTCGGGTTCCGCTCCAGAAGCTCCTTGGCGGCGCACAGGATGCCCGGCGTGCAGTACCCGCACTGCGCCGCGCCGAGATCGGCGAAGGCCGTCTGGAGCGGGTGGGGCGCCGGCCCCTCCGCAAGCCCCTCGACCGTCACGATCGGCCGGTCCTCGCACTCGATCGCCAGGAGAAGGCAGGAGAGCTGCGGCCGCCCGTCGATCAGCACGGTGCAGGTGCCGCACTCCCCCAGCTCGCAACCGTGCTTCGTGCCGGTGAGGCCGAGATCCTCGCGCAGGACCTCGAGCAAAGTCTTGTGCGGTGCTATGGCGGCCTCGCGCGTCTCGCCGTTGACACGGAAGCGCAGGTGGACCGCTTCGCGCCCGGGTGGGCCCGCCGACCGGCGCTGGCGCCTTGTCGTGGCCTTCGTCATCGACGGAGCCCCCGCACCAGGTAGTCCGCGAACGCGACCGCGATCGCCTCGGGCGGGCGCTCGCCCTCCGCCCGATACCAGCGCGCCGTCCAGTTGACCGCGCCCAGGATCGCCAACGTCACGAGCTTCGGGTCGCACGGCGCGAACTGCCCCGACCGCACCCCCTCCTCGACCACGCCACGGACCATCCCCTCGTACTCATCGCGCCGGCCGATAATCCGGCGGAGGCTCCGCTTCGGCATGGCGTGGAACTCGATATGGCCCGCCGATCCGTGCAGCTCGTCCAGCATGCAGAGCACCTGCGCCCGCACCAGCCGGCGCACCTTCTCCTCCGCCGGCACCGGCAGGCGGACGATGCTCCGCGCCTCTCGGAGCAGCACTTCGAGCGAGTAGTCCTGGCAGAAGTAGAGGATCTCCTGCTTGTTGCGGAAGTAGTAGTAGAGGTTCCCCGGCGCCATCGACAGGCGCCGCGCGATGTCCCGCACGCTCGTCGCGGCGTATCCCTTGTCCCGGAAGGCCGCGGCCGCGCCCCGAAGGATCTCCAGCTTGCGGCCGACCACCCGGTCGGGCGTGACCGCCGCGATCCCCGCTCCCGTTCCGAAGACGACCGATCGTACGCTCATGGTTTGAACAGGCGTTCAAATTAGACGACCGGCCTGCCGACTGTCAAGGCCCGCTGGTTGAGATAGGATGGCCTGCGCCCGGCGCCCTTCGAGCAGGGACGCCGCCCGGAGGGACACCACGATGGTTCGCCTGACCCGGATCTACACCAGGACCGGCGACAAGGGGACGACGGCGCTCGGAAGCGGGAAACGGGTCCGCAAGGACCATCCCCGCATCGAGGCCTGCGGCGCGGTCGACGAGCTGAACGCCGTGATCGGTCTGGCCGTGACCGGTGGTCTCGACTCCGAGGCCGGGGATCTCCTGAAGCCGATCCAGAACGACCTTTTCGATCTCGGAGCGGACCTCACCATCCCGGCGGCCCGGTCCTCCCGCGCCGGGTCCGGTTCCCGGCGCGCGCCCCTTCGCGTCACCACCACCCACGTGACGCCGCTCGAAACCGCCATCGACCGCCTCAACGCCCCGCTCCCGCCGCTGCGCTCCTTCGTTCTGCCGGGAGGAACCCCCGCCTCCTCTTGGCTCCACCTCGCCCGCACCGTCTGCCGCAGGGCCGAGCGCCGCCTCGTGGCCCTCTCCCGCCGCGAGGCCGTGAACCCGCAGGCCATCATCTATCTGAACCGGTTGTCGGATCTCCTGTTCGTCCTCGCCCGCCGCGCCAACGATGGCGGCCGGAGCGAGCCTCTCTGGCAGCCGGGCCGGCGCCTACCGGGTGGTGGCGGCGCCGCCTGATGAGCGCCGGCCAGGAGACGCCGGCGCGGGCCTACCGCTGGCAGCGCGGACAGTAGAACGTGCTGCGCCCCGCCTGGACGATGCGACGGATGCGCCCCTCGCAGCCGCCGCACGGCTTGCCGCTCCGGTCGTAGACCCTGAGCGCCACCGCAAAATACCCGGCGTCCCCCTCGGCGTTCAGAAAGTCGCGCAGTGTGGTGCCGCCGGCCCGGATCGCCTCGGTCAGGACCGCCCGGACCGCTTCGACGACCCGGTTCCAGCCGGATGGGCCGATGCGGCGCACGGGCCGACGCGGGTTGATACCGGCGCGGAACAGGGCTTCGCATGCGTAGATGTTCCCGATCCCGGCGACGGAGCGCGTGTCCATGAGAAAGTTCTTCACCGGCTTGCGGCGGCCGCGGGTGACCCGGTAGAGCCGTTCCCCCGTGAAGGCGTCCTCCAGGGGCTCGGGACCCAGGTCGCGGAGCCGCGGATGCCTGGCAAGGCGCGCGTCAGGGACGAGATCGATGAAACCGAACCGGCGGCTGTCCGCGAAGCGCAGCTCCCGGCCGTCGTCGAGCCGGAATACGATGTGCTCGTGGGGACGGCGATCCCGGCCGGCGTCGCACACCCAGAGCTGCCCCGTCATCCCAAGGTGCAGCAGGAGGGTGAGCCCGGCGTCGGTGTTGAGGAGCAGGTACTTGCTCCTCCGGCGGATGCCGGTGACTTTCGCCCCGCGCAGGCGGAGGAGCGACCGCTCGGCGACCGGCACACGCAGCCGGCGCTCCCGCACCTCGACGCCGACCACCCGCCGGCCGGTCAGGAGCGGGATGAGCCCACGCCGGATTGTCTCGATTTCGGGCAGCTCCGGCACGTCCCTCGTCCCCCGAGGCGAATCCCGCGCATGGTACTACCGAAGCCGCGCCTCGCCGGAGACCGCAAGGGAACCTCCAGGGAACCTGCGCCGGCCCCCGCGCGTTCTATTCCCTGGAGCCATGGTGAGAGGGGGGATCGAACATGAGACGCAAGACAGTTTCTGTTGTGCTGGGGGCGGCGTTCCTGGCTGTGATGGGCATTCCTGCGACCGGCGCCGAGACAACCGGCCGCTGGATCCACATCCGGGTGCTCGACCGAAGCGAGCGCGAGGAGTCGGTCCGGATCAACCTGCCGGTCGGAATCCTCGAGACATTGGCGGCCTCGATCGAGGCCGACCACATGAAGGGCGGACGCGTGCGGCTCGGCGAGACCGGCCTCAAGCCCGACCAGGTCCGGGCGATGTGGCAGGCCCTTCGGTCCTCCGGGGACATGGAGTTCGTGACGGTCGAATCGGCCAGCGAGACGGTCCGGGTCGCCAGGTCCGGGGACTACATGCTGGCCAGGATCCGGAGCGCGGGCGACGGTGACAAGGGCCGGGAAAAGGTCGACTTGAAGGTGCCCCTCAAGGTCGTCGACGCCCTTCTGGACGCTCCGGAGGGCGAGCTCAACCTCAAGGGCGCGCTCCAGAGGCTCGCGGAGCACGACGCCGGCGACCTGCTGACGATCCAGGGTGGCGCGAGCGACGTGCGGATCTGGATCGACAGCCGCAGCACCGCGGAGGACGACTGATGGCGCCTCGCCTCAGGTGGGCTTTCCGCCACCGCCCTGCCGGCGGAGCAGGTTGAGGGCCGACCCCGCCCGGAACCAGGCGATCTGCTCCTGGTTGAGGGTGTGGCGGAGGTCGATCCTGTCGGTCCCGCCGTCCTCGTGATGCAGGAGGGCGGTGACCGGCACCCCAGGAGTGAGATCGCGCAGGTTGGTCAGGGTGACGCGGTCGCTCTCTCGCACCCTTTCATAATCACCGGGGTTGGCGAAGGTCAGCGGAAGCACGCCCTGCTTCTTCAGATTGCTTTCGTGGATGCGCGCGAAGCTGCGGGCGATGATCGCCGCCGCGCCGAGATGCCGTGGTGACATCGCCGCGTGCTCGCGGCTCGAACCTTCGCCGTAGTTCTCGTCCCCCACGACCACCCACTTCTTGCCGGCGGCCCGGTAGGCGCGCGCCACCTTCGGGACATCGACGCTCCTCTCCCCCGTCAGATGGTTCAGCGTCTTGCCACGCTCGCCTGTGAAGGCGCTCACGGCGCCGGTGAACATGTTGTCGCTGATCCGGTCGAGGTGCCCCCGGAAGCGCAGCCAGAAGCCGGCGGGGGAGATGTGATCGGTCGTTGTCTTCCCCTTGGTCTTCATGAGGAGCGGCATCTCGACGAAATCGTGATCGGCGTGCCGGTCGAAGGGGTCGAGGATCTGGAGCCGCTCGCTCTTCGGATCGACCTTCACCCGTACGATCGAGGGGTCCGCCGGCGCCGGCTCGTACCCTGCGCGCGAGCGCACGAAGCCGCGTTCCGGCACCTCGGCGGCCTTCGCCGGAGGCGCCAGCCGGAACGCCCCGTCGCGCCCCGGGAGCGTGTCGGTCAGCGGGTTGAACGACAGCCGCCCGGCGAGGCCGTAGGCCATGACGATCTCGGGGCTTCCCATGAACGCCAGGGTCTCCGGGTTGGCGTCGTTGCGGCCCGGAAAGTTGCGGTTGAACGAGGTGACGATCGTGTTGCGCTGTCCCTTCTTGATCTCGTCGCGCCGCCACTGTCCGATGCAGGGCCCGCAGGCGTTCGCCAGCACTGTGGCGCCGACCGCCTCGAGCGCCGCCATCTGGGAGTCACGCCGGATGGTCTCGAAGATCTGCTCGCTCCCCGGCGTCACCAGAAGCGGTGCTGCCATGCGGACGCCCTGCGCGGCCGCCTGGCGGGCGACGTCCGCGGCCCGGGAAATGTCCTCGTACGATGAATTGGTGCAGGAGCCGACGAGCGCCACGGCGATGGCGTCGGGGTAGTCGTTCTCGCGCACCGCCTCGGCGATCTCGGACACCGGCCGCGCCAGGTCGGGCGTGTGCGGGCCCACGAGGTGCGGCTCGAGGCGGGAGAGGTCGATCTCGATGACCTTGTCGTAGAAGCGCTTCGGGTCCTTCTCGACCTCAGGATCGGCCGTCAGAAGCGACTTGTGTTGCACAGCGAGATCCGCGAGGGCGGCCCGCTCGGTGGCGCGGAGGTAGACATCCATGCGATCGTCGTACGGGAAGATCGACGTCGTCGCCCCCAGCTCGGCCCCCATGTTGGTGATGGTCGCCTTCCCGGTGCACGAGATGCCGGCGGCGCCCGGGCCGAAGTACTCGACGACGCGATTCGTGCCCCCCTTGACGCTCAGGAGGCCGAGCACCTTCAGGATGACGTCCTTCGGAGCCGTCCAGCCCGAGAGGGCGCCGGTCAGGCGGATCCCGACGGTGTGCGGGTGGAGGACCTCCCACGGGAAGCCGGCCATCACATCCACGGCGTCGGCCCCTCCGACACCGACCGCCCCCATGCCGAGCCCGCCGGCGTTCGGGGTGTGCGAGTCGGTCCCGATTATGAGCCCCCCCGGGAAGGCGTAGTTCTCGAGCACGACCTGGTGGATGATCCCGGCTCCCGGCTTCCAGAAGCCGATTCCGTAGCGCGCGCAGGCGGAGCGCAGGAATTCGAAGACCTCCTCGTTCTCCTGGAGCGCCGTCTGCATGTCGGCCTCGGCACCCTGGCGCGCCTGGATCAGGTGGTCGCAGTGGACCGTCGTCGGCACCGCGACCCGCTCCCGGCCGGCCTGCATGAACTGCAGGATCGCCATCTGCGCCGTGGCGTCCTGCATCGCCACCCGGTCGGGCAGCAGCATGAGATAGCCACGGCCGGGATCGAGATCCTGATGCTCGGGGTCGTTCAGGTGCCCCAGCAGGACCTTCTCGGTCAACGTGAGGGGCCGGCCGAGACGGCGGCGCACGACGGCGAGCCGCCGTTCCATCGACTCGTAGACCTGGCGGACCATTTCCGGAGTGCTGTCGATGCCGTGCATGGAGAGTCTCCGGCCCGAAGTATAGCGGATTTCCGGGCCCGTCCTGCTGCGTCCGCGGGCCGACGCGGCGGGGCAGGAGCGACGCGCGCCCGTGGTAACCTACGCGGAATGGCGCGGATCCACCTCGTGCTGACCGACGACTGGGAGCTACGCGGCAACGGCTCGGGCAGCATGCCCCGCATCCAGTTCGACACCATGGAGCGACTGGTCGCCGTCTACGATCGGCACCGTCTCAAGGCGTCGTTCAGTGTCGAGGTCATGCAGCAGATTAAGCACCTCGAGGCGGGAGCGGCGGAGCCGGAGCTGCTCGCCCTCGCCCGGCGGTGGGAGGACCACGTGCGGGAGGCCCTGAAGCGGGGCCATGACGTGCAGCTGCATGTCCACCCGCAGTGGCACGGCGCCGTGCGGCGGGACGGACGCTGGCACCTCACCGCCGCCTGGTCGATCCTCGATCACCCCAAGGACCGGGTGGCCAAAATGCTCCGGACCTGCCGCGAGTACCTCGAGGGCGTGCTCCGTCCGGTCGATCCGGACTACCGCTGCGTCGCCTTTCGAAGCGGCTCCTGGTGTCTCGCGCCGGGAGAGGAGATCCTGGATCTCCTGATCGAGAGCGGCATCGTCTTCGACACCAGCATCGTCCAGGGGATCCACTACGACCGGCTCGTCCGGCTGGACTACCGCCACATCGAGGAGCCCTTCCTCCCCTACTACCCCGATCGCCGGGACGCGCGCCGCGTCGCGGCCGGTCCGGAGCCGCTGGTCTGCGTCCCCACGCACAGCTTCCACTACCGGCCATGGGCCAAGATCCGCGACGCTCTCGCGCGCCGGTTGGCCCGCCTTCCCGGGATCGGACACCACGCCGCCTCCGATCCGGACGACTGGCGCTCGCCCGACTCGGTCCCGATCCCCGGGGCCGACACCGACTCGTACGACGACTGGAAAATGGGGGGAGGCGGCAACGGCGGCGCCGGGGGCGGTGTGCGGGCGTGGCTCTATCACTACCTCAAGCCGACGCACTATGTCTCGAACCTCGCGGGGCTGTCGTTCATCCTGATGCGCGAGATGCTGCGTGACATCCGTGCGAGGGCGGCCGCCTCGGGCTGGGCCGAGGTGCCGGTCGTCCTGCAGAACCACACCAAGGACCTCGGCTGGCTTCAACCGATCGAGCGCTTCGCGGCGTTGATCGCATCCTCCCCCGACATCGAGGTCATCACCCTCGCCGAGCTTGCCCGCCGGCTGCAGGCGGGACGGTACCCCATCCGGTTCGGCCGTGCGGCCTGATCCGTCCGTCCCCTCCGACCGCATGGAGCACATCCGGCAGGCGCTTTCGGGCCGCCTGGGCGATGTGCGGGAGCTGCTGCGGGCCACAACCGGTCCGGTCTCCGCGCCGCCGCGCGCCCATCCACGACCGGAGGACGGAGCGGCCGCCGCCGCGGTCCCACTGGAGCGCGGGCTATCCCGGCCTGCCGGCCAGCCGGAGGAAGCCCTGCGCCGGTTGCTGGTGAGTATTCTCGCGAGGGTGCGCGATCGGCGGGGACCCGGTCCCGACCGGGTCCTCTTCTTCGCGCTCCTCTTCGATCTGGAAACCGCGGCACGGTCGGAGGATCTGCGTTTTCTCGACGCCTGGAACAGCGCCTGCGAGGTGCTCCTGACCTGGCCGCGGGAGGAGCTCGCGCGCGACGACGCCCGGGAAGCCCTCCAGGCCTACGCCTCGCTTCTGGAAATGCACCTCCTGCGCATGGGAGGCCGCAGCTGAAGGCGATCGCCCTGTGCGACACGGCCGGCGGGGCCCTCAGGCTCCACCGGTCGCTGGCGGGACGACCAGGTCTCGACCTGCGTCTTCTCGTCTGCCGGCGAAGCTGGCTGTTCGAGGCGCGCGTCCTCGACATGCGGAGTCTCCTCGTCGCCGCGCGCCTCGTGCTCCGGGGACGCCTGCGGATCACCCGCCGTGCCATCGATGATCCGCGCGTCCTGGCCTGGCTGCGGGGCCGCTTCCCGGACGTCGGGCTGCATGCCATGGGTGTCATCTACCGGAAGCCGGTCATCGACTCCTTCCGGCTCGGCATCCTGAACCCCCACATCGGGCTCCTGCCCGGCTACCGGGGCCGCTCCGTGATGGAGTGGTCGCTCCTCGAAGGGCGGCCGACGGGCGCCTCCGTGTTCTTCGTCGACGAGGGGATCGACACGGGATCGCGCATCGTCCTGAGGCGCGAAATCCCGGTCGATCGTTTCCCGGACGTGCGCTCCGCCAAGGAGCACCTCTTCGGTCGCGACACGGAGCTGTTCGGTGAGGCGCTCGCCCTCCTGAGCGGGCCCGGGTTCGCGCCGCTCGAGAACGACGGCAGCGGCCGGCGCTATTACGTCATGTCGCGGTTGTTCTCGGGAGTGGTGGAGTCGATTCTCGCCGGGCGCGCGACTCGCGGGTGAGAGCCGGGGCGCCCCGAAGAAGATTTCCGCCGCCGGCTACCGCGCCCGAGCCCCCGGTCGGTCAGGCGATGGTCCTCGAGATCCCAGCTTCCCGGGTTCTCGTGCCGAGCCTGGTTGACTATGTCATCGCCGGGTGATTTGAGTCAGTCGCTGGTGAGTTGTGCCGGGATGTTCAGTCGGTCATCCGGGCCCTCCTGGGGCCGCCAGGCCAGGCGAGGAGGAAGTCCAGAGGAAGACCGATTCAGGCGGTGCTGGAATAGAACACGCCTTCCGCAGATTGTACCTCCTATGCTCAACCTTGCTATCGTGCGTCCTACGCGACGCGCGGGTGCCTTGCGACGGCGTGTTACCCTACCGCGCACGGACCAAGTCCGGTGGAGGCGGAAGCAGCTTGGTAGGGCATCTCCGCGGGGAACATTGAATGCGCGGCCAAGCTGACGATCGAGTAGATTCCCGACGCCAATTCCCCACGGCAGGGTTCTATTCCATGGAGCGTGACAGAACTTGAAGTCGCTGTTTGATTGGCGCGCAAACCACGCTCCGCCTCCGGGCGAGACGCCCCTGCGCGATGAGCTGCTGAGCATCGAACGGCTGGAAGAAAGGGCCAGAGCCCTCGCGGCCAGGTTCACCCTCGACCCCGACCCCCGCCGCGCGTCGCGCAACGTCCTGCCCCGCTTCGACGACAACGCCCGCGTCCTTCGCGCGGCCTACGTCTCCATGGCCGAAGACGTGCACCGCGGTGAGTTCGTCAGCCCCGCGGCCGAATGGATCCTCGACAACTTCCATCTCGTCGCGTCCGAGATCCTCGACGTGCGCCGCAACCTCTCTCCGGACTACTACCGCGATCTGCCGAAGCTGGCCTTGCGCGAGCTCGCGGGCGATGCGCGCGTGTACGCCATGGCCGTCGAGCTGATCCGCCACAGTGACAGCCGCCTCGACCGCCAGCAGCTCGTCCGCTTCATGAACAGCTACCAGACAGTCGCGCCGTTGACGATCGGCGAGCTGTGGGCCTGGCCGAGCATGCTGAAGCTGACCTTGATCGAGAACCTCAGGCGGCTCGTCCAGGGAACGCTCGCGGCGCGCGCGGCGCGGCGCAGGGCTGATGCCTACGTGGCGCAGATCGATGCCGCCGGCCACGGGAAACCGCCGCCGCTGCCGAAGCACGTCCATACCGCCTACGTCGTTCAGCTCCTCCAGCGCCTGCGCGAGTATGGCCCGCGCCTCTCCGCGGTTCGCTTCGCGGTCGATGCGCACCTCCTCGCCCGGCAGATGGCTTCCGAGGACGCGATCCGCAGCGAGCACCAGCGCCAGGCCGCGGCCCAGGTCTCGGTCGCGAACGTCATCACGAGCCTGCGCCTCTGCTCGGCACTCGACTGGAGCGAGTACTTCGAGGCCGTCAGCCTCGTCGAGCGCGTGCTGCAGCGCGATCCGGCCGGCGCGTACGGAAAGATGGATTTCCTGAGCCGCGACCGCTACCGCCGGGCCGTGGAGGAGCTGTCCGTGCCCACGGGGGAGGCGCAGCTGCGCGTGGCGCTGAGGGCGGTCGAGAGCGCGCGGCAGGCCGCGGAAGCCGGACAGTCATCGGATCGGGCCGCGCACGTCGGCCACCACCTCATCGGCAGGGGCCGGGCCGACTTGGAAACCGACGTCGCTCATCGCCCCCGCCTCGGCCCGCGCATCCGCCGCTTCGTTTCCGCCCACGCGACCGCCGCCTACCTCGGGTCGATCGGGCTCGTGACAGCCCTGCTGCTCGGACTCGCGATCGCCTTTCTCCGCGGGCAGGGCGCGCCGGCATGGCTCCTGTGGGGCGCGGTGCTCCTCCTGTGGCTGCCGGCCAGCGACGTCGCGATCGCCCTCATCCAGCGCCTCGCTGTCTGGTGGGTGCCACCACAGCGGCTTCCCCGGCTCGAGCTCCTCGGGGAGATCCCGGACAACGCGCGGACCATGGTGGTCGTGCCCACCCTGCTCACGAGCGTCTCGGTCGTGACCCAGATGGTCGAGCACATCGAGGTGCTGGCGCTCGGCAACCTCGACCCCCGCATTCACTTCGCGATCCTCAGCGACTTCGTCGACGCCCCGGCGCGCGACATGCCGGAAGACCAGGCGATCCTCTCCGCCGCGCGTGAAGGGATCGACAGCCTCAACGCCCGCTTCAGCGACGGCGGGGCGAACCGGTTCTACCTGTTCCATCGCGAGCGGCAGTGGAACCCGAGCGAGAGCGCTTGGATGGGGTGGGAGCGCAAGCGCGGCAAGCTCGAGGAGTTCAACGCGATCCTGCGCGGGGCCACGGACACGAGCTTCTCCGTGCAGGTCGGCGACCTCGGCCTGCTCCCCGACGTCCGGTACTGCCTCACGCTCGATTCCGACACGCGCCTGCCGCGCGACGCCGCGAAGAAGCTGATTGGAATCATCGCCCACCCCCTGAACACTCCCCTCTACGATGCCCGTCTCGGACGCGTCACCGAGGGCTACGGGATCCTGCAGCCTCGGGTCAGCGTGACGATGGCGAGTGCCGCAGGCTCGCTCTTTGCCAGGCTCTACGCCGGCCACACGGGAGTCGACCCCTACACGACCGCAGTGTCGGACACCTACCAGGACCTGTTCGGCGAGGGGATCTTCACGGGCAAGGGGCTCTACGACGTCGATGCGTTCACCGCCGCCCTCGACGGGCGCGTGCCCGAGAACGCGCTGCTGTCGCACGATCTCTTCGAAGGGGTTTACGCCCGCACGGGGCTCGTCACGGACGTGGAGGTCGTGGACGACTATCCCGCGAGCGTTCTCGTTCACGCGCGGCGCCAGCATCGCTGGGTGCGCGGCGATTGGCAGATCCTCCGCTGGCTGTTTCCCTGGGTCCCCAGCCCCTCGGGCCTGACGCGCAACCACCTGCCCCTCATCTCGCGTTGGAAGATCTTCGACAACCTGAGGCGCAGCCTCGTGGCTCCCGCGACCGTCGGCGTGCTCCTTCTGGCTTGGGCGCTTCTACCCGGAATCCCCGCGGTCTGGACGCTGGCCATCCTGGCAGCCATGGCGTTTCCGCTCTATCCGATCCTGATCGAAGCCGTCGCCGGCCCCGCACCGCAACAGCCGTGGCGCGTGTTCGCACGCACCGTGTGGGACAACGGCGAGACGGCCCTCGCCCGGATCGCGCTGCAGCTCACGTTCCTCGCCAGCCAGGCCTACGAGAGGGCGCATGCGATCGTCCTGACCCTCGTGCGTCTCACGGCGACCCAGCGCCGCCTGCTGGAGTGGGAAACCGCCGCGGCCAGCACAGCCCGCGCAGCCGACCCGTCGAGGCGGCCAACCGCGCGGATGTACCTGATGGAGATGATCGCGAGCCCGGTGATAGCAGTCGCCGGCGTTCTCCTGGTCGCGACGCTGCGCCCGAAAGCGCTGCTCACGTCGATCCCGATCCTGGCCTTATGGGCCGCGGCGCCGCTCGTCGCGTATGCGCTCAGCCGACCGGTGCTCCCGCGCCGCGTCGAGCTGGGAGAAGACGACCGCCGATTCCTTCAAATCGCCGCCCACAATACCTGGAAATACTTCGAGACCTTCATGGGGCCGGCGGATCACTGGCTGCCCGCGGATAACTTCCAGGAGATCCCAGAGCCCAGGGTGGCCCACCGCACTTCGCCCACGAACATCGGCATGGGACTTCTGGCGACTCTGGCCGCCCACGACCTCGGCTTCATTCGGACGGACGAGCTGGCCGCGAAGATCGACGCTACGCTCACCACTATGGAAGGTCTCGAGCGCTTCGAGGGCCACCTGCTCAACTGGTACGACACGGAGAGCCTCGCGCCGCTTCCGCCCGCCTACGTTTCCACCGTCGACAGCGGCAACCTCGCCGGCTCGCTCATCGTCCTGGCCGAAGGACTGCGCCAGGCGAGCCGGGCCGTCCTGCCCGAGGCCGGGATCTCCGCGCGCCTCGCCGGGCTGGCGCGCCGCGCCGCCATGTTCGCGGACGGGATGAACTTCCGGTTCCTCTACGACACTCAGCGGCGGATCCTCTCCGTCGGCTATCGGCTGGCCGACGCGGAGGGACCGGGCCGGCTGGATGCTTCCTATTACGACCTCCTGGCATCGGAATCGCGATTGGCGAGCTTCATCGGCATCGCCAAAGGCGATCTGCCCGAGACGCACTGGTTCCACCTGGGACGGCTGGTCACCAGCGTGAACGGGACACCGACGCTTCTGTCGTGGAGCGCCACCCAGTTCGAGTACCTGCTTCCGCTGCTGTTCATGAAGGGCTATCCCGGAACGCTCCTCGACCAGACGTGCCGGATGGCCGTGCGGCGGCAGATCGAGTACGCGAGCGTTCGCGCCGTGCCCTGGGGGATCTCGGAGTGCGCCTACAACCTCGTGGACCGGCGCGACAATTATCAGTACCGGGCCTTCGGTGTTCCAGGACTCGGCCTGAAGCGCGGTCTGGGAGATGAGCTCGTGGTCGCTCCCTACGCCACCGCGCTCGCCGCCTCGCTCGCCCCGACGGAGGCCGCCCGAAACCTGCGAGCCCTGGCAGGAGTGGGCCTCGAGGGTGCCTACGGCTACTACGAGGCCATCGACTACACGCACGGCAAGAACGGAGAGCCCGCGAGCGGCGAGCGACCTGCGGGCGCGTCGCAGGGCGTGGTCGTGCGGGCTTTCATGGCCCACCACCAGGGGATGACTCTCGTGTCCCTCGCCAATGCCCTCCTCGGCGATCCGATGGTGAAGCGCTTTCATGCCGATCCGCGCGTGCAGGCCACCGAGCTGCTGCTCCAGGAGCGCGTGCCGCGCCATGCCCCCATCACCCAACCGCGACCCGTGGAAGAAACGCGCGTGGCCACGCTCGTGCCCGCGGCGGCGATGCGCCGGTTCCGCACGCCGCACACGCCGTTCGCGCACGCGCAGTTCCTGTCCAACGGCAACTACACCGCGGTCGTGACGAACTCCGGAGGGGGCGCCAGCTTCTGCCGCGGCCGCGCGGTCACGCGGCATCGGGAGGATCCGACCCGTGATCCGGGGAGCCAGCATATCTACCTGCGCGACGTGCGGAGCGGCGCGGTCTGGTCGGCCACCTATCAGCCGATGGCAAAGGAGCCGGAGGACTACGTCGTCACCTTCGCCCCGGAGAAGGGGACCTTCTGCCGCCGCGACGATGACATTGCCACCCAGCTCGACATCGCGGTCTCGACCGAGGATGACGTCGAAGTGCGCCGACTGGCGGTGACCAACCACAGCGATCGTTCCCGCGAGATCGAGGTCACGAGCTACGCCGAGATCGTCCTCACAGCACCGGCCGACGACCTGGCCCACCCCGCCTTCGGAAAGCTGTTCGTCGAGACGGAATACCTGCCCGAGAGCGCCGCGATCCTCTGCCATCGGCGGCCGCGCGCACCGGACGAACCGGGGGCGTGGGCGATTCACGTCCTGAGCCTCGAAGGCCGGCCACAAGGGCCCGTGGAATGGGAGACCGATCGCGCGCGCTTCCTCGGTCGCGGGCGCGGTCCCGAGAACCCGCGAGCCCTCGATGGACGTTCCCTCTCCGGCACGGCCGGAGTCGTGCTCGACCCCATCGTCAGCCTCCGGCAGCGCATTCGCCTGACACCCGGCGGCTTCATCAGGCTGTCGTTCGCCACGGGGATGGCGCCAACCCGAGAGACGGCCCTGGCGCTCGCCCAGCGTTACCACGAACCGAGCGCCGCCGCGCGGACCTTCGCCCTCGCCTTCGCGCACGCGCAGTCCGGGCTCCGCCACCTCGGCATCTCGAGCGAGCAGGCCCTGCTGTTCGAACGCCTCGCTTCGCGGGTGCTCCATGCTGGTGGATCGCTGCGAGCGAGCCCCGAGATTCTGGCACGCAGCACGCTCGGCCAGGATCGTCTCTGGCCGCACGGCATCTCCGGCGATCTCCCGATCCTCCTGGTGCGCGTCGTCGAGGAAGACGATTTGCCGCTCGTGCGACAGGTCCTGCAGGCGCAGGAGTACTGGCGGCTCAAAGGACTGAGCGCCGACGTCGTCATCCTCAACGAGCATCCGGCGGGCTATCTCGATGAGATGCAAGCGCAGCTCGCGGCCCTCCTCGACAACGGACCCTGGAGAACGTGGAAGCATCGACCCGGCGGCGCTTACCTGCTGCGCGCGGATGGCATGGCGGAATCCGAGCGGATCCTCCTCGCAAGCGTCGCGCGCGCCGTTCTGAGCGGCGAATGGGGCGATCTGGCCAACCAGCTCGCCCGCCCGGATCCCAGCTGGCAGGAGCCGAAGGACTTCACTCCCTCGTCGCCGCCGAGCGCGGCGGCCGCAGCGGCCTCGCCGGTGGAGATCCCTCTGCCGCCGCGCGCGCTGTCCAACGGCATGGGCGGATTCGCCGACGACGGACGCGAGTACGTGATCGTCGTCGGGGAGGACGAGGAGACTCCCCTGCCCTGGGCCAACGTGATCGCCAACCCGGCATTCGGAACGGTGATCACGGCCTCGGGGTCGGCCCACACATGGTCGGAAAACAGCCGCGAGAACCGCCTCACCCCGTTCGCCAACGACCCGGTGACCGACCCGACGGCCGAGGCGCTGTATGTGCGCGACGACATGACCGGGCAGACCTGGTCGCCCACGCCTGGCCCGATGCACCGCACGGGCGCGGACGGCCGCTGCGTGATTCGGCATTCCGCCGGGCTCACCCGCTTTGCCCGAGCGGCGCACGGCGTGCGCCAGGACCTCGACGTGTTCGTCGACGCGAAGGAACCGGTGAAGTTCTCGCTGCTCACGCTCACGAACGAGTGCGGCAGGGCGCGTCGTCTCAGCGTATTCGCATTCAACGAGTGGGTACTGGGTCCACCGCGGGCGGGCCAGAATACGCACGTCGTCACCGAGCTCGACGCCTCGACCGGAGCGATCCTGGCCCGGAACCCCTACAACCCGGAGTTCGCTGCGCGCGTGGCCTTCGCGCACGCGAGCGAACCGTTGCGATCGGCAACGGGAGACCGCATGTCGTTCCTGGGCCGCAATGGTTCGCCGGCGCAGCCGGTCGCTCTCCAGCGCAAGGGGCTTTCGGGCCGCTTCGGCGCAGGTCTCGATCCGTGCGCCGCTCTCCACGTGTCCGTCACGCTGCTCCCCGGGGAATCACGCCGCGTGGTCTTCCTCCTGGGCCAGGCGAAGGATGCGGACGAGGCGCGCGCGCTGGTTGGCAGGCACGGCCGCGTTGAGGCCGCGGAGGCCGCGCGCGACGCCGCCCGCCAGGTCTGGGACGGCATCCTCGACACGGTCCAGGTCCGCACGCCGGACGACTCTTTCGATCTGATGATGAACCGCTGGCTGCTTTACCAGGACGTGAGCTGCCGGCTGTGGGCACGGTCGGCCTACTACCAGCCGTCCGGCGCGTTCGGCTTCCGCGACCAGCTCCAGGACGTGATGGCCCTTTCGCTCGCGCGGCCCGATCTCTTCAGGGAACACCTCCTTCGGGCCGCGAGCCGGCAGTTTCTCGAAGGCGACGTGCAGCACTGGTGGCATGAGCCGAGCGGCCGGGGCATCCGCACGCGCTGCTCCGACGACCTGCTGTGGCTTCCACACGCGGTCGCGCACTACGTCCGGACGACGGGAGACACGGGCGTGCTCGACGCGTCGGTGCCGTTCCTCGAGGCTCCGCCGCTGGCGTCGGACGCACAGGACGCGTACGCGCAGCCGCACGTCTCGGCCGAGGAAGGATCGATCTTCGAACATTGTGTCCGCGCCATCGACAAGGGGTTGACCGCGGGCCCCCACGGTCTGCCGCTCATCGGCAGCGGGGACTGGAACGACGGTATGAACCGCGTGGGACGTGAAGGGCGCGGGGAGAGCACCTGGCTGGGCTTCTTTCTCCATGGACTTCTGGTCGAGTTCGCTCAGTTGTGCAAGGCACGCGGCGACGAGGCCCGGGCCGAGCGGTACCGCGACGAGGCGAGCCGTCTGGCGAGCGTGATCGAGCAGTCGTGGGATGGCGAGTGGTACCGTCGTGGCTACTTCGACGACGGCACGCCCCTGGGCTCCTCGCATGGCGACGAGTGCCGGATCGACTCGATCGCACAGTCCTGGGCGGTGCTCTCGGGGGCGGCTCCCGATCGCCGCGCGGACCGCGCCATGGACGCGGTCCGCACCCACCTGATCAGGCGCGGGCCGCAGCTCGTGCTGCTGCTCACCCCGCCATTCGACGTTTCGGCGCAGGATCCGGGGTACATCAAAGGCTATCCACCCGGCGTGCGGGAGAACGGCGGCCAGTACACGCACGGCGCCCTCTGGGTCGTCATGGCGATGGCCCGGCGGGGCAGCGGGGACGAGGCGCTGGAGCTCTTTCACATGCTCAACCCCGTGAATCATACGCGGTCCGCGGCCGACGTCGACTGCTACAAGGCCGAGCCGTACGTCGTTGCCGGGGACGTTTACGCCCATCCCGCGCACGCCGGGCGCGGGGGTTGGACGTGGTACACCGGCTCCGCGGGATGGATGTACCGCGCTGGACTCGAGAGCATCCTCGGGCTCAGGCGCCGCGGGGCTACGTTCGAGGTGGACCCCTGCATCCCGTCATCCTGGCTCGATTATGCGATCGTCTGGCGCTTCGGCCGCACGCGCTACGAGATCGCGGTCTCCAACCCGGAGCATCAGTGCCGGGGGATCACGGTGGCGGAGCTCGATGGCGCGGCGGTCGACTCCGGCGCCATTCCTCTTGTCGATGACGGTGGGACTCACCACGTGCGGCTGGTCCTCGGCGGCCGGGCATCGGTAGAGTTACGCCCCATGGACGCTCATCGAGCCATGGCCTAGGAGTCCGTCCGAGTAATCATTTTGTCATTGACACCTGACGGCCGATGTGGAAACTGGCCGCATGAAGACTTTCCGACCGTACGAACCCGATCAGATGCTGTTGATGCCGCCGTCG
>Ga0247727_10001682_pt1 | contig 51862 bp, 47 predicted proteins | sample WisWelCaveWW1625_FD_202498 | JGI IMG/M metagenome (GOLD analysis project Ga0247727, IMG submission 202498) | Biofilm microbial communities from Wishing Well Cave, Virginia, United States - WW16-25 | ecosystem: Environmental > Aquatic > Deep subsurface > Groundwater > Cave microbial mat | place... | reverse complement strand
CGATCGACGATGAACGTTCCGTTGTGCGCGACGAACTTGAGGTCGAGACCACCGATGCCGCGGCAGGCATCGCACGTGCACGTTGTCGAACGCGTCATGTTCAACAATCGGTTGGTGAAATCGAAGTAGCAGGACTCGACGAGCTCGACCAACAACTCGCCGTTGGGGAATGCCTCGCGCGGAGCGAAGCAGAACACGGCATCGCCTTCCAGCTTCACGTACTGCATTGGAGGCGTCAGCGCCGCTCGGATCAGTTTCGTGAGTTCTGTCACGATCGCGTGCGAATGCTCGAGCTCGGTGCCGGTCAAGAACGTCGTGTACCCGGAGATATCTGCGAGGAGCAGATAGCCCTCCATGACACCTTCATCGATCTCACCCAACGCGATGCCTCACCAACCAGGACAGATCCGACAGTCGGCCGACGCGCCGGAACGTACCAGGGCGGCCCGAGAGCCCGTCGTGGCTCCGACCGTGGCGCGCGTCCCACGCCGGCCCCCGAAGTGCCGATCGGAGACACGCGATAACGCGCGCGAAAGCTCTTCCGACGCTCACCTCACGCGGCCGCGCTTGACGCGAAAACGCCCGGGGCTCGGGCGGGAGTCGAATATCCGTTCGGTGTCGAAGGGGGACTCGTAGGGTGAACCCGACGTGTTGGGGCGGTCGGCGTTTTCCTGCTTGTGGCCTGTAGGAGCAGGCGCACTTCCCCGTCGTCGCGTGACCGCGCTCAACGGCATCTGGACGGAGGGTTGTATGCGGTTCTGCGCGGAGTGCGAAGGCTGGATTTGGTGGGTGAGGGGTTGCCGCTGGGGAAGGTGGGCCTTGCCGCGCGGTAGGTGAAGAGACCATGTCGGGCCGATGGTGCACGAGCGTGCAGTGCCTCATGATGTTGGCTGTGGTCGGCTACGCACACGGTCAGTTCTCTTCCGCGGTTCTCAGGTCGGCCAGGGTGACGGCGCCGCGGTGGAGGGCGTCGTTCGCGAGGCTGACGCGACGGTCGGTTTCGCCGGGGCCGACACCGAATTTGTCGTACAGGTGCGCGAGGTGCTGCTTCACTGCGGCCTGGGTGATGATGAATTCCTCGCCGATGGCGCGGGTCGAGGCGGGCTGGGTGAAGAGATCTCGCGTGAGGAGGGGTCGGCAGAGCGCGACGAGCACGTCGTGTTCGCGTGCTGTCACCGATGGCGGTGCATCTTCGACCTCGGTGTCGGGCGCGTCTGTAGCGGTGGGATCTCGAAATTGGAGTCGTGTCTGGCCGACGCGGATCTCGTCGCCGTGGCGCACCCGCTGGGAGGACCAGATGCGTTCGCCGTTGAGCCAGGTCCCGTTCGAGGAGCCCAGATCGGTGACACACCAACCGGCGGCGAAGCGCTCGACGATCGCGTGTAAGTGGCTGACGGTGGGATCGTCGGCGAGAACGATGTCGTTCTCGGTTGCCTTGCCGACGGTGGCCCGGTCGGAGCGAAGCTCGAGTCGCCAGCTGCGGCGAGCGGAGAGCACTTCGATCTCTGGAGCCATCACCCCTAGCGTACGAAATCGCAGCACCGCGGAGGGCGGTTCGGATGGTTGAGTGGCTGAACGGACGGTATGAGCCTCTCGAGACGTTGGGTGCGGGCGCCGAGGGCCGCGTCGTCAAGGCGCTCGACCACCAGCACGACCGGGTCGTGGCGCTGAAGATCCGGCCGGTGCGGAGCGCTGTCGCGCGCGACGAGCTGTTGGCCGAAGCGCGAATCTTGTTGGGGATCCCCCCGCACCTCGCGCTCCCGCTGGTGCGGGAAGATTTCTTCGACGGTGACAACTACGTGATCGCCATGGACTGGGTCGACGGCACGAACCTGGCCGCGCTCCTCGCCGACGGCGGCCGGCCGGGGTTGGCGCCGTCGAGCGTGCTTGCCTACCTGGCCGAAGCGGCGGAGGCGCTCACCCATCTCCACACGCAGGACCCGCCCGTGATCCACGGTGACGTGAAGCCGGGCAACCTCATCCTCACGCGGGGCGGCCGGGTGAAGCTGGTCGACTTCGGGATGTCGTCCGCGCCCGACTCGCAGCGTCGCCGGATCGGGACACCGGGCTTCCGAGCACCAGAGCTCGCCGTCGATGGGCGTGCCTCGCGTGCGAGCGACGTCTACTCGCTCGCCGCGACTGCGTTCGCGCTCCTGACTGGGTCAGCGCCGGCAGGCGTGTTGCCATCGTGGGAAGGCGTGGACCCGACACAAGCCGCCCAACTGGAAGAGGCCATCCGGCTCGGGCTGGCGACCGACCCGGCCCGCAGGCCGGCCACGGCGGGCGAGTTTGTCGAGCGGCTCCGGGCTGGATGGGCCGCCGCCCTGCCGACCGGCGTCATGACGTTCTGCCTGTCTGACATCGAAGGTTCGACATCGCTGTGGGAACAGCAGCCGAACGCGATGGCGCAGGCGCTCGTGCGCCACGACGAGATCATCTCTGACGCGGTCGAGAGCAACGGCGGCCGGTTCCTGAAGTCGATGGGCGAGGGCGACTCGACGGTTTCGGTCTTCGACTCCGCGCGACAAGCGACCGAGGCAGTGATCGTCGCCAACCGTGCACTCGCCGCCGAACCGTGGCCCGGCGACCTCGCGGTGCGCGTCCGCTTCGGTATACATACCGGCGAGGCAGAACGACGAGGCACCGACTACTTCGGACCCACCCTGAATCTGGCCGCGCGCCTTCGGGCCCAAGCCGACGGCGGCCAGGCGTTTGTCTCCTCGGTGACCGCTGCTCTCATCACGCCCTCCTTACCCCAAGGATTCACGCTCGTCGATCTCGGCCCCCACCGCATGCGCGGGTTGCAGGCACCCGAGCGCATCCTCGCGCTGCACGGTCCCGGCGTCGACGCGCCACGCGCCGGCACCGAATGCCCCTACCGCGGCCTGCTCGCCTTCCAGGCCGCCGACCGCGACCTGTTCTTCGGACGCGACGACGTGATCGAGGTCGCACTCCGACGTCTTCGGCGCGGTGGGCTCCTCGCCGTCGTCGGCGCGTCGGGCAGCGGCAAGTCGTCGCTGCTCCGGGCCGGTCTCGCAGGCGCGGCCGACGCCGGCGAGATCCCAGGGATCGCCCGAGCGCACGTGATCACACCCGGTGCTGATCCGCTGCTCGACCTCTCCGGCGCCGCCGACGTGCTCGTGGTCGTCGACCAGTTCGAGGAACTGTTCACCTCGTGCGACGACCCCGCCCGGCGGGCAGCGTTCATCGAGTCGCTGCTCGCCGTCACCGGCCCAGTCGTCATCGGTGTCCGCGCCGACTTCTACGGCGAGCTCAGCCTTCACACCGCAATGGCCGAAGCCGTATCCGCCAACCAGATCCTTCTCGGCCCCATGACCGAGACTCAGCTACGAGACGCGATCACCGAACCCGCCCGCATCGCGAGCCTGAAACTCGAACCCGGCTTCGTCGACGTCGTGCTACGCGACGTCGCCGGCGAACCCGGCGCCCTACCGCTCCTATCGCACGCACTACGCGCAACCTGGGAACGGCGCGACGGCCGCACGCTCACCGTCGAGGGCTACCACGAGACCGGGGGCGTCACCTCCGCGCTCGCCCGCACCGCCGACGACGTCGTCGAAGGGTTGTCCGACGAGGAACGAGCCACCCTACGGCAAGTCCTCCTGCGGATGACCGGGCTCAGCGAAGGCACCGAAGACACCCGCCGCCGCGTCGACATCGACGAACTCGTCCCCGAAGGTGCCTCCGCCGCCGCCGTACACGGCCTCCTCGAAAAGCTCGCCGACGCCCGCCTCGTCACACTCGACGCAGAAACAGCCGAAGTCGCGCACGAGGTCCTCATCCGCGCGTGGCCCACCCTACGCACCTGGCTCGACGAAGACCGCGAAGGCCTACGACTCCACCGCCGACTCAGCGACGCCTCACGCCTCTGGGACGCCGGCGGGCACGAAGAAGCAGACCTCTACCGCGGCACCCGCCTCGACGCCACCAACGAATACGCCCAACACAACCCCGGCACACTCAACACCACCGAACGCGCATTCCTCGACGCCAGCGTCGATCGTACCGAGCGCGAACATTCCGCGCAGGCGCGCTCGAACCGCCGGCTGCGCAGGCTCTTGGTGAGCACCTCGATGCTGCTCGTGCTCGCACTCGCCACCGGCGGTTTCGCTCTCATCCAGCGGCGAAACGCCAACGACCGGGCCCGCGAGGCGACCGTGCAGCGCATCGCGGCCCAGTCAGCCGCGATCGGCGAGGACGACGTGCCAACCTCGGCGCTGCTCGCAGTGGAAGCCTTCCGCCGCGACGAAACACCGGCGACTCGCAGCGCGCTGATCGGTGCCCTGCAACAGGCTCCCGCCCAGCTCAGGTACTTCACCGACACGGCGCCGAGCGCTTCCTCGGCCAGCCTTTCCGACGACGGGCGGCTGCTCGCGGTCAGTCACGGCGGGCGCGTCGAGTTCTACGACACGACCACGTTCGAGCCGGCGTACGCACCGATCGAAGTGGAAGGCGGCATCGAATCCCCCATCTTCGTGGACTTCTCACTCAGCGGCGACGGGCGCTGGGCCGCCGTCACCGGTCCCGCCGCAACGATCGAGCTGTGGGACATCGTCGAACACAAGCGCGTGGGCGCGGCGGAAGTGCCCGTTCCCGATGCGGGCATCAGCGACCTCGAGATCTCGCCCGACGGCAGCCTCATCGTCGTGACACTCGATGCTCCGTCGGTGTATGTGCTCGACGCGAAGATGCACGCGGTCGCGGGGCCTGTGAGTCTGGGATCGACCGGGGCCCCGAACGCAGCGTTCTGTGGCGACGCCGCAACGCTTGTCACGACGGCAGTAGCCGAATCGGGAACCGAGATCGAGATCGTCCGCAGGCGGGCCGACACCTTGGAGCCCCTCGGCGCGCCGGCGACCATCCCGGGTGTGGACCTGAACTACCTCCACTGCGCCCGCGGGCCGAAGCTCGCGGTGCTTGCTGCGTTCGGGGGCCCGGCGGCCGCGTTCGACATGACCACTGGAAAACGTGTGGGGCGGCCCATCGATGTTGTCTCCCCGCGTGCCGCAGGCGTGACACCCGACGGGCGGACACTGCTCGTGCTCGAGTTGAACGGCGCGCTGCATCGCTACGACATCAACACCGGCGACGAAACGGGCGCGCCGATCGTGACCGGTCTGTTCCGGTCCGATCTCGTCGTCGCGCCCGACGGGCGGCGCGCCTTCGTCTCGGGGACCAGGATCGTCGAAATCGCGCTGGACGGCACAACGCCCTTGGGACCCGTGCTGCCCGGCACCGCCGGCGCGACGCGGGTCTCCGTCGGGACGAACGACGAGCAGGTCGCGATCACAACCGGCGCTCCTGACGATCCCGTCACGAACTTCATCGATGTGGCAACCGGAACAGTGCAGGCGACGGTCCCCGGCTACGCGCACTACCTCGCCGACGGTCGATCCATCGTCGCGATTGGATCCGACAGCACCGTGTCCGTCGGCACCCCCGACAATCCCAAGAAGCGATGGAGCGCGCAACTCGCAGCCGGCGCGCCTCTACACGGTGCCCCGAGCTTTCAGAACTATTCGCTGAGCGACGACGGCACCGTGATCGCCATCACGAACGCGCGCGGGGAACTCTCGACGTTCGACCTGCTCACCGGAGCGAAGCTGGCAGGTCCAGTGGGCTGTGACCCGACGATGGCGGCATCCCGGAATGGGTGCCTCCCCGCCATCTCGTTCGCGGTCAGCCCAAACGGCGAGCTCCTGGCCGTCACGTTCGGTCTCAAGCGTCAGATCGACTTCTTCGATGCCAAGACCGGAAAGCCCGCCGGTGCTTCCATCGAGGCCGCCTTCACGGGCGGCGCGTATGTGTTCACACCCGACGGAGCGGAACTCGTGATCGGCGGACGCGACGGCAGCATCGGCATCGCCGATGTGCGCGAGCGCGCAATTGAGCGCGTGTTGCTGAGCGGACATACCGCACGCGTCGCGTCCCTCGCGATCCTGGCCGACCGGACGACACTCGTGAGCACGAGCCTCGATCGCACCGTGCGGTTCTGGGATCTCGACGCCCGCATCGCCCTCGGTCGACCCATCGATGCCGCTCCGCCTGCCGTCGGATTTGATCTCGGGTTCGCGTACGGGCTGATCGCACCGACGCCACACGGCGTGCTGATCCTCACTTCCGCCGGCATCCTCGCCGTGAACCTCGATCCGACAACACTCGTCGAGCGCGTCTGTGCGCGCCCCGGTACGAACCTCTCCGATATCGCGTTCGCGCAGTACTTCCCAGGAGAGAGCTACCGGCGCACGTGTCCACAGTACGGGACGCCGCCTCCGTTCCAGGCCAGCAAGTGACATCGTCCGTTGAAAATATGCGAGGGCACCGGAAGACTCAGATTCAATCTGAGGCGTGTCGGAGGGGGGACTCGTACCCAACCCCACGCGTCTGGGCAGTCGGCGAGTTCGCGATCGCTGCATGAACTTCTCGCAGCCTCGGGAACCGTCGCACGTCGACCTCAACGCGATCCCCAACGCAGCACGGGATTCGGGTTCAACGCGCCGTTGATGCCGCGTGTCGTGACCGCGGTCTCCTCTCGCCGGACCCGAAGGCCCGGGCGTATGTCTTCCCGCCCAGGGACCAACGGACCCATCGCGAGTTCCGCGTCGACGAGCGTCTCCTGCTTCGGCGGGTGGAGTCGGCCGACGCAACAGAGCGGGTCGCCGATCCGGCTTGAGCGTGTGCGTTGTCAGTCCGCGGCTACGGCTTCTCTCGCGGAAGCGATCTCGTCGCCCGTCAGGGTCTCCACCTTCACCTCGTGCGCATTGGACAGGTCCATGATCGTGGCAAGGTTCTCGGCAACGAGCTCCGGCGTCATGGCGTCCATCGTGATGCCCTCGTTGCAGACGAATGCCATGCGCATGACCTGGCCTCCGCCGGAGATGAGCACTTCGCCGTTGAGGTGACAGGACTCGTGGGCGAGGAAGACCGCGGCGGGCGAGACGAGGTCGGGCGCGAACTTGTCCATACTCCCGGCGTCGAACACCGACTCGGGCACGTCGTAGGTCTTGGCCATGACCGCGGGCGCCGAGAGGCGCGTCTGTGCGCGTGGCATCACGGCGTTGACATGGATGCCGTGCCGCGGTGCTTCGAGCGCGAGCGCACGGGTGAAGCCCAGCACACCACCTTTCGCGCCCGCGTAGCTGGTTGCCTTCGGTACGAACCCCAAGGCGGCTTCCGAGGTCGTGTTGACGATGCGTCCGTATCCGGCTTTCATCATGTGTGCCCACGCCGCGAAGGTGACGTAGGCCGTACCGAGAAAGTGGACGTCGACCATCTGCCGGAACTTGTCCAGTGAGTGATCTTCGAACCACTCGGGATCCGCGATTCCGGCGTTGTTGATCACCACGTCGACCCGGCCGAATGCATCCAGCGCGGCCTGGACGATGGACGTGGCGCCGGCCTCGTCGGCGACCGACGCATGGCACGCGACCGCTTGGCCGCCGGCGGCTTCGATCTCCTTGACGACGATCTCGGCGGGCTCCGCGGAGGACCCACCGCCTTCGAGGCGGCCGCCGAGGTCGGCGACGACGACCCGGGCACCGCGCGACGCGAGCAGCAGCGCGTGACAGCGGCCAACCCCTCGGCCTGCGCCGGTGACGATCACCGACCTTCCGTCGAACCGCAGCTCGTTCATCGTGAAAGCTCCCCCTCCGGATCGACGTACACGTCGGCGTCTTCGACCTTGAGCGCGTACCGCATCAGGCGACAATTCGGTGGATTGATGCCTCGTCCGGTCGTGGTATCGAAGGACCACAGGTGGTTCAGGCACGTGAGTACGGTGCCGTCGAAATCGCCGTCGACCAACGGAGTGTCCTCGTGCGGACAGAGCCCGTTCATGGCATGCAGCGAGCCCCGCGCGTCGCGAACGACGAGCACCTCACGTCCGTCGATGAAGAACGCTGCCATGTCGCCCTCTCGCAGCTGGTCGGCGGCACACACCCGCGTGTACATTCTGACAGTCTAGTGTCATTACGTGAAGGGCTCCACTGCCGACTGATCGAGGAGCGGCGATGACGAACGTGGTGATCGGCGCCGGCTCGGGAATGGGCACTGCGGTGGCCCGGGCGCTCGCGTCGCGGGGCCGGCTCGTCGTGGCCGACCGGAATCTCGAAGCGGTCGAAGGGGTCGCGGCCGAACTCGGCCCCGGCGTCACCGCGTTGGCTTGCGACGTGACCGACCAGGCCCAGATCGACGCGCTTGTCGCGAGCATCGACACGCTCGACGCGCTCGTGCTCACCGCCGGGCTGTCGGGATCGATGGCGAACGGCCGCCGTATCTTCGAGGTGAACCTGATCGGCACCGCGCGGGTGCTCGCCGCCGTCGAGCCGTTGCTCCGCCCCGGCACAGTGGCCGTGCTCTTCGCGTCGATGTCGGGCCACCGTGTTCCCGACCGTCCCGAGCTGATGCAGATCATCGACGATCCGCTGTCGGGCCGGTTCTTCGACGCGTTCGTCGAACTCGGCATCGATCCCGACCAGCCGCAGTTCGCGTACCCGGTGTCGAAGCGAGGGGTTCACCGGCTGGCGCGCCGCCTCTGCGCGTTGTGGGGCGCGCGCGGCGCCCGCATCCTCTCGGTCTCACCGGGCATCAACGACACCCCGATGAACCATCTCGACGAGTCTCGCCACCCGATCATGGCCGACATCATCAAGTCGAGCCCCCTCGGACGCCGCGGGCGTCCCGAGGAGGTAGCGAACGTGGTTGAGTTCCTCACCTCGGACAAGGCCTCGTTCATGACCGGCAGCGACGTGCTGGTCGACGGCGGCATGGTCGCGACAATCCCCGAGGACACGACCGGCGGCCGCGCCCAAGCCGGCGCTTCACAACAAGCGTAAGGAACAGACATTGGCGGGCGAGCTCTCGGGAAAGGTCGCGGTCGTCACCGGCGGGTCGTCGGGAATCGGGCTCGGCACGGCCGAGCGGTTCCTCGCCGAAGGCGCACGGGTCGTCCTCGCAGACATCGACCGCGAACACGGTGAGGAGATCGCGAAGGGCCTCGGCGCAGACACCGCCTTCAAGCACACCGACGTCGCCGACCTGACCCAAGTCGCCGAGCTCGTCGCCTTCGCGGTCGAGACGTTCGGCGGGCTGCACGTCATGTTCAACAACGCAGGTATCTCCGGCGTTCGCCACGCGTCGCTCCTGGACGACGACTTCGCCGACTTCCACCAGGTCATGGGCGTCAACCTGCTCGGGGTGATGGCCGGCACGCGCGAGGCCGCGAGGCACATGTCGACGAACGGTGGCGGCTCGATCATCAACACCTCATCGGTTGGCGGTATCCAGCCCGGGCCGAGCCAGTGGGCGTACCACACGTCGAAAGCAGCGATCATCATGTTCACGAAGTCGGCCGCGATCGATCTCGGCCGGTACGGCATCCGGGTGAACTGCATCGCGCCGGGCAACATCGAGACGCCCATCCTCGAGCGGACCATGGTGTCGCACCTGCCCGACGACGAGCGAGCGGAGGCCATGCGCAAGATCCGCTCGATCATCATCTCCCGCCAGCCGCTGCCGCGACAGGGCACGACGGACGACAGCGCGGAAGCCGCGTTGTACTTCGCCAGCGATCGCTCGTCGTACGTGACGGGAACGCTGCTGCCGGTCGACGGCGGTCTCGTCGCCGGGACTCCTTCTCCCGCCGGCCTCGAGAATCTGCGCAAACCCGGAGGTCACAACGAATGACCGACACACTGATCGGCGGGGAGCCAACCACTCGCCAACGCTCACGGAGCTTCGCGTCCCATCGACGAACGCCCATCGCACTGGGGACTCGCGTTCCGGACATCCGCGTACTACAGCTAGGCGTTCGCAATCTGGTACGTGGGGTTCACCTCGTAACGCGCGCGCCACTCGCTCCGCGAGACGGTTGACGTGTCGACGTCCAGGGCTTGCTCGCGCAGCGCGCCGACCGTTGCCTGGTCTCTCGGGAGCACGGTGAACGGGTCGTAGTTGCAGAACCGTGCGACGTTCTTCCAGCTCACCTTGTCGATGTCGTCGTCGGAGAGACCGGCACCGTTGCACTGCTCGAGCAGGATCTCGGGCGCGTCGGGCCACAGCGAGTCGGAGTGCGGGTAGTCGCACTCGAAGGCGATGATGTCGATCCCGATGTCCTCGTAGAGCTTCAGCGAGGTCGGGTCGTAGATGAAGCATGCGAGCGCATGCTCGCGGAACACATCGCTCGGCATCTTCTGCCCGAAGTCCTGGCCGGTCCACCGCTGGTTCACATAGTGCCGGTCGATGCGGTCCATGAGGAACGGGATCCAGCCGATGCCGCCCTCCGAGAACGCGATCTTCAGGTGCGGGTACTTCCGCATCGCCGGGCCCCACAACAGATCCTGGACGGCGAGCACTGTGACCTGCGTCGAGAGCACCATGAAGTTGTCCATCGAGAAGTCGGGGCCCATGTCGATCGCGTCGAGGCCCATGCCGATGTGCAGGCACATGACGATGTCCTCGTCGCAGACAGCCCGGAAGAACGGATCCCAGTAGTCGTTTTGGTACGACGGCAGTCCCTGGATGTGGGGCAGCTCCGGCATGCTGATGGCGCGGCATCCCTTCGCGGCGACGCGCCTGATTTCGGCGACCATCGCGTCCATGTCCCACGCCGGCCCGATCGAGAGCGGCATGAACCGGCCCGGATGAGAACCGCACCATTCGTCGATGTGCCAGTCGTTGTAGGCGGCCAGCATGATGCGCCCGAGTTCCTTGTCGTCGGCGTCCTGGAACCGCCGGCCGCTGAAGCCGGGCAGGCTCGGGAAGCACATCGACGCGAGCACGCCGTTGCGGTTCATGTCGCGGATGCGCTCGTCGATGAGGTACGCCGCGGGGCGCATCTCCGCGAGCGCACTCGGGTTCATGCCCCACTCCTCCTTGGGCCACGTGACGGTGGCATTGAGTCCGAAGATCCCGAACTCCCGGCCTTCGAACTCCCAGTGCTCCTTGCCGTTGTCGTCGCGCACGAGTCGCGGCGCCCGGTCCTTGTACTTCGCCGGGAGGTGGTTCTCGAAGAGGTCGGGGGGCTCGACGACGTGGTCGTCGATGCTGAGGATGATCATGTCGTCGACATTCATGTCGGTCTCCCTGGCCGTTTCATCGATCTCGTCGGAGGAGGACGACGCCGCCCGGTGTGAGCCCGCCGCTCGTCACGACGGCGGTCGCCGCGTCACGGACCTGACGCGCAGCAGCGTCTCCTCGCAACTGCGTGATTGCCTCGTGCACCAGTCCCATGCCGTGCGTGCGGCCGTGCGACAGCTGACCCCCGTGGGTGTTCAGCGGAAGCCGGCCATCGCGGGAGATGTTCTTGCCGCCGTCGAGGAAGTGCTTCGCCTCGCCGATCTCGCAGAAGCCGAGGGCCTCGATCCACGAGAGGCAGTTGAAGGTGAACCCGTCGTAGAGCTCGGCGAGGTCAATGTCGCTCGGGCGCAGCGCCGTGCGCGTCCACACGTGAGCCGCCGGTCCGAGCACGTGGGGCTCGTGGCTGAGTATGCCTTGGTCCCACTCCATCCGCTCGGTGATCTGCGTGCCGACGGCCTCGACGTAGACGGGATGCGGCGTGCCCGCGGTCGCATCGGCGGCGGACACGACGACCGCAACCGCGCCGTCGCACAGCGCGTCGCAGTCGAACAATCCGAACGGTGTGCTGATGGTTCGTGCCGCGAGGTAGTCGTCCATCGTGAGCGGTTCGCGATACAACGCTGTCGGGTTGAGCGCGGCATTCGCCCGCGCGTTGATCGCGATCCAACCGAGCGACTCGCGGGTGGTGCCGTAGCGTGCCATGTGCTGCGACGCGGCCATTGCCACGCTGTTGACTGCCTGAACGCCGTAGGGCGCGAGGAATTCGTCAGGCCCCGAGACGCGCCGCGCGCCCGTGCCGGCTGCCTCGCCGCGTCGAGCCAGCTCCGCATAGCTCGACTGCCACACGGTGCGGAAGCACACGACGTGCCGGCACAGGCCCGACGCGACCGCGAGCATCGCCGCGATCAGCGACCCGGTTGCGCCCGGTGTCTCGGGCCCACCGTTGTGCCACGTCGGCCGGATGCCGAGCACGGACTCGACCGCGGTCACGCCACCTTCCGAGTAGCCGCCTTCGGCCGCGGTAGCCGGGTAGGTCGACAGGCCGTCGATGTCTTCCATCGCGAGGCCCGCGTCGGCGATCGCGGCGCGAATCGCCTCGATAGTCAGCGCCAAGGGCGGCACCATCAGCTTGCGGCCGATGCGCGACATGCCGATGCCTGTCAGTGCGACGTCGTCCTCGAACTTGTCACGCCGGAGCATCGGCCGGACACTGCGGATGCGCTCGAGTTCGACGCGCTCGTCGGGCAGCGTGGCGGTTGGCTCGCCGGTCGGCTCGAACAAGGGAACCCACACGTCTTCTACGGGTTCGAAGACGACCTGGACCCGCATGCCGACCTCTACATCGTCGCCTTCGCATCCGACGATGTTCGTCGTGAGCCGGATGCGCGGGTCCTCGTCGATGGCAACGACGGCAACCACGAACGGCGGCGGATAGTCGGCCGACCATTGCTGGACGTTCGTAGTGTGGCTCTGGACAACGCCGTGGCCCGACACCGCCCGCACATCCAGATCAGCGGCACCACAGGAACGGCACACCGGCGCCGGCGGATGCTGGAGCGCGTCGCACGCGACACAGTGCTGGAAGCGAAGCCGACCGTCCTCGCCTGACGTCCAGTAGAAGCGGTTCCAGTCCCGCAGCGCGGGTGCGACGCGAGGCATGAGTTCTGCTCAGTTCCGGCCGAGCACGACGCCGGGTACCGCGCTTGTCGCTTCGCCTTCTTCGACGACGGGATCACCGTTGACGAGCACCCACGGGATGCCGCGGGCGTTCTTCGTCATGCGGGTACCGCCGCCCGGGATGTCGTCGAGTGTCAGCAGCGACAGCGGTTGCACCGTGTCGGGATCGAACACGACGACGTCGGCGGCTTTGCCCGCCTCGAGCGTGCCCCGGTCGTCGAGCCCGAGGAACTGCGCGATCCGCGAGGTGAGGGCGGCGACGCCCTCTTCGAGCGTGAACGCGCCCTTCTCGCGCACCCAGTGCGCGAGGAAGTAGCTCGTGTAGTCGCCCCCGGTGAAGGTCTGGAGGTGCGCGCCGCCGTCGGAGATGCCCACCAGGGTGGCGGGGCTCTTGAGGATGCGTTCGAGTCGCGACTCGTCGACGTCGACCGGGCCGGAGATACGGAAGAACGTTTCGAGCTTGTCAACTCGCGCGATGTCGAACATCACCTCGGAAGGCGTCACGCCGCGCTCCGCCGCGATGTCGACCAGCAAGCGGCCCTCGAACGGCGCGGTGGCGGGGCTGGCCGGCTTCTCGACCGACGTGTTCACCATGAACTTCGCGGTACCCCAGAACTCACCGAGGCGGGCGCGCCACGAAACATCACCGAGGGCGGCGATCTTGTCGGCGGGATCCAGGCGCGACAGCTCGACCCACGGCTCGGAGTTGGCGAAGATCGCCGAGAGCTTCTTGAGGGTGAAGCGCGTCTCGGGTCGCTGACACCGAGCGACCGCGTAGATTTCACGCCCGCGCTCGAGTTCGGCCTCCATGAACTCGAGCACGCTGTCGCCGTTGGGCGTGCCCATGCCGAAGTCGTTCCACGAGACCACGGCGCCCGAGGCGTCGGCGAGCTTGACGAGAAACGCGCGGTCCTCGTCGGTCAGGCCTTCGCGTTTGGTGGCCGGGTTCATGGAGAGCAGTCGTTTGCCCTTGCGTTTCACGGCTTTGGCCAAGGCAAACGTTTCCGGACCGTCGGCGAAGAACGACGGGATGTGCTCGCCGTTCTCGCCGCGCTGGTGCGGCGCCTGGCTGCTGCTGATGCCGGCCGCGCCCGCGTCCATCGCCGCTTCGACGATGCCGACCATTTCGGCGATCTCGTCTTCCGTCGCCGCCCGTTCGAGCGCGGCGTCGCCCATCACGAAGCGACGAACGGCGCTGTGGCCGACCTGGCTCAGCACGTTGACGCCGATGCGACCGTGAATCCAGTCGAGGTACTGCGGGAACGTCTCCCAGCCGAACGGAGCGAAGAGCTGCAACGCCTGTTTCGGGATCTCCTCGGCGGCCGCGAAGAGGCTCATCAGGTAGTCCTGGTCGTCCGGCCGCACGGGGGCGAGCGTGTAGCCGCAGTTCCCGGTCAGGATCGTCGTGATGCCGTGCGCCGTCGACGGGTTCGCGGTCGGATCCCACAAGAGCTGCGCGTCGTAATGCGTGTGCGCGTCGATGAAGCCGGGCGCGACGACCTGACCGCCCGCGTCGATGGTGCGCTTGGCGGCGCCGTCAACCTCGCCTACTGCAGCAATGCGGCCGCCCTCGATCGCGACGTCGCCGCCGTAGGCAGGCGCGCCGGTGCCGTCAACGATGCGCGCGTCCTTCACCACGACGTCATACGCCATTGCTCACCTCTCAGATCCGATGACTTCCGCGAGTTGGCGGACGTTGGCCAAGGATTCGAGCCGCGCACACAGGTCGATGATGCGATCGCGCTGCGCTTCGGACGCCATCCCCGCCGCGCACTCGTGGAACTTTCCGAGCCGCTCCGCCTCGGTGAGGGGATCGGCCGGGTTCCCGTGCGATCGGTTCACGCTCGCTTCGAGTTGTTCGCCGGTCTTGAGGGTCAGCACCACCCGGCTCTGCAGCGGTCCGTCGACGGGAATGGTGTTCACGCGCGCCATGAGCTGCTGCGCGACAGGCCGCTGGACCGCCTCGTCGGTGTACTGATGGATACCCGCATGCCCGTCGAGCGCGATCGCGACGACGTCGTACTCCAGGCTGTACTTCGCTTCCAGGCCGGTCTTCGGCGCGTGGATCGGCACCATGTCGGTGAGAAACTCGGGGATCTCGACGTCGATCGATTCGATCTCCTCCGGTGCCACCGGCCGGCGTCGCATGATCTGCTGCAGCGCATCCATGCTCCAGTGCGCGGCGCCGCAGCACGCGTGCAACCGGATCGTTGATCCGCGCGTGGCGAGGTCCCACGACCCGAGCCCGTCGAGCATCTTCTGCGGGTCGCCGTTTTCGAGGCCGAGCAAGCGCGCCACTCCGATGTCGCCGTCGAGGATGTCGCGGTCGGCGGTAAAGCCCATCGCCGCCACTTCGGCGGCGATCACGCCGTGCATGGCCGCGCTGCCAGCGGTAAAGCCCTTGGTGTCGGTCCCCCGGTTCTTCATCATCCCGGCCATCGCCGACGCCGCGTGGCCCAACGCCATCCGCGTCTGGTCGACGTCGAGCCCGAGCAGCCGCGAGGCCAGCGCGGCGACACCGAGCGTCTCCTGGAAACCCTGGTTGAACCAACCGCGATTGATCAGCTCGTTGCCGCGCGGACCGAGGCAGACCTTCATCGTCTGCGCGGTGATCTCCCAGCCGATCATCCACCCGAGCACGAACTCGCGACCCGATGAGCCGAGCTTCTCCCCCAGCGCCAGCGTCGCCGCGGTGAGCGGGCTGTTCGGATGGCTGCTGAACGTGGCGATGTCGTCGTTCTCGAGCGCGTGCGATGTCGCGCCGTTGACGAGCGTGGCGAACGCCGGCGTCGTCTTGAAGTTCTGCGCGGTCACCGTGCAGACCGGCGCGCCGCCCTGCGCTCTCACCCACTCCGACAACAGGCGGCCCGTCGAGACGGACATCCCCGCGAACTGGTTGCCGAGTGAGTCGAGCACGAGGTTCCGAACCCGCGCGATGCCGATGTCCGGCAGGTCGCGGTCGTCGACCTTCACGATCCACTCGGCCAGCTGTTCGGTCACTGAGGTTTCGGGCATCTGTCTCTCCGTGTCGCTATTGCGCCGCGAGGTAACCCTCGCTCCGGAGCACGTTCTCGACGCCGCCGGCGATCACGATGCTCTGCAATTGCGTCGGGATCGGATTTCCCACTGCTGTCGCGCCGGTTGTCAGGTTGCGCACCGCACCCGTGGTCCACTCGACCTCGGCGATGTCGCCCTCGGCGAAGACGTCGAGCACGCCCGGGCACGGGAGCGACGGCAGCCCGGCGTTGATGCAGTTGCGAAGTCCGAGGCCGTTGAACGATTCGGCGAGAACGCCGCTGATCCCCAGTGCGTGGAACACCGCGCCGATGTTGCGGGCGGAGCCGACGCCGAAGTTGCGTCCCGCGACCAGGACGTCACCGGGCTGCACCTCGTCGACCCAGCCGGGCCGATTGGCCGAGAAGCAGTGCGGGAGCTGCTCTTCGAGGGTCATGAAGACCGCGAAGTTCGGGATGACGAGGTCGGTGTTGATGTCGTCTCCGAACTCCCAGACCTTTCCGTTGAAGGTTGATGGGCCCGTGGACGTGTTCGACATCTCATTCCTCGACTAGAGATCTCGAGGGTCGGTAATCACGCCAGTGACGGCCGACGCGGCGACCGTCGCCGGCGAACCCATGAACACACTCGCCGACGGGCTGCCCATCCGGCCCTGGAAGTTGCGCGTCGATGCAGTAATGCAGACCTCGCCATCGGCGAGGAGACCCATGTGGCCTCCGAAGCACGCGCCGCAGGTGGAGCTCGTGACAACCGCGCCGGCGTCCATCAGCGTTTCGACGTAGCCGAGCTTGATCGCCTGCTTCAGGATGTCCTGGCTTCCGGGCGTGACGATCATCCGCGTCCCCGATGCGATCTGCCGGCCATCGAGGATCTCGGCCGCGACGGCGAAGTCGCTCAAGCGACCGTTCGCGCACGACCCGATGAACGCCTGGTCGACCTTGATTCCCTCGCTCGCGACCTCGCGCGCAGCTTTGACGTTCCACGCCACCTTGTTGGGCAGGACCACCTGCGGCTCCAACGAGGACACGTCGATGGTGATGACCTGCTCGTAGTGCGCGTCGTCGTCCGGGTGAGCGGGTTCGAACGGCCATTTCGCCCGGCCCTCGAGGTACGAGGCGAGCGCATCGTCGTACGGAAACAGCGAGAACTCGGCCGACAGCTCGGCCGAGATCGTCGCCATCGTGAGACGGCCGTCGATATCGATGTTGGCAAGGCCGTCGCCGTGCCATTCGAGGTTTCGACCCGCGAAGTCGCCGTACTGCCCGGGGATGTAGTGGATGACGTCGCGCGCGTAGACCCGCTCGGGAAGAGCGCCCTCGAGAACCACCTTCGTCGTCGCGCCGACGAGGTACCACGTCTGGCCCTTGCAGAGGATGTAGAGCATCTCCGAGGGGCCCATGCCGCGGGCGAGGCAGTTCATCGCGCCCGACGAGCAGGTGTGCGAGTCGGCGTTGACGAGAATCTGGCCGGGCAGCGCGTAGCCCTCGGCGGCGACGAGCACGTGAGAGATGCCGTGCTTGCCCACCGGGAAGTAGTTCTTGATCCCGAAGCGATCGACGAAATCGCGCATGCGCTTCGCCATGTTGGCGGCCTGGACGGTCGGTGCCGGTACGACGTGGTCGTGGCACAGCACGAGCTTGTCGGGGTTGGCGATGCGGAGCACGTCCGGCCGCGCGTGGTCGAACTGCACAGTGACGTCGACGTCGACCATGACCACGTCGCCCGGCTTGACATCCTTCTGCTCGGAGTGGTTGGCCAGGATCTTCTCGATGGTGTTCATGCCCATGGCTGTGCGCCTATCACTTGGGGCTGAAGAGCGGCGCCAGGTCGGACACGTCGCCGACTCGTGGGAGGTCCCGCGCCCGCTCGTACAGTTGGTCGGCTTGATCGTGGCCGAGCACGCGCTCGGCCATGTCCATGAACTTGGCCTTGAACTCGTCTTCGGTCAACGGGTTCCCCGCGCTGCCCCTCGGATACAGGATCTCGTGACTGAACTCGCGACCGTCTGTCGTTCGCACCGTCACCCGCCCGGGCATGCTGTTCTTCACCTTGGCGTACAGCTCCTCGTCCTGGTGGACGACCGTGCGGGGAATCATGGCCTGGACGACCGGATCGGCGACGGTCTCGTCGGTGAACTCGTCGACGCCGACCCGGCCCCGCACCGCCGCGACCGCCAGCGCGAACGGCAGGCTGGCCTGGGCGGCAACCACCGTCGAGACCTTCTGTTTCGCGAGGAACGGCTCGACGCGCTGCCAGGCGGCGTCGATCTGCTCGATGTCGGAGTACGTCAGATTGGCTTCGCGCATGACGTGCAGCAACGCCTCGACGGGCGCGTGCAACGTCGTGTTCATCGGATACTTCTTCACCCATCGGTCCGTGATGATGAACGACGCGCCGAGATCGTCGAGAAGCGCCGACGGGTCGAGCCGGCCGTCGCAGTACATCCGGGCGAAGCCCTGCACGCCTTCGAGCCCGAGTTCCGTCGCCCGGAACCCAGTCTGCGCCAGCAACGCCGCCGTCACCCCTCGTTCGCTCGCCATGCCGCCGTTCAGCGAACGCTGCCACGCACCTTCTTCGTGGCCTTGGAACGTGCCGCCGGTGAACGCGGCGGCGAGGCCGAGCGCGTAGTTCGTGTACTGCGGCGACAGCCCGAGCAGTCGCGCACACCCAGCGGCCGCGGCAAACGTGCCGTAGACCGACGGCACGTAGAAGGGAATCGGCCGGCCGCGTTCGAACGTGGCGCGGAACACCCGGCCCATCACCTCGTAGCCGATCACGATCGCGAGCGCGAACTCCTTCCCGGAGCGCTGGCGCGATTCGGCGACGGCCAGCGGTGCCGTGACCGCGAACGGGTAGGGGCGGCTCCCCGCGCCGTAGTCCGCGTACTCGAACCCGAGCGCCATCGTGCCGTTCGCGAGCGCCGCGCGCGCCGCCAACGTGCGCTTGCCGGTCGCGATGATCGTCGCTTCCGGCTGCCCGCCGCCGTCGCGCGCGCAGAAGTCGGCGATGCTCTGTCCCCACTCCTTCGTGGCGCCGACGAACAGGCACTCGCCGAGGAAATCGGCAAAGGCGCGGCTGGCCTCGTCGATGACCGGTTCGGGCAGGTCGTCGTACCGGAGGTTCGCGACCCATTCCGCGAGTTCACGGGTGACCTTCCGCCCACCCGTGATGGTCTCGTCGCACGTGTCCATGTTGACCGGCTCGGCCTCAGGTTTTCGCGAGGTGGGCGTCGAACCAGTCGAGCGTGCGCTGCCAGGCATCCTTGGCCGACGCCTCGTGGTACGAGTCACGCGCGTCGCAATGGAACCCGTGTCCGGCCTCGGGATAACGCACGACCTCGGTCGGCACCGCGGCATTCTTGGCAGCCTCCCGCAGCAGCTCGACTTGGTCGGCGGGGATCGACTGGTCCGCATCGCCGAAGAGACCGAGCCAGGGCGTCTGGAGCGCCGGCGCAAGCTCGACGAGGGGCGGCATGCCGAACCGGCCGGTCGTCACACCGCCTCCGTAGAAGGTGACGGCGGCGCCGAGTGCATGCCGGGCGGCGGCCAACACGACGACGCTCCCGCCCATGCAGAACCCGACGATCCCGACCTGCGCGGCGGAGAACCCGGCGTCCGCGAGGTGCCTGATGCTCGCGGCGAGATCGGAATCGAGACTCTCGGCGCTGAGTTGCCCGAGGTGCGGCATGACCGACTGCATGTCGTCGTACGCGACTACCGGGTCGCCGCTTCGATGGAAGAGGTGCGGCGCGACCGCGCGATAACCGGCAGTCGACAACCGGCGGCTCACGCCTTCGATGTGCTCCGTGACGCCGAACGCCTCCTGGATGACGATCACGGCACCGCGTGCCGGGCCGTCGGGCTCGGATTCGTACAGGGGCATCGCGCTCCCGGCACTGTCGACGGTCACGGTCTCGGCCATCCGGCGTTCCTTTCCCCCATAAGTGACACTCTACTGCCACAATATGGGCCGTGATCTCGGGCTGTCAAGGCAACCGGCCTCGGACCGGTATCGTTCGACCGTCCTGCACTGCTCTCGCCTCCGAGGTATGTCTGCCAAGTGGCCGAGAAGCTCACATCGACGGCGAAGCCCTCGCGCCGGCAAGAGCACAAGATGCGAACAAAGCGCGCGCTGCAACAAGCGGCGCTCGACCTGTTCGCGAAGGACGGCTACGACACCACGACAACCGACGAGATCGCCGAGCGCGCGGGCGTGTCGGCGCGGACGTTCTTCCGCTACTTCCCGACGAAGGATTCGGTGCTCTTCGTCGGCGAGTACGGCTGGTTCCAGTCCGTGACGGAGGACTACCTCGCACAGCCTGACTCGCTGTCGGATGTCGAAGCCCTCTTCGAGACGTTGCTCGCCAAACCGCCGAGTCGCCGGTCGCAACTTCTCTACGATAAGGCCGTCGCATCGTCGCCGACGTTGCGCGGCGTCGTGCACGATCATCAACAGAACGACATCGCGACGCTGGCCGAGGCCGTCGCGGCACGACGGAGGCGCCGTCACGCAGACGAGGGCTGCCGGCTCATCGCCACGGTCGTCCTCATCACGTACCGCCGGGCGCTCACCCGGTGGCTCGCCGGTCCCGCGGGTGTCGACGCGCGCGACGTCATCGCGGAGGAGTTCGAGATTCTGCTGGAGCAGTTCGCACCGGCCAAAGCGCGTCGACGGAACTCGCGCTGACATCCCACCGCGTCAGCTGCAGGCCCCGTCGAGTTTGAGCTGGATGATCTCGTCGTCGCTCTTGCCGAGCTCGCGCAGGATGTCGTCCGTGTGTTCGGCGAACTGTGGGCCGCGTTTCGTCGTGGGAGGTCGCTCGTCGAACTGGACGGGGTTCGCGATCAACTTGCGCGGCTTGCCGTCTGCGTCGACGACCGGGAGGACATAGCCGTTGGCTTCGAGCTGCGGATCGGCCACGATCTCGAGCGGGCTCAGCGCGGGTGCCCAGGGGCCGTCGAGCGTCTGGAGGTGTTGCCGCCAGTAGTCGAAACACTCGGCCGCGATCGCCTTCGCGACGTGCTCGCCGATCTCGGCGGCGTTGGCCATGATCCCTTCCGCGCTCTGGAAGCGCTCGTCGTCGAGTAGCCGCTCGAGGCCGAGGTGCCTGCACAGGTCGGCGAAATAGCGATCGGGCTGGAGCAACATGAGGGTGATGAAGCGGCCGTCGGACGTTCGGAAGCTTCCGACCGTCGGGTTCACGGGGATGTGCGGCGGCGCGGTGAGGGGTGCGGGTGACGGCACCTCGTTCCCTAGCAGCGCAGTACCGAGCCACAGTGCCATCGCCCAAGCGCCGACGCTCATGAGCGACACGTCGATGACCGACGTTTCGCCGGTGCGGTCACGACCGAAGAGCGCCGCGGCAATGCCCCCCGCCATGATGGCACCGCCGAGCGAATCGCCATACGCCCCGGATGGTTGACCAATGAGCCGCGGGCTGTCGGGCGGCGTAGTGCCCCACGCGCTTCCCATGCGCGACCAAAAGGTCGAACCGTCGTACCCCGGGCGCTCCGCCTCGGGCCCGCGCGGGCCGTGACCGCTGCCCCGTACGTAGATGACCTGCGGGTTGGCCTCGCGGATGTCGTCGACGTCGATGCGCAGCTTTCGTCGCGCGTTTGGCAGGAAGTTCGTCACGAAGACGTCGGCGTCGCGCACGAGTTCCATCAGCACCGCACGACCGCCCGAGGTCTCGAGCGCGAGACCGATGCTGCGCTTACCGCGGTTCGGATGCTCCATCAATGGCTGGAATGATCCGGCAGCCGCCCCGCCGGCGCCGATCGCCAGGTTGCGTTGTGCGTCGCCGTGGACCGCGTGCTCAACCTTGATGACATCCGCGCCCCACTCGGCGAGCACCGCACCCGCGGAGGGCGTGAAGGTGAACTGCGCGACCTCCACAATCTTCACGCCCCTCATCGGATGCCACACCATTGCGTCTCCTTTCAGGCGTTCCAGGGGTTCAGGCGTTCAGGCCGAGTTCGGCTCGCGCCAACTCCGCGGCCCGATGACGATCGACCTTGTCGCGCGGCGTGAGCGGCACCGCTTGGAGCGCGAAGAACGCGCGCGGCACCTTGTACGGCGCGAGGACGCCGCGGAGCTCTTCCGCGAGCGCAGCCTCGTCGGGCTCACGCGCCGCCCACACGATCCCGGCGACTGGGATTTCTCCGAGCCGCTCGTCGGGAAGGCCCACGACCACTGCGTCTCGCACGAGCGCGCAGCGCCGGGCCGCGTCTTCGACCTCGGCCGGATAGACGTTGAAGCCGCCGACGATGATCTTCTCCTGCACCCGGCCCGTGATGTAGAGGATGCCGTCGTCGAGGCGACCGACGTCGCCGGTTGCGAACCACCCGTCGTCGGTAGGCACTGGTGTACCCCCGATGAATTCCTTCGAGATCTCACCCTCGCCCGCGGGCCGGTCGTCGGCGAGGTAACGGATCTTCACCTCGACTCCGGTTGCGAGCCGGCCAACGGAGCCCGGGCCATGTCGGCCGGCGACGACGTCGTCGTAACGCTCCTGCGCGACCGCGCCGACCTCGGTCATCCCATACGCCTGCATGACCGGTACGCCGTAGCGAGCGTCGAACGCCTCGCGCGTCGCGACGGGCAGCGGCGCAGTCCCTGACGTCACGTACTTCACGGCACTGAGGTCGAGTGGCTCGTCAGCTACGGCAAGCATGTAGATCATCGTCGGGGTGAGCTGCAACGTGTCCATCTCGAAGCGCGCGAGGAGTGCCTTTACGGCGGCGACCGTGAACCTCGGCACGATCACCGTTGGGCGTCCGATCCACATCCGGAAGGCAAGGCGGCTGTAGCCCGCCAGGTGGCCGAAGGGATTGAAGAGCACGCCGGGCGCGAGGTGCGCGGGCGCGGGGTCGGGCCGGTAGTCGCTGTTGCGCGCATAGCCACCGGCAACGCTGCGGGCGGCGGTGATGATGTCGGCATGGGTGTGAGTGATTCCTTTTGGGCGGCCGGTCGTGCCCGACGTGAAGATCGCCACCGCCAGATCGTCGGGCTCGGGCACGCGGAAGTCGTCGAACGCGCCGGGATCGGAATCTGCGAACCGTCCCTCGTCGTCGACGCTCAGCACGGTGAAACCACCGGTCAAGTCAGGCGCGCCAGCGAGCGCGACCACATGCGTCGCCGCGGCCAGCTCGAACAAGTTGGTCGCCTCGACGGGCGGCAGCAGTGTGCCGGCGGCCGCGACCGCCGCGCCGTTCATCCAGACCGCGAGTGACGCGACGACCCAGCTCGGCGAGTTCGAGAGGTAGCAGCCGACCCGATCTCCTCGCGCCACGCCTGCGCCGCTGAGCGCGCGCGCCAACACCCTTGCCCGACCGAGAACCTCGCCGTAGCTGAGCGTGCGAACGGCGTGCGGCGCCGCTTCCTCGATGGTGAGCAGGAACGGTGTCGACGCGTCGCGCCGCGCTCGGCGCAGCGCGATGTCGGCGAGGCTCGTTGGTTCGGCGGCGTCGGACATCAGGCCTGACTCATCAAGAGCGGCGCACCTCGGACCACGGCACCGACCGGTCGAGCTCCGGCTCCTTCGGCAATCCGAGCACGCGCTCGCCGAGGATGTTGCGCTGTACTTCCGAGGTTCCACCCGCGATCGTCTTCGATCGCACCCGGAGGAACGCCCACACGGTGCCCTTCGTCCAGCGGTCGTCTTCCGGCCAGGCCTGCGAGGCCGGGCCCTCGAGGTCGAGCGCGAGGTTCTGGAGCCGTTGCGTATGCTCGCTGAAGAACAGCTTCGTGACCGACGCTTCGGGTCCCGCGCGTTGACCCGCGCGGCGCCGCGCTGCGGCGCGTTGATTCGTCATCGACACGATTCGATCCTCGACATACGCCTGGGCGAGACGCTGGCGCAGCGACGCGTCGGCGACGGGGGCGTGGCGTTGGATGAGCGCGTGCACAGAGCGTCCGGCAACGGTGCCCGGGAGCGACGCGCCGCTTCCCGCGATCGACTGCCTTTCGCTCATCAGCACGGAGACGGCGACGCGCCAGCCTTCGTTGACCGGGCCGAGGCGCATCGCGTCGTCGATGCGCGCGTCGTCGATGAAGACTTCGCAGAACTCCGCGTCGCCGGTGATCTGGCGCAGCGGTCGCACCGTGACGCCCGGCAGGTTCATCGGTAGCAGGAACGCGGTGATGCCGTTGTGCTTCGGGGCGTCGGGTTCGGTGCGTGCGAGCAGGATGCCGAAGGCCGCAATGTCACCGAGGCTCGTCCACACCTTCTGGCCCCTGATTGTCCACGTGTCACCGTCGCGCACCGCGCGCGTCGCCAGGCCGGCGAGGTCGGAGCCGGCACCGGGCTCCGAGAACAGCTGGCACCAGATCTCCTCATACGCAGCGATCGGGCGCAGGTACCGCTGCTTCTGCTCGTCAGTTCCCCACTGGAGGATTGCCGGACCCACCAGGTCGACGCCGACCGGGTTGTTGAACCGCGGCACCTTGTACCGCGCGAGCGCTCGTGCGATCGCGGCGCCGGCTTTCGGTGACACACCGAGGCCGCCATGGTCTTTCGACCACGTCGGAGTCACGTAGCCGCCGGCGGCGATGCGAGCCCAGAGTTCGTCGGGGTCGACGGTGCGTCGGGCGACGGCGAGCGCGTCGACATGGTTGCGGTCGACTGCGGCGACCCATTCCACAGGGAGTCGCGACCGGAAGTAGCGATCGGCGTCGGCTACGAGCTCGTCGACATCTTCATTCACTGCCACTTCGGCGCCCGCTTCTCGGCGAAAGCTTTCGGTCCCTCGATGCTGTCGGAATGCGTCCGGTGCGCGAGCAACAGCTCCCATCCGTCCTGCATGGCCTGGGCCATCGGTCGCTGGAGCGCGCCGCGGATGGCCCGCTTCGAAGCCTCAATGGCGGCCGGCGACCCCGCGGCCGCGTGCTCGGCCAGCGTCACGGCGCGATCCAACAGGTTCTCGGGCTCGACCACTTCGTCGACGAGTGAGATGCGCAACGCCTCGTGCGCGTCGATTCGCCCGTGACGGCCGAGCACCGCGAGGCGGAGCGCGTTACCGAGACCGATGCGCGGCAGCAACGTGATCGGTTCGATGGCCGAGACCTGGCCGACGCTCACGTGCCCGTCGAGGAATGTCGCCGTCGAAGACGCAACCACCACATCGGCGTCGGCGAGGAAGTGGAAGCCGGCGCCGGTGCACACCCCGTTGACGGCCACAATGGTCGGGAGCCACACGTCGCAGTTCAGGGGCGTCAGGCGCATCTGCTCGTGTACGTCGTCGTTCACGGGCCGGTGGCCGCCACGCTCGGCCGCCGCCTTGAGATCCATGCCGGTGCAGAACGCGCGGTCGCCCGCTCCGGTGATGACGACCGCGCGCACCGACGTATCGTCACGAAGCGCCGTCCAGGTCGCGAGGAAGCCGGCGTGAACCCCTGGGCTCAACGAGTTCATACGCTCCTGGCGGTCGATCGTCACGACCAGCACCGGCCCGCGCCGTTTGACCTTCAGTTCTTCACCCATGCAGTTCGTTATCCCGTCAAGAAACGGCAGTCCACTGTCAGAATGTAACTCATCGCGGCCGTTCCGGCCACGGCACCGGCCGGGGTGTGAGCGTGGGGCCGAGCTCCTCCGGCAGCCGTTCGGCGAGAGTGGCGACGTCCCACGGGCCCTCGTTCCTCATGACCTTGTCCCACGTGAGCCCGGCGAGGTGCGCGATCTCGTAGCCCTGCGCGCGGAACACCTGCCCGTTGATTCCCGCGGCCGCGTCGCTCAGGAGGTAGACGACGACGGGCGCGACGTTGCCGGGATCGCGGTAAGTGCCGGCAGCCAGATCACTGCGGATCGTGTCGCCGACCTGGTCGCTCAGCATGCCCGCGTCGCCGTAGATGCTGTCAGACATGCGGGTCGCCGCGCTCGGTACCACGCAGTTGGTGGTAATGCCGTAGCGCTCCAACGCGTACGCAGTACTCCAGGTCAGCCCGAGGATGCCGGCCTTGGCGGTCGCGTAGCTCGGCAGGTTGGGCGGTCCGATCATGGCGCCGCTGCCGATGAAGACGAGCCGGCCGGAACCCTGCGGCATCATCACTCGCGCCGCGGCCTGCGCGCAGCTGAAGTGACCCTTCAGGTGTACCGCGATGACGTCGTCCCACTCCCGTTCATCGAGTTCCCACAAGTACTTCACGACCGTGATTCCGGCGAAGCACGCGATGCCGTCGAGCCGGCCGTAGTTGTCGACTGCAGCGTCTACGACGCGCCGACCGCCTTCCATCGTTGCAACGTCTTGGGCCACGGCCACCGCGGACCCGCCGGCGGCGCAGATCTCGGCCACGACCGCATCGGCGGCTTCGGTCGACTCGTCGGCGCGCCGGTCAACGGCGCCGCCGTAGTCGACGACGACGACGTTCGCGCCTTCCGCGGCGGCCGCGATCGCGGTGGCGCGCCCGAGGCCGCGACCGCCGCCGGTGATCGCCACCGTCTTTCCGTCCAGCGTTCCCCCGGCCCGTGTCATGTCAGTCCTTTCTCATGCGTTGAGTTGCGGCGGGGTCCCGAGCGCGAGCGGAGCGGCTCCGAACGGCCGCCACGGGACGCCCACCAGTTGCCGGCGTCCCCACTCCGGATGCTCGACGGGGACGAAGAACCCGCGTGAGTCAAGCTGCGGGCTGGCGATGAGGTCGGCCGCGTCGAGGACCGGTTCCGCGATCACACCGGCCGCGCGCAGTTCGGCCGCGAGGTCCGCGGCACGATGTGCGTGCGTGAGCTGTGCGATCTGGGCATCGGACAGATCCTCGGACGCGAGAACCTTCGCCAGCGCGCGGAACTGTTCTTCGTCCTCGACCGAGAGCGCGATCCACCCGTCCGCGGTCGGATAGACGCCGCACGGTGTGAACGGCGACAAGTCGTTGGCCCGGTCGACCGACGCGTCCGAAGCCGGGTCGAGGCTGGCGGCGGCGATGCAGTCGTTGAAGTGCGCGACGACGAGGTCTGCCATCGCGAAGTCGACGGCCGCACCTGCGTTTCCCGCCGGCCCCACCGCCCACGCGGCGATGATCGTGGCCAGCGAGTACGCGGCGATGAGATCGGCCCACGCGATGTCGATTTCCGCGCTCTCACCTTCTTGGTTGCGCGTGAGGTATCCGAGCCCGCACGACGCTTGGAGGTTGTACGCGTACGCGCGGTATTTCGCGTGCGGGCCGTCCTGCCCGAAGCCCGACGAGCTCACGGCGAGCACGTCGGGATGCGTCGCGAGCGCGGCCGACGCGGCGAGGTGCAGCGCACCCGCCCGCTTGGGCCCGAGGTTCTCGATCACCACGTCGGTCGTGTCCAGGATGGAATCGAGGTGGCCGCGGTCGGCGTCGACGTCCAAGCCCGCGCTGCGCTTGGAGTGGTTCATCAGCGCGAAATAGGCCGACCGCTCCATCCCCGACTCCCCGTCGATGTACGGACCGCGCCGGCGGTACATGTCGAGCCGAGGAAGGTCCTCGAGCTTGGTGACCTCGGCGCCCAACACGCCGAGAATGGCACCGGCCAGCGGCACCGCGAGCACACGACTCGCCTCCAGCACGCGCAATCCCAGCAACGAACGCCGGCGCGCCGACGTGCCGCGGTCGGCGATGCGGAAGGGCAGCCCGACGATCTGCGCCTCGCGACCGTCACCGACCCGAAGCGATGCGAACGCCTCTCGGTGCGCGAGCTGCGGCGAGTGGAGGATCTCCGCCGGTGAGTACACCGCTGTCGCAGGCACGCCGTGCGATTGGAGGACGGCTTCCGCATCCCGCTTGGTGCGGGTGCGGGCCCACGCGGCGACGTGCGCATCGACCTCTTCAGCGGCCTCGATCCGCGACTCGACCGTGGCGAACTGATCGGCCCACGCGGGTGAACCCATCGCGGCGACGACGCCCTGCCACTGGTGATCTTCCATGGCGGAGATGCGCACGAGACCATTGGCGCACTCGTAGAAGCTGGCGGGCGCGCCGTAGCGCTTCGCGCCCCCGATGCTGCCCGTGTTCAGGAGCAGACCGCCAACCTCGAGCACCGGTCCCATCGCCACCGTGGCCTCGACCGCCGAGAGGTCGAGGTGAGTGGGAACGCCGGTCGCGGCGAGGTCGAGGGCATGACACGCCGCGAGCGCGGCCGCCTGTCCGGCGTTCAAGAGCGACTGTTGGCCGCCGAGCTTGAGCGGCTGCCCGGTGCGCTCGTCGCGTACCGCCGAGAGCATGCCGCCGGCCGCGGCCACGGTGAGCTCGGTTGCGACGTCGTAGGCGCGCTCGCCGGTCAACCCGAACGCGCTGATCGTGACCCACGCATGCTCGTTGTGCCGTTCGACGTACTCGGCGTAGGCATCGACGCCGGCGAGTTGAGCCACCACGCCGCGGGTGCCGAGGACACGGTCGAACACGACGACGTCGAACGCGGCGGGGTCGAACCCTGCAGGATCGAGCTCTGGCACGACATGTTTGCCCCGGTCGAGCACGATGGAGAGCAGGCTGACCTCGTCGCCGTCGCGAACGATGCGAGGTCGCGCCCGCCGGTGCGGGCTCGACGCGTCGATCACGGCGGTGACATCGGCGCCGAGTGACCACAGGATGCTGGTCGCGGCCGCACCCGCGACACCGTCGCCGAGTTCGAGGACGCGGACGCCGGCAAGGAATTCGGCGCGGCGTTCGATCATATCCGCATGCTCACGGTGCCGATGCTTCCGGGACCTGTTCGGGGTCGTACTCGGGGATCACGGCCGGGCCACCGTCGGGCGACGGGAGGATCACGACCATGCGCGCGTCGCACGTCGTCTCGCCGCGCTGGTTCACGCCCGCCACGTCGATGGTGACGGTATTGGTGGCCCGGTCGACGTCGTGCACGACGCCGGACACGAAGTGGGCGTCGCCGAGGTAGTTGAACTTGCGGACCGACGCAGACACCTTCCAGATCCACGCGTCGTCGCCCATCCAGTTCGTCACCCGGTGGACCATCCAGTTCGTGCGCATGACGCCGTAGTCGTACGCGGCCGGGTGACCGATGCGTTGCGCCCATTCGTCGTCCCAGTGGCAACGCTGGGCCGAGTCCCAGAAGCCGAGTTCGTTCTTCAGGTAGAACTTCGGAATTCGCTTGCGGTTCTCGTACGCAATCCTCGACGCCCCGCCGCCGTACATGCCCCATCCGACACCGACGTGCCACGTCACCATGTCGGTGACGCTGATCGGTCCTTTTGCGATCGGGCCGAGCTCGGCGCCGGCCTGCACGTCGATGGCGAGCCGCGGCTGCGCGCCGCGCACCTCTTCGGCCTCGTAGCACGCGTCGATGCGCGCGAGGTCTTCGTCGGTGTAGTGCGGGCGCTCGATCTCACGGAACTTGGCAGCCTTGCTCGATTCCTCGCGATCCGCGTGCCAGAAGTCGAGATAGCGGAACGCGTACGGCGAGCCGTGCTCGTCCTCCCAGCTCACGCGGTGCGAGACAAGGGCGCCGGTGCCGCCGGCAAATGTGCTGGCCCTGAGGTCAGCCGAGTGCAGCGTCTGCGACTGCCACAGGACGTCGCCGGCGCGGATCGGTTTGGGCAACAGCCAGCGCTCACCGCACATGTACTGACCGATGCCGGCAAGGGGGTCGCCGGACTTCATGATCTCCTTTTCGACACCCGTCAGCTCGACCGGTCGCGCAATGCCGGAGATGAACGGATACAGCGGCGGTGCGATCGGCGAACCCCACCCCGACGCGGTCGCGTACAACGGGTCGTTGTAGAGCGGGTTGTCGTCTCCGTACGCGCGCGCGAAGTGCCGGAACGAATCCGTCGACGACACCTCATTGTGGTTGCGTGGGGAGTACAGAACAGGAATGCCGATGCGGCGGCGAACGTCGGCGATCGTCTCGTCGTTCAATGCACGGGGTTTGCGCCCCGACCAGGTGCCGGTCATCAGTTCCTCTCGGCCACAAGCCCCGGGAACGCGGCGTCGGCCAGGCGGCGCCGGTGCCACGACGGCGTCCCGAACAGAACTTCGTCGAGCTTCGCCCGCTTCAGGAACAGGTGGGAGTCGTGTTCCCACGTGAACCCGATGCCACCGTGCACCAGCAGCGCGAGCGCACACGCGTGTGAGCAAGCCGGGCCGACATACGACGACGTGATCGCGGCCCCCGCCGGCCATGCGGCGGGGTCGCCGTCGAGGGACTCAGCCGCCGCATGCGTTGCGGCGCGACTCGCTTCGACGGCGATCGCCATGTTGGCACAGTGGTGCTTGACCGCCTGGAAGGAACCGATCGGCTTGCCGAACTGGGTCCGGTCCTTCGCATACTGGGCCGCGCCTTCCATGGCGCGTTCGGCGACGCCGACCGCGTCGCACGACGCCGCGATGACACCGATGGCGAGCACGCGTTCGAGCAATTCCTCCGCGCGTGTTCCCGGTTCGCAGAGCAGCCGGTCGGCCGGCACCGTGACATTGTTGAACACCACCGTGAAGAGCCGCCGAGTCTGATCGACCGTTGGCGCGTGCTCGACGCGAACGCCGGGCGCCGACGCGTCGACCGCGAGGGCGACGACCGTGCCGTCGTCGTCGCGTGCCGCGACCACAAGGATGTCGGCGAGATCGGCGTCGAGCACGAATCCCGATTCACCGGCGAGGCGCACCGATGATCCCGTTGATTGCCATGTCGTCGTGAGGCGCGAGAGATCGTACGCACCAGTGGTGCTCGCGAGAGCGACCGTCCCCGGCGACGCGCCCGCAAGGCCCGCGACGTCCTCGTTGTCGGCCAGCGACAAGGCGCCACCGGCGAGCACCGCGCTCATGAATGGCGAAGGAGTGACAGTGCGGCCCAGCTCGTGTAGCACGACGGCGACGTCCGCGTAGCCGGCGCCCGCGCCGCCGTACCGTTCGGGCACGTGAATCGTCGTCCACCCCAGCTCGACCATCTCGTCCCACAGATCCGTGGCGCGAGCGTTCTCGCGGCCGAGCAAGCTGCGCGCCGTGGCACGCAGCTCGTCGCGTTCTTCGGCGGAGAGCCTCATCGTGGGAGACCAAGCATGCGCTCTGCGATCACGTTCCGCTGGATCTCGTTCGTCCCGCCGCCGATCATCCAGCCGAACGCGTGGATGTAGTCGTTCATCCAGAAGCCGGTCTCCCAGCCCGAACACGCGAGGACGGGCCCGTCGAGCTGGCCGGCCACGCCCTGCAGCGCGGTCACGTGCTGCATGAGCTTGAGCAGCAGCTCGCTGTAGAACACCTTGATGATCGAGGAGGTGCCACCGACGTCGACGTCGCGGATGATGCCTTCGATCATCTCGTTGAGCATGTGGCGCAGCACGTGGACTTCGGCGTAGAACTCGGCAAGGAACTCGCGGATTGCGCTGTCGTCGAGCGCGGGTTGACCGGATTCGAGGCGCCAGGCGACTGCATCGGCGACGGCGGCTTCGACCCCATGGCAGCGCAGCCGCTCCGTCGCCTCGAGAATTGCGATCGCGCGCTCGGCGGACAGCGTTCCCTGCGCGACCGCCCACCCGCTGTTCTCGGCACCGACCAGGTTGTCGACCGGCACCTCGACATCGTCGAAGAACACCTCGTTGAAGTCCGAGGGGCCCCAAGCCTGCTGGATCGGCCGCACGTCGATGCCCGGCGTGTGCATGTCGACGATCAGACAGCTGATCCCCTTGTGCTTCGAGGCATCCGGATCGGTGCGCGCGAGCAGCATGCACCAGTCGGCTTCTCTCGCCCAGCTCGTCCATACCTTCTGACCGTTCACGACGTAACGGTCGCCGTCGCGCAGGGCGCGGGTTTGGAGGCTCGCGAGGTCGGAGCCGGCATTGGGTTCGGAGAAGCCCTGGCACCACACCTCACCGTCGCGGATGCCGGGGAGAAACCGCCGACGTTGCGCGTCGGTGGCGCTGTGCAGGAGGGTCGGCGCGACGTTGAACACCCCGACGTGGTACAGGCCGTTGCGCGGGACGTCGCCGCGCGCCAGCTCCTCGGCGATCACGATCTGTTCGGGGATCGAGAACCCGCCACCCCACTCCTTCGGCCAATGCGGCGCGAGCAACCCGGCTTCGCGCAGTTGCGTGCCCCACCACCGCATGAACTCCACGAGGTCCGAATGGCTCACGCCACGTTGTTCGTCACGCCATTTCTTGGGGACGTGCGAGGCGCACCAGTCGCGGACCCCTTGCCGAAGCTCGTCGAGGTCGCCTCCGGGCTCGAGCACGCCGCAGAGACTAGTGGCAGAGGACTGTCACTTCACGTCCGACCGCCGTAGGATGACACACACAGCACTCGATCGGAGAGGGGATTGCATGCCGGGAGCGTGTGCGGGCATTCGCATACTCGACACCAGCCGCGACGCTGCTGGCGCGCTCGCGACGATGGTGCTCGCCGACTTCGGCGCCGAGGTGATCCGCGTCGAGCCGCCTGGAGCGGACCCGATGGCCGCGATGCCGGCCTACCTCTTGCTGCAGCGCGGGAAGAAGAGCGTCACCCTCGACCTGCACTCAGCCGAGGGGCGTGCCGAACTCCACCGCCTCGTACCGGGCGTCGACGTCGTGGTCGAAGACGCCGGTGGCGACTACGACGAACTCAAGGCGATCAATCCCGCGCTCGTCATCTGCTCGATCACCGGGTTCGGGAGAACGGGACCGTACGCCGGCGTCGTCGCCAACGACTCGTTGGTGATGGCGAAGGCTGGCATCTTCCGCGACCAGCCGGGCTGGGAGCGCGACGGCAGACGACCGATCTACCGGTCGTGCCCGGACGGTTCGTACTTCAGCGGGATGCTCGCAGTGCAAGGGATTCTCGCCGCGCTGCGGGCGCGCGATCTCACCGGTCGGGGCCAGCGCATCGACGTGAACATGCTCCAGGCGATCACCTGCCGTCAGAATCCTCAGGTCCGCTGGCTGCGACGCGAAGGTGAGGAGCTGCCGATCGATCGTGCCGCGTCGACGGAAACCGTGTCGGATGCGATCAACCCGCTCGCGCACCACCGCGATCCTCGCGAGGTCACGCTCACGGGGATGATGGTGCAGTGCCGGGACGGCAAGTGGATCATGCACTCGCTGTCGGAGCCCCACTTCTTCCCTGCGTGGATCGACGCAGTGGGCTTCCAGTGGATCTGGGACGACGAGCGGTTCAGGGGCGCTCCGACGCGCTTCCCCGATGACGACGCCAAAGTCGAGCTCGTGGAGCGGCTCCAAGCGCGGATGAAGGAGAAGACCGCGTCCGAGTGGATGGATCTGTACCTCGCCAACGGGAACGTGTGCGCCGACGTGATTCAGACGACGCAGGACGCGCTCCGGCATCAGCAGGTCGTGGCCACCGACCTCGGCGTGGAGTTCAACGACCCGCGGGTGGGTCGCACCCTCCAGATCGGGCCGCTGGCGAAGATCGCGGGCGCGCCGGCCGACGCGTCGCGTCCCGCGCCGGAGCCGGGCGAGCACACCGAGGAGGTGCGCGCCGCGGAGGTCGTGCCGGTGCAACTCCCGGTGCCGACCCGCGAGCGCTTGGCCGGACCGCTCGACGGCATCACGATCGTCGAGGCCGCGTATTACTACGCGACGCCGTTCGCGACCGCACTCCTCGCCGAGCTCGGCGCGCGCGTCATCAAGATCGAGCCGATCAACGGCGACCCGTACCGCCTGCTCGGGCGCGGCGGCGGTGACCCGGTCGCGGCGCTGGGCCACAACAACATGGTGCGCGCCATGCAGGGCAAGGAGTCGATCGCGCTCAACCTGAAGGACGAGCGCGGCCGGGCGATTCTCAGCCGGCTCGTGGCCGGCGCCGACGCGTTCGTGCACAGCTTCCGCGGCCGTGTGCCCGAGTCGTTGGGAATCGACTTCGACACGTTGCGGGAGATCAAACCGGATCTCGTCTATCACTACGCCGCGTCGTACGGCTCGCAGGGGCCGTACTCTGGCCAACCGGCGATCGACCCGGTCATCGCCGCATTCGCCGGGCAGACCGCGTACCAGACCGGCGAGGGCAATCCCCCGCTGCGCGAGAGTGGCGCGGACCCGGCCGCGGCCGCCGGGCACGCCGCCGCGTTGATGCTCGGGCTCTTCGCGCGCCACCGGACCGGCGAGGCGCAATACGTCGAGTCGGCGATGATCGTCTCAAACATCTACCTCAACTACGACGACGCCTTCTCGTACGAAGGCAAGCCGGACCGGCCGGCTGTCGACCCGCGTCAGTTCGGCACGGGCGCGACGCACCGACTGTACGAATGCGCCTCAGCCGCCGGCGGACCGGCGCGGGCGCCTTACGAGAACCCGGATCCCCACTGGGTGATGCTCGCCGCGGACACCGACGACGCGTTCGCCTCGCTTTGCCGCGTCGCCGGTCGCGACGATCTCAATGCTGACCCGCGGTTCGGGACCGCACCCGCCCGAGCAGAACACCGCGTCGAACTCGAGGACGTGCTGGTGCCGGTGTTCCGCACCCGCACCGCGCACGACTGGGAGACAGCACTGATCGCGGCCGGCGTCGGTTGCATCGTCGCCGACGCGCTGTCGCACTTCGCGTTTCTGTACGAGGACGCACAGGCCAACGCCATCGGCATGATGACGAAGGCCGCGCACCCCAGCCTCGGCGGTACCTACTCGCGGTACGCGCCGGTGATCGACCTTTCCGACACACCCAGCCGGGCGTTGCCATTCTGCGAGTTCGGCGAACACACCCACGCGCTGCTCGCCGAATTGGGCTACGACGAATCCGAAATCGACCGGCTGCACGACGGCGGCGTGGTGGCCTCGCAATCGCAACGAGTTCGAGCATGACCGACGACGTGCAACGGCTCGCGGACATCCAGGCGATCACGCAACTCAAAGCGTGGTACTGCCGGTGCGTCGACACCAAGGACTGGTCGGGCTACGCGAGCTGCCTCACCGACGACACTCAGCTCGCCGGTGACGGCGGCACAGTCCAAAACGGCCGGGAGGAGGTCGTGGCGTTCGTGTCGACGGCACTCGAGCACGCGACAACGGTGCACCACGTGCACAACCCCGAGATCACTCTCACGGGTCCCGATACCGCAACAGCGATCTGGGCGATGAACGACTACGTAGAGATCCCGCTGGCCAGCGGTCAGCCGTTCGTGCTGCGCGGCTACGGCCACTACCACGAGGAGTACGTCCGCACGCCCGATGGTTGGCGCGTCAAGAGTTCGACCGTTCAGCGTTTGCGCGTCGATACCGAAGGCGAAGTGTGAGGTTCAGGGTCTGCGAACTCACGCCCGCGTTCGGCGCCGAGATCGAAGGGCTCGATCTGCGCCGGGACGTCAACGCCGAGGCGATCCGCGCGCTCCGGAAGGTGTTCGACGACCGCGGCGTGCTGGTCTTCCGCGGGCTCGACCTCGAGGCCGACGACCACGCGCGTCTCGCATGGCTATTGGTGGAAGGTGAGCCGGTCATTTACCGCCACCACATGTCCATCGCGAGCCCGAGGAGTACGCGACCCACGGGAGCCTGCTGTTCCACTCCGACATGATGTGGGCAGACACGCCGATGGAGCTGCTCTCGTTGTACGGGCTGGAAGTGGAGCAGCCGTCGGTGCCGACGGTGTTCGCGAGCGCGACCCACGCATGGGATGCGCTTCCCGAGGAGCTGCGCAGGCAGTCGGCGGCCTGCGCGCCGTTCACGTCACCGGTCAACAAGTGCGCCGGAGCCACATCGACGGGTTGACGCCAAGCGAGAGCGAAGAACTGCTCGACGAGCTGTTCGCGCACCTCTACGCCGCGGGTGAACACGTGGGAGCACGGCTGGCACGACGGCGACTTCGTCGTGTGGGACAACCTCGCGGTGCAGCACGCTCGGCTGACGGTGTTGTTGGACGGGCCGGCACGCGTTCTGCGCAAGGTGATCGCACCGAAGCCACCGCTGGAGGTCTGAAGAGCTGCATTCTAAAGCGCGCGTGTCGACACCGAGGGGCGACCTGTGAGATTCCGGGTCCTCGACCTCGCGCCGGTGCTCGGCGCCGATGTCGATGGCCTCTACCCGCGCCGCCTACGACTCGACGGTGGCGTCGTGTGACATGTCGTGTCCGTCCTGCGCGTGTTCGTGCCCGTCGGTCCCGGGCGGTGGGCCGAGCGACGGGTCGCGCGACACTTGCGCCCAGCACGGGTGGGACTTCGGTGCAAGACCCTTGTCCAATAGGCACGGGTTGCCGCTGACGAAGACATCGGGTCGGTAGTCGTGCGGTGGCAACCAGGCGTGCAGCATGTAGAAGTGGTTCTTCTCGCCGAAGAAACCACCCGGCCCGGTGAGGCGAAAGTTGAACCCGCCGAGCTTCGCACACGCTTCGTCGGAGATGGTTTCCGCGCCAGCGAGGATCTTGTCCCTACCTGCCATGCAGATCGTGGTGTGCTCATGCCACCAGTCGTTGCCGCCGGCGTACCCCTCGGGCGGCAGTCCGGGACCGAGATAGGTGTACGCAACGCCCATCAGCGGTGCATCGCCCTCGAAACCGCCGTAGATCAAGAAGTTCGGCTTCGACGGGTCGAACTCGACGCTCGGATCGGTCTCCGTCGGAATAACGCTGCCCCGCGTGTGATGCGTACCAAGCCCGACGATGTACTCGGCCGCCGCGTGCCACCCGGCGGCCTCACCCTTGGCGCGGGTGTCGAACTTCTTGGTCGCGGCGACGACACGCTTCCACTGCCTGGTCATCGCTTTGCAGTTCGCCTCGGTCAACGGACCCTTCGACTTGCCTGCGTAGATGTCCGACACGTGGCTGCCGTTGCCGTGGCCGCCCGGCGGGATGCCCGTACCGACCGCGTTGCAATAGTACGGCGGAGGCGTAGTCGTCGCCTTCGACACACTCGTCGTCGTGACGGCCGGCGCGCGGCTCGTCGCCTGCTTTTCCTCAACGCCACCGCACGCCAAAACAGCTGTTGCCGCCAAGGTGACGAAGACCAACCGACGTGTCGCATTCATGCGCGGCTCCCTGTCCCGGCCCATTGTTCGCCTGGCTCCGCCGATGGTCCTGGCGGCCGTCGGCGACCACGAGCGCTCCCCTTGGTGCGCTAGCAGCTGGCGGTCGAGCGCGTAGAGCCGGCCGAGGCGCCTCGAGCCAGTGACCACAAACGGCCTGGCCCGTGAAGGCAATCGCCATGACCGACTCCTCACGTCGACAACGCGAATCTGACATTAGACTGCCACTATGTCAAGGTCGAGCTCCGGGACGTGATCCCTGCCTCTTGGGACCGAGGTGCCGGTCTCGACGCCGCGGCGGCCCGGCGCGAGGCCGGCGCAAAGATGATCGCACCGAAGTTGCGCGGCTACGGCCACTACCACGAGGAGTACGTCCGCACCGCCGATGGTTGGCGCGTCAAGAGTTCGACCGTGAAGCGTCTGCGAGTCGACACCGAAGGCGAAGTGTGATCTTCCGCGTCCGTGAGCTCACGCCTGCTTTCGGCGCCGCGATCGAAGGGCTCGATCTCCGCCGGGAACTCGACGACGACACGACGCGCGCACTCCGGCGGGTGTTCGACGACCGTGGTGTGCTGGTCTTCCGCGGTCTCGACCTCGGGGCCGACGACCAGGCTCGTCTCGCGGGACTATTGGTGGATGGTGAACCGGTCGTCTACCGCCACCACATGTCCAATCGCGAGCCCGAGGAGTACGCGACGTTCGGGAGCCTCCTGTTCCACTCCGACATGATGTGGGTGGACACGCCGATGGAGCTGCTCTCGTTGTACGGGCTCGAAGTGGAGCAACCATCGCTGCCGACCGTGTTCGTGAGTGCGACGCGCGCGTGGGAGACGCTTCCCGAACCGCTGCGTGTCCGGGTCGCCGACCTCCGCGCCGTGCACGTCACCGGCCAGCAGACGCGCCGCGGCAAGACCGAAGAGCTGTTGCCCGTGGTGCACGAACGCGTCCGTTCCGCGACCAAGCCCGTCGCGCTTCGCCATCCCCGTACGGCCCGGACGATCCTGTACGTGTCGCAGATGATGACCAGCCACGTCGACGGGCTCGAACCCGACGAGAGCGAGGCGCTGCTCGACGAGCTGTTCGCGCATCTCTACGCGCCGGCGAATACGTGGCAGCACGATTGGCGCGACGGTGACCTCGTCGCCTGGGACAACCTCGCGGTCCAGCACGCCCGGCCTCCGGTCGCCCTGGACGGCCCCGCACGCGTCCTGCGCAAAGTGATCGCCCCCGCTCCGCAGGTCGCGGTCACCCGGCCGTCGACATCGGGCGTTCTTTGACTCTTCAATGCCGCTCCCGAGGGAACTGATCGGTCAAAGAACCGGCGAACCGGGCTCGGCTTCGACGGCGATCGCCGCCAGGTATTCGTCGAACAGCACTCTCGACTCGACAAGCGCGCGGCACGTCGCCTCGCCGATGCCGATCGACGCGCCGATGGCCAGCACGCGCCGGCCGCTGAGCTCAACGGTCTTGACCATACGTGGCTGCCCCTGGTTCCTCTACGCGAGCTGGATCCCGACGCGGTTGCAGATCTCGATCACCTCGTCGACGATCGACATCGGCACCATGAACGGCTCGGTCGCCGAGACCTCGGCGATGTGCGCGTCGATGTCATCGGCCGTCGGCACGCTCCCGCGATCCGCGAGCCACCCAGGACCGAGGCCAACGAAGACTCGCGAGTACCGGCCGGCGCCGGCCGAGTAGTTGTGGTGGCTGAACGCACAGGCGCGGCTCGCGAGGTACGTCACGAGCGGGACGACGAGTCCGGGCTTGATAGCCCCGGCGAAACCCTCCCCTTCGCCGTCCGGCGGCGGTTCCTGGCCGATCGTCTCCCACACCATCCGCGACTGTCCGAACGGCAACACCGCGTTGGCGAGGATCCCGTGCGCCGCGCCCTCGACGGCGATCACGTTGGTCAACCCGAAGATGCCGGCTTTGGCTGCCGCGTAGTGGGCCGCGAGCGGCTGGCCGAACAGGCCCGCTGACGACGCGATCATCACGAACCGCCCGTAGCCTTGCGCCTTCATGACTCGGTAGGCCGGTTGCGCGAGGAAGAACGCTCCGTCGAGGTGTACGCGCCGCATCCGGCGCCAGTCGTCGGCGGTGAGATCTTCGAAGGGCAGGGTCTGGAAGATGCCCGCGTTGCTGATGACCGCATCGAGCCGCCCGAACGTGTCGACCGCGTGGTCGACGATGGCCTGGCCGCCCTCGGGCGTGTCGACCGATTCGTGGTTCGCGACGGCGCGGCCGCCGTCGGCCTCGATCTCGGCGACGACCTCGTCGGCGACCGATGGGTCCTTCCCGTCGCCGCCCATCGTCCCGCCGATGTCGTTGACGAGGACCGCGGCACCCCGCCGCGCCAGGTCGAGCGCGTAGAGACGGCCGAGGCCTCGCCCCGCTCCGGTCACGACAACCGCTTGGTCCGTGAAGTCGATCGTCATGCTGGCGCGCCTCCTCGCCTCGACAAACACCAATCTGACACTAGACTGCCACTACGATGGCCATGTCGTACAGTGGCCGACGCGCGCCACGTACGCCCGTGGAGGTGACGAGATGGGTGAGTTGCAGCTCCGGGAGCTGACCCCGGAGTTCGGAACCGAGATCACCGGCCTCGATCCCGCGGCTGCACTCGGCGACGCCGACACCTGCCGGCGCCTGCAACAGCAGTTCGACGCCCGCGGCGTCCTCGTCTTGCGCGACCTCGACATCGACGAGACCACGCAGGCGAATCTCATACGCATGCTCATCGGCATGGGACCACTCGGCCGGGGCGAGACCCCGTCCGGGCGCCCGAGCGGCGACACCTTCTTCGTCTCCAACAAGGAGGAGAACGGCGGGGCGCCGTACGGGAGGCTCCTGTACCACTCGGACATGATGTGGTCCGACCACACCTTCCAGGTGCTCTCGCTCTACGCGGTCGAGGTCGAGCCGCCGGTCACGCCGACGATCTTCGCCAGCGGCGTGCACGGGTGGGCCACACTGCCCGGCGATCTGCGCGCCCGAGTCGAGCCGCTGGCCGCGATCCAGGGCCACGCCGAACAGGAGCGGACGCGCGCCGGTAACGACCCCGACGTGCTGGTCTCGACGTTCGAGAACGCGCAGATGCGCACCACGCCCGTTGGCATGCGGCATCCCCGCACGGGCGAGACCGTGCTGTACGTGTCGCAGCAGCAGACCCGTGAGATCGACGGGCTGTCGGAGCCCGAAAGCGAAGCGCTGCTCGACGAGCTGTTCGCACACCTGTACCGCACCGAGTCGCTCTACGAGCACGACTGGCGCAACGGCGATCTGGTCGCCTGGGACAACATCGCGATCCAGCACGCCCGCCCGAACGTGACGCTCGAGGGCCCGGTGCGGACGTTGCGCAAGGTGTTTGCGCCGATCCCGCCCCGCAGCGCGAAGCCGACACCCCCTCGCTTCGCGAAAGCGGGCTAGCGCGGCGGCTGCATCCCGACGCTGACCACCACCAAGCGGCAGCCGTTCGGACCCGCCTTCCACGCGTGGTCGACGCCCGGCGTCACGACGAAGTCGCCGACGACTACCTCGTGCTCGCCGTCGTGGAGTACGAGCTTGGCGGTGCCGTCCTGCACGAACACGAAGTCGAACGCGTTCGTGTGGTGCATCGTCGTCGCCGTCGCCGGTCCGTCGTGGACTTCGTGCGGTTGGTGATCGACGACCATCCAGCGCAACAGGCCGGGTGCGAGGCCAACGTCGACGGTCTCACCGAGCCCGGGCGGCGACCGCCCCGGCGGGCTCTCATCCGTCACGTACACCCTCGCGACGCTCACGCCGTGACCCGCAACCGCGGCCGGCGCGACGTCGGCCGTTTCGACCAGGCACGAGCGACCTTGATCGTCGACACCGGCGATCAGCTTCCTCATTTCCGCAACCGCACGGCCATGAACAGGATGTGCTCGCGCTCGTACTCGTCGGCCATGTCGGGGTGCTGCTCGCGGAGATGCGCGAACGCGACGTCGACGATGTCGTCCTCGGTCGCGCCGTTGAGCGCGGTGCCGCACGGGCACTGCAGCATGTAGTGGAATTCGGGATCCGCCGTTGTCACCGGTTCACATGCTCCAGCAGCGCGACGATGTCCGCCGGACCGAGTGGCTGCGACCGCACTTGTATCCCGAGCGGCGCGAGCGCGTCCGCGACCGCGTTGACGACTGCGGGCGGTGCCGCGATCGCCCCGCCTTCACCGAGGCCCTTGTGGCCGCCGGGGTTGGACGGCGCGGGCGTCTCGATGTGCCCGTACTCGATCTCGGGCGCCTCGGCCGCCGTCGGTAACAGGTAGTCCATGAACGTGCTCGCCAGGGGATTGCCCGCATCGTCGTACGGCATGTGCTCGTACAGCACGCCGCCGATGCCCTGCACGACGCCGCCGGCGATCTGGCCTTCGACGACGTTTGGATTGATCATCACGCCGCAGTCCTCGCTCACGACGTAGCGCAGGATCTCGACCGACCCCGTCGCGGGATCGATCTCGCACGTACACATGTGACACGCGTTCGACCACGTGACGAACGAATCAGGCGCCCATCGCACCTGCGCTTCGAGTCCGAGCGGCAGGCCCGGGGGCAGACTCGCCGGCGAGGAGTACGCCTGGTGCGCGATCTCGCCAATCGTCATGCCACGCGTCGGCGTGCCCGCGACGTGCACGCGCCCGCCTTCGATCACCAGGTCGGCGGGCGAGGCCTCGAGCTGGTGGGCGACGATCGCGAACATCCGTTCGCGCACCTCGCGCGCCGCCTGCCGCGCCGCACCACCGAGGATCACCGCGCTGCGGCTCCCGCCGGTGCCCGGCCCGAACGGCGTGGCGTCGGTATCGCCTTGCGTCACTCGCACCTGGCCGAGGTCGACGCCGAGTTCGTCGGCCACGACCTGCGCGATCGTCGTCTCCAGGCTCTGCCCGTGGCTGGCACCGGTGTGGGCGACGTCGACCTTGCCGTTGGGTCCGACGCGGACGATCGCGGCGTCGGTGCTCATGAAGCCGAAGGAGATTGCGGAGGGCTCGACCAGCAGGCTCATGCCGACGCCGACCAGACGACCTTCGGCGCGCCACACGCGCTGCTGCACACGAAGCTCGTCGTAGCCGATCTTCTCGGCGGCTTGTTCGAGCGTCGCGGCGGCGGTGATCTGGTCGTAGACCATGCCGGTCGGCATCGCGTAGGGCAGGTCCTCGTCACGGATCACATTGCGGCGGCGTAGCTCCAGGGGGTCCATGCCGAGCCGCGCCGCGACGCAATCGATCATCAGCTCGCGCGCGAGCGTCTCGATCATCCACGGCCCGCGATACGCGCCGCGGCCGGATGTGTTGGTGAACACCGTCTTGGCCGATCCCCCATAGGCCGGGATCCGGTACGGGCCCGGGAAGAGGACCGTCGTGAACACGGCCGCGCTCGCACCCGGACTCGGAAATGAGCCCGCGACTTCGAGGAAGTCGACCTTCGCGCCGAGCAGGGTGCCGTCGACACCTGCGGCCATGGTGACGGTGGCCCGGTCTTCGCGTGGGTGTTCGTCGGCGATGAGATTCTCGCGCCGGTCCTGGATCCACTTCACGGGCCGGCCGAGAACCTTCGTAGCGACGACGACGGCGAGTTCCTCGCGGCTCGGGTGCATCTTCAGGCCGAAGGCTCCGCCCACGTCGGGCATGATCACGTGGACATGGCTGTCGTCGAGGCCGAGCACGCGCGCCAGCTGGCCGCGCACGCCGTGCGGACCCTGAGTCGAGATCCAGACCGTGAGCTCCTCGCGGAGTGGATCCCAACTCGCCAGGATGCCGCGCGTCTCCATCGGCACGGTCAGATAGCGATGCTGAGTGAAGATCTCGGTCAACACGACGGGCGCCGACGCGAGCACCTCGTCGAGCGCAGTGTTCGGCGCGCCCAGAAGATCGTTGTACGCGTTCGATGCCGTCGTCGGATGCACCAGCGGCGCATCGGCTTCCAACGCGCGCACGGGATCGAGGACCGGATCTTCGATGGCGATGTCGACGACGATCGCTTCGAGCGCGTCCTCGGCCTGATACCGCGAATCGGCGACGACCATCGCGATGGGTTCGCCGACGCATCGAACGTCGTCGTCGGCAAGCAGGCGGAACGGCCGCTCGCGCCCCGGCGGCTCGTCGTCGACCTTGTGGTTGTGCACCAGGTGGTTGAGATCCGCGGCGACGTACACGGCCCGGAAACCGGCCACGTGCGCGACCGCCGTTGTGTCGACGGACACGATGCGGCCGCGGGCGACGTCGCTGCGGGCGAAGGCGGCGTGCAGAGTTCCCGGGAGCTTGATGTCGTCGACGTAGCGGCCCCGTCCGGTCAGGAAGCGAGCGTCCTCGTGGCGGGCGACGCGTTGGCCGACGAAGCGGGCGGCCGGAGCCGTCACTGTTCGGCTCCCACCGCGCGCCGCACCGCATTGACGATCCCCTGGTAGCCGGTGCAGCGGCACAGGTTCCCGGAGAGGGCCTCCTTCATCTCTCGGTCGGTCGGGTTCGGGTGGTCCCGCAGGAATGCGGTGACCGACACGACGAAGCCGGGCGTGCAGAAGCCGCACTGCAACCCGTGTTCCTCACGGAACGCTTCTTGAACGTGGGTCAGCCCACCGTCGGGGCCGGCGATGCCCTCGATGGTCGTTACTTCCGCGCCGCGAGCCTGAAGCGCGAACATCAGGCACGAGCGCACGGCGGCGCCGTCGACGAGCACGGTGCACGCGCCGCACACCCCGTGCTCGCAGCCCAAGTGCGTGCCGGTCAAGCCGCACTGCTCGCGCAGGAAGTCGGCCAGCGTGACGCGCGGCTCGACGCTCGCCTCTGTGGCGTCGCCGTTCACCGTCATCTGCACCACTGCCTCAGGCACCGGTCGCCTCCACGATCGCATCACTCCATGCCCGGTGCACCATCGCGGCGCCGACGCGCCGGCGGTATACCGCCGACCCGTGCACATCGGACGGCACGTCCGTGAGCTCGGACATTGCGAGCTGACCGAGCTCGTCGGCGGCGATATCCGCCTTCTGACCCCGCGCCGCGTGCTCGGCCGCAGTCGCGCGCCGCGGCGTCGGCCCCAGCCCGAACAGGCTGATCGCGCACCGTTCGACGCGGTCATCGCCATCGAGTTGCACGGCGACGACCGCGCCCGCAATCGCGAAGTCGCCGAAGCGGCGGGCGAACTCGCGGATCGCGAAGCCGCTGCGGCCGTTCCACACCGGGAAGCGCACGCCCGTGAGCAGTTCGTCGGGCGCGAGCGCGGTCGCCCAGATGTCTTCAAAGAACGATCGGGCCGGGATACGTCGTTTCCCCCGGGGCGAGAGCGCTTCGATCTCCGCGTCGAGGGCGAGCGCGACCGCGGGGTACTCGGCCGCGGGGTCGGCGTGCGCGATCGATCCGCCGATGGTGCCCCGGTTGCGAATCTGGAAGTGACCGACGAGCGGTGTCGCGCGACCGAGGAGCGGTACCCGCGCCGCGAGCTCGGCGTCGTGCTCGACCGCGGCGTCGATCGTCGTCGCCCCGACGACGACCGCGTCGCGTTCGTTGCGGATACCGCGCAGTTCGGCGATGTGGCCGATGTCGACGAGGTGGTCGAAGTACGCGAGCCGGAGCGACAGCATCGGCACCAGACTCTGGCCCCCAGCGAGCACCTTGGCCCCGTCGCCCAACTCGGCGAGCGCGGCCACCGCCTCGTCGATCGTGTCAGGCGCGTGGTATTCGAATGCGGAAGGCTTCATCGCCTCACGTCGATTCCCAATTCAAGATGCCGACCTCGTCGGTGACCGGCTCCGGCACAGCCCGCACCCGCAGCCCTTGGTGGATCTCCGCGTCGGAGACGAACCGGCCGGGGATGAGGATGTCGTCCTGCTCGTCGAGGCGCACCAGCGCGACGGTGTACGGGACGAGGCGCGCGAGGTCCGGGCCGTACGCCTGATGCGTGACCACCCAGCTGTACACCTCACCGGTGCCGCTCGGCTCCTCCCATGCAAGGTTGTCGCCGTGGCAGCCGGAGCAGATCGGACGCGCCGGCCACGTCCAGCTCCGGCAGTCGCGACACCGCTGCAGCTCGAAGCGCCCTTGCGCGAGCGCGGCCCAGTACGGTGCCGTGTCGCGGTCGGGCACGGGAATGGTGGTCACGCTCCCACCAATACCGCCGCGGACGAATAGTCGCTCACGTAGCCGAGTTGCCCGGTGACCAGCGCAACCTCGTAACGCTCGACCTGCCGGTGTTCGGCCTCGCCGCGTATCTGCTGCACGGCTTCGTAGACGTGGTTGAGCCCGTGGAGGTAGCCCTCGGAAAGCAGCCCGCCGTGCGTGTTGAGCGGCAGCGTGCCGGTCGCGCGGTCGAACGCTCCGTCGGCGAGCTTGTCGCCCACTGTGCCGGGTTCCGCGAAGCCGTAGCCCTCGATCTGCGAAAGCACGTTGTAGGTGAAGCAGTCGTACAGCTCAGCGAACTGAATGTCGGATGGGCCGAGGCCGGCGGCGGCGTAAAGTCGGTCCGCGATCGGCCGCGCCGGCGACTCCGTCAGGTCGCGATGGCCATTGTTGACAACCGTGATACCACCGCCCCACGCCGCTCCCTGCACGAGCGCCGGCCGGTGCGGCGAGTCCTTGGCTCGATCTGCGCGCACGAGCACGACGGCAACCGCGCCGTCGGTTTCGAGGCAACAGTCGAACTTGCGAAACGGTTCGACGATCCACCGGCTGGCCAGGTAGTCGTCCATCGTCATCGGCGTGCGCATCATCGCTCGCTCGTTGTCGAGCGCGTGCGTGCGGCTGAGGATGGCGATCCGGCCGAAGTCCTCGTTGGTGGTGCCGTACTTCAGCATGTGGGCGCGCGCCGCCATTGCGATCTCTTGCGAAGGCGCGATGTACTTGGCCGACACCTTGAACTGCATGTCCCACGGCAGCCGCTGGCCGTCACCGACGGATGAGCCACTCATGCGCACGCCGGAACGACCGTTGAGCGCGCGGTAGCAGACGACGCAGTCGGCGACGCCGGCCGAGAGCGCGAGCGTCGCCTGGCCGAGCATCGACAGCGACACGCTGCCGCCGTAAAACTGGTCGACGTAGAAGCTCAGGCTCTGGATCCCGAGCGCTTGGGCCAGGACGTTCGGCGGGATCGAGTCGTTGGTGCCGAACGTGCACAAGCCGTCGACGTCTTCCACCTGCAGTCCGGCGTCGGCGACCGCCGCCTTCACGGCCTTCGCCGCGAGCGTGAAGACGCCGACGCCGGAATCCTTCGAGAACTCGGTGCAGCCAATCCCGACGATGGCTGCTTGCGCGCGCGGGAAACGAGAGCGATCGCTCATGTCGGGGCCGGTTCCGTGCCGTGGCCGATACGCGCGATGAACCGCCCGTCCTTCGCGGGCACGTGGAACTCGGCCGTGTGGAAAGCGAGCGCGCCACGACCGCCGCGCGGGGCGACCGTGATCCGCAGCTCCGAGAAGACGTACCAGTCCTCAGCGACCTGGTAGAGCGGCTGCACGGTACGCACCTCGTACTTGTCGAACAACCGCGAGTACCACGACCGGTGCGCGTCCTTGCCGGTCAGCTCGACCAGGGTGCCGGTGTCGTCGACGTAGTCGCGCACCGCCGACGCGACACCGTCGTGCAGCACGTCGAGCGCGGCATCGAGGTCGTTCGCCCGGAGCGCGTCGAGGTAGCGGGCGAACTGATCGCGGACCTGGCGGCGCGCGAGCAGCGGGTCTTCGTCGAGCACGTCGACCTCGCCGGGCGCACCGAGGCGCGAGCGCGGTACCCGCAGCCATACAAGTTCGCCGGTGATCCCGGGGCCCTCGCCCGACGGAAAGAGGGCGAGCGTCTGGTTGTTGTTGACGACGTCGCCGCCCTTGCGTCGGCCGCGCGAGATGTTGTCCTGGAAGAGGTACCACGCGCCGCGGATCTCGGTGAGGCCGATCACTTCGAGCAGGTCGCTGGCGCCGCGGATGAATCTGTACGCCTCGTGGATCGCGTCTCGGGTGGTGAGCACCGGTAGCCGCACCGAACCGTCGGGCTTCACCTCGGGAAGAATCGTGTACGCGTACGGCCCTTCGGGTGCGAGCGACCCGACCAGCGACCCGAGGTTGTTCGGGTCGCGCGCCTTGATCTCTTCTTCGACGTGCGTGATGCCTTGTTCGTACGCGTGCGCGGACTGCGCGGCCGTATCTGCGAGCCTCTTCGGGTTGACGTCGATGCCCTTCATGGGATCTAGAAGTACACGAGTTGTTCGAACGCCGTCATCTCGTCGTCAGTGAAGCCTTTCTCGTAGCCGGGCAACCGGTACAGCCGGGCGACATTCGACGCGTGCAACGCGTGCCGGTCGGCCGCGGGTGCCTCGTCGGTGACGCGCATGGCCTGCTGCCGGTTGTCGGGCCAGTTCGAGTCGTCGAAGGGAAAGTGGCTCCCCCACATCAGGTGCACGGCGCCGAGCCGGTGCCGGTTCTTCACGGCCGGCCGGTCCTGGTGGAAGGTGAACCAGGCGTGCTTGCGCATGTAGTCGGACGGGACGGCGTCGTCTCTCTGCAGTGCGTACTCCGACAGGTGCTTGTGGCGCACGTAGTTGATGTCGAAGAACTCCATCCAGTGCAGCGCCCACCGGCGTCGGCGTGGGCGAACACCATTTTCACGTCGGGGTGGCGGTCGAAGATGCCCGACGCGGCCATCGGGAGCAGGGAGTCGGCCATGGGCGGCCGCAAGCCGGGCGCGATGCCCGAACGCGGCTCCGTCGACTCCGCCGCGCCGAACCCGTAGTGCAGGCTGAGCGGCGTACCCAGCGCGTTCACAGTCTCCCAGAACGGTTCGTCGTCAGGGTTGCCCGCGGCGACCGCGCCACTCGGCCACGCGTCGAGGATCGCGCCGCGGAAGCCAAGCTCGGTGGCGCACCTCGTCAATTCGGCGATGGCGTCGTCCACATTTGTCGTCGGGAGCTTCGGGAGCCCGAACAAGCGCGTCGGTGCGTACGCGCAGAATTCGGCCAGCCAGTTGTTGTACGCGCGCACCAACGCGCATTGGAGTTCGGCGTCGTCGAGTTGCTTGATCGCATCCCAGAGCCCCGGGGTCGGATAGAGGAACTCGGCGTCGACACTGTCGGCCCACTGCGCCTTGATGCGCTCGGTCGGGTCGTACAGCGAAGGCAGGACGTCGTCCCAAGTGACGGGTCCGTCGGCTTCGAGACCCTCGGCGGAGCGGTGCCACCCCGATCCGGTCGCCGTCGTTGCGAGCAGCGGCACCGGATCAAATCCGTCGACGATCCACGCGCTTCCGCCGTCGATGGTGTTGAGTTTCGGCGCGCGGTCACGCAGCTTCGCGGGCAGGCGTGAGGCGAACATGTCGGGGGGCTCGACGACGTGTGCCTCCGCCGAAATCAGGTTGTAATCCGTGTCGTCGTCGGCCATGTCATGCAGCAGCATTGACGGTGTCGGGCGCGTCGTACCGCAGCTTGTAGAGATCGGCCGCGTTCTTCCACATGATCCGTTCGATCTCGCTCTCGGTGCAGCCCGCGCGCTCGAGGATCTCGCGGCCCAGCTCGTAGTCGACGGGCCACGCCGACGACGAGTGCGGGAAATCGGGGCCCCACATGATGTTGCCGACGCCGATGTCGTACCGGTTGTGCGCGCCGACCTCGTCGGCGATGTACACGACCGACACGTTGCGGCGGAAGTACTCGCTCGGCAACAGCGGCAGCCCCCACTTCTTGCGATTTCGCCGCACCGAGTCGTCGAAGCGCTCGAGGTAGTACGGGACCCAACCCGTGTGCACCTCGGTGCCGACGAAGGCCAGGTCGGGGAAGCGCTCAAACACGCCCGACTGCATCATCCGCCACAGGATTACCGGAAAGCTTCCGGCCTGGACGTCGAGCCCGAGCCGCTTGGCCCGGTCGCGCCCGCCCTTTACACCCTCGGCCGTGATCTTCGAGCCGAGGTCACCGGCCGGGAAGAAGAACTGCGTGTGCACGTTGATTGGCATTCCGATCTCGACCGCGGCCGCCCAGAACCGATCGTCCTCGGGGCTCGGGTCCGAGAAGGAACCGCTCGGGTACGACTCGAGTTGCACCGTGCGCAGCCCGAGGTCGGCGCAGCGGTGCAGTTCTGCGAGCGCGTCCTCGATGCCGGTGGTCGGCAGCGTTCCGTTGCACACGAAGCGTTCCGGCGCGTACGACTGGAAGCCGGCGATCCAGTCGTTGTAGACCTTGAAGCAGGCCAGCGACAGTTCCTTGTCGGGGCAGAGCTTGATGCCGTTCCACACCGTCCCGACGCCGTTGAAGATCACTTCGGCGTCGGTCTTGTCCTCGGTGATCTCCTCGACGCGCGAGGCCGGATCGTACGAACCGGGGAACACGTCCTCGTAGCGCACGCCGCGGTCTTTGATTTGCTTGAAGCTTTCGACCAGCGACGCGCGGTCGAACCGCTTGGCCGACCGGAAGTACATCGAGTTGAAGCCCATGGGCGAGGGCCGGGACTGCCCCTCCATGATCCAGGCGTGGCCCTTGGTCTTGGGCGTCTCGATCACGTGCGGACCGCGCTCGCGCATACTCGGCGGCAGGTTCTCGACCCACAGATTCGGCGGCTCGTTCACGTGGCCGTCGGCCGAGATGGCGTTGTACTGCATCGCCGTCCTCCTCACACCTTCGCGAACGACGGTACCACGAGTTGACAGTCATCTGCCACTTTACTCTCGGCTACCCGGCCATCGCGGCGCGGTCCATGAACACCGTGCAGCGGGTGTCCTCGGGGAACCGGGGGCGCTGCTCGGGCGGGAGCGGCGTCTTGATCTCCTCCAGCGTCGGACCGATGCGATCGGCGACCGCTTGCAGACGCTCGAGATCGAAGTCGTAGACCGCCGCGGCCCGGGCCGAGAGCAGCGCCGTGATGTCCGCGTCCGGGAGGTCGTGCATCGTCGTGCGCAGGACCTCGAGCGTGAACGGACTCGTGCCCTCGGCGTGCGGAACGTCGGCACCCCACATGATGTTCGGCGTCCCGAGGTCGTGCGCCGGCCGGAGGTCATGGGTCGGGCCGGCGACGTAGCAGTTCGTCGCGAAGTACTCGCTCGGCTTGCGGTGCAGCGCCGCGATCGCGTCCTTGATGTGTTCGTACAGTGGCGTGCCCGCTCCGAGTCCCATGCGGGCCATGCCGTCGAGCCGCGCGAGATACGAGGGGATCTCCGACGCAGCGGTGATCTCGGTGATGACGAACGTCAGATCCGGGTGGCGCTCGAACGTGCCCGATAGGATCATATGCCCGATCGCGCGGATGATGTAGAACTGCGTCTCCAGCATCCCGATCAACGCCGACGCGTTGCCGCCTTCGTGCACCGAACACGGTGCCGCTGAACTCGGCCGCATCGACTGGCCGGATCACCACCACTCGCGACTTGAACGGCGCGGTGTCGCTCTCCTCAACGAGCCACTCGCCGTCGCTCCCGAATTCATCGACCTGCTCGTAGCCGACAGCTTCGCCCTCGAAGAAGAACTCCTCTTTCACGTAGCCCAGCGGCTCGAACTCGTACCAGGTGGCGAGCGCTTGGATTCCCTGCCCTTCGGTGGTGGGCGTGCTCACCACCGGTTGCCTCGCGAACTCCTGCGGTTGCTGCGTCGTGGACGGTCCGCCCTCGGTGCTGGAGCTGGACGCGTTCGCTGCGTCGTCGTCCGAGTTGTCGTCCGACGAGCACGCTGTGGCGATCATCGCCACCGCGGCGCAGACGGCTACCAATTGAAGCGCCGGCCGGACCCTCATCGAACTACCCCCTGTTACCGGTTGAACGCGCCTGACACGCTCTGATGTTGAGGCACCCCGATTGGCAGTGTACTGCCATGATCGTATCTTGTCAGTCCACTGCCGTTTGCGGGATCGAAGCCGCGTTGATGGCTCGGGGGACGCGGCCACACGCTGTCGCCACCGGCTGCCAGCTGACCCCTATCACCGGCCGAAGATTGACCGCTTCTAGTCCGGTCCACCACTTGGAGTGATGGAAGTCCTGGCTCGAGCGAGCCGGGGAGGAAGAGCGTGATCGTCGTGGACGACTGGGCTGAGATCCGTCGTCTGCACCGATCCCGCGACGTTGCTCGCGGTGCTCCTGTCCGATGTCGTCCTCCTGCTCAGTCTTCGCCATCGAAATGCTCGCGGAATGACGAACCGACGCGGACCAGGACCGTCGGTCACACACTCCCCGCACGCAGCTGCTCACCGCGACCGGCTCAGCCCTCCACATCGTCGCCGCCGCGATCCAGGACTGACACAGGGCGCCACAACTCCCAAGACCACGTGACCCGCTCCGGGATCCGACGAACGCGCGCGATCCGGCATTCCGCCGCTTGTTGCTCGCCCGAACCTTCTCGCAGTCGGGATACGCGTAACGCCGTCGCCCTCGTCGCCCTCGTGTCTCGTCTCACGGGATCGGGGTTCCAGGTCGGAACAACCGTCGTCTTGCGCGTACGTGGCCGCCTGATCGAGGTCCATCGCACTTCTACGGGCTCCGGCGTGACCGGATGACCGACGCTGACGTCGATGCGGAGCGGGTGCCGGGCTCGATGGACGCGAGCCGGCACCGTGATCCTCACACCGGAGTACGGGCCGGCGTGGCGGATCACCTGCGCTCGAAGACCATCGGGCTCGAAGCCGACGCCATCGTCGACCTCAACCGCGACTACATCACGCACAACACCCGAGATCACCTCGACATCATTTGCGATCGCGTTCGCGAGGAGATCGACGTCCGCGGTTGGACGTCGCTGGCCTTGGCGGATCTGGGATTGATCGACGAGTACGAGTTCGTCGTGCAGCCCATCCTTGCCGGCCACGGGCCGACGTTGTTCGCCGGCCTGAGCGAGCGGCTCGAGTTGAGGCTCGTGGGGCGCCAGGAGTTCCGGTCGGGGGCAGTGGCTCTGCGTTACCAGCCCAGTCGAGTCACGGCCTGAAGGTCGGCTGCCCCTGGGCACGCGGGCCTGGCAACTCCGCCACAACGCCGAGTTCGACACAGGCATGCCCTCGAACGCGGGTCCGTGACCATCGTCGTCGAAGAACCTTCCCTCGGTCCACCACATTCCCTAGTGGCCGCCAGCGGGCACCCACTGGCCGCCAAGGGGGCAGTTCCAGATGGCCACCGACAAACCGGATCCTCAACGTGAGCCACCCCGGGTCGCGTGCAGTGCGGGTTTGTTGGTGACGGGGTGTTCGGCCGCGACGGTAGTCGCGTCGTCGAGGTCGTGCATCGGCGCGATCGACGCGATGCCGGCGTTCGGGGCTCTGTA
>Ga0247727_10001681_pt1 | contig 51864 bp, 45 predicted proteins | sample WisWelCaveWW1625_FD_202498 | JGI IMG/M metagenome (GOLD analysis project Ga0247727, IMG submission 202498) | Biofilm microbial communities from Wishing Well Cave, Virginia, United States - WW16-25 | ecosystem: Environmental > Aquatic > Deep subsurface > Groundwater > Cave microbial mat | place... | reverse complement strand
TAACACAGAGAAAACGGAGCAAACAGAGAGGGGTAATGCTTGGAAAACTCTCTTTAGCTTTGTAATCTCTGTTTGCTCTGTTTTCTCTGTGTTGAAAATTTTTGTTATTTTTGCAAAAATTCAACTTGTAATAGATTAACATTGTCGAACTATTTCTGTGAGCGAATTTCATTTTGCTTCCGGATTGTCCGGCCTAGGAGATAGCAGGCAAATCCTCCTCGGCGCCGAGGTCGTGGGTCTTCTGATACCGAACCGACATCCGATGATCATGGTCGATCGCATCATCGACTATAGATCGTCGCCGCATCCGCAACTGTTTGCTGAACGCTACGTGTCGGCCAATGATCCCGTATTTTCCGGACATTTTCCTGATTTTAAAATTTGGCCGGGAGTTCTCACCATCGAAGGGCTGCGGCAATGTTGCGGACTCCTCGATCTTCTCTGCCAATTGGAAAAGGTCGACCTCCTCGAAAGCCTCCTCGCTCTTCAACGAGGTCATATACTCCGACAGCATGTAGACGAGGCGCCGCGTCAGCGCGTTCTCAATGCGCTGGAAGGGAGGCGTCGACCGGAGCCGTCGTCTCTTACACTGCGCGTAAAACTGCTCGCGCCAATATTTGCCGGATGCGTCATCGAGTATCAAATCCACCAGCATCAACGCGACACCCAAAATTGGTCAGTGCAAGCCGAAGTCGAAGGCCGGATAATTGCAAAGGGAGAAATTGCATGTCGGCATACTCGTTAAGGGTAAGATTGTACCGCAACATTCATGTTGCGAGCACTATTTCTTCGCAACATAAATGTTGCGGTACGGGGTGCGCGCTCCAAAACCAGAGTGTATCTCGCTGGGTGATCTTCTTGCTCGCGCTGTTCGCGAGCGCATGCGCTATGCGCTATCGTGTTTGGTACGGGCACAGTCCCGATCGCCTTCACCGTGTGGAAGTTGTCGAGAAAGGCGGGCATCAGCAGATTCATATCGACGGCGAGCCGCAGCGGCGTTACCGCGGCGTGGCGTTAGAAACCATCCGCTTCAGCGAAGACTCGCAGCACCTGGCTTATGCCGCGAAAATTGATGCCGGTTGGGTCATTGTCATCGACAGCACGCACAGCCGTCCGTGGGCGGGCATCGGGGAAGTCCAATTTGGCCCGGATCAGCGGCTCGCGTATGTCGCCAATGATTCGGGACGTTGGCGAATCGTGCTCGAGGGCGCGCCGAGCCCTCTTTTTGATGCCGTCATGAAAGGCTCATTGACCTTCTCGCCCGACGGTCGGAGACTCGCCTTTGTCGTGGCCGAGGGTGAGGGCTTCCGTGTTGTCGTGGATGGCGAGCCTGGTCCTCTTTATCAGGCGATTGGCGCCCTGCGATTCGATCCGGAGGGCAAACGACTCGCCTATGTCGCCAAGCGTGAGGGTCAACAATATCTCTCTCTAAACGGAAAACTGCTTGGCCCATTTCTCTCACTGGCAGATTTCACCTTAGGCCCGAACGGACGACTGGGCATGCTGGTGCGCAGTGATGAGGCGGGGTGGTGCGCGATGATCGATGGACGCGAGGGCGAAGCCTTCGACAATCTCGATACCATCCACTTCTCGCAAGGCGGTCGACACGCCTACGCTGCCCAGCGTGACAGCCTTTGGTTCGTTATCCGGGAGGGGGAGCGTAGTCCGGGCTACTCAAGTGTCGGCGAGCTCACCTTTGCCCGCGAGTCGCTGATCTACCAGGCGCGCTTGGATAAAGACGCCTTCGTTGTCGTTGATGGTGTTCGTGGCCCCTCTCTGCAACGGATTGGGAGTTTGACGACCAGCCCTGATGGCGCTCACCTCGCCTACCTGGGGCAGCCGTGGGGAGGAAACATTTCCGTCTTTCACGATGGCGCCGCGCATGCCGTCCCGCGCGCGCTCGACGGCACTCTCGTCCTGAGCGATGACGGCCCACGCTGGGCTTGCCTGGCGCTGAACGAAGCCCGTAAGAGCATCGAGGTTGTCATCAATGGAGAATTTCGTCGTCCTTTTGACCTGAAAGAATTGACCGCGCTCGTCATGTTGGCCCCGAACGCTCCCAACGCCCAACATGCAAAGAAGCTGCGCCGTTGGGTCAAAGCGGAGCTCGAAGCTTCCCCAGGAGTTAAATATTGAACAAAACAAAACTCACCCTCATCGGCGCGGGCCCGGCCGGCTCGCTGCTGGCCATTTATCTCGCCCAACGCGGCTTTCACGTCGAAATTTTCGAGCGCCGTCCCGATATGCGCAAAACGCCGATCAGCGCGGGGCGGTCGATCAATCTGGCGATTTCCACGCGCGGCATTCATGCCTTGCGCGAAGTCGGCGTGATTGATGCGATCATGAAAATTGCCGTGCCGATGAAAGGCCGCATGATGCACGCCGTTTCGGGCGAACTCACTTTTCAACGTTATGGCAAAGATGATTCCGAAGTCATCTACGCTGTTCTGCGCAGCGAATTGAGCATGGCGTTGATGAACGAGGCCGAGAAGTATCCGAACGTCCAAATCCATTTCAACGAGCGCTGTGCGGGGATGGATTTCAAAACCGGCGAAATCGAATTGCAAGACGACGATATTATCGGGCAGGCGCGAAAAGTTCAAACCGAAATCGTGATCGGCACCGACGGCTCGGCTTCGGCGATTCGGATGGAAATGTTGAAATTCGGGCGATTCAATTTTTCGCAAAAGTATTTGGGTCATGGCTACAAAGAGCTGATGATTTCGGCCGGCCCGAACGGCGAATATCAGATCGAAAAAAATGCGCTGCACATTTGGCCGCGCAAAACCTACATGCTGATCGCGCTGCCCAATATCGACGGCGGCTTTGCCTGCATTTTTTTCTTTCCATTTGCAGGCGATCCGAGCTTTGCGAGCCTTGACAGCGAAGAGAAAGTTTTGAATTTTTTCAAAACGCAATTTCCCGACGTCGTGCCGTTGATGCCCAATTTGCCGGAGAATTATTTTTCCAATCCCACCGGCGCGATGGTCACGATCAAGTGCGCGCCGTGGCACATCGCCGACAAAGCGTTATTGCTCGGCGACGCGGCGCATGCGATCGTCCCCTTCTTCGGACAGGGCGTAAATTGCGCGTTTGAAAGCTGCGCGTATTTGGCCGAATGTATTGATAAACATGGCGACGATTGGCAAAAGATTTTTGCTGAATTTGAAAATTTGCGCAAAGCGAATACCGACGCGATTGCCGAGCTGGCTTTGGAAAATTTTATCGAGATGCGCGATCACGTTGCCGATCCAAAATTTCTTTTTAAGAAAAAGGTCGAGCAAGCTTTGCAGCAAAAATACCCCGCGATTTTTATTCCCAAATACGCGATGGTGACTTTTCATCGGCTGCCGTATTCGATGGCGTTGTCGCGCGGCAAAATTCAGGATCGGATTCTGGCGGAATTGTGCGGGTCGATTGACCGCATTGAAGATTTGAATTGGGAAAGGGCCGAGGGGCTGATCAAAAACGAATTGGGTGATTTGCAAAATTCACTCAGGAAATGACATTTTAAAATTTGACTTTTTGCCAGTAATTTCATATCATCTATTCGACATCTCCAACTTTGCATTAATGCCTTAACTTGAGGATATTTTTTATGGTTGCCAGCTTTACTTCCGTCGTTCTTGAAAACGGCTTGCTGCCAATTGTGCCATCAGTACAAAAACGACTTAGCCTTAATCCGGGGGATCAAGTACGCATCAACATAACGGTGCTTGGCCGTATTGATAAACCCCAAACTTCCACGGCGCGCTATGACGAGTTGCTGGCGGAAAAAGAAGAGCGCTTGCTCACTCCAAAAGAACAGGCTGAATTGATCGCGCTTGGTGATGCGGAGCTCGATGCCGCCATCGCTCGCGCCAAAAAACTCGTACAAAAAAGCCATCCGGAATTGTTTGATGAACGAGGGCAATTGAGAAAAAGAAAAGCGCTGGCATCCTTGCGCTCGTCGACGAAAAAAAGAAAAGTCGAAACGGACATAAAACGTAAACGCCGATAAAAAAGGAATTCACGGCTGTGAGCTTGTGCGATCTTGTAGCTGCAAGAGCAGGCTATCGTTGTGAATATTGTCATGCTCCTGAAGTTCTGTTCAATCATCGTTTCCCCGGCGATCATATTATCCCACGCATTCACGACGGCAGCGACGACGTCGAAAACCTTGCTCTCGCCTGCCACTCCTGCAACGGTCGCAAATATCAAAAAAGAATGGGCATAGATATCGCCCGCAGAAAATTAACGCGACTTTTTAATCCGCGACAAGATGAATGGGATGAACGCTTTCATTGGAATCACACCAAGACGCGAATCACAGGACTTACTGCAATTGGCCGCACGACTATCGCGGCTTTGAATATATAAACCGGAGTGCAAACTTTAGTTTGCCATATCAAGTTTGAGCAAGACGCGCAAACTAAAGTTTGCACTCCACTTTTCACAAGGAGGTGTAAAATGAGCCAACCCAAAAAATACTTGCTCACCGAAGCCGACCTGCCGAAAGCGTGGTACAATATTCAAGCCGACCTGCCGCAGCCGTTGCCGCCGGTGATTCATCCGGGTACGCTGCAGCCGATTGGGCCGGATGATCTCGCGCCGTTGTTTCCGATGGCGTTGATTATGCAAGAGGTCACACAGGAACGGTATATCGAAATTCCGGAGCCGGTGCGCGATATTTATCGGCTGTGGCGACCGACGCCGCTCATTCGTGCGCACCAGTTGGAAAAGGCGCTCGATACGCCCGCACACATTTATTACAAATATGAAGGCGTTTCGCCGGTGGGTTCGCACAAGCCGAACACCGCAGTGCCGCAAGCATTTTATAACAAGCAAGAAGGCGTGCAAGGAATCACGACGGAAACCGGCGCGGGGCAATGGGGTTCGGCCATGGCCATGGCCTGCAACTTTTTCGGTTTGCCGTGCGACATTTATATGGTGAAAATTTCTTATCAACAGAAACCGTATCGCCGCAGCTTGATGCAAGCGTTCGGGGCGAAAGTGACGGCGAGTCCGAGCGACAAAACCAACGCGGGCCGGAGCATGCTCGCGAAAGATCCGAACTCCACCGGCTCGTTGGGCATGGCGATCTCCGAGGCGGTTGAAGTCGCGGCGACGAGCGGCGGCAAATTCAAATACTCGCTCGGCTCGGTGCTCAATCACGTGCTGATGCATCAATCCGTGATTGGCGAGGAATGTTTGAAGCAATTCGCAATGGCAGGCGAGTACCCCGACGTGATGATCGGCTGCATCGGCGGCGGCTCGAGCTTCGCCGGTTTCGTCACGCCGTTTGTGCGCGAGAATTTAACGAAGGGCAAGCAGACGCGTTTCATCGCCGTGGAGCCGATGGCCGCGCCGAGCTTGAACAAAGGCAAATACGTTTACGATTTCGGCGACACGGCGATGATGACGCCGTTGATGAAAATGTATACGCTCGGCCACTCGTTCATCCCCGCGCCGATTCACGCCGGCGGCTTGCGCTATCACGGCATGGCGCCGATTGTTTGCGCGCTTTACGACAACAAAATGATCGACGCGGTGGCGGTGCATCAAAATCCCGTGTTCGAAGCGGCGATGCAATTTGCGCGCACCGAAGGCATCATTCCCGCGCCGGAGCCGTCGCATGCGATTCGTGTCGTGATCGACGAAGCGTTGAAGTGCAAGAAATTCGGCGAGAAGAAAGTCATCGCCTTCAATCTCTGCGGCCACGGTTATTTCGACATGCAGGCGTATGACGATTATATTGCGAAGAAACTGCCGGATTTCGAATATCCGAGCGCGGAGATTGATCGCGCGTTGCAGGAATTGCCGCAGGTGAACTAATGCAAAGATTTAATTCCACGCGGATTAAAAAACCACGCTGATAGCTTAAAAAATTCCGTGTGGTTTTTTTATCCGTGTGTAACCCTTTTGATTGCGGCTTGTCCGCGTCGGGAGAAACGAAATGTCAACATTCATGATGGTCTCGGGAATTTGCATTTTGGGGCTGGTGGCGAGTGTTTTTCGATTTGCGGCCAAAGACGCAGTCGAACAATCGCAGGAAACCACGATAGATCCGGAGAAGCGGCTGAAAGAAATGGGGATCGAACTGCCAACTTCCACCGCGCCGGTGGCAAATTTTGTTCGCGCCGTCCGCAGCGGCAATTTGGTTTTTCTCAGCGGACATGGGCCGCGAAAAGCCGATGGCAGTTACATCACCGGAAAAGTGGGTCGCGAGGTGAGCATCGAACAGGGCCGTGAAGCCGCGCGGTTGACCGCTATCAATTTATTGTCGACGCTAAAGGGCGAGATCGGCGATCTCAATCAAGTTAAACGCATCGTCAAAGTGCTCGGCATGGTCAATGCGGGTGAGTCATTTACCGAGCATCCGCAGGTGATGAACGGCTTTTCCGATTTCATCGTGTCGGTTTTCGGCGAGCGCGGCAAGCACGCGCGCTCTGCCGTCGGCATGGTTTCGTTGCCATTCGGCATGGCGGTGGAAATCGAAATGATCGTTGAAGTCAAAACGCCGTGAGGCAGTTTAGACTATTAATTGCCAAAGCTGTACAAAAAGAACAAAGATATTTCCACACGGATTAAAAAACCACGCTGATAAATCCGTGTGGTTTTTTAATCAGCGTGGCAACTTGTTTGGTTCCGGCTTGTCCGTGCTACGTTTTTCTCATTTAATTCTCAAGAACTTTGTGGCGAAGTCGAGCGGTGATGAATCCGAATTGGGTCTCAATGGTCAACGCCGCGTGGTTCGGCGCATACGGCCACGGCGAAGGCAGGCATCTGCTCGGTTATCCGGCGGAGATCGATTGGAATGCCGTCGAAACGGATTTCCAAAAGTGCCGCGAAAATTTTGTGCAAGTCGTTCGCGCCTTTATTTTTGAAAATCTCGACGGTTGCGTTAAAATTGGCTCAATTTGGGATGTCGCGCCTGAAACGCTTCTCAATCTCGAACGCTTGAAACAGCTTCTTTTGAAATATCAGCTCCAACTCGCCGCGGTTTTGTTTGAATTTAAAAATGACGAGGCGCAGCCGTATGTGCCGGATTTTCTCAAGGTGACGCCGATGCGATTGGTGGTCGATACTTTTATTCGCCAGATGCGCGACGTCTTGTGGTCCATCGATCTCCACAACGAAATCGACTATCTGCATCTCGTTCGCAAAGTTCCGCTCGAGGAGCTGAATCAAGTTACCGGCGATTATCAATCTGTAGTCAAAATCATCGCGCCGGATTTGCCTTACACATGCTCGACCGGCTGGAAAGGAGGCTATTGGGCGCGGCGCAGACAACTCGGGGTTGAATATGTGGACTTCATTGAAGTACATCACTACACGCACAACCACGGCGAGCCGTGCGAGCGGCAAAATCCGATGAGCCTGTGCGTATTGGAAAATTTGAACAAACCGGTTTTGCTCGGTGAATTTAAATCCGATGATTTTTCCAAATACGTTTCACAATGCCGGGCCCGCGGTTTTCTTGGCGCGGCGCCGTGGTCGATTCATCACGATTTTCCGATTTCGGAGGCAACCTGGCGGCTCATTCGTGACAGCCGAGTTGCTGCAATTACATAATTGGAAAGACGACTTGAGACATGCCCCAACCGGACGTTTCGCCTGAGCTGCGGCGAGAATTAACTTTACTTGATTCCACCATGATCAACGTCGGAACGATGATCGCCTCGGCGATTTTCATCGTTCCGGCGACGATTGCGATGCATGCGCAAGGCTCGGCCTTGACGATTATCGTTTGGGTGGTTGGAGGAATTGTGAGTCTGATGGGCGCGCTGGCGATTGCGGAATTGGGCGCGGCGATGCCTGAAGCCGGCGGGCAGTTCGTCTACTTGCGCGAAGCCTACGGGCCGGTATGGGGATTCCTTTACGGCTGGGGCGCATTTATGGTGATCAACACCGCGTCAATTGCGGCGATTGCCGTGGCCTTCGCGCAGTATCTCGGTTATTTCTTCCCGCTGAATAATACCGAGATTAAAATCGTCGCCATGCTGTCGACCGTTCTGCTCACGACGATCAATTGTTTCGGACTCAAGCTGGGGGCGTGGACGCAAAACGTGTTTACCTTTTTAAAAATGGCGGCGCTGGCCGGAATCATCGTGCTGAGTTTCGTTTTGAAAGGCGGCGCGGTTGAAAATTTCACGCCGCTTTTTCCCGCACAATCTTTTTCGAGTTTGCTCGGCCCGCTCGGTTTGGCGATGGTCGCGGCATTGTGGGCCTACGACGGCTGGATCGAAATCACGTATGTCGGCAGCGAGGTTAAAAATCCGCAGCGCAATCTGCCGCTGTCAATTATCTTTTCAACATTAATTGTTATTGCGCTTTACGTTTTAATCAGCATCGCCTGTGTTTATGTGTTATCGGTCGGCACGATGGCGCAGGCGAAATTGGTGGCTTCTGATGTCGCCACGACGATTATGGGAACGACCGGCGCCGCGCTGGTGGCGATCGCGATCATCATTTCAACGCTGGGCTCAAATAACGGCATCGTGTTTACGGCGGCGCGCATACCTTATGCGATGGCGAAAGAGAAACTGTTCTTCCAATCCATGGGGAAAGTGAATGCGAAATATCATGTGCCGCTGGTCGCGTTGATCGTGCAGGGCGTATGGGCTTGCATTTTGACCGCTTCCGGCTCTTATGATCAATTGTATACTTACGTCGTTTTTGTTTCGTGGCTGTTTTATGCGATGTCCTGCGGCGCGGTGATTGTTCTCAGGCGCAAAGCGCCGCACATGCCGCGGCCCTACAAAACTTGGGGCTATCCGCTTGTTCCCATCATCTTTATTCTCTTCGCGATCTGGTTGGTGATCAACACGATCATGGAAGCGCCGCGTGACGCCGCCATCGGCGCGGGGATTATGTTGTCGGGACTGCCGATTTACTTTTATTGGCAGCGGAAAGTAAAATAACTTGCTTGTAATTTTGTTAAAATTTCTTTCATTAGAATGGCTGTAAAAAACACTTCGTTTTATATTATTGCCGTGCGTTTCCAACGCAGGAGCTCAAGTCATGGGTAACGAAAAAATTCAACCAACCGAACACCTGCACATCGTCAAAATTTTAGGCCCCTCCGGAATTTGGCAGGCGGCCATTAAAGGCACCTACATTCGTGTGTGGGCGCTGATCGGCTGCCACAAACGAGGAATGGACGAGTGGGAAATTCTCAAAAGCTTTCCGACCATAACAGCCGCCCAACTGCATGATGCGCTATCGTATTATCACGACCACAAAAGCGAAATTGACGATTTCATCGAGGCCAATGAACGAGCTTACGACGAGTATTTAACCGAAGAACATGAAAATCAAACTGTACTTGAATGAGAATCTCAATAAAAACGAAAAAGAGCATTGGGGCTTTATCCTCAGTAATGATATTGACCATTCCGTGATTTACCGGAGATTGCTCAGGCTGGTGGGGATGTTGCAGGCCGAAGATACAAGAAATCAATTGATACGCCTTCACGACTTTCGATGATAAAATCCCCTCTTAAAATTTCGCAACAGCGCCAGTGTGTTCGATATCGCGCCGAAACATCGGCCACGGCGCCGCGCCGAGCTTGCCGATATTGCAAATGCGATGGACGCCGTTGTCCGCGCCGATGACGATGTCGGTTAGTCCGTCGCCGTCGAGATCGCCCACCCACGGCGAGGAGGAAATTTTGTTCCCGCAATCAATCGGAAATTTCGGCGCAAGCGCGCCGTCTTGCCGAAAAGCGTAGAGATGATGATCGAGCGAACCGATGATGACCTCGAGGCGGCCATCGCCGTCAATATCGGCGACTGAAGCGGAGGAGCGAACTTCGTCATTCGTTTTGACCGGCCAGCCCAGCAAAACATCACCGACGGCGCTCCAGGCATAAACGTAACCGTCGTCGGCGCCGGCGATGATGTCGGGCAGGCCGTTTGCGTCAAGATCGGCGACGGTCGGCGAGGATTCGATGCGGTGGCCGGCGAGGCGCGGAAAGCCGGGAAGCTCGCTGCCGTCGAGCGTGAACACGTGCAGCAAGCCGGCGTCGTCGCCAACGATGATTTCAACGCAGCCATCGTTGTCGAGATCGGCGAGGGTTGGCGAGGTATCGGAATCCATTTTCAAATTGATCGGAAAATTCGCATAAAGCTGGCCGTCCACATGCCAAACATAAAGCCGGCCGCGGCTGGTTTCGCTGGGCGTCAACGTCGCAATCGCGAGCACATCACCGTGCCAGGCGGCGGTGGCTTCGGCCCAGCCTTCAATCGGTTGCGGCCAGCCCGGAGCGGGGTTCCCTTGACGATCCAACACGAACATTTTCTCAAAACCGCCGACCGCGATAAGCGAATCGGCGATGAGGGTTGGCGAGGACCAAATCAAATCGCCGAGTTCGACCGGAAAATTTTCGATGAACGCCGGCGCGGCGGCAAACGAATGAAAGCGCCAGCCGAACAATTTGCCATTTTCACTGGCGGCGAAAATCTCGGGCTGATGATCACGATCAACATCCCACGCGACAGCGGATGAATGAAAACCGCGCCTGTTAATTGAGGCGGGTTGGGCCCAACTTAGCAGTACGCGCAGCGAGTCATCCAGCAGGTAAAAAGCGCCGTTCAAGTCGCCGACGGCAATTTCGAGTTTGCCGTCACGATTGAGGTCAACAACGAGCGGCGAGGCGGCCACCGGCTTCGAAGTCGGGTGAAAAAGATGGCCGGGGGAAAATTGGGTTCGCTCGCAGGCGGCTGTCGCCATCACGCATACCAAGCCGATGAAAATTCGATAGAACTCGGTGTGGCGAGGCGCAATTAATTTATTGGGTTGGTCGTCCAATGAGTTGGGTGAGCTGCGCTATTTGCGCTTTAAGCTGGTCGATTTGCTCCTGTAGATTTTGCGAATCTTCCTTGCGTTCCGGACGAACCCAGAATCTTTCAAAAAATTTCGGGACGTAAGGCAAGGCGAGCAAAGCAGCGATAAGGCCAAGCAAGCCCAACATAAGATTAAACTTGTCATCAATGCGTTGATTGACCGCGACAAATTTGTCTTCGATGCGATTGAATCGTTCATCAAGCGTGGTTTCGATTTTGGTGAACCGGACTTCGTAGCGCTTGTCCATTTCGTTAAGCCGGTTGTCAATATCAGTCAGCTTTTGCAGGATGGCGGCCTGCGTCGTCTTGTCTTGCGCGTGTGTGATGTCCCCGAAGGAGAGCAGCGCCGCGACGATGAAAACGAGAGTTAAAAACCTGCGCATTTGATCTATTCCGGTTGGAAGTTTTGACGTAAGTGTAATGATGATATGGTATCATCACTAATTTAAGCAAAGATAACCAAAAGGTCAAGAGTTTGATATAAAATGATTGCTCAATCAAGCTAGGAAGAATTTGTTAAAATGAATGATTGAGGACAAAATTTTTTAGACAGCTCAACTATTTTAGGTTTGACGACTTTTCCGATTGCGTTGCGCGGCAGTTCTTCCAGCACGAGTATCCGCGTCGGTATTTTATATGCCGCCAGCCGCGTTTTGGCCCAGCTTCGCAAAGAATCGATTGTCACGGCGCGTTCGGGTTTGAGCACGAGCGCGGCGCCGACACGCTCGCCCCACTCGCGATCTTCTATGCCAACCACGGCGCAGTCTTTGACGTCGGGATGGCCGCGCAAAACATCTTCGATCTCGAGCGCGGAGACTTTGTAGCCGCCGGTTTTGATGATGTCAATACTGCGGCGGCCGAGAATCCGGTAGACGCCGTTTTCCACCACCGCCACGTCGCCGGTGCAAAACCAGCCGTCGCGAAAGGCGCGCTGCGTCGCCTCCGGCTTTCCCCAGTACTCGAGAAAAACGCCCGGCCCCTTGACCCAAATCTCTCCCGGCGTTCCGGGGGCAACCTCGTCGCCGTTTTCATCCACGAGCTTCACCTCGACATCAGGCAAAGGCATGCCAACGCCGCCCGGGAGGCGTTGACCGCGCAGCGGATTTGAAAGCGCCATGCCGATCTCTGTCATACCGTAGCGTTCGAGCAAAACGTGTCCGGTAATTTCCTTCCATTTTTCCAAAACGTGAACCGGCAAGGCGGCGGAGCCGGAAACCATAAGACGCAAACGGCCGCAAGCTGCGGACATGATTTTTTGCTGCGCCGGCAAGGCGGCTTCCCACGCCTCGATTAATTTGAAATAAATGGTCGGCACGGCCATAAAAAGCGTCACGTTGCCGGCGACAAACCGTCGCCAAATTTTCTCGGCGTCAAATTTCGGCAAAATTTCACATGTTTGGGCTTGCTCGTGGTGCCGCTGGTGTAGATGATCATCGCGCGTCTCGAGGCGTCGATTGGCGGGAGCGTAACCGGCGGATGGCCGAGCGCTTGAGTTGTCAGTACGAATCGCAGATTTCGGGTTTCAGCGATGGGGCGCAGGCTTGCCGCAAAATCCGGATGTGCAACGACAATTTCTGCGCCGGAGTCATCAATGACGTATTCCAGCTCAGGCCGCGGATGAGAAACACACAACGGCACTGCGATGCCGCCGGCGCGCCAGATGCCCCATTGCGTTGCGACGTAGTGAAAGCCTGGCGGAATTAAAAAGGCGACGCGTTTTTCGCGCAGATCATTTGTGCCATCAAGCAAGCATGAGGCGATTTTCGCGGAGACGCCAAGCAATTCGCCGTAAGTGAAAACGCCGTCGGTCGCGATGACGGCGGTCCGAGCTTGATGTTGTTCGGCGTGAGCCACCAATTGTATTGACGAGGCAGCTTCGAGCATGTTATTTGCCTGTTTGGCTGTGATTGAAAGGAAAAGGATTCCTGCGGAATGACATGAAACGTTATTTCAATCCGTCACCACCAGCCCACGTTTGAACTGCGTCTCAAATAAAAACGCATAAAACCCGCCCTGCGCCAGAAGCTGCTCGTGGCGGCCTTGCTCGACGATGCGGCCTTTATCAAAAACCAAAATCCAATCCGCTTCGATGACGGTCGAGAGCCGGTGCGCGATGATGATCGAAGTTCGATTTTTTTTGAAGCGCTGCAAGGCTTCTTGAATCAAGGCTTCGGCGGCGGAATCGAGCGAGCTGGTGGCTTCGTCGAGAATGAGAATTGGCGGGTTGCGCAGGATTTCGCGGGCAATGGCCAGGCGCTGTTTCTGGCCGCCGGAGAGGCGAATGCCGCGCTCGCCGATTTTGCTCTCGTAGCCGTTGGGAAATTCGATAATGAAATCATGCGCATTGGCGGCGGCCGCGGCTTGTTCGATGGCCGCCGGATCAGCGACGTGATTGCCGTAGGCGATATTGTCGCGAATGGTGCGGTCGAAGAGAAAAACATCCTGCGGCACGACGCCGATGAGTCGGCGCAAATCGTGCAGATGCAGGTCGCGCAGATCCTTGCCGTTGAGCAAAATCCGGCCCGTTGCCGGCTCGTAAAAACGCGGGATGAGATGCGCGAACGTGGTTTTGCCGGCGCCGCTCGGACCGACGAGGGCGACCTGCGCGCCGGCCGGTATGCGCGCCGAAACATTTTGCAGCACCGGCACTTCCGGCAGGTAATTAAAACCGACGTTGTCAAAAATGATTTCGCATTGGCCCGGCTTGCGCCGGTCGCGAGGCGCGGCCAAACTTTCCGGCGGCGTGTCGAATACTTCGTAAATGCGCTGCAGCGAATTCATCGAGCGCTGCAAATTGGAATTGAGCCGCATCAGCGCGCCGGTGGCGCCGAACAAATTCGAGAGGTACATAAAAAAAGCGAAAAGGCTGCCGAAGGTGGAATCTCCCGTCATGATGCGATAAGCGCCGACGAGCACGATGAAATACGCGCCGGCAGTGGCGGCCAGGCCGATCAATTCGTTGGAAAAAATTTCCAGCACATCGCGATGGAAGGTGGCCCGCACCTGCGCGCTCAACGCCTGCACGTATCGCCGCAGCTCGACTTTTTCGCGGGCCGTGGCTTTGATCAAGTTGATGCCGATGACCCCTTCGTGCAACGCCGTCGAAGTTTGCGCTTCGGCTTCCTGCACGGCCTCGTTGCGCCGGCGCAGTGGGCGGGAAAAAAGCAGATTGGCGCCAAAAAAGACGACGGTCAAAATCAAGCCGGTCGAGGCCAGCGCCACGTCGAGATAAAAAAGCAGGCCGATGAAAACGATGGCGCGAATGAGATTGACGACGGCGCGGAGAAAGGTGTCGGCCATGATGCCGCTGAGATGTCTCAAATCGTCGCGCTGCCGGCTCATGATGTAGCCGGTGTCGTGCTGGGTGTAAAAACTCAGCGGCAAATGCAGCAAATGCGCGAACAAGCGCCGGCGCATGCCATAAAGCACCATGAGGTGAAAACGATTATTCAAAATCGATTGCCAATAACTCAAGGCCTGGCCGAGCAGCGTCAAGCCAATGAGCGCGCCGCCGATCACCAACAAACGCCGGGCGTCGCCGGCGGTTATGACGTCGTCGATCAGATGCTTGACCAAAAACGGCGCGACCACGCTGATCGGCAGGCCGACGGCCATCAGCACGGCGACGGCGACAATCGTGCGTTTGTAGGGCCGCATGAAAGGCCAGAAGCGTTTGACCAGCGGCCAGGTTTCATGGGGTCGCGGCAAGCCCGCGACGTATTTGGCTCGAAATTGTGCCATGATGATAAAATGTAAGACGTAAGTTACGCCTAGGTTTTACGATTAAAGTATTCCACCAATTCCCATTTCAGCGCCGGCGGCCGGATTTCGTATTCGGCGAGTTTTTCCACGGGCAGCCACCGCACTTTGCACGGATGCTCGGGGGCATCGGAATGATCTACCGGCAATTTTTCGGGATTCGTTTCCGCCAGGAAATACCATTCACTTTTATTGGATCGGAAATAGGGCCCGAATTGACGCCGGATTGCAATCGTCAAACCCAATTCTTCGTGAAGCTCACGCCGCGCGGCTTGCTCCGGCGTTTCATCCGGCTCGATGCCGCCGCCGGGGATGCGCCAGTATTCTTTCGTTGCGCTGCGCAAATGATAGGTCAGCAATCGGCGCTCGCGAATGATCAAAGCGCCCGCGCGCCGCCGGCCGGGCTGCCATTTTTCTTCGGGACGAGGCAAGCGCTCGCCAATCCAAATCGGGAAGCGCGCTGCAGCCGGCGTTCCCATTTTTTCACTCAGCCATTTTTTGAATAATGCTGCCGTCGAAAAATCCCGCCGCCAACACCTGAAGCGAAAACTTTGCTGTTCTGAAAAAATGGCGTCGATTAAACCGGCATAATTTTGCGCCAACTCCGGAACACCCATTTCGGTGTAATAAGCTTGGGTGCGCTCATGCGCCGCCAACGCCGCAGGGCGAGAGGGATAGGTTGGCGAATCCATCACGATCAGCTTGCCGCCGGGACGCAGCACGCGGCCGATTTTTTCAAAAAATTCCTCCGGATTTTTTGTATAATGCAAACTCGCATTGGCAACCGCGACATCGAAAGCATTTGAAGCTAACGGCAAATTCTCCAACTCGGCTTGCACCGCCATGAAGCGGCGCGGCGGATTCGACAGCGCCGCCAGGCCGTGCGGCCCGGCATTGACGTCGAGGGCTAAAACCTCGTGACGCTCGGCAAGATGCCGGCTCATCCAACCGCTGCCGGCGCCGATATCCGAAATTCGCGCCGCGCCGTTTTTATAATTTTGCGCCAGCCATTTCTGCAAGAAACGAAAAGATTGCGCGCGCAGCCGCCATTCCTGCAGGTGCTGTCCGGAAAGATCTTGAAACGGCAGATGCTGATAAAACTCGGGCCTCTCGCTGGCCCAGCCTTCGCGCAAACGTAAGGCATCGTATTTTTCACTAAATGCTTTGATCATTTCAACGCGCGGAGGCATGATCAGGCGAGGCACGCCATTGATGACGGCGTAGTTGGCGGCGCAGCCGGAGCAGCGCAGGCGACAAATTTGATTGTCGACCTTGAGCGCCAATTTCTCCCGGCATTGCGGACAGCGCAAAACGCCGAACCAACGATAAAAGAGCGTGTTGTCAGAATTCAAATGTGCCCGCATCGGTTTTATTTCGAAGCAACGACGGCGCGTCGCCTGGCCTTCCAAATAAAAAATGCCGGTGTGCCCAGCAAAACTGCGGCAATTCCAACCATCGCGCGGCCCGGCTGCGAAACGAGCGTGTTCAAAACAATGGCAGCCGCAGACAAAATAAAAAGGATCGGCGTCCATGGATAACCAGGCACGCGGAACGGCCGCGGCATTTCCGGATGGCGGCGGCGATAGACAAAGATGCTCATCGCGCCCAGCGCATAAAAAATCCAGCCGGCAAAAACAACGTAGGTCAACAGTTGCTCGAACGTGCCGCTGAGGGCAAAAGCGATGGCGCACACCGCGCTCCATCCGATGGCCAGCCAGGGCGTGCCGTAACGCGGGTGAATCTCGCCAAAGCGTTGAAAGAAAACGCCGTCGCGCGCCATCATGAAATAAACCCGCGAGGTGGTCAAGATGATCGCATTGGCGGCGCTGAACATCGAGACCAAAATGGCGGCCGCAATCAGCTTGCCGGCGGCCGGCCCCATCATCATCGCCACCGCCTCCGCCGCGATTTTCTCCGATTGCGCCGCGCGCGCCGGGCCGAGCGCCGAGAGATAGGCGACATTGGCGAGCATATAAATCACGATGAGCGCGGCGGTGCCGATCGCGATACCCGCTGGAAACGTGCGCTGCGGGTTGAGGGCTTCGCCGGCGGAGTAGGTGACGTATTGCCAGCCCTCATACGCCCATAGCACCGCCACCATCGCCAGGCCGACGCCGGAGAGCAAAGAGGTGTTGACAGCGTCCGGCCAGAGCGCACCGCTCGCTGGCGAAAATCCATCGCCGAGCATGAGCAGCGCGGCGCTCATGAGAACGAGCGCGCCGACTTTCACGCCGGTGGTCCAGTTCTGCACGTTGGCGCTTTTTCTGGTGCCGATGATGTTGATGACGGTCACGGTCACAATCATCAGCGTCGCGACGATGTGCTTGAACAAAGGAGAAAGCGGCAGCAACTGGTTGAAGTACGACGCAAAGGCCACGGCGAGGGTGGCGACGGCGCAATTGCCCATGACGAAGAAAAGCGTCCAACCGTAAAGAAAAGCCGGCAACGGGCCGAACGCCTCGCGAATGTAAACGTAAAGGCCGCCGGCTTCTGGCGCCATCGCGCCCAGCTCGCCATACGTCAAAGCGCCGAGGAAGGATAACACGCCGGCGAAGAGCCACACCAACAGCGCCAAACTCACGCTGCCTCCGGTTTGTTGCAGCACCACGGCCGGAACGATGAAAATGCCCGAACCGATGACCGTGCCGATGACGATCATCACCAGATCTTTCAAGTTAAAGGTACGACTGAGTTGTTGTGGCATGCCTCCGCCTCAAAAATGGTTTGTGAAAATTATTTGATGTTGTTTGGCGTGATGATACACTTTGCGATCCGGCCGTCGGCGCCCGCGGCCCAACCGCTTGAAGTTGATTGGGCAAAACTCATGGTGTGATAACCTTCGGCGCTGAATTTGATCCAACTTTGTCCATCATCCGTAGAAAAGTATGAACCGGACGTTCCCACCGCCACCAGCAGCGAAAAAGATTTTTGGGGCACATACGCGACGCAGGATAAAAATCCAACGGCCTCGGGATTTTTGAGCAGCCGCCAGGTTTTGCCGCCGTCGCCGGTGACTGCGACATTGCCTTTGGCTTCGCCCGGTTTTTGATAATCGCCGCCGGCGATGACGCCATGTTTCTCATCTCTGCACGCAATCGAAAAAATTCCGGTGGATTGATTGCCGCTCACCAGAGGCGTATCGGCGATGCGCCAGGTTTTGCCGCGATCCGGCGTATAAAACACCCGCGCCGTTGCGCCGCCGGTTGCAATCCAGATTTGTTGCTTGCCGTAAACCGCAACGCCGGTGCCGCTCGCTGCAAAACCATATTCGCCGGCAACGACTTCCGGCGCGCCGGCGAGCTGCTGCCAGGCCGCGCCGCCATCGCTGGTGAGCAGGACAAATAAGCGACCGTTCACCGGATCGCCGATCACGACGCCGTTGTTTGCGTCCCAAAACGCCATGCCGTTGAAAAAACCTTCGGGAATTTTGTTGTGATGCTGCAGTTGCCAGCTTTTGCCGCCGTCGAGGGTTTTGTAAAGGCGCGACAGCTCGCCCGCGCCGGCGCTCATCAAATAAGCGCGGTTCGCATCGTAAGCGTGCACATCACGGAAATCAAGATTGGTTGCGCCCGCCACCGAGTCGGCGATCCAGGTTTGTCCGCCATCCAGCGTGCGGGCGTAACTGCCTCGCGTTCCGCTCACCCAGGCAATTTTCTCATTCACCGCGCAGATGCCGCGCAACGAAGAAGTCAAGCCGCTTTGCTGCGCTTCCCACGTGATTTCAAATTGTTGCGCGGGCAAATTACCGGCCTGGAGAATCATGATGCTGATCGTGACGATCAATATTTTGGCCAACGTCATTTTTTGCATTGCTCCGACTCCTTTTAGACTTCTTTTTGATATGCCGTTAATCTCATGCCGAGCTTGCCGATTTTTGCATTCGTGCGCGCCTTAATCCGGCGCAGCCAATTCCCATTCGATTGTTGCAAACGCGCCAGTTTTAATTCGCCAAACATCCGGCGATTGACAAAATCATAATAGCGCTTGGAATGGCGCTCGCGAATTTTATAATCCCGATCGTTGGATTTTTCCCACGGCAGATTGTTGACGATCACATTTTCCTCGGCCATCCGGTTGTAATATTCCGTGCCTTTGATGGGATAACTTACTGTTGTCAACACGAGATCGGGATTGGCTTTTTTGACGTGTGCGATGGTCATTTCGATGTCGTCACGATTTTCGTCTTCAAAACCCCACATGAGAAACATGCCGGTTTCGATGCCATAACGCTTCGCGAGGCGCGTCATCACCTGCACTTGCTCGGCTTTGACGCCGCGCTTCATTTGGTCGAGCAGGCGCTGCGAGCCGCTTTCCGAGCCAATCCACACACGAAAGCAGCCCATGTCTTGCAGCGCGCGAACAACCTCTTCATTCATGCGGTCGGCGCGGCAGATGCATTCAAATGGAATTTTAATCTCACGACGTTTTAGCTCGGCGGCATATTCGAACAGCCATTTGTGGTTGATGTTGAACACGTCGTCGGCGTACCACAGCATGTCGGGATGATAGTTCGCCAGAATCTCTTCAACTTCATCGGCGACGAGATGAGCGCTGCGCTTGCGCAAGGTTTTGCCGTAAACCGAATGGCTGCACCAGGTGCAGGAGTACGGGCAGCCGCGGCTGGTGATGAGCGAGACCGCGCCCATGCCGTGATGTTGCCGCCAGACCTCGACATACTTTTGCAAATCAATGGCCGCGCGATCGGGAAACGGCAACGCATCCAAATCCGGCATCAACTCGCGCGCCGGAGTTCTTTGAATTTGGCCAAATTGATCTTTAAAAGCAATACCGGCGACATTTTTCAGTTGCTCAAATTTTCCTGTGGTTAAAATCGGAATTAACTCTTCCAGCGCCTGCTCGCCTTCGCCGATCACGACAATGTCTGCGCCGAAGTCAAGATATTGCTCGGCGTAATACGGCGGATCCGGGCCGCCGACGATGACGAGGCAATTCTGCGCTTTGGCCTGCCGGATCATTTCGAGCACGTTGAATTTGGTCATCAGGTTGGCGTAGATTCCGACAAGTTTCGGCTTCTTCGTGATGAGCAAATCGGTAAACTGTTTTTTTTCGGCGAACGTGCCGTCAAAAATTTCCACGGCAAAATTTTTCCGTTTCAGATAGGCCGAAAGATAAAGCAAGCCCAGCGGCGGATAGGGTTTCATGATCTGCCGCTCTTTCGGGTCTTCGTACAGGAAGTAGCCGTGGGTGAGGAGAATGTCCATAATATATTTTCCAACCAACGCCGCCATGAATTCAAATTCATGGCTCATAGCTTAAGTCTGCTGAAGCGGACTATTAGGGTTGACCATTTTCAGTCGATTCAATTTGGCGCGCGCCAACGGAAGATATGGAAAGCGGCCAGCCGCTAAAATCAATTTGCGAAGATTTTGCAAATTAAACTGCGCCGGATGCCGCCAAATTTGGGAAAATAAAATCGCGGCTTTGCGTAGACGAAATTCCTGATGCACGACGCGATGCAATTGCCGGTAAAAATCCGGCTGGTATTGGCCGGGAAACATCAGATCGAGATCATTGCTGTGCTCCCAGTTGTGTTTTTCGCCCATCGTGTTTTTGATGCGCTCATAAAACCGCGTGCCGGGCAGCGGATAGGAAACCGAGATGCCGATGTCGTCCGGTTGGCAGTCGCGCACCATTTTAATCGTTTTTTCGATGTCGGCGTCGGTTTCGCCGGGATAGCCGAATTGCAGAAAGAAACAAACTTCGATGCCGTGACGGCGCAGGCGTTCTGCCGTCGCATAAATCTGTTCGACCGTGGTGCCTTTATCCATCGCGTCAAGAATTTTTTGCGAACCGGATTCCGCTCCGACCCAGACGGTTTTGCAACCGGCTTTTTTCAATCCAGCGACGGCGTCTTCATGCAGCAAATCGACGCGGGCTTGAATTTTGAACGGCGTGACGGCTTGCGCCGCTTGCACGGCGTCGCCGAATTTTTCCACCCAGCCGGGTTTCAGGCCGAAAATATCGTCGGCAAACCACAGATGATCCGGCTGAAAATTTTTGCGCAGCCAGAACATTTCGGCGACGACATTTTCCGGCGAGCGGCTGTTGTAGCGGTCGCCGTAAATCGGTTTCGCGCACCAGTTGCAGCGAAACGGGCAGCCGCGCGTGGTGACGAGATTGAGGGAATAATAACCGTGCTTTTTGCGCCAAGCCGCGCGGTATTTTTCCACCTCCAAAAAATCCCACGCCGGAAACGGAAACACGTCGAGATCTTTTTGAAAGCCGCGGGGAATCGTTTTGTAAACCGTTTCATTTTGCGGGAAGGCAATGCCGGCAATCTCGCTTAATTTGCGCGCTGATTTTTCAAGCAAAGTTTCAATCAATTCATAAAGCGTCATTTCGCCTTCACCGATAATCGCGAAATCCGCGCCGTGCTCGAAATACATTTGTTGATGATCGGTGGGATCGGAGCCGGCGACGATCACCGGCACGCTGCAGCCGCAAATCTTTTTGGCCAGCTCGATCATCTCGAAACAAGCTGCGCGCATGCGAATGAGGCACATTTTGCTGAGCCAGTTGAAGCTGTCTTCATAAAAAACGATGACGCGAGGCCGATGCTTTTCCAGCAACGGCGCCAGATCATTTGGCCCATTCGCCAACATGCTGTCAAAAATGGCGGTTTCGTAGCCGTGCTGCCGCAAATAAGCGGCGGCGTACAACGTTCCGAGCGGCGCATACGGCTGCATCGTGCGCCATTGTTTGGGATCGAAACGCAGGAAAAAGCTGTGGGCAATAAGAATGTCGGCCATATATCAGTCGTCGGTAAGCAGTTTTCAGTATGCTGTATCTGTCAAAGCTTTGGGAGATCGGCAAAACAGTTCATTAATTATAATTTGTAAATCGTCGCGGCGTTGTTGGCAAAAACTTTTTTTATATTATGAAGGGGATTCTGCACGAACTGCACGAAAACAGCGTCGTTGCCTTCTCGCGGTTGATCATCGTTAAAGACAACGATATACCGCACATTGCGCCGGCGAACGAAAATTTCAATATTTGCGATAGCCTGCGGTTGGATTAAAAAAGAACAGAACAGGCGTTCTTTATCAAAATCAAGTTGTCCAAAAACCCTTTGATAAGGCATGGGTACTTCGCCTTCGTATGAAGCCGCAACGATAACGGCGTTTTCATCGTGTGCAAGATGTGCCTTTAAAAAGTTCGCAATTTCATAAGGCTCACGATGAACGGCCAGGCGATTGGCTTGGACCACCGGCGCGGCGCCATAAGCCAACAGCCCAAGAATCAGAAAAACGGCGATCACGATTTTAGGAACCGGCCGCGCCAGGTTTTTCAGCACTGGTTGCGAAGCTTTCGCCGCGCGCGTCATGATATCATCTACGCCCAAGGCGGTAAAAATGAGCAAGACGGCCAACGGAAACATGGCAAACCGATTCGCCGTCGCGAAATCCCTGCTCGCCACAATAATAAGAAAGATCAACATCAGCGCAAAAAGCATAAGCAAGGGCGACAAAACCGGAATCATTTTTTGACGGTTCTTCCAAACCAGCCAGAACCCGGGCAAAGCAAACAACACCAGCGGCGAGCCAAATCTGACTAACCAATACAGCATCATGCCGGCATATTTGACCATACGCACGATATCGCCGTGGGGATCCCAGGCATAAAACGAATGATCGGCGCGATGAAAAAGCATGGCTGTCGCGCTGTCCCAATGCAGCCAATTGATGAACAGCCACAACGCCGGGCCCCAGCAAAGTCCGATAAAACTTTTTGCCGCCGTCACGGCGAAATTGTTTTTGCCAAAAGCCCGCCAAATTTTCATGCCGAGCAGCGCCGGCAAAATAAACCAGGCCTCGTAGCGCGTGAGACAGGCCAGGCCATAAAGCAGCGAGCCGATAAAAAAGTGCCTGGCTTGCGCTGGCGCCGTTTTTTCCAGAATAAAAAATGCCAAACTGCCAAAGAACAAGCCGAGAAAAACGATTTCTTGATACGGCATTAACGACAAATAAACCGCGTGCGCGTTGATCGTGAACAGCGCGCCGCCGATCAAAGCCGCGCGGCGCGAAGCCAATGTTTGCATATAGAATGCAAAAGCGACGGCCGCCAAACTGCCGGCGACGGCGAAAATCAATCGCACCAACCACACGCTATTTGTAAGCCAGTAAGCTAAATAAACAATCGCCTGCGTGGCCGGCAGCCAGTGCCAGGTTAAAATCGAATCGCGAAAATAGAGACGGCCGGCGGCGTCGTTGCCGTAAGGCACGGGGAAAAAAAGCAAGAGAATAATGCGACACAGCAGGCCAAGCGTAAAAATGAGAATCAAATCACGCTTCAATTGACGGCGATCTTCCGGCATCCGGCTTACTCTCCAATCACGCGCAGCGGGATAAAAAGTTTGCTGGAATAGAGTTGCCAGCGGTGGAGCAGAAATTTTACCAGAGTAACTAAAGTCATGAGGCCATAAATCACGCATTGCGCCAGCGACGCCGATGAGGCGCCGGAGAAGTAACGCGTCGCAATTGGAATTTCGACGAGGCGCTGGCGAAACGCCACGGCCTGCACGAGAATTTCCGTGTCAAAGCAAAAGCCGTTGGAATTTTTTTGAAACGGCACGTTTTCCAAAAACGCGCGGCTGTAGGCGCGATAACCGGTGTGGTATTCCGAAAGCTGCTGGCGCAGCACAAGATTTTCCAAAAATGTGAGAAAGCAATTCGCGATGAAGCGGTAAAGCGGCATGCCGCCGCGCCGGGCGCCGCCAGGAATGAGAAAACGCGAGCCAAGAACCACATCGGCGCGGCCCTCGGCAATCGGTCGAATCAGCTCCGGCAAAAGCGCCGGATCGTATTGTCCGTCGGGATGAAGCATGACAATGATATTGGCGCCGCGTCGCAAAGCTTCGCGATAACAGGTTTTTTGATTTCCTCCATAACCGAGATTTTGGGAATGGCGGACAAGATGTAAAGGCAGTTTTTCAGCGATGGCGACGGTTTCATCGTCGCTGCAATCATCGACCAAAATAATTTCGTCGAGGCATCGCGCCTCGATCGCACGATAAGTCGCTTCCAGCGTCGCGGCGGCATTATAAGCCGGCATAACAACGATGACTTTCAACCTCGTAGCGCGTTTTCGCGATGGCTGTACTAGCTGTGGAGCTTCGATTTGCATATTCGCTTTTGATTTTAGAATCCCTCGATCTCGGGTTGTCGATAGCGCATCCAACGATGCAGCAGTTTGATTTCGTGCGGCGCGCGGTAAAAACGCGCAACGTATCGCCATGAACCGCTGAGTTGCAGCAAACGCCGCTGCCGGTTGGTTAATTTGATATCAGAGTTGGTCGGATAGCGCGCATTCAAAACGGTTTCGAAGTCATGAATTTTTTTGAAATGATGCGGCTCAAGCCACGGCGTGAGCGGATTGCGGCGCAAATCGAGCTGCGACCATTGCGGCAGCAGCCAATCTTCGAGGCGCCTTGGAAACTGAAAGCCGGTTTTCTGCACATCGTCGAACAAGGATGAACCGAGCATCGGCACGGGCGCATAAATATAAATGATGATCTCGCTCTGCGGATTTATTTTTTTTACGCGGCGAATGAAGGCGATTTCCTCGTCGAGCGCCCGATCGACATCTTCGGCCGGCGCGCCGAGCACAAAAGAGAATTCCGGAATAATATCATATTTTTGCAGCTTTTCGGCAAGACGTAAAATCGTTTCCGGCGTTTGCGCGCCGCCTTTGTTCATTTGTTTGAGCCGCAGCGCCGAGCCGGACTCGGCGCCGAGAAAAATCATTTTGCAGCCGCTGCGGCGCATTTGCGCCAGCACGGCGCCGGGATAATTTTCGAGCGTGTCGGGACGCGCTTCGCCCCACCAGGCGACGCGAAGATTTCGGCGCAGCAATTCATCGGCAAATTGCGCCGTTCGTTTAACGGAAGTAAAAAAATTATTGTCGACAAATTCGATGGCGTCAACGCCGAATCTTTTGATCACGCTTTCGACCTCATCGGCAACGCGAGCCGCGCTCTGCGCCACCCAGCCGCCGTCAAAAATCGGCACGACGGCGCAAAAGCCGCATTTGAACGGGCAGCCGTAACTCGTGTGCATCGCCATCGTGCGCCGGCCAAGAAAAGTTTTGCCGAGATAGCGGCGCATGTCGCCGAGCCGCTCGTAAGGCCATGGCGGCAGATCATCGATTGGCGCCAAGGGCATGCGCTGCGGATTGTGCACGATGCGGCCATTTTCACGATACGAGAGTCCGAGTATTGACTCGCGTTTGACGCCGTTCGCGTTGAGATGCTGCAGCAACTGCACGAACTCGCGCTCGACCGGGCCGCGCATGACGTAATCCACCCAGCCGCTTTGCAAAACGGCGCCGGTGTGATTCGACGGAAAATAACCGCCCCAAATGATTTGCAATTGGGGAAATTGCTCGCGCAGATGGCGAACCAACGGAATCGCTTCCTGCAATTGCGGCCCCGGCATGACGGACATGCCGAGAATGCGCGCGCCTTTTTTTTCGATGACGGCCGGCAGTTGCCTGATCGGATCATGAAAAAAATTGCCGTCGACAATCGCGTAGTCGTAGCGATTCTCCAGCATCGAACCGAGCGCGAGCAGCGACATCGGCGCGCGATATTTGCTGTTGGCGCTGCGCGGGTAATACAAAATGACGTCGGCGAGATCCTTCATGATAACGTCGATCTATTTTTCCGCCTTCGTTTGCGGCTTCTCTTGCGGTTTTTCTTGCAGGCGCAGACGCAAATCATTTACGCGCTGCGAATACTCCTGTTTGAGGTCAAGATCATCAACGTGCCGGCAGCATGACTGCACGCGGGCGATGAGATGCCGGCGCCCGGCTTCGTCTTTGCTGTCCTGCAGTTTTCGTTCGTAGGACAGGGCGAGATGAAGATAGGCATCGGCGGCGGCGGTCAGTGCCAGCGCCTGCTCAAAACGCGTGATGGCTTCGTCGATTTTATTTTGTTTGAAAAGAATCCAGCCCTCACAATCGGCGCGAGCGGCCCGGGTTCTATCTTTTATCCCACCTTCATTTAATTTTTCGATGTACGCGTTTGCTTGCTGAATCAATTCCTGCGCGGCTTGCAAGTTGGCGTCGCGATCAGCGTATGAAAAGGCCACGCTCAAGTGCGCCCACGCTAAAACCTGCCCCGCCGGCATTTGATCTCCCGTCTCCGGCTCGAGGATTTCGTTTAAGATGGCGTTGCCCTCGCCCGCCGGAATTTTTTTCTCCATTTCTTGAATCAACCAACTGAATTGCTGCACGCTTTCATCGTAGGCCTTGTTTCTGAGATAAGCCCACCCCAGATAAAAAGCCGTCATCAACGGCGCGAATCCAAAATTTTTGGCGATTGTAAAGTTGGCGATGGCTTCACTGTAATCGCACAGCTCGTCGTGCAAGCGGCCCAGCGTATGGTGCGCCCAGCCCTTTTCCTGCAATTGCGCGCTGTCATACAAGTCGAGCGCCTGGTTGAGATATTTGGCGGATTGTTCGAGCAAAATTTTTCTTTGCGCGGGCTCACGAACATTCAAGGCAAGCTTGAGATAACAAACGCCGAGATTGACGTGAATGGCCGGATCGTCCGGACTCCACAAAAGCGCTTCCTCCCACACGGCGCGCGCGCGGCCAAATTCGCTGAGGTTGAAATAAACTTCCCCAAGCCGCACGCGCTCGTAAGAGCGATTCGGTTCCAGCCAGCGGGCGTTTTCCGCCTCGCGGATCGCCTCGATTTGCTTGCCCTGGCGTTGCAGCGAATTTGCCAGCAAGGCGCGCAATCCTTTTGCCCGAATGCCGTAAGGATAATTTTTCTCGAGCGTTGCAATCGCCTGGCGGAAGCATCTTTCAGCCTGCTCCGGTTGATTCGCGTTGAGAAAACAAAGCGCCTGCGCAATGCGCAATTGCGCCTGTTCCCAGTCGTTTTTTTGTTCATCGGCGGGGAGTTTTTTCTGCAGGTCGAGGGCGAGCGATTCATATCTTGTTGCGTCCGATTGTGTCGCGTAAAGCAGATTGTCGACTTTGTCCAGCTCGTCGAATAATTTCTGCATGTGGTCAATTCGTTCGGTCCAATGATGGATCAGCCCGGCCTCGGCCGCATTCTTTTCGGTTTCAATATTAACTTGTTTCAAGGCGGCGAGTTGATCTTGAAAAACCTTGGCGATCGGCGCAAACTGCTGCCGGGAATAATCAAACGCGTAATTCAAAAATTTTTCCCAGGCCTGCTGCGCCGAGGCGTGCTTCTTTTCACTGATATAAACCAGCGCGAGATACGCCAAAAAATTCGCCGTCGCCGGAGCGATCTGAAGCGCGGATTGATACGCTCGCCCGGCTAAATCATACTTTTTCTGCTCGTGATAAATTTTTCCCAACTCAAAATTCAAATCCGGATTGGATGGCATTAGAGACAGCGCCTGACGCAACAACTTCTCAGCTCTGTGGAAAGCCCGCGTTCGTTTTAAATTATTTTGAAACGCTTGCGCCTGATAGTAATACGCCACAGCGAGATCGCGCAAGCATTGGCAGGCGATGTGACGCAATCGCGGAATGACGTTGACTTGCATTTCTGCGCTGCCATTGTTGCGAAGCTCGGCCGCACACAGCGACTTCCAGGCTTGCGCTGCGGCGGCAGTCCGGCTTTTGATGGCGCCATCCAAGTCGCCGAGGAGGCGCTGCGCCAGTCCCTTCAAATCGTGAGCCGGAGCATAAGCGGGTTTAAGAACGATCACGCGGTCGCACAAACTGATGGCAGTCTCGTAGCGCCCGCGCTGATAATGATTGAGCGCCAATGCATAGTAAGCCTGCCAGCGCTCAGGGTTTTGTTCAATCGCGCGGCCAAAGGCGCGCTCGGCCGCATGGGTTTGCGGCAATTCGGTGTAGACCACGCCGAGGTTATAATAAGCCAAATCGAACTTGGCGTCTTCCGACAGCGCGTTAATAAAACTTTTTTCGGCTTGCATGAGTTTGAGTTTGCGCTCTTTTGAAGCGCGCAGACAATCGCGATAACTGTGCAAACCCTCATTAAAAGCCTGAACGGCTCGCCAACGGACGGCGCCGCTCAAGGCCAAATCCGTAAAAACCCGGCAAGCCAGCTCGTTAATCATTTCGTTGAGTTGATAACCGTCTGGCGCATCGCTTTCAACTCGCCAACTGTAGGCCCGCTTGCCGCCGATCAGTTGCGCCGTCAAAATCACACGGGCATTATCCTTGTGCAGTCCGCCAATGAGTCGAGGGCCTTGCACGAGACGGCTGATCAACACCATGATCGTGCCAACCGGCAGTTCCAGTTTCCCCAAACTAAACTTGGACTCCTTGCTTACCGCGTCTTTTAAAAAATCGGAAACATTTTCCACGTTGACGGTGGCGTCAATGGCTTTCTCCGTTCCAACGGCGGTCGGAATGGCGCGTTGTTCGTCAACTTCGCGATACAAGTCACGCAAGCGCGCCAGCTCGACGACCAGCAGCGCGCTCAAACCTTTGGAAATCGATTTGGGCGGATCGCTGATTTGATCGGCAAACTCTTCGACAACGACGCGCTGGCGCGCCCGCCAAATCCACCAGAGAAGCACGAGCACGGCATAAAGCGATAGAATTTTCCACGCTTCGAACCAGACGCCTTTTTCAAGGCCAAACCAACGCTCGGCCAGCCAAACACCCAGCACCGTAGCCGCCAACCAAAGCAGCGGCGGCCTCCAGCCGGAACTTAGCCAGCGCCAAAATCGGCCCAGGGCACGAGCCAGCCATAAGACGACGTAACGCAAAATCATCATGACACAATTTCCTCCTCGCGTGATTTATTGCACGCTATTCCTGAAGTAATTTCGCAACAAGCCATATCCCTGCCGGAGTTGGATACGCGCATCATCAAAGGATCGTAAACGGCGAATTCGGTTAATAAGATAGCTGAACTTGAAATAATATTCACGCACGGCGCGTTGATGCATGGCGTTTATTTGCTCGCGGCTTAACGTCAACGTCGGCATCGCCACTTCGCTGCCGGATTGATCCATCACGTGCAGGCTTGGCGAAATGAGTTTTTGCGCAATCGCCTGCCGGCGCAGCGGCGTGCCCAGGCGCGGCACAGCCACGTTGAACGAGGCGAAATCACAACGCACTTTTTTCAAAAAATCGAGCGTGCGTTGAAACGAAGCTTCGGTTTCTTCGGGCAAGCCGATGATCACCGTGGCCACAGTGCGCAAGCCGTGTTCGGCGCAACGCTGAAAACCGGCGAGAACTTCATCGCGGTTGTAATCTTTTTGGGCGGCGGCCAATATCGCCTCGTCGCCGCTCTCCAAACCGAGAATGACGGTATGGCAACCGGCCCTTTTCATTTCGGCCAGAGTTTCATCATCGAACACGTCCGGCCGGCTGAAGCAAACCCAGCCGAAATGATATTGGCGGCGCTGCATTTCCTGAAGAAGCTGCAAGGCGCGCGGTTTTTGTAAGGCAAAAGTTTGATCGAGGAAGAAAATCTCGCGCAGGCCAAGCCTATTTACGGCATCAAACTCGGCAATCACGTTGTGAACCGGGCGAATTTTCCAGCCGAGCGTGCTCATGATGCAAAAGGTGCAGCGATAGGGACAGCCGAACTCGGTCATGACGGTCGCAAATTGCCGCCGCCGCACGAAGGGATACCGATAATCTTTGCCGAGAAAAAGCTCGTGCGCCGGAACCGGCAGCTCGAAATTTTCACAGCGCGGGCGGATGATCGGCGCGGCGGCGATCTCGCCGTGATGGCGGAACGTCATGTTGCGTAAATTGTTGCGCTCGCCCTGCAAAAAGTGGTGCACATTATCACAGGAAAAATCATGTAAAAATCCGTCGGCGAAATCCAATTCCTGCAAGCGTTCGGCGCGGGTTTCGATGAGTACATCGCCGATGAGGAATAGCGGTGTTTTTTGCTCACTGCCGAGCTGCCGATAAAACAAAACGTCTTCTTGATACGAAACGGAGCCAATAAGGCCGATGATTGCTGCGGGTTCCAACTCTTGGATCATTTTCAAACATTTTTGTACGGACAATCGATCGACAATCGCGTCGATGAGGTGAAGCTCGTAATGCTGGCGCAACAAGCCGCTTAAATAGATGAAGTCAATCGGATGATTCAGATAATCGGCCTGCGAAACCTTGCTGCAAAAATAGTCGCGCAGATAGACCCGCTTGCCGGGGGGATTGAGCAGTAGAAGTTTTGGTGTTGGTTCCAAACTCATGCGAGAAAGCAATTTTTGTAAAACAAATTTTAAACTCTTGATCAAAAGACTTGCTTCTCTTGCAATTCTTTTGTATTTTTTGCTCTGAGAGAATTAACGGGAGATCAAGCAATGCCAATCTTAGCAGCAAAAAACAAATTGAAAAACAGACAACGCAAATCAGAACAGATTTTAACAGCTGTTTTTGAAAATGGCGTACTGAAGCCGCTTACCAAAATACGATTGCCTGAGCGAAAAAAGATTACTGTCATTGTCCGTTCCAATGGCAAGTCGATTGCTTCACAAATGTATGGTATGTTTAAGCACCAAGATCAAGCACAAATAAATGCAATTATAGAATCCGAGGACTGGCTCTAATGCCACATTTATCGCGATTTAATAGCTCTGAGATTTTTCTTGATGCCAATATTTTGCTCTACCATTTTACTTCTCACCCTCAATTCGGTTCATCCTGTCATCAACTCATTCAGAGCACTGAGATCGGAGCAATTAGCAGCTTCACGTCTAATTGGGTTCTTACCGAAGTCATTCATAAGCTCATGACCCTGGAAGCATGTGATCGCTTTAAGCTACAGAGCCATGAGGCAATAAGTTATCTAAAAAAGAAACCTCGCACAATTAAAAAGTTGTCGAAATACCGCAAAGCGCTCGATCTCCTCTGATAAAGATTTCATACGCGTGAAAGCGTTGACGGTTTGGCTGCCTTAAACTCATCTAGCCATCGCTATTTCTTGTTCGTAAGTCTGACGCGGCAAAAGCTCACGCTCATCAATGAATCGCTGCAATCGCGGAATCACCATCGAAACTTTCAAATCAAGCATGCAGCGCATTTGATTCGTGCAGTTGACCGTCTTGGCATTATCCACGCTCATGCACGGACTGCACGGCAAGCCAAGATAAAAAATCAAACGATCATCGCAAAGCGGGCCGAAACGTTTTGGCGTCTCCGGGCCATAAAATCCGACAACCGGCTTTTGCAAGGCGGCGGCGAGATGCAGCGGGCCGCTGTCGTTCGAGATGAAAAGCGCCGCAGGTCGAATCAACCCGGCCAGCTCGATCAGGTTTAAATTTCCCGCCAAATTATGAACCTTTCCGGGCGCTGCAATGGCCTGCGCAACAGCCTGAGTATATTTTTCCTCGCCGCGCGCGCCGATCAGAATCAAATCGGTTTGATATTTTTTTAACAGCCATTTTGCCAAAGACACAAAGCGTTCTTGCGGCCACCGGCGCTCCAGCGCCAACGGGCTGGCGTTGACGTTCATCACGATGCCAGGCCGGCCGCTAAAGCGCAAGGTTGCCGCCGGCGAAGATGGCAAGATGAGGCGCGGGAAATTCTCACTTTCGTTTGGCGCCGATTCGTCGCCGGTTCCAATTTTAACCAGGCGAAGAAAATTCTCGGCGGCGTGCTCGTCGTCATGAAAAGGCACGGCAACATCGAGCAATCGGCTTTTTATTGAGGCCGCACGCGAAAATCCGATCACTCGGCGCGGCCGCGCCAGAGTTGCGACGAGCGTCGAAAAATTGGCAAAGAACTCGGCGTCGAAAATGAGATCGTATTTCCGTCGCCGCAATCGTACAATCAAGCGCATGGCGGATATTAAAAACCGGCCGAGACGGCGAAAGTCTGCGGCATAAACTTGATCGACATGCGGCATCAATTTGAAAAGCTCGCGATTTTGCGCCAGCGTCAGAAAATCGAGACGCGCCTCCGGAAATTTTTTTCGCAAATAACGCAGCGCCGGCTCACACAAAATGATGCTGCCGATTCCCCAAAACTTGACGATCAGAATGCGATCAGGTTTTGCCGATTCATCACTTCGGGGGCGGCGCAACCTATCCACAAGTCGAATCAGCCAACGCCCGCCATATTCGTCAATCCGTTTGGCGATTTTGATGCGCTGGGTTTCAAGAAGCACTTGCTTTATTCCAAATATTTAATTAGCTTTTTGATAGCCGTTTATTCGTTAATCGGTATTTTGTTTGAAATTTCAACCATACGGGGTTATTCTATGACCACCGAAACGCTCATTAATAAAGTTCGCGAGAAAGTTGGCGTGCTGGACGAGCGCAGCGAACAGCTTCTCGTCACGGCCATGAAAATTCTCCAAGACAAGAGTGAGCCGCTCGCGACTCCAGCATCGGGCGAAAAGTTTGTTAGTCGCAATATCAGCATGGAAGAATACCGAGCCCTTCCACGCCCTGAGCGCCGTCGTTACCAAAGCGAGGCTGAAGAACTGAACCGCCGATGGATTGAAAATCAATTCAAAGCCCTTAGGGCCAATTGGATAATTGTGATTGATGGACAAGTGGTAAAACATGGCGCAAATCTCGGCGATTACCCGAAGGAAAAAGAAATTCGCGAACTTCAACAGAAGAGCGAAAAATGTCCTTTCATCTTTTTCAGCAAATTTCTGCTCGCTATTGAGGAAGATTCAACCTCTTGGCACCGAACAAAAGACCTCGATGATTTCTATCCAGCATTAGCGGTCACAATCTCAGGCCACAGCAATCTTTTTGAAACCGAAGCCGATTTGGATACAGGTGCTTTTGAATGTTATGGCGACTTAGAGCTTCTGATTGATAAGGGTGTCATAAACTTTGACCACGATGATGTCGAACACTATTCAAAACATTTAAGCCAAGCGTTTGCTTACTTCACCAAGGAAGTAACGATCAAGTTAGTTGACATGACTGGTGCAAACCATGAATGCCAGACAACGATAGTCTGTGTCGATAATTGGCGGAATAGTCCTTTTTTAGTTTGTTTCCTCCAGCGCCTGTATCCAAAACAGCGTGCTGCACTCCAGCCCACGCCCCCGATCCGAGACAAACAAAATGCGGCGATTCGCTTCATCCCAAACCGGCGCGGTGTCGATGGCCGGGTCGCGCGTCAGGCGCTGCAACTGCCGGGTGTGACGGTTGATCGCCCAGAGATCGCGGTTGCCGTGTCGATTCCACGAAAAAACGATGGTCGAAGCCTCCGGCGACCAAACGGGCTTTTCCATCGGTTCTGCGCTTTGCAAAAGAATTTCTTTTTCAGTGTTGCCGGGAACTGCGGTCGTCAACGCAAGAATAAAATCTCTCTCCTCAGCGCGTTTGGCGCAAAAAACCAATTGATTGTCGACCGGCGAAAATGCCAAATCGTAGCTCGCCTCGTTCATGGCGAGCCACCAGGGGCCGATGAGGCCGTGATTTTGCACGCCGGCCAGGCCGATTTGCCCGCCTCGTAAAAATGCAAAGCCAATCTCATCGCCAGGCCAGCTTGGATTTTCGCCTTCGAGCAGAAATTCGGGCGTTTGGCCTTTGCCGCGACTCAGCCAGATTTCCGGCCGGCCGTTTTGAAGGCTTTCCATCAACACACTTTGATCATCGGTTGACAGATCGGGATTATAAAAATTTTGCGGCGTGTCCGGCGTCCATTGGCCCTCGACGTTGCCGTCGGCCGTCATGGAAAAAATAGCGTAATCTTCGTCGAAGCCTTCACCGTAACAGAAGACAATACGTTGGCGGCCCAAATCCGGCGTTTTGACGAGCAGGCCGAGATGGCGGTCAAATTCTTTTTCGTGCAGCGGAATCCACTGCGCCTCGTCTTGCTCTTTGGCGGCGGCGCGGCGGAAATCCAATGCCATCATGATTCCAGCGACGAGGAGCATAACCCCAAAATATCGGCACGCTGTTTTAAATTGCCAGCGCCAATTCGCGGCGCGATGAAAAAAATAAACGCTGGCCCCCAAAAAGAGAACGAGCAGCCAAAGCCGCATGTAACCGGCCGGCGTGAGCCAACCGGCTGCAAACTTTTTTAATTGCATGTAATGCGGCAGGTTGATAAGCAAAAAAAGCGCGCTTAAAACAACGGCTCGCATTGGCTGCTGCAAATCCAACAAAATTTTTACGAAACACACGGCCGTCAAACTCAAGAGCAAAAAATGATACGTGGCGCTGCCCGGCGAGACGAGCAGGATGGCAAGCGGGATCAAGCCGATTTCAAACAATTTTTGATGCGCCTGATTGGAGAACGTGGTTTGGCGATACAGCCAAATGAATGCGGCCAACCAAAACCAGAAAAGCAGATTTTTAAAGAGAATAAAAAGAAACGCTGATTCCATCGGCGGCTGCGGATTGAGCGATGGACTCGAGACAAACATGCGGCGCAGCAGGCTGTTCCAGGATTGAAACTGAATCGCAAAGGGGTCTTGAATTTCTCCTTGCAGATGCCGCGGCAGCACTTCGGAGATGAAGACACGAAAAATTTCCGCGCCTTGCAGCAGCCACATGGCGCCGATCATCGCCAAACAAGTTGCCGTCGCGGCGATAACGAGCCGCCATTCTTTTTTCCAGGCAAAATAGATGAGGAAAAATCCGCCGGCGTATTTGACCGGCGCCATCATGCCCAACAAGATTCCGGCGAGCACAGGATAACCACGTTGTTGTGCATAAATTCCGGCGGCGATGGTGGCCAGCAACAACAGAAACATTTGGCCGAAAAGAAAATTGTTGATCAGGCCGAGGCCCGTGCTCAAGAAAATGATCGCGACCGACAGCCAATGTAAAGCGGTCAACCTTGCCAACAACAGGATAGTCGTAATAGCAAGCGCGAGATTGAAACCAATCCACAAGCGTTTGGCAACCAACGGTTCAAAAGGCGCCAATGGCAGCATGATGAGCGCGGTCGGCGGCGGATGCGGAATGAAGCCGCCAAGCTGATGCGTGATGCCGTAACGGTCGATTTGTTTTTGAAACCAGACAAAATCACGATAAGCCGTTGCCAGCGGTTTATTCTCGGCAACCAATCGCGCCGCGGTATAATAATTGGCGAAATCGCCGCGCGCATTTTGCAGCGAGGGGAGGACGCCTTTCCAAAGAACGATTAGCGCAAATGAGGTGAAAATAATCCAGGCGGCGATTCGCACGAAAAGATTGCTTCGCTGAGAAGCGCTCGCAATGACGTTTTTCATTGGCTTGTTAAAAGCGTTCGGCATGAAGCAGGTCCTTTTTCAAGCGCTGCAATCCCCAATAGCCGTAAACTTCAACCGGAAAATCGAATCGATGTTTTTTAAGACGATATTGCGCGCTGGGCTTGAGCGCATGCAACAGCAGACGATGTTTCCACGAATGTCGCCGCTCGCCGACTTTGACTTGATGATAGCCGAAGCGAAGGTATTGTCGAATCGCTTGCAGGCGTTGATGCTTGCCACCGTTCAGCCACGGCAGCACTTGCAAGCGCGGATAAAATTCGGCCCATTCTTCAAACGTTTTCGGCGGCGCGAGGCCTTTGTTAATCGACTCCTGCCACGCGGGCGAGCCGGGATAAGGTGTGAAAATATTGGTGTAGCAATCGGCGCGATCATAGCGTTCGTAAATCTGGCGAATCAGATCGACGGTTTTCAGCAAGTCTTCTTCTTTTTCCGCGGGCAGGCCGAAGATGAAACCAAAACTGGCGCGAATATCGGCTTCTTTGCAGCGATCAACCGCGGCGAGAGTGGATCCGGTGTCGGATTTTTTTTCGATGGCTTTGAGCACGTCGTCGGAGCCGGATTCCGCGCCGAAATGAATGCGCACCAGTCCGGAACGGCGAAACAGTCTGGCCTGCTCCGTTGTCATGCGTTCCCACGAGTCGGCGCGATCCTGAATGTACCATTCGAATTTCAAGCCGGTGCGCAGAAAGCCTTCGGCCATGGCCAACGCGCGCGGCCGGAAGGCGAAGAAGATGTCGTCGATAATGCCGACGAGATTGATGCGATATTTTTTGACGAGGTAGCTGACTTCATCGATCACCTGTTCGACCGGCAGCTCGTCGAGATTGCGGCCGTAAACCGCAGCGTTGGAGCAATACGAACAATTGTAAGGACAACCGTGGCTGGTGGTATACATGAGCCAGCGCAAGCGCGTGTTGCGATAATAGCGCTCGTAGTCAATCAAATCGTAACCGGGCATGCGACTCGGCAACAGCGCCACCGGCGTGTGCGGTCGCGGCGGATTCAAAGTGATAACGCCATTTTCTTTGGTGAGCGTGCCCGCGACGCCTTTGAGAGATTCACCGGCGGCGAGACGGTTGACGATTTCGCGAAAAGTTAATTCACCCTGTTTGACAACGACAGCGTCAACATACGCGCATTCCAAAGTTTGTTGCGGCAAAATCGACGGATGCCAACCGCCTAAAATGATGGGCAAATGGGGATATTTTTCTTTCACGGCGTGGCCGACGGCAATCGCGCCTTTGATCATCGGGCCGGTGACGAGCGAGATGCCGAGACAGAGCGCGTCTTTGACTTCGCGCAGGACGGCGGTGACGTAATCCGGCTCCATCGTGGTGTCGATAATTTTAACTTCGTAGCCGGCCGTCACCAGCGGTCCGGCGATGGCAATGAGCGCCAGCGGCGGGCAGGCTTCGTTGCTGGCGTAGGCAGGGAAAAAAAGAACGACTTTTTTCTTTTTCATGGATCATCGCTCGTTTGCAATTGGACGAGATGAAAAATTTCAAAAAGATGCGGCTCGCTGTCGTGCGCGGCAAGATGATAACCGCAGCGTTGAAATTTATCGTGCAGCAAGGCCAGCGGCATATCCGAAGAGAGAATCAACACAATTCTTCCGCTCGTTTGAAGAAAGCTTTTGGCCTGGAAGAGAAATCGGTCAATCGTTTCATAATTCTCGCCGGCATGCCAGGCGGCTTCTTGTGGTCTGTGCGCCGGGTGGGGGAAATAAGGCGGATTGAAAGCAATCCAATCAAATTTTTCTGTGGGGTCGAGACGCGCAAAGAGGTCGCTTTTCATGCAACGCCAGCGATCAGTCAAATTGTGAAGTCGGGCATTTTCATCTGCCAACGCCACCGCCGCAGGATTGATGTCCACGGCCGAAACTTGCGCGCCGCGTTTGGCGGCCATGATGCCGATCACGCCGGATCCGGTTCCCATGTCCAGCACCTTTTCATTCGGCAAAACTTTCGCGGCCAAATAGCGGCCAAGAATTTTGCTGCTAAAAAAATACTTGGGATGGAACACCTCCATGTCCGTTCGCAGTTTGAGTCCTTCAACCATGGTGTCGGCATTTTTTTTGAGCTGATGATTCAAAACCGGCCACAGCAACCGAAACAGCAGCGGCCGGATTTTCCGGCGAAGTTTTATGCTCACAGGCATTGAGGTTTGAGGCGACATAGCTCCATCGCAACCACGAAGGGCACCAAGCGCACTGTGGCTTTTTGTGCGCTTGGTGTTCCGTGGTGTTTAAAAATTGGCCGGTCAAAGCCGCCGCAAGGGCTTCGAGAACAAATTAATTGTCGACCGCGCCGTTGTTGATCCACATTTGTATGGCGCTGACTTCGGCGCTGCTCATCGGACCGATACCGAGCGGCATGCGGGCCTGAGCCCCGCCGGTTTGTGCATCGCCGATGATTTTTAAATAAAGCGCGCTGTTGGCGGCGTCGTTCGCTTTGACCCGCAGCAGGCGCGGCGTTCCATAATTTGATGAGGCGTTGACCAAACCGGCAAAAGCATTTCCACTTTCCAGCGACATCGGCGCGATGCCGCCGGTCACATGGCAGCCCGCCACCGCGCATTTCAACGCGAAAATATTGGCCTGGATGCTGGACAACGTCGGCTGTATAACCACCGGCGGCGTTTGCTGTAATGAAATTGGCGTTTGTTTATCGCAAGCGGCCAGGCAACAAATCAAACCGCACAACAATAATGCTCCACCTGTACGCTTTTTGAAAGACTGCTTCGGCATGTTTTGACTCCTTCAATTTAAAGTTTGCCGTACTAGCAAAAGTTAGTTAACCAAACGTGGACGACTTTCTACCGGCATGATTCCAATCGGGTCGTTTACGCAAAATCATGGCAATGTGATCGCCCCAATTCCGCAGCAGCGGCCAACCTGCCAGTCTCTCTTCGCAATTTAAAAGAACAGTAAAAATTTTTTGACGTCGCGCGACAGCGTGCAAATACGGCGGCGGCACGAATAATCCCAGCGCAAATTGTTTTTCAATTTCAAAAAAAGGGGAAAAGCTTGCCGCCACGAATCGGCGTGAGTGATAAAAAGTTTGCACGCGCCGATTTCCCAACCGCACCGCAAGCCCTCCCGTGCCGCTGCGACCGTGCCAGCGACGAAATGCTTTCACCGGGTTCAATTTAAAAAGATAATAAAAAATTTCCCACGGACAAACGGACGGCATGATATTGAGCAACATTTTGCCGCCGGGACGGATCAGCACGGCCGCGTCACGCGCAAAGTGGCGCAAATCCGCGACGCAATTTAGCGCGCCGAAATTGGAAAAAATGCCGTCGAAACTTGCTGCGCCATGATGCTGAATCAATTCTTTCGTGATCTCGACACCGCCGGGCCAGAATGCGACGGTATTTGAAAATCCGGCCTGCGCTATTTTTTCGTTCGCGACGGCGAGCATTTCGCAAGATGGTTCGACGGCGACAACGCGATGGCCACGGCGCGCGAAAAACAACGCATCCGTGCCGGTGCCGCAGCCGATTTCAAGCAGACGCGCGCCATGTTCGAAGGTTGACACGGCGGCGCTTTGCACGCGGCGGCGCATCCATTGAAAAATGGCGTTGCAAGTTTCTGCCGCATCATAATTGATCGCGACATCATCAAATGCCGTGATGGTTGAGGGAACTGAATGTGGCACGGCGCTCCTTAAAAAACACCTGGCGCATCGTCCTGATTAACCGGTCTGTGGTTGAGTATGAAGAAATTTATTTTTAACGGGGCAAATGTCCACCAATGGCTTCGCAGACCGGAAGTCTTTATTGCTTCAGCGCCAACAAATATTCCGCCATCGCCTCAAGCTCGGCTTTAGGAAGATCTTTGAAAGTTGGCATCAACGAATCTTTCACGAAGGCTTGCGGATTGACGAAGTGATCGATAAGCCACTTTTTGTCGTGCTTGGCGCCGACCCCGGCCAAATTCGGTCCGACTTCTTTACCGACGCCGTTGATCGTGTGACAATTTCGGCAGGTCTCGCGCGTCATGACGAAACCGGCGGTGACAAAATTCGCTGCCGCCGCGTCGGCTTTTTCGCGATTTTTCAAATAGACGACCAGGGCCAACATTTCTTCGCCGAAGGTCCGTTTTTTTCTGCGCTCGGAGGTGTCCTGGCGCAAAACGTTTTCCAATTTCAACGCCACGGCATGTTCCGCTAATTTGGTCGAATCCCACACGGCTTTGATCGGCGTGAATTGCTTCGCGTCTTGATTGTGGCAATCGCCGCATTTTTTCAAAGCATAAATTTGGCGGCCGGCCAGGGCCGAGATATCGACTTGCGCCCAGGCGGTGCCGGTCAATAGAACAAACGCCGTCATGATTACATTTCGATTCAATGCCAGTGTCCTCATCATAGCTCCTCACATGTTGAAAGTTAATTGTTTTGCGCGCCGCGATTGATCCAGGCTTTGATCGAGTCGGTTTCCGCCTGGCTCAAAAAACCGCCGACCAGCGGCATGCGGCTGCCGACGCTGTTGTCGCCGATGACCTTCAGATACAAAGTGCTGTTGTTGGCGATTCCGGCGGCAACGCGCGGCCGGCCGTACGCCGAGTTTCTGCCGACCAGAGAACCAAACGAATCGCCGGCTTTCAACGACATTGGCCCGCCGCCCGGCCCGATGTGGCAGCCTTGGTTGCTGCATTTCGGCGTGAAAATGTTGGTTTGAATGCTCGACAAATTCGCCCGCAGTCCAGACGGCGGTGGCGGCAGTTGGGCGTTGGGCAGTTCATGCTCGCAGGCAATGAAAAAGCCGGCGAGGCCAAACAACAATAAGCTTCCAATCACAGCTTTGGCCAAAAAGCTTTTGTTCATAGTATCTCCTTACACCATTGAATAAATGCACTGATCAAAACGGATAATTCAGCACGCGATAGATATTGAAGCCGAGGCGAAAATCGCCGCCGGCAAAATCGAAATCGCCGCCGCTCATGTATTGATTCGTCGTATTGCCGGCGGAATTTGAAACGAAAATATGAAAGACGTGGCCGCCAACTTTGATTTCAAGCCCGGTCACAAAGGTATCAAAATATGTTACTTTCCCATTTTTAACGGGTGGATTGCCGAGCGTCGCGGCGGTTTCATTTCCCGAGAGAATCGGCACAATTTCGGCAAAGAGCGAATATTTCTGGCTCAAAGCAATTCTGCCGGCGAGGCCGAGCGTGACCAGCGGGTCTTCATCGGTCATCGTGACATTGCCATTGAGCAGAATGCCGGGAACCGCCAGCAGCGACAATCGGTTTCCAACCTGTTTGCTCAACGGCAGTTGCGCGAAGAGGGCGAAGCGTTCGCCGGCGGTGCGGCTGAGATTTTTTGGACTGGCGCTGAGAGCAGCCGGATCAGGCACGGCTCGGGCCGTGGCCCAATCCACGCCGGCATAAATCGCCGCAGAAATCGGGGTGCCGCCATCGGTGGTTTCGCGCAGAAGCCGATATTTGCCGGCGATTTCAAACGTGGCGTTGACCTTCGAACGTTCCACCGTGACCAAAAAACGATTTGAAAATGGAAAACCCACCTGCGTCAGCATCGAGCTGCCGCCATCGAGGCCGAACAGTTGATCAAAACCGACATTGGTCGGGGCGTTGAACTTGTGCGCAATGCGGTAAAGAAAAGCGCCTTTCTCCAAAGTTTCCGCGGTTTGCAAATTCGCCAGCGTCAAACCGGGAAACGCCGCGGCATATTTCAATTTGGGCGACTCGGCTTTCATGCCGGCCGGCAGGGATTTGATCCAGGCCTCAAAGGCCGAAATTTCCTGCGCGGCCAGCGGTCTGCTGTCGCGCGGCATGCGGTCGCCTTTGATGCCGGGCGCACCGTACAATTTTTTCATCACGTAACTGTTGGCCGGGTCGCCGGGCTTGACGCGCAGCCACGGTGTGTCAGCGCTTTTTACGCCGACGAGATTGGCGACCAACATTTCTTCTGACATATCGAGGCCCTTGGGGGCATTGGCCCCGGCGTGACAACCGGCAAACGCGCATTTCTCCTCAACGATTGCCTGCACGCGTTCCAGCAGATTATCCTGCGGCGTGAACAATCGCTTTGATTCTGGCGGTTTCACGAACGCCGGTCCATCGCCGGCAGTGGCGGCAGCGGTTCCTGCCAACAAAAATGCCAGCGCCATTAAGCCGGCGCTCATTCGTAATACGTTTCGAAACATTCGTCCCTCCTTTACAGGTTATAAAAAATGGGTTGTTTATTCATTGCACGATGATCCTGCCCGTGCCGTGGTTGCTGCGATGAATGGAGCAAAAATAATTAAACGTTCCGCTTTGATCGAACAAGACGGGATGCCGTTCATCTTGGCTCAAATTTGGCGACGGATCAAATAGATTTTCAACGTTTCCCGGCAGGCCGCTGGTGACGTCGTGTCTGGCATTATCTTTGTTGATCCAGGTGACGGTCGTGCGGACTCTCACGGTCAGCGTCGCAGGATCGAAACCGGTTGAGAGAATCCACACTTCGTTCGGGCCGCGAACCTCGGGCTGCAAGGGATTTTCCGCGCAGCGCCATTGGGCGAAAGCCAGGGCGATGAGCAAGACCAGCAACAGCTTGCGCCTCGGCTGGCGGACTTGAAAATTTCGAATTTCTCTAAAAAACCACATGACTTTCCTCCACCTCTTCAAACCAAGAATCGCCGCGCATCATTTCATGCAGGCGATGAGACAGCGCCTCTTTAATGTGGTGACGATGATTGTTGGTAAATAATTTAATTTGTCCCGGCGCCGCAACCACGGCCTCTTCGTTTAAATTTAAATGCGTGGTTTTGCGCCGGATGCGCCGGCGATAGGCGGCGAAGAGCAGCCTTTCGACATAATCAAAAATACGCGCCGAAAAAAAATTTTCCGCCAGCGTTTTGGCGCGGCGCCGTTCGGCAAAATGCTGAGATTTGACCGGCTTCTCGCTGCGACGCTGCGGCAAATGCGAATAAATCCACGCATTCGCCGCCTGGAAATTGTTAAAATGCTCGAAGCCGCTCAAGGGCCGGAGAAACGCAATCTGATGCGCCACGAAGAAATCGCTTTCGTCGAGGCGGAGATGATCGAGATCGAGCAAGCAGTTGAGGCAAATCGTTTGGCGTTTTCCGAGCAATTTGAGCAAGAGAACCAATGAGACAAACACCGTCCACAGCCGGCGCGGCGCGGCGATGATAAACACGTCAATATCGTCGGCTTTTTGGCAATTCTCAAACGCCATGGCGCCGGAGAGCGAAAGGCTGCGCACAAACGGAAAATTTATGATCAAGCGAAGCAGCCAGGCATTTTTTTGCAAAAGAAGCCGGCTTTGCTGCCGGCGCTGCTCGCGCGCCGCCACGATTTGCCCGCGTCCGCGAATGAAATATAAATGATTGTTCTGCTCGATGACGCCGCGGCGCTTGCATTCCGATAATGCCGCATCAACTTCAGTTAATGAAGCGTCACAGGCGAACAATCCGTCGTGAATCTCTTCGGCACGCAAGGGATAATCGAAAAGATCGGCGTAAGCCAGCGTTTTTAAAACCGCTTCGCGGATTGCCGCGCCGTTTTTCCCGGCCGGCGCAAAGAGTTTTTGGTGATGATGAGCCACGCCGTTGCGAGGAGTCGGTTTATGTTCAACGTTTATCATCAAGCTGCTTTGAGATGTCGCATGCACTGTCTCGTAAACCTGTCGCGTCGCCCAGGCCGTTCGTTGCCAGGAAAACTCCAGCGCGCGTTGGCGGCCGGCCGCGATGAGTTTTTGCCGTAGCGCCGTGTCCAAAAGCATTTGTTCCATTTTGGCGGCCCAAGCTTCCGCATCGCCGGAACAGAGCATGTCTTGATCGGCGGCCAATTCCCGCATGGCTGAATTGCCGGCTGCCAAAACCGGCACGCCGCTGGCCATGGCTTCGAGCAGGGGAAATCCGAAGCCTTCGTGCAGCGAAGGCAGCGCAAACAATTCCGCGCCTTGATAAAGCGGCAGAATATCGGCCTCGGCAACATAACCGAGGCAGCGAACCGCATCTTTGACATTTTCGCGCGCCAACGCTTTTTCCACTTCCGGTCGGCCATTGTCGGGAAGGCCGGCCAAAACCAGCAATAAATCGCGATGGCCGCGATCGCGCAAGCGGCGAAAAGCGGTGATGAGCAGCGGCAGATTTTTTCTTTTTTCGAGTGTGCCGAGGAATAAAATATAGGGCGCATTCAAAGCATAACGCGCGCGCACGCGCTCGATTTGTTCCGCCGAAACCGTTGAGAAAAATTTGGCGGCAACGCCGGACGGCACGACGTGCAGTTTGTTTTCCTCAAATTTTTTTTCAGCTTTAAACAACCGGCGAACGTCATCGGCGGTTGATTGCGAGACCGCGATAATCGCCTCCGCCGCCTGCCAGGCGCGCCGAATGGCCTGCTGAAAATAAAGACGCTTGATCGGCGGATAAAGCTGCGGATGGAGAAAGAACGCGACGTCGTGAAACGTCGAGACCTGCCGAATCGCGCCGGGAAAGCAGGGCAGGCTGTAATGCAAGCCGTGCCAAATATCGACGCGGCAGCGACGGCCGTCCGAGCCGGCCATCAAGTGTTGCCACAGCAAGCGCGACGGCCGGGAAAAATTGGGCAAGTGAACAAACCGAAAATTATCCGGCAGCGCGCCAAAAAAGTTTTTGGTGCCGTCTTTGACAAAGAGCGCATATTCATTTTGATCGTCGATCTGCGCCAACGCCTTGATCAAGCCGCAGATATATTTTCCCGCTCCGGCTACCGTCGTTGGCATGCTGCTGGCGTCGATTCCAATCCGCACGTCGAAGCTTCCTGGTTTCGTTTTTATATTGAAATGCTAAACAAAATCTTTTTTTAAAAAACGAGCGACGGCTCACGCGGTTGAAGCCACCGCATACGGCGCCGGCCGCAACTTGCCGAAACGTTTGTGCGCCCAAAAGCCCAGCAGATAAACCGGCGCCATGGCGGCGAAACGCGGTTCGCTCATCGTCGCAAAAACCAATCCGGCGAAGAGAACGAAGTACGTCATGATTTTTCCCCAATGGACCAGGCTTTTGCCGTCATCCGGCTGTGTTCGCCAGTGGCAATATAAAATCACCAAGCCCTGCAACACCAAGACGCCGTAGTGCGCGTGATGCGCGAAAGCCAGGTATGACATCAGCAAGGTTCCGATGCCGGCGCAAACACAGGCGTAAATTCGGCTGCCGGCAAGGCCGAGATGGACGACGGTGGTTCGTTTCGGAGGATTGGCAGCGCGGTCGTTTTTATGATCGATATAATGAAAGAAAACCATGATGGCGACGTACATGAAACCCAGGCTCAATGATAAAACGATTGCCGGCGGCGGCAACGCTCCGCTTTGCGCGAAATAACCGGCGGCCACCAAAATCGCAATGCTGGCAAAGCCGCCGAGAAATTCTCCCAGAAACGGCCGATAGGCAAAGCGAAACGGCGGCAGCGAATAAAACAGACTCAACAACAAGCCTGGGAAAAAGAACCACAGCAATTGCCACGACGCCAACATCGCAAATAAAAAGGCCAGGGCCACGAGAACGCCGGCCGTCAGATAAAACAACCGCCACAACTCCGGAATCGTCAGCAGCCCGGCGGCAATGACTTTGCTGCCGCCCGAAACGTTTTTGGACGCGGCTGGGTTCGTCCGCGACACTTCGAGGGCGCGATCGGCGCCGCTTTGCCAATCATAAATCTCGTTGACGATGTGGGTGGGATAACCTTGCAGCAAAGCCGAAATCACCAGCACAAAAATAAAAACGCTCCATTTGATTGAGACGCCCTCGAGGGCGGCGGCGGCGTTGCTCACCAGGCTGGCATTGAACGCCCAAACTAACACCGCCAAAACGCGAAAGAGCATGAAAGCGCCCTTCAGCTTGGCTTGCCAGAAATTTTTTGAAAAAGTCAAGTCGGCTCGTGCTTGGTTCATGGTGTCGAAGTTGAGCTAATGGCGTTCAAAATGTCAGTAAATATGAACACAAAAAAATAAAAAAGCAAGCGGTTTTCCAGCACTGTAACTTGAAAATGACAGGCGAATTTCGTGCCGGTATTCGATGCAATTCGATGCCAGGGTTTAAAGTTTTTAATTTCAAGAAGCTAAACTTTCCGTTTTCCGCTCGAAACGGCGTGATGATTCACTCAACATCACGGTTGTTGTATTTCGAGAAACGATTACGAAAGTCGCGGTTGCATTTTTTGCGGCTTGTGCGTCAGATCGTGCTCGTCTTCGATATCGCCGACGATCTCTTCAATCAGATCTTCGAGCGTCACAATCCCCAAAACATGGCCATTGCTTTCTTTAACCACGGCCATTTGCCGTTTCTGGCGTTTGAATTCCCGCAAGGCGGCGGCAACCGACAGGTTGGGAGGAAAAAAGAGCGGCGTGTAAAGGGCGTCATGCAGAACCACAACGCCGCGCAAGCTGAAAAGATAGAACAGGTCTTTGGTGTTCACAATGCCGACGATATGATCAAAATCCTGATCGTAAACCGGCATGCGCGTGTGGGTGCTTTCGCGAACCGCCTCGAGAATTTTTTCTTCAGTCGCGTGAATTTCGAGCGCCGCGACCTTGTCGAGCGGCACCACGATGTCGCACACGCACTTCGATGAGAGTCGAAAAACATTATGCAAATATTCGGCCTGATCGGCGGGTAGCACACCGGCTTGGCGGGTTTCTTCCACCAACAAGCCGAGCTCTTCCACGGAGTGCACCATCTGATGGCCGGAGACAGGCTTGAAGCCGAGCCGGCGCACGATCCAATTGCCGACGCCGTTCATGAGCACGATGGCCGGGCGGGTGATTTTGGCGAAAAGCAAAAGCGGCGTAGCGACGAGCAATGAAATTTCGTCGGGCCGCTGCAGCGCCAGCGCTTTCGGCGCCAGCTCGCCGATGACGACGTGCAAAAAAGTGATGGTGGTGAAGGCAATAATCGCTGAGAGTGAATGGCTGGCCACTTGCACCCATTCTATGGGGAGCAGATGCAAAAGCGGGTCGAGCAGGTGGGCAATGGCAGGCTCGCCAATCCAGCCGAGCGACAAACTCGCCAACGTGATGCCAAGCTGGGTGGCGGCGATGGCGTGATCCAGCTTCGAAATCGCTTTGCGAACGGCTTGAGCCCCGGCGCGATTTTTCCGGATCATTTCTTCGACTTTGGTGCGCCGCACGGCGACCAAGGCAAATTCCGCGGCAACAAAAAAGCTGTTCAATAAAACGAGTAGCGGCACGGCGAGCAGCCCCAAAATCTCTCGCGCCAGAGATAGCGCATCATCCATAACTATTCTCAAATATTAGCATCATGAAACTCGATTTCAGTCTGGCGAGAGGCAAAATCAAGATGGACAACGGGTTCAATCATTAGGAAAAGATTGCGACCGACCAGGGCCGTACGGTTGGGATTGATGGCAACAAAAGGGCTAGTGCGCCAATTTTTTATGCAAACGGCAGACAATTTTACTTCCGTTGATTTACCGTTTTTATCTCTCACATAAAGCCAAAGCGGTTTCGTGAAAAAATGAAATTTTGGGCCAAGGTGCGTGGATGCCCGTTCGTAATCGCGAGCTCCGAGCTTCAACAAACCGCGCTGCAAGAGAAGATTAAGATCAAAAACAGTTTCTTCAATCATAAACAAACTCGGGCTAAAAAAGACAAATGGGTATTTCCCGTACTTTTCGCACAAGGCGTCGAACTCTTGTTCCATTGGCAAAGTTTGAATACTTGTGCCGTGCGCTACTGCTTGTCCATCTAGTACCATTAACCAAGCAGCATTCAGATTTTGTAATTGCTGCTCAACCCAACGCGCATTGGCTTTTTCGGCATTGTCAAGATATTGAAAGCGCTCTTCCGGCGACCAGGCTTCGTATTGGGCCAGACTAACATTGGCGCTCACAAACGGCGCTTCCGTTTGTTGTGGAAGCGTCTGCCGAGATTCATTGAGAACAGCAATCGCTTCCATAACAGCTTGCTCGGCTTTGCCATCCAAAGCGCCGAGGCGTTGGCGAACTTTTTCGAGCACGGCTTCGTGTGTTATCGTCGCTTGTTCCATCGCTTTAACCCCGTTATTGTTATTTAAATCGTGTCATGATCACATTTTAAAGTTACGACAACTTTCCTAAAAGCGCAATAAAATTATCAAACTACTCACCCTCTGTCGTCGTCTCCGTCGCCAAGCCTTCGAGCCGATTCTGCAGCGTGCGAAAATTGAGATCGAGCACCCGGCACGCTTCTTTTTTGTTGCCGCCGACTTGGTCGAGAATCATGCGGGCGTAAAGCTGGGTCAGTTGGCGTTCGGTCAAGAGTTGGCTGCGCGCTTGCGCCAGCAGATCCGCCTCCGGGCGATCCTGCAACAGCAGCAGGTGTTCGACATCGATGACTTCCCCATTGCACAAAACGGCGGCGCGTTCGACGAGATTTTCCAGCTCGCGCACGTTGCCCGGCCACTTGTGCTGCAGCAGCAAACTCATCGCCGCTTCGGAAATTTTTTCGATTGGCTTGTTGAGCGCTTGCGCATATTTTTGCAAAAAATGCTCCGCCAACAACGGCACGTCTTCGGGGCGGTCACGCAAGGCCGGAACTTTGAGCGGAACGACGTTGAGGCGATAATAAAGTTCTTCGCGAAATTTTTTCTCTTGCATCAACTGCTCGAGATTGTGGTTGGTGGCGGAGATGAGGCGAATATCGCATTTGATCGTTTCGCTGCCGCCGACGCGCTCGAACTCGCGTTCCTGCAGCACCCGCAACAGCTTAATCTGCGTGGTGATCGGAATATCGCCGACTTCATCGAGAAAGAGCGTGCCTTTTTCGGCCATCTCGAAACGCCCCGGTTTCTGGCGAATTGCGCCGGTGAAGGCGCCTTTTTCGTGGCCGAACAACTCGCTCTCCAGCAGCGTTTCCGCAATCGCGGCGCAGTTGACGGCGACAAACGGGCCGCTGCGCCGCGGGCTGTTGAAATGAATCGCGCGCGCCAGCAACTCCTTGCCCGTGCCGGTTTCGCCGAGCAAAAGCACGGTCACATCCGTGGAGGCAACTTGCTGCGCCAGGCGAAAGACTTGTTGTATGCGGGCGCTTTTGCCGATGAGGTTGCCGAAGCTGTGGCTCTGCGCCACGACGTCCCGCAGGCGGGCCAGCTCTTCGTCTTTCCGGCGCTGGGCCAGCGCCCGTTCGACTTTCAACAACAGCTCGGCGTTGCCGCACGGTTTGGTGAGATAATCTTCGGCGCCGAGCTTGATCGCTTCCACCGCCGATTCGACGGAAGCAAAGCCGGTGACCATGATGACGATGGTGGCCGGGCTGAGCGTTTTGGCGGTTTCCAAAACTTGCAAGCCGCTCACTTCGGCCATCACCAAATCGGAGAGCACGAGATCGAAATGGCGCTCGCGCAGCAGCGTGAGGGCTTCGCTGCCGTCGGCGGCGCAGGTGACGGCGTAACCTTCGTCTTCCAACAGCGCCGAGGTTACCGCGCGAAAGGCGGCGTCGTCATCGACGACGAGGATGGAGGATTTCATAATGGCTTAGGGTTAAATATTGCTTTCCAACTTTTGCTTGATTTTCAAAATGATTTTATTTATTTTTGTCATAATGAAATTCTTGTCGCCGTTAACGGGAATTCAAGAGATTTTGCATGGCAAATTTACTCCCGCGGTTATATTTGGACACCTCTATTCCCAGCGTATACTATAACGACCGGCAACGGGACAGACAACTGTTTACACAACGCATCTGGCACGAAAAGTTGCCAAATTATCACCTCGTGATTTCCAATATAACTCAAAGAGAAATCGGCGCAACCCAAAATTATAAAAGGAGGAGAAAGCTGCAACGCCTCATTCAACATTTGGATACACCCGTTGCCAACTCTGCTTGCGCGACACTGGCGAATGAATATTTGAAAATCCTATCTATGCCCAAATATGATGCGTTGCACATTGCAATTGCGACGGTGTTTAGCTGTGAAAGTTTGCTGAGTTGGAATTTTACGCATATCGTAAACGATAGCAATAAACAAAAAATCAATGAGGTTAATTTGCTGAACGGCTATAAAACAATCAGAATTTTAAGCCCGCTTGAATTGTGAGGTTAAATATGATTAACAATGAAGATTTTGCCGAAGACTCGACCATGCAGGAGTTGCACCAAATTCGTGAAGAATTCGAGCGCCAACAACAAGAAAGTGGCTTATCCATTTTGGAATGGCTGGAAGCAACGGAAAAGGATTTTCGCAAAGCCCTTGCCGAAGATGGCTTCCGAATGGTTAAACGCAATGGCCGAATTTTTATGTACGAAATCAAACGGACTTCAAAAAGCAACAGCAAATCTAAAACTCATTCAAAAACTCAACAAAGATCTTTCGCTCCATCTTCTCTTTCTCAACATTCAAAACTCGCTAAACACAAAAACTACGACGACCACCTCGAAGACTCGACCGCTCAGGAGTTACATCTCATCCGGGAAGATCGAGCTTTTCCGGAAAAAACTGAAAAACAACCGAAAAGGAAACCCGTCAGGTATAAAACCGCAGCAAAACGGAACAAGAAAAATCCCCGCAGAAAATAAGTTTCGTGAAACGCGCGATCATCTTTGTTCCATCTTTTCCGCCAGCGGCAGCTTCACCGTAAACCTGCTTCCCTTTCCCAGTTCACTCTGCACTTCAATCGTCCCGCCGTTTTGATGCACGATGTTGTAGCACACCGACAGGCCGAGGCCGACGCCGTGGACGGCGCGCTTGGTGGTGAAAAACGTGTCGAAAATTTTCGCCAGATTTTCCGGCGGAATGCCGCTGCCGGTATCGCCAATTTCAATTTGCGCAAAGCCGTTCCAGCTTAAGCTGCGTGCAGCCAATTTGCCGCCGCGGGGCATGGCTTCGATGGCGTTGAGAATCAAATTGAGAAAAACCTGTTTCATTTGATCGCGCGAGGCGCGCACCGCCGGCAAATCCGCGGCGAGATGACGCTCGACCTCGATCCCGTATTCTTTAAAGCGTTGGTGCGAGCTTTCCAAAACTTCAACCAGCGTGGTGTTGAGATCGACGGATTGCAGCTCGGTTTGTCCGAACCGGTAAAAATCCAGCATTTGACGCACGAGCTTGCCGATGCGAAGAATTTCATCATGCGCGAGCTGCACGAATTGGCGGCCCGCCAACCCCTCCGGCATTTTTTTCAGCGCCGTTTCCAAAGAGCTGCGGATGTTGTGAATGGGATTGTTGATTTCGTGCGAGAGCTGCGCGGTTAATTTGCCGGCGGCAGCGAGTTTTTCGGTTTTGATCAATTCTTCCTGCGCGCGGCGAAGCTGGGCGAGCGCGGTTTCAAGGTCGGCGTTGCGTTCCACCAGGCTGGCATTCAGCTCGGTCAATTTTTCCATCTGCTGTTTGATAGATTGGCGCATGGTTTCGAAGCGCCGGGCGAGATAACCGATTTCGTCGCGTGAAGAAATTTGAATGGGTTGGTCGAGGCGTCCGGCGCCGGCGGCATGCGCCGCGTCGACGAGCCTGGCAATCGGTTGCGTGATGTTGCGAGAGATGATCAAGCTGATGCCCAGGGCGGCCAAAAATGCGCCCAGGCCGACGATAAAAAGCGTGCGCTGCACCGGCGCCAGCAAAGGCCGGATGGAGCGGTCGATGGAGCGGAATAAGATCACCCGATCCGGCGATTCGTTTTCAAACAGCGGCAGGTTTACGGCGAGAAAATTTTCCTGCGCCATCACGACGGGTTGAGGCGTTGCCGCCAAATTTGAGGTTGCCATAAGCGCCGCCACCCCAGCCGCCAACTTCTCGCGATCACCATTCATCAACGAGACCGCCGCAACTTTTTCCGCCAACAAAAAAGCAACCTCGGCGCCGACAAGCGCTTTCATGTGTTGCGCAAACATATCATCCAAGCGAACGCCCACAACCAGCGCGCCCAGCACCCACGGCCCGAAGGGAGAGCCGCCGGCCCAGACCGGGACAATGACGCCCCACCACGCGCCATGCTGATCGTTCCACGCCGCAAACCGTTCTTTGCCCGTCCAGGCGAAGCTGAGCAGGGAATCGGGCAGGGCAAAATGCCCGTGAGGGTCGTTGAAAATTTCACCGGTTTCCGCCGTCCGCGTCGTCGTCATCAACAGGCGGCCGTCGCGATTATAAACGAGGCAAATATCGCTAACCGAATTCGTTGCCGCAGCCTCAGCGCCGGGATTGGAAAGCCTGGGGAGGGGACGTTCAGCTTGCAAGAATAAAGCGAACGGTTCTTTGTGAGCGGCCAGCTCGCCTTGATAAAGTTGTTTCAACACCAGTTGCATATTGAGCAAATCGCGGTCGTCGAGCGCGGCTTTCAACTGCGGCACGCTGGCCCAGATTTGGCCTTTCTCCAGCAGTTGCTCGCGGTGGTGTTGTTGCATCACCAGAAACAAGCGGGCGGCGCGCTGCACCTCGGAATCGAGCGTCTGCAAAACCTGCCCGCGCAAGAAATAATTGAGCACCAAAAAGATGACGACGATGACGCCCAACACCGTCGCGGACAAGGCGAGAAAGAATTTTCCTTTTACGCCGCGATAACCCCGCAGCACTTTTTTTATGGCGGCGCGGCGTGGTTGTTGTGCATTCTTTTCCATCAATAAAATACCGTCATTTGCAATACTGCGAGATTATCGGCCGGGTCGTTATCGCCGGTTCGATTGATTTGCCATACGGCTTTGACCAGCGCATGGCGTGAAAGATTGTAACCGGCGGCAGACTCGAGGCGCCAGGCCGGAAAGTCCCACGGCTCGGTGAGTTTGCCGTCGGCGTCAAGATCGCGATCGTCGGCGATTTCGGAAAATCGGATGCGGCCGTAACGGCCGGCGACGAAAAGCCGCGGCAAAATTTTGTAGCGCAATTCGGCGCTGAACGCCAACGCCTCGAGAGGGTCGGGGATAAACGGGCTTTCCCAGCGGCTGAAAACACCTTCGCCGAAAAAAACGAAATAGCCGCGGCTGTATTCGACATCGACGCCGGTGAGAGTTTGGGCGTGTTTTTCCGCTTTCAAATCCGGTTGAGCGCTTTTGGCCACGGCGTTATTTAAATAACCGCCATTCGCGGCTGAAACGCCGAGGGTGAGACCGATGGCCGATTGCAGATGCAGACGGCCAAAAACCATCAGCCGCTTGCTTTCACTCACGTAGGCCGGA